>Ga0306901_1000410_pt1 | contig 19297 bp, 9 predicted proteins | sample AntRauMFilla3767_FD_190431 | JGI IMG/M metagenome (GOLD analysis project Ga0306901, IMG submission 190431) | Saline lake microbial communities from Rauer Islands, Antarctica - Metagenome Filla 3 #767 (v2) (version 2) | ecosystem: Environmental > Aquatic > Non-marine Saline and Alkaline > Saline ... | reverse complement strand
GCAGAGACCGAGGCTGTAGCCGTTTTCCCTATGCGAGTAGGAATGTTTCGATGGGGTCAGATCCCTTTGCAGGGAGTTTTCCCTATGCGAGTAGGAATGTTTTGAGTTACGATTTTACCTATGCGAGTAGGAATTTGTAAATATAGTAACCCAAAGGTGATGTATGTTGTACCTTTTTTTGTACTGGGCGAAAACCAACTATAAAGAGCGCCAACAAGATCCAAGCACTACTAAAAAACGGCATTTGGTCCCGTATCATCTACTAGATGTAGCGGCATCTTGTAAGGCTCTTTTAGAGGATAAGCCTTATCTCCTAGATATTCTATCGGATATTCTAGCCATACCCCCCGAGATCATCAAAAAGTGGTTGGTTTTTGGTAGTGCTCTACATGATATCTGTAAAATCAGTTTTGAGTTTCAAGCAAAAAATACACTCGATTGTGGAGTTCTGGGGTATCCAACTTGCCCGGACACCACACTTGATGATTTAGAAAATGTAGAAGAAAGATGCCACCATAGCCATGCGGCGATCGCCCCGTGGAGATATGCTATTCAGCAAATCCTACAAGATAAAGGGATCCTGATTGAGGTGCATAATGGTACTTCTATTGATTTTTTTGCAGCATTTGCGTCTCATCACGGAGCACCCCTCTCCTCTGATTATGGGCAGATATTTCACGACCGATTCCAAAAAAGTAGTCAGGGTAAAAAAGATCTTGAGGCCATAGAGGCTCTTGTACATGGCTTATGTGACTTAATGGGGCCTCCCCCTTTAGATCTCTCTAAAGCGAATAGGGAGGCTATACGAAAAGCCTCATGGCTTATTAATGGGATTGTCAATGTGTCCGATTGGCTGGGATCTGATATGGCATGTTTTCAGTATGTCGAAAAGCCGATGGATCTTGGAGTGTACTGGGAAGATTACGCCACAAAGCAGGCTCACAGGAGATACCAAGAAAGTGGTTTGAAATCCATTGAGCGGCACCACAGCGGGTTTGAGGGTCTATTCCCTACCTATACACCACTACCTTTACAGGCGTGGGCTAATGAGGTTCCTCTTCTCTGTGACGACTCCTCTTTGTTTATCATCGAGGCAGTGACGGGAAGTGGAAAGACTGAGGGTGGTCTGACGTTGGAGTCTCGACTATCTGATCTGTTAGGTAAAAAGGGACTTTATGTGGCGCTACCTACACAGGGAAGTGCAGAGAAGATGTTTAATAGAGTCCTAGACGACTTCTGTGGTCGGGCATTTGTAGAAGCCCCTACCGTCGCATTAGCACATAGTTCCGCTGGTTCGAATAGTAGATACAAGGCTATAAAACAGGGGAATACCCACCAAGATGGTTTGCCTACCGTAGGTACTACTACAGATTTTCTGTCCTTTTCTAGGAAGGCTGCATTACTAGCTCAGGTGGGAGTCGGAACTATTGACCAGCTTATCCTTTCCGCCCTCCCCCGACACCAACAGTCCCTTCGACTGGCCGGACTTCTAAACAAGGTCGTTATCATTGATGAAATTCATTCTTATGCGGAGTATCAGCAGGTTATTTTAGAGCGATTTTTAGAGATGGCTGGAACATTAGGTATCCCAGTTATTTTGCTGAGCGCTACTTTATCTACACATCGGAAACAACGCCTAATCCGCGCTTTCCGTGGTACTTCTGAAACTGAGGAGTTACGGAAAGAGTACCCTTTATATACGGCAGTTGGACGTGAAAGGGGTGTCTATGCTCAAAACTGTCCAGAAGATGAAGGGGATACTCTTGCTCTAACCCCAGAACTCCAGTGGAAAATGGGCAAAGAAATACGTGTTCGAAATATAGGGATGAATGAGGACGCTTGTATTGATGAGTTGATCCGGCGGGCTAATGCGGGTGAATGTGTTTGTTGGATACGGAACTCGGTGAATAATGCTAAAGATACCTATGATAGGATAAAAGAAAGATTTCCTAACGCTGATGTGTCTCTAGCTCACGCTAAATACATGGTAAAACATCGTATGGAGAACGACGAGTATGCGGAGAATACGTTTGGTTGGGATCCAGACGCACCGGAGTCTCGTAGGTCCGGTAAAATTGTGATAGCCACGCAGGTTTATGAACAGAGTTTGGATCTTGATTTTGATTTCATGGTGAGCGATTTAGCCCCCATAGAGGTATTGATCCAAAGATTGGGACGCTTATGTAGGCATTTCCGTATAAGAGGGGGGGATCACGATACCCGAATACCCGAGGCGTGGATTTATGGGCCTTATTTTCAAGAGGTACCCGATAAAGGGTGGTTAGATTGTGTACGTAGGGTATCCTTTGTATACGGAAACGTAATGGATCTTTGGAAGACTCAAAGGGAGATTGCTCATACAGAGTCGTGGACCTTCCCCAAAGATTCCAGAGTTCTAATCGAAAACGTACACGAGCCTTTTCCTGTTTTCTCGGCACTAGAGGAGGCGATGCTTACGTATGAGGAGCAACTCTATTCTGATGGGTGTGAGGGGTCACGAGTTCGCCTTGATTTTGATAAAGGCTGGTACGCCGCCGGGTCGGAGAAGTGGGAAGACAATGAAGTCTATACCCGTTTAATGGAGCCTACCTCTACATTTTATCTTTGTGAAGATATAGAGGGTCGTCTCATTCCTTTCGGGGATGCGGATAATTGGAATGATTGTAAAATTACAGTACGTAAAAAAGATGCTTATCTGCCCTTGGAACATGTAGACTTAAAAGAGAGGGCGCAGGGACAGGGGTTAGGTTGGCTTCTGAGAAGGGGTCATGTTCTACCTGTTAAAGATGGGGTAGTCTCAGTGATGAATATCCGGGGCACTGCCAAAACGATGGCGTACACTAGAGAAACAGGCTTTGTCAAGTTATGAGACCCCTTCCTATCACAAGACGAAAATTTCCCCGATCGAAACGTTGGGGAATACTTTTATCTTGGTATGATTTTGAATCTGCTCTTGTACAACGTAAAGTTTTAGGGCATGATTATTGGGTACATGATAATTTTAACGACTTGACAACAGGATTAATTTTAGATTAAAGTAGGTTGTACATTAGAGGAAGTCTTTTACCTACGTGAGTAGGAATGCTTCGGATCTGAGCGCGATCAGTAGAAAGGACCAGACGGACAGGTCCCCAGTGGACTTCTACCTATGTCGGGTGTCTACGACCTAGTAGATCCCTTTGCCTACGAGAGTAGGAATGATTCGGTATATGTCTCAGTTGACTCATTTCAATATTGCTCCTATGATCTTGTAGGTTACATAGTAATAGGAGATCTATATGTCCTCAGTCCCATTTAACGGCTTTGTATTACGCAAGCCTCGCATTTCATCTAGTAATGACCCCACTACCGCCGAAGGGGACGTAATAGTACGTCCGCAGGATAGGGCTACCTATCTCTCAGAAGTGGCGTACAATGAAGATGCAACGACCACTGAGTATATGGTCACTGTCCGCGAGACGGCTAATCTGGCTGAACCTGATAGTGTTACCGAAACCGCTCAAAAAGTAGGGGAATGGGTTTTCCAATTCAACGCCAGTGGTCGATCAGTAGAATCTGTACTCAGTGTGACTCCTACTCCAGATACTGTAGATATTCGTGCGGGACTTCTAAAATACAACCAAGATCCTGCTCAGGATGTGGTGGTTGAGTGGGAGCCTGCACGACTTAAAATCAACTGGACTAAAAACGATTTGCGGACTCGGTTTGGTTTCAATGATGCTTTCCAAAGGTGGACACCACTTCCCGGTGCTGCCCCAGAGCAGTTAGGTCTAGTGGAAGATTCCAAACTGCTGAGCTTACCTACAGTAGAGCAGGGAGATCCCTTACTGGTTATTGGAAGTCCGGATCAAGACGCGGGGACTGCTGTTCCTGTTTTGGTCCAAGTGTCTGATCCTCAGTTTCAGGAATACGTGGACGGAACTCTCACGGTACCTGTGGGGGAAGCCGTCCTGAATACTGACAATGGGGATCTACTCTTTGCCGATGACGTTGTGACTGGTTTTTTGAATCATCCCGTGTACTTTTTCCGAAAGAGCTTTTTCACCTATGATGAGAGCACCGGGGCTATTGGGAAGGTAGAGGATGATCTCTATATGAACCCAATCCCAAATACTACAGAAAGCCCTCGCATACGTATCCAGTATAGGTCCTATCTTGTAGGCCAGCATTCCACTACCAGTACTACCCCTGATCCCGGTTATGATTATGTCTGGTCTTCTAACACGGGGGCCATCTATCTTGACTCGGCTATTATAGCAACACAGGAAGGGGAGTCGGTTTACTATAACGGCGTCTTCTCCAATTCCGAACCCGTAGATTCCTATGCCCACGAGGAATTAGGCCCGATCCTGTTAGGAGCCAACAGTGCTTTTTCTACTACCGGCCTCTTTTTTGATGATGTATCTGCATGGGATCTAGAGCATACGATCCTTTACGTCCGTGAGACGGGGGAGTCGATTGCGGATATCGAAATAGTAGAGACAGAGGGGGATCTTGAGCTTCCTATGAATCTACCCCCTACACGAGCCCAAGTGGCGCGGGATACTGGAGCCGTACAGCTCAGCCTATCCTTCAATACTCAAAATGAGGATTTCCATTTAATGGCGGGCACAGGGGACTTCCCTATTGAGAATGGGATTAGCTTTCGACTATCCCCCTCCCCAATAGACCCCTCCAATACACGGGGGATAGCCGATGGTAAGGGCGTCAGTAGGGTAGCTAATGAAGTGCTGGCAAGCAGTATCCCTGCGGGGCCTTCCTTTCTCGTCAATCAGCTACCGCTCAGAGACATAGCAGGGTATGACGATGATATCTTTTACCGGGCTTCTCGTGGTCCTCAAAAGCGACTACTACAGCCGGACACCGGGGTGGTCTATGATTTTGATGGTCGTCAACTCCGGTGGGTCCAACAGGAAACGCACAATAAGGTGATTCCCGCCCCCACCTATGTGCTCCAGTTGCCTCACCAAGCCTTACATGATAGGGCCTTTAGCTTTGAACTAAATACTGGAACGGGTTTTGAGCTACTGGAAGAGGGGGATGATGTCCTACTAGATATGAATAGTGGGCTGATTACGCTTATCGAACGCTTTGGAGAGCCTCTATTCGAGGATGTGGGACGTCTGATAGGTCCTGATACCTTGGAAGCCACTACGGCGGATTTCACAGGGCTACAGATACCTGTTAACCCCTTGAAAGCTCCTCTAATGCTCATAGGGTCCGATGTGTATCGCGTGATCGGTAGTACGGCATCCACTATCACCGTAGACCGTCCCATAGACCTAGCAGCCGACTCCGCCAAGTTTCAAATCGTTGCCTCCCCAGAGATCGTGTTCCGATACGCTCTTGAAGAGGCGTCTTTACGTGATCGGTCTGTATTTCCGTTTATCGTAACTCCGGTAACAACTCACGCACCCGAAGGAAGCGTATTTGAGTTCGTGGTGGGGGACGACCTACAGGATCACATCTTACTAGAACCTGTGGAGCTGGGGTCCCTTGGGGATTCTTTGGAGCTTCCTGCTCACTACCAAGATAGTGCCGCGAATTTCGACCTTTATCGAGAAGAAGTGCTTCTCACTTTCACAGCGGCGGCTCTCCCCGCTCCGGGAGAATATGGGGTGTCAGGGTCTGATTTGGTTTTCAATACGGATGATGAAGTGGCGTTTGAAGGTGCCCCTATACTCCTAGACCCTGCTCTTAGCGATCAAAAGGCCACGGGATTGATTGAGATCCTTGCCAGTACCAGAGAGTTGAACGTCCCGACTGATATAGACAGTCCCGACTTGCTAGTGCGGACACTGGTCCCCGAAGATGGGTACCGCCTACAGGGTTCTTTGCTCTTTTTTGAGCGACCATTCCGAAGTGGCCAGAGACTGCTAGTGCGGTACACCGATTCGGCAGGTGACGTCGTAGAAGAGAACGTTGGGTTCAGGGTGTTGGAAAACATTGGTGCTGTGGATGCCAACTCCCCTGTTAAGTCATTTGGGGCTGGTAGGGACATAGACGCACAGCGCCCAGTCACTGTGAAAGTTAACGGACATCCTTCAGGACTTTCGGCTAATATTAGCTCAGGCACAATTAATACCTCTTCTCAGCGGCGTGGGCGGCGCGTAGAAGCCTCTTACTATGCTCTAGAGTCTGAGGGGGGAGAACAGACCGTCTCCCTATTAGACACCCCCACAACTCCTCCTGTGGTATTTGAGGAAGGGGTTACCCAGACTTTTGCAGGAAATCACACCAACACCCTGAGTACTGGTACCTTTTTGCAGGCGGGTCCTCAGAGTTTTGTGGTGGAGACTGCTACCTTTGACGGTGAGAACACTCAGGTAGAGCTAAGCTCTCCCATATTAGAAGCCTTAAGAGAACCGCAGGTGTTTGTTTCTACTGATCCTATTGCCGACCTTGTTACGGTGCCTACTGATATAGTAGCTAATAGTGCTGGTACACAAGAGGTACAGGTATTGGGAAATTTCTCAAATTTCCTGAAAACTTTCCACGTGCTTTTCTTAGATGGTGATCCTTACTACATTCAGCAAGCAGAGTTCAATGAGGGAGAAGGGTATACGAGAGTAACGGTAGCCACCGAACTGTACCGTGAATATGACGCTCCAACTATTGAAGTGTCAGAAGATCCCGTGTACCCACCCGAAACACCTATCCTCAATACAGCGGAGTTGGCATTGCCAAATGGGAACCCCACTCTTATAAGGTTTGGGGCAGATGGAGCGGGTCATGTGGTGGAAGACTATACGCTAGAGGGTAGCGGAAGGCTAATTTTAGAGCCAGCAACTGTCGCTTCTCCCACCAAGGGGGAGGTTTGGTACCTTGCTTATACGAGTTTGAGATCAATAGGACCGCGTACCATAGCAGGGCGGACTTTTCTCCCCCGGTTCCGGGCCACTTACTCACGGTTTGTCAACGCCACGGAAGAGAATGGTCTTCTGGGTGCTACATTAGAAGCCTCTTTCGACTTTGAAGACCCCGATACTTTCTTTTTTCGGGCCGTGCGCTTAGAAGAGTATGCAGCCGAAGTGGCGCAGCAAATAGATGCTGACGCTGCCGCATCATCCTCCAGCGGGGGTCCCGTGATTTCTACGGCGGGCTCCCAAGGGCTTCACGAAAAGGGGAATGAGGGGCTCATCTACGAGGAAGCCAATATTAGGGACCAAGACCGTGTAGGTCGGGAGTATATCCAGTACTATAATGATGTGATAGCCCTTTTTGAGAGCCTTCTCGAAATCATTGATGGTCGTGTTGTGGGAGATAGAGATGGTAAATTCCTATTTCGCCTTCGTCCCGATGACGCTCCCGGTGGGATAGATCCTGTAAGTGGAGAACTGATCCCCTATTACGTAAACTCCGATAACCCCGGTAGTAAGCCTGCGTCTCCCTATATCAAAGAGTTGAGTCTGGAAGATCAGGTTGGTTATGTGGAGAATTTTATTGACGATATTTTAGTCGTCAGCAAAAAGCCGGTGGAGTTGGGGGTCGGCATACCTATTTCCTTCGATTTTTTGGGGACATTCAAACCTGCGTGGCAAGCTCACCGTCTCAGTCGACTATATCCGGAGCAGCGAAGGGTATTCACGGTCACTCTACCCACTGAAAATGACGATGACGATGAGGTTTATACGTTCCTGAGTGACTTCCGAAAGCTCTTGGCAGATATTAAGCAGGAGGCTGTCCTATCTGTAGATAATATCCGTCCAAGAGCGGCCAAAGCTAGAATTTCAGAAGCAGGTAATTTTGGCCCCAGTACAGGAGATGCTCGTTTCTATGTAGCAATGAATTACGATCCTGATACCGGTGAGATGTTTAATGAAAACACTCCCAGCGAGCCTGTACCTTCTGAGTATATTCCGGCGTTCGAAGTGGGGAATCATGTGAGTATGGGACGTGTCACCTATGTTAAAAATATAGATGGGACGTTTGATAGGACCACAGATATTTACGCCCAGAACATGATTGTGACGGCAGTAGGTGCAGATTATATCGAAGTGGAAGAGAACAGTGATGGTCCGTTTGATGGGCTAGAGCTTACAGATCCTTCTACAGTCAGCCCTCAAAAGGGTGATACTATTTACACAGTGCCTCCTATGGCCAACTCCTCTTTCATAGTGGGAGAGGATGTGCCGCCTTTCTATAGTGTGCCTACGGACCTAAGTGTGAATGCCGCAGATGGAGAGCTGATTAATAATACGCTGCCATCTTTCTTCGCCACCATTTTAGGGCAGAGCCCCCTCACACCCTCGTTGTTTTTAGACTTGACCGTCAATTTCAAAAACCAACAGACGGAGCCTACTCGATTTCCCGCTTTGGATGGTGGACTTGTAGATGATGATGGGGATCATAGGCCACCTTTCATATTTCCTATTCAAGATAGTGAGCTACAGAGGATCGAGGCGGAACAGGGTGTCAATCAAGATGTGGTAGACCAGACCACAGCGGGGGTGGTCCTTGGTGATGCTACGATTCTAGACACGGTGACTATTGAGGTGTCAGATGACCTTACGCTTCTGACTCCTATTCCGGGCGAATTTGATTTACTACTCATCCAAGACTTGGTAGACGGGCAGGGCGATTCCGTAGAGTTTAGTGTGCAGTCAGTTAGCTCTACCCGTATCCACCTTGCGGCATTTGTACTTCCTGTAGCTACTGTTAATTTTGAGCTAGATAATCTCTACAGTGGGCTCGGGGAGTGGAACGCTATAGACTCCCAGTGGGAGGATGCTAACACCGATTTTAGGGACTTCGCAGGCGGTGTCCCCGGTCTTACACTCCACGTAGGTGATGGGGCTGGTGGTTATAGTGAGTATGACGTGATTGGTGTAGAGGACGGCTACTTAGAGACTTCTACTACCGTAATGGAAACTGACCCTTCCTCTTACTTTCTTTCACTGGATGCTGTAGGAGAGATTCCTGCCACCATTGACCGGATTGAGTTGGCCGATGTAGATTTCTCGAACGCCACGGGCACTGTTGTAGTATCTTCTGCCTCTAGCAATAATGGCAGCTATCAAGCTGCTGGAGGTGGTGTGGGATTCTTATATGTCGAAGTCTTGTCAATACCCGCAGGTACTACGGACATTACGCTGGCTATTTCTAACGGGGCCGTAATAGGATCTGGAAATGCTTCCGTCGATGTGGTAGGTCCTGTTCTTACGTTAGAGGATAGCAATGACGCAACCAATGTGGAGGTAGGACAGACTTTGATTATCCCCTCTTCTACAACGGCAATAAATGCCGGACGATATTTGGTAGTCGATGTAGAAGGCAATGAGATCACAGTTGATCGTGCTTTACAGGTACAGGGGGATTCAGGGGCACTTACTTTCCCTGTTGGGTGGGAAGTAACAAACCCACGTCGATTCTCCCCTTACCTTGACGTTCTTCGAGAAGAGCTTGTAAGGCAACGGATCACCTATATTTCGAATGACGATGCTCCCGTAGATATAGCGAGTGATCTAACGGCCATTTCCTCTAATCCTTCTACGCCTTATAAAGATCGCATAGAAGAGCTGAAAGACCTTCTATTTGGAGATCCATTACTGTCTGTGACTGGGGGGTCTGTAACTGCTCCTGATCAGTTTGAGGGTGTGGATTTTGTGTCGGAAGGTGTTGAGGCTGGAGATTTTGTGGTGGTGGAAGCTGGCACTAATCGGGGCTTTTACCCGGTGATAGATGTGGATGGTACCGGATCTACTGCACTGGTAGTGTCAGATACCAACGAGTTTGTTATATATTCATTGACTACGGCGTCTGGTGTAGATTTTAAGGTATATAGGGCATCTCAGTTTACTCCCAAAACGTATCATCTGGTATTGTATGAATATCTCAATATATTAGCGCAGATAGAGCGTCTTAATTCCGGTATCCGTGTCACCAAACACAACCCCCTAGACTTTTTCGGGGATGTTGGAACGCTAGAAGAAAGGCCGGGAGATCCTACCGACGACACACTGGAGGCTCATCGCATCTTTAACGGAGAGCGTTTACTGTGGATTCGAGATGATGCTCCAAATCTTCGACAAGAGATCGAGGCGACCCTCAAAGGTAGAGAGGCGCTATATGATATTCGATATACGTGGATAGATTACAGGACCAATTTAGAAGAGGGCACCTTGCCTCGAAGGGTCCAGTTCAACCGCCAAAAAGAGAAACGGCAGCGTAAATTACTCAAAGACCTAATCAAACAGCTATCGACATGACTGAAAAAGAAAAGCCACAGTGGAAAGAAGCTCGCATCAAGCCTTTCAAGGGGTTTGTAGATCAGCTTCGACAGCTCCGGGACGTGATCTCTACTGAGAGAGATCGCCTAGAGAAAGAGCTGCAAGAGAAAAACGATAAAGAGGACCCAAATGGCTGAGTGGAAAACATTTGATTTGTCGGAATTTATGCCGGAGCAGGTGAGTGGGTCTGTTGATAAATTACAGGGTCTTACCGACATAATCATAACGGCGGGCAATGTTGCCAACACTGTCTTGGAAGTTCTGAGAGTGTTTATGACGTCTTTCCCCAACCCCGCAGCGGCACTTGTGCAGACTCTTTTGGGGGAACTCCAGACCATTATAGATAACCTCCAAGAGACTGGAGCATTCGGGCTATTCATGATCCCCACGAGTTTGGATGACCTTGAAACTTACAGGGGAGGGTACCCTAAGTTTCGTCAGATTTTTCTGCAAAGTCTCAATGACGTAGAAGATCCTAACCGGCCACAGGTAGGTGCAGATGGTGCCTTGGGTGCCTTTTTTCTCCTTTTCACATCTCCCAGTGCTGGAGGAGTTATTCAGCAAAGTCTCACCCTGAAAAACATTTTTGCTGGCGCACGTAATGATGTGGACCTTAAATATCCGGCTCCTGTAAACCTGACGATTGAGGCCGCCGATGAAGAGGGCCGCGTGCCGGGGTCCATGTTGAATCTGTTTGCAGAGGGGGATGATCTTACTACTCTCATCTTGTCATGGGAAGAGCCTAAATATAAGCAAAGCATTTTCTATGACATTTTTGCCCAAAACAATTTCTATATCGAGAGATCTAAATCGAGAGAGGGAGTTCTTTTAACACGAGAAAAGACGAGAGCCACCCTCACCAATCCTCTTCAAAGCGGCGATGACGATGCGGCGGGTGAGGATGCGGAGGTAATTAAAGAGCCTGTGTTGAACCGTCTAGGAGAGCCGATATATACGTGGGAGCCCCTAAACCCTGACGACCCGTTTTTTGATCTTGAAAATGATGACCTACAAGAGAATTACCTTGCAGGCACCTACTCATACACCATACGTGGCTTGGACAAGGGGATCGAGAACGGGTATTACTATCGCATTCGATCTGTGCCCAAAGACACAAAACTTCGGCCTCTCCAAAGAGACCCCAGTGATCCTGACGAGAAACCAATATACCTCCTAGAGCTTAATGAGGAGACCTATTTAGACTCGCAACCCTCTGGTGCAGTGTTTGGACATTTGCCGGACATTGATACCAGCTTCGATCTACCTACTGCCCTACTGAATATTTACAGGGCAGCATATATGCTCCGCTTTGACGTGGACACTTACGATGATGAAGCCAACCTCCAGCTAGGCTCCAGTTCTATAGAGCCCGTGTTACCACTTTACTTAGAGGATGATGCGAAATTTGAGAGCCTTTATGGGGAGATACAGCTATTGGAGTTGCAGTTTCTCAACGAGGATGTGGTAAATACCTTGTATTTTGAGGGGCCATTATTCGATTCTGAGGAGGACGTGACCGACTATGAGTCGGCTCGTAGGTTCGTGAGCACAGCAGGTACCATAACGTCCTCCACTACCTTAGAAAATGATCCGTTTGGGGGTACTCGTGAGCTGTTTAACGATATGTTCAACCTGACGGAGCAACAGCGTTTTCGAATATGGGTAGATAAAGCGGCCATGAGTAAAATAGAGTCTCTCGTACCTGTTTTGGTGCAGAACGACTCCATGCTGGAAATAGTCCGTGAATTCTATGAGAGTGCTCAGACTGATATAATGGATACGATTCTTGATGAAGACTCTACGGATCGTATGGTGTCCGATTCAGTTCGAACCGCAATTCATCTACTGATTCAGGTGATTGACCGGCACGATACCCAAGGTACACCTCCCAATTGGAGAGCAATGCGCTTATTCGCAGATCTCATTCCAGAAGCCGATCAGATTATGGATCGCTTATTTGGGCTCGTCAATTCTCTTGGGTCTGTGTTTTCTGACCCCACATCCTCGCTTGATGGTACGATAGAAGGGCTCCAGAATAGACTGGCGGTATTAGATGAGTTGGTAGATTTTTTAGATGAGACTCTTTCTTTTTTCGTCCGGCTCCAGAATGTACCTCTCGCCTCTATCCTTTTCATACCCCCAGCTTCCGGGGGCGTGCCTTACCTGACGCGGGAACTTCTTCAAGCGGAGAACCCCCCTTCCTCGGGTCCGGGAGAATTTTTCACTGGCGTTGTGCTGGCTGTTGGAGGTGCGGGTCCCCAAGATTATATGAGTACTGTACAAGCTATCAAGTTCATTTTTGGCGTATGACAGATCCCATAAAAAAGATACAGGCTGCATTGACTCCGGATCTCCTAAAGGCTCAGTACCGGGGCAGTGATATACCCTATTACGGGCACTGTTATGTGGCCGCAGAGGCTCTCTATCACTTATTAGGGGGGTTACACTCCAGTACGGGCACGGGACACTGAGGGCGTCGTACACTGGTGGATTGAACACGAGGACGGCCATCGGCTAGATCCCACTAAAGAGCAATATGAGTCACGAGAATTAGAACCTCCCTACTCTAAAGGGAGGCGGGCCAGGTTTTTGACAAAGGAGCCCAGCAAGAGGGCTGCTATTCTCCTAGAGCGCATACACTAATTTACTTGTAGATCCCATTCAGTAGGAGTGTGAGATGGCTTTTGATTTTCTTGGTACATTTAGCAGGTCGGATTTTGCTGGCCTTTTTCAATATGCGGAGGCCCACCTTGTAAATGTGGAGCCCCGTATTGAGTACCTCAAGTCAGAGATCGAAAGGCTTGGGTGGCTAGAATACGAATTTGATGAGGAAGGCATTAGAGTCGCTTATACGGTAAGACCTGTGAACTCTCTCTTAGCCAAGTATTCACGTGCTTTCGAGTATTATGGAGGTGATTTAACCGACCTCCAGATTCGGAGCCGTGGGGACTGGATCTTTGTGACGAAGGGTGAGTTTGACCTGAGTGATGCCCGCCCTTATGCTGGCGGTAAACCCTCAGAAGGTGACTATAAAAAGTCCAACCGGCACTACAATGATGATGTGCCCGGTAACTATGTCCACTCCGTAAAAGAATGGGTTTTGCCCAGCATCAAGAGGCGACTCGAAGATTTGGAGTTCCGAATCAAACGGGTGGTGGATTTGTCAGATCAACATGTTAATGAGATCATCCTGCTAATAAAACGCAGTGTTGGAGCCGAAACCCTAGAGCAATTACGCACCGACATTGAGTATTTCATAAGTTCCCAAGATTTTACATCGGTATCTGAAGAATGAGTAAAGACCTTAAAATCAAACAGCGATGCCCTCATCATGTGGTGGAGGAATGGCTTGCTCTGGAAAGAGACCGTCAGACTCTACGCACGGTCCGGTTTCCCTCCAGCCGGGAGATAAAGCTGCTTTGGAATCGCATAGAGATCCCCCAAGAGGGGTTATATTCTTCGGTAGAGATCACAGGATTGGTGCGAGGTCCTTTCGATATTGAGGCGGGGGAGGACACTTTAGCCTTTTCGGTAGATAGGGGTAATATACAAACCGTAACGTTACCACGAGGACGAGCGGTACAGTCGGAGCAGATAGCCCGCCGTATCAATGAGCAGTCCCAAGGCATACGAGCCTCTAACTCTGGTGGGAGAATCTCGTTACAATTGGTGGGGGCTAATGTAAACAGAACCCTGAAAATGGAAGGTGGGACGGGGCATGGTACCTTGGGTTTCCCCGAATTGCGTCAGTACCGAAGCCGCATGATCGTACCGGGTTGGCAACTTGTTAAAGATACGGCCACAGGTGACGACCCTATGGCTCGTAAAATTCTTTTTGATGAGCCCCTCCGCACAGCCGACGATGAATTTGAGTTGTCATATTATACGATTCGTGCGGTGTGCCGCCGCTGTATGGGGATAGGCGTAGAGAATGATTTCCGGTATGATCGAAAGGGAGATCCTGTTTTCACCCGGAACCAGAACTTGTTGTTGCAGGAAGTGGAAAAAATCATTTTCACGGTCAAAGGTTCCAATACCTTCCACAGGTGGTACGGAACTACCCTTACGGATATGATTGGGTCTAAAGCTGTGGGTGGTGGCTCGATTGTAGAATCACAGTTGGTGGGGCAAATCTCCTCCACCATCAACCGGTATCAACAACTTAAAGAGCGTCAATCTAAAAGTCAGCCCGTTCCACGAGCGGAATTGCTTAATAAAGTGGTTTCTATAGATGTGACACAGGGGAGAGATCCTACAGTGTTTTTTGTGAGCATCGTACTCGAAAGTCAGGCTGGAGAAATTAAAGCTATCGAAGATGAAATTGTGGTATCAGACGCCGGTTTCGCTGATGGATTCAGTTTGGTACGGTAAAAGGAAGATCCTATGAGTACACCTAAATTCTTTTTGTTGGACGGGTCGGATACGACTACCCAATTAAATCTCGTGACGTCTGTGCGAGATCAAATACTCAAGGGAGAAGTGTCTGCGGATACCGTGGATATGCAGATCCGTATCAACGGAGGGTCTTTCTTTAGTGATCCAGACCTACTTACGTTCGGGGATGGTGACTTTACGGTACCTAACCTTAACGTCCATCCCGAAGGTTTCCGTTTCCGTCGTGGTGTCAACACGATTGAACTGCGGTCAATCAGTGTTACGGGTCAGGTTTCTGGGATAGCCACCGCCTCTATTGAGGTGGTACGGCAGAGTGATTTAGATCTAGTTTCTCCTCCACCCTCTGGATTACGTGTCCGAAGACGGCGTGAGTCTGTAGAGCTAGTCTGGTCGGAAAGCGATTTAGACACCGTATTGGGTTATAATATTTACGCTTCCGTGGATAGTGGGGGAGGACGCCAAGGGTATGTCAAGATAAACTCTCAATTAATCACTAACGTAGCCTTTCAGGAAGAGTCTGTACGTCCTGTTACCGATGATATAACGTTCTACCAAGGGGAAGGGGGGCAGCTTCGTGTGCTCCTAGTAGAAGAGGATTTCAATGACCAGCCCATCAAAACGGTGGGTGAGTTCGTGATGGATACCGGACTACAGGCTAACAGTGAGTTGAAAACCACAGTACAACTTGAAGAGGTGCTGACATCTAGTTTCCACCATTTTGTACATGATCGGTCGCATACTCCCGAAGATGGTACAATTAATAATGAGTTTTTTGCTGATGTCCCCCCCAATGAGCCCCTGTATTATGTGATCACTACGGTGGCCCATGATGAACAGACTGGGGAGCAGATTGAAAGTATGTATTCCTCCGAGTTAGTAGGAGTACCCTTTACTATCACAACGGACCTACAAGAGATCCCCGCTAAGACTCAGACGGAAATTACACGGGAATATATCACTTCTCTTATTCGAGGGTCGAATAATGAGATCAGTGCTATTCCCGGATCAGTGGTCCGCGACGTCTTTATTGAGCCTTTCGCCTCAGAAGCTGAGCGGCTGCATTTCATTGCCAATTTTATTCGCCGTTCTCAGAGCTTTTCTACTCTTCTAGAGATTGATGATCTTCGAGGCACGGGCACCTCCGATCTTGTGTCGGAAAATCCATACAAAAGGGCGCTCAAAGCTGCATTGGGATTTGAAGCTGATGCAGACTTACAAGCACTAATCGATGATTCCTTTGAAAAGCTCGCAACTAATTACCAGAAAGTACGAGGAGGCGCAGAATTTGCAGTAGGTACAGCAACGTTCTACACCTCTCGTGAGCCTACAGAAGACATGGTGGTAGAGACAGGGACCCTTGTGGTGTCAGATGGCGGTGAGGACGATCCTACGGCCACCTTCCAGACTACCAGTCGTGTGGTGATTCCATTTGATTTTCGTGATTCCTATTTCAATGTACAACAGCGTCGTTGGGAAATTCAAGCCAACATTCGGGCGGTAAACCCCGGCGAAAATGGTAATATAGCAGCCGGTCAGATTTCAACCATATTAGGTGGTACTGTAGGGTTTCAGGTTGAGAACTTATCCGCTACTCGCTTTGGTAGGGACCGGGAGAGCAACTCACGATTGGCAGAGCGCTCTATGCTGGCTCTGTCCAGTGTAGATGCAGGCACCGGCGGGGGGTATCTAGCTACCGCACTAGAACAGCAAGGTGTATTTCGGGCTAAGGTGATCAAGGCCGGTGATCTCCACATGATGAGAGACTATGATGACGTACGAAACAAACATATTGGCGGTAAGGTCGACGTGTGGTTGCAGGGGAGTGAGCAAATCCAAGTGACGGACACTTTCGCTCTCCGCTTCAGAATCATACAGAACGCCACTTTTACGCTTAATTCGAGCCCCGCTGACCTTATTTTTCGGGTAGTCGATCCCCGTGTTACACCCGAAAGCCCCATTTCTGAAATACTGGGAGCTACCAGTCAGCAAATAGCGCAGGGATTTTCTTTTCGCAATTTAACCACAGGGGAAACGTTTGACCTGACCGGTTACGAGATCCTAGACTACAACCTGATTCAGTTGGACTCCTCCATAGCGCAACCTTCGGTAGGCTCTAACGACCTAATTTCAGGTGATTTCCGGTTTCAGGAAACAAGCGATTACGTGTTTAGTCGGCAGCCAGTACAGGCAATCGAAAGTGTGCGATCCCTCAATACGGGAAACGTGTTGGAGGAGGAAACTAATTACCGCCTTTTCCGAGTAGAAGATCCGTTGCTGGAGGGCCGGTCTACTAAAGCACAAGACTTTTTACAGATTCAGCAAGATAGCGGGTTTACGGTTGGAGAGCTGTTTGTCGTAAATGATGAGCGCCACGTGCTGGTAGGAGAGATCCCAGAGCCCCTTGATAATCTAGGGACCAATCCGGTTACCGTGCGAGTGTTTTCTTTAGACCGCCTCACTGAATATAATGGGCCTCAAACTGCCAACCCCGATTTCCTTCTAGAAGAGGGTGACGAAACGACTCCGCTTCGTATGATCCGAGTCCCCACAGGAAACATAGGAAACGGAGAAGAGGTTAGCGTTGATTACGAGCACGATGAGAACTTTGAGGTTGAGTATACGATCAATAACCTTCTACAACGGGTGCAGGAATCCATTGACACCCACCGCCATATTACGGCGGATGTGGTAGTCAAAGACGCTATCTCAAATCGAGTAGATCTGGAGGTTACCATCGTACTAAGACCCGGATCCTCTCGTGCTCAGGTGGACTCTGAAATCCGAACAGCAATCAGTCAATTACTGAATGGTAAGGCGGTAGGGGAGCCTGTCTATCAATCAGACATAGTACAGGTGATTGAAAACACTAGGGGTGTTGTTTTTGTGGTAGTGCCTTTTGCGAAGATGGCATTAACGGACGGCGCACTGATAGTAAGGGAATCTCTAAACAATGACGCAACTCTTGTGGAGCAGAGAGGGAGTCATCGTGTGTATGCCCTCACAGACCGGCTCACACACCCTACGACAGACTCAGGAGGACCCGATCAAGAGCATAAAGGTGTTTTCCAAGACACTCGAATGCTACAGATGGTAGATAGTTACGAATCCCTCTTTTTAGAAAGTGGTCGCGTACTTTTAGTAGGGTCGGAGGGTAGGAGTATCCAAGGCTTTAGCGACAATGGTACGCTAACCTCGCAGGGATATGATACCGTGCTTGAACGGCAGCAGCGGCGACTAGAGCTTACGGCCAATCGAGTGTTTGTAGTGCTAGATGAACAGGATACTCCCACAAATTATACCTATAACGCTACCTATATTGTGACAGGGGATTCGGGAGCCAAATCTATCATCCCCTCTCCTATTTCATATCTTGAACTGGGCGATTTGACCATTACGTACGGAGATAGCTAATGGCAAATCGTTTTGAAAGAGGAAGACAAAAGCCGTACCCGCTTGTCGAAGATGGTAAGGGGTATAACCGGCTCTTAATGTCTCGTAGTCAGGCAATCCTCAATGCTCTTGTGAACTTACTAGCTTCCAACTATGAGTCGTCTGTCGTAGGTCCTAATTATACGATCTACTTGAAAGCTATGGCGACGGAGCTGGCTCGGATCACGATAACACTGGAAAAGTTGGGCACTGATATCTCCCCGGATGAAGTAAGGTCTGAATTTTTGTGGGAGACGGTAGGGTATCTCGTATTTCTCAACCAGCAGATACCAGAAATGGAGTTCGACGATGAGTCTTTTCGGGAGTTCCTGAAAAGGGTTATTGAAATCTATTTCATGGGATCTACTCCGGCAGCTATTGCAAAGGGGGTTGATCTATTTACCTCCGATGAATTTGTGATCCGGGAAAATTTCAAAGAGGGTGACACATTCGATATTAGTGACCAATTTGGATTCAGCATTGATTTTGAATTGGAGGGTGAGTTCCCCGAGGATCTTTTCACAATGGATCGTAATATACGACTCCTATTGGAGATCATTCGACCGGCACACACCCTGTACCGTCTGCGGTTTGTGTTTAAGGATGCTGCGGACCTTATTGAGAAGATGGAAGACACTTCCTCGTGGGCCATGCAGAATTACTACTACGACGATACGAGAGTCTATTGCGAGGGTATGGCAGGCTTCGAGAGTGTCTCAGGACGTATCGAGTTGGGATCCCTTTTCGTATTGCACGATGATGAGGATACTAAACCTCTACACTCAGTACGAGAAGGGGCAACACTTCTTATTCCGGATGGCCCTAATACCGGTAGGTACACCGTGGTAGGACACCCAGACTCTACTAGCCTTCGAGTTGTGCCTAGATTTAAAGTAGCACAGGATCCCGTATCTTATCAGGTAGAGGTGGATCGACTGGGGCATAAAACCGAATCGTTCCACGTAGACGACCTGACATATCAGGTATATAACACAGACCGACTGGAAGCGGACGCAGGTGGTCCTTATGTGGCGGGCACCAATGCTACAATCACACTAGAGGTGTCTAGCAACGGCGTGGGTGCAGTTTATGAGTGGGACTTGGATGGGAGCAACCAATTCAGCACTGGAGGGCAGAGCGTTCAATTCACTGCCCCCTCAGACCCCGGAACTGTGGTGGTATGGGTTCTCGTAGAAGATCATAGGGGCCGGAAAGCCAAAGATTCAGTTACTATAGAAATCAGT
>Ga0306901_1000409_pt1 | contig 19307 bp, 26 predicted proteins | sample AntRauMFilla3767_FD_190431 | JGI IMG/M metagenome (GOLD analysis project Ga0306901, IMG submission 190431) | Saline lake microbial communities from Rauer Islands, Antarctica - Metagenome Filla 3 #767 (v2) (version 2) | ecosystem: Environmental > Aquatic > Non-marine Saline and Alkaline > Saline ... | reverse complement strand
GTGGCGTCCAGGTCCCGTCCTCAATCGATGCAGCAAAGATCAGCGTCATCGGGTCCGGTGCGTTGCCGTCAGCATCACGCCAGAACGCCGGGTGCGCGATGTCCACCAAGTGTTGGGAATCGAGCGTGACGTGAATCTTCCGCAACTTCTGACCGATACGGTCGATGAGCGCCGCGGTCCGCTTCATGTCATCGGTGGCTCCTGGTACCGCCAGGGCACCACCTTCCATGAAGTCATTCTGCGGGTCGATGATGAGCATTTGGATATTCATCTGTATTCTCCTTAGTGTGTAAGTAAAGACTGAGTCTTTACGGTGAAGTAGCAAACAATTGATGTTGCTACGGTTGTCAATGAACAATTCCCCATCTTTCCGATGAGGTGGAGCGCCTTGAAGTTTGTGCATCCAAGCGCGCCACCTGATAAGAAATAATAAGTGTATTTACTACACTAAGTAAAGAGTAAATCTTTCCGCACTGTTGTGTGCGGACGTCATCTCTTTCTGTGTCTAATCTAGCAAAGTACTGAATTAGTGTCAAGTATACACAAAGTAAAAAAAGAACGCAAGTGCCTTTGCAGTCGATGGGTTTGTGTATCTGGCCTTTACACCGCAAAAGATACAGTTCATACTAACTACCATGAGTTTTATTACTGAGTACACGCGATACTTACGTGACAATCCAGAAGGTTACTGGTTCAAACGAAAGATGTACGGTTTTGGTTGGATACCAGCTACCAAGCAAGGGTGGGGTGTTCTCGGAGTGTATGTAGTTTTCGTCGTCGGACTTTCTATCTGGGCAGAACAGAATGTAACAGATGCCCAAGCAACGAGTCATGTGGTTGTACCAGTGGTGCTTGCCACACTACTCTTGCTCGCTATTACCTATCGCACCGGAGAACCATTAAAGTGGCAATGGGGCAAAAAAGATGGAACATAAACCAGAAGAACATTTTGTATATATACTCAAGTGTTCAGATGGGACATTGTATACCGGCTACGCTCGAGATATTAAAAAGCGGCTTTCCGAACACAATGGCAAAAGCACCATTGAAGGGGCCAAGTACACTCGCTCGAGGCGGCCAGTGAAGTTGTTGTATCAAGAAGTGCTTGCAAGTCGGTCAGATGCCCAGCAGCGAGAGTACGCCATCAAACAGCTCAGTCGCCCGCAAAAACAACAACTAATAAAAGACAAGAAATCAACGATCTAATAGCTCGGTATCTATGTCTTCTCCCGTTAGGGTTTGGAGTGTAGCAGCGATTACTCCGCCAAACAGCGCGACCAAGACCGTAGCACCAATCACGGTACCCAAACCGTAGACCATCCCTTTCAAGAAAGCGTTCTTATAAGAGTTTTGCCTTTCGATACGACTTTCTAATACGTGTAATACTTCGAGCAGTCTATCTGTTTGTTCGGCAGTTTGCGCAGCTTTAGATGCGGGTTTTTCGTTTTCCATATTGCAGCAGTATAGCAAACTCGTCGTAGAAGTTTAAAAAATAGCGTATACTACTGGTAATTAGTTATTAGACAATATATACCAAATGTCAAAAGGGCACGATAGAAAAAAAGAAGTAAAGAAAAAGAAAAAAGAAAAACCAAAAAATGAATAATCAAAAGCCGGCACTGCGCCGGCTTTTGTATTTGGTGGTACACTAAAGCCATCATGGACGATAAAACCCAACAACAAATCGATGAGCTAGAAGTGCAAGTAAATAAAATTCTCACCTCGGTACAAAAAACAGAACGCTATATGAAAATCACCTTCTGGTCGACAGTCATTTTATTACTGCTACCTATGTTGATCGCTGCAGTTATTGTACCCGTGGTCGTGGGTAAGTATGTATCGATGTACGAAGGGCTGTTATAGAAGATTGATTTAATATTTTGTGTGACCAGTCGCAAAGAACTCCTTTCTTAAATTGGTTGCTGTTTTGCTGATGTTGCAGTATAGTATCGCCACCTTGCCTTTAGGCATATTTACTATTGCGACGCAGTTTTCTTGAGGCGCACTAGAGGTACAGACGTTTATACATATATAAGTAACAGAATTAAGATTTATGGCACGAGCATTTCCTCTTCACAAGCTACGAAACTTCGGAATCGTGGCTCACGTGGACGCTGGTAAAACAACCACATCTGAGCGAATCCTTTTTTATACTGGGATGAGTCACAAGATTGGTGAGGTGCACGATGGTGCAACCGTCACTGACTGGATGGAACAAGAACGAGAGCGAGGTATTACTATTACTGCAGCGGCTATTTCATGTCACTGGACTAAAACGCTCGAAGAAGATCGGATTTCAAAAGACCTAAAGTACACCTTTAACATCATCGATACACCCGGACACATTGACTTTACTGCTGAGGTAAAGCGATCGATGCGTGTGCTCGACGGCGCGGTAGTGGTATTTGACGGTGCAGCTGGAGTAGAGCCACAAACCGAAACCAACTGGGGATACGCCGACGAAGCCGAAGTTCCCCGAATTTGCTTCATCAATAAAATGGACAAGCTGGGAGCTGACTTTGACTCTTCAGTAAAATCTATCGAAGATCGACTGTCAAAGAAGGCGTGTCGAATCCAAATCCCAATGGGAGCTGAAAACGAAATGCGCGGAGTGGTAGACCTGGTCACCATGAAGTCGTACACCTTTGCAGGCGAAATGGGAATGCTGGTTTCTGAAGAAGAAATTCCAGAAGAGTTTCTCGCAGAGGCTACCAAGCGTCGCGCAGAACTAATCGAGCGCGTAGTAGAGCACGACGATGCGTTGATGGAAGCGTATCTGGGTGGGGAAGAGCCAACCAACGAAGACCTCAAGAAAACCCTAAGAAAAGCCGTCTTGGCCAACGAAATCTTCCCGATCATGACCGGAACAGCGCTGCAAAATATTGGAGTGCAGCTTGTGCTCGATGCCGTGGTTGATTATCTACCATCCCCAATTGACCTACCAGATATTGAAGGTCATGACCCGCAAGATGAAGAGGTAGATTTGACTCGAAAGCCAGCAGATGAGTCACCGTTTAGTGCACTGGTATTCAAATTGCAAGACGACAAGTTTGTCGGGCAGCTTGCTTTTTTCCGAGTGTATTCAGGAGTAGTAAAATCAGGAACCTATATCCTGAATGCTTCGACTGGACAGAAAGAGCGAGTGGGAAGAATTGTACGGTTGATGGCTGATAAGCGAGAAGAAGTGGATGAAGTATACGCTGGCGAAATTGCAGCAGCAGTAGGAATCAAAGAGGTAAAAACTTCACACACACTGTGTGATCTGGATAACCCAATCCTCCTAGAAACCATCACCTTCCCGGCGCCAGTGGTGGCTGTGCGGGTTGAACCAAAAACCAAAAACGACCAAGAAAAAATGGGCGTTGCACTCAAACGACTGGCAGATGAAGACCCAACCTTCGTTGTGTCCACTGATGAAGAAACTCTCGAAACGATTATTGCCGGAATGGGTGAGCTACACCTGGATATTCTCGTAGACCGAATGAAGCGAGAGTTTGGCGTTGAGGCAAATATTGGACAGCCTCAAGTAGCGTACCGAGAAACAATCCGCGGAAGCGCCGAAGCAGATCACAAGTACGTAAAACAATCAGGTGGACGCGGACAGTATGGTCACGTAAAGATCCGCATCAAACCACTTGAGCCACTCGCACTAAACGCAGAAGGAGAGCCCGAAAAGATTGCCAAAAACGTCACGCGTGAAGATCACTTTGAGTTTATCAACAACATCAAAGGTGGAGTGATTCCGCAAGAATACATCCCAGCCGTAATGAAAGGCTGCAGGGAAGCCATGGGTCGAGGATTTGTTGCTGGATACAAAATGGAAGACGTATCGGTCGAACTGTTCGATGGTTCATTCCACGATGTAGACTCTAGTGAGATCGCCTTTAAGCTGGCGGGCATTCAAGCGTTCAAAGAGGCTGCTGCAAAAGCGACCCCGGTTGTGCTCGAACCAATTATGAAGGTCGAGGTACGTACCCCAGAAGAATTTATGGGTGATATCCAAGGAAATATTTCCAGTAAACGAGGACAAATCGAAGCTACTCAAGAGCTGGGTGGCAAAACAATCGTCAACTCCAAAATCCCTCTATCTGAAATGTTTGGTTACACGAATACTCTGCGCTCAATGACTCAAGGTCGAGCATCCATGACCATGGAATTCGATCACTACGAAGTAGTACCGCCAAACGTAGAGGCAGAAATCAAAAAAGCCCGCGGAATCGTCTAGTAGTCCTAAGCTTGGACTGGGTCAGTCTAGAAAAACACTCCTTACATCAGGAGTGTTTTTCTTTAGAATGTGGATAGTTCTAAAAAACAAAAAAAAGTAGCTTAGAATGATAGATATGAATCAACACACCGTCCCGTCACTATTGTGCAAATTTGCTGTAGGAGCTTTTGTGTTGATAGCCGCCTTTTATTTATCAGCAACGTCTGCCTTCGCGCAAATGCCAGGATTACCAACTGAACTTGAGGGGTACGCGTGGAGTGGCTACAATAATCCAATCACCGGTGCACTAGAAGGCGTCGGTTGGATATCAATGAGCTGTGAAAATGAAGACTCATGTGTTGGTGGCTCGGCTCCTGGTCCCAAGGTGGATTATGGTGTGGCAATCGACGCGGGTGGTGATTTAAGTGGGTACGCGTGGAACTCAAACCTTGGTTGGATTAAATTTGGTGGCCTGAGCAGCTTCCCAAACACAACCAACGGAACAAATGCTCAGTTAGTAGACAATGCCGGAGTTATTGAGCTGCAAGGTTGGGCACGAGCTTGTGCAGGGACAGCTGGTGGTGACTGTTCCTCCATGGCAGACAGTACTGTATCTGGTGGTTGGGACGGCTGGATTGCACTGAAAGGCACAGCAACCAACGGCACACCGTATGGAGTACGATTCAATAACACCACAGTAGACTCTACGTTTAAATATGCATGGGGCGGGAGTACCAATGTAGGCTGGGTAGATTTTTCCGGAGTAGTAGCTAGCTCAGCACCTGCCATCAATACGTTTACAGCCGCACCCACAGTAGTGACTGAAGGTGCAACCTCAACCATCACTTGGAATGTGCAAGGTTTTGATTCTTGTGAAGCTTCTAACAATAGGGGACAAACAGATTGGAATGGCACGGTAGCATCTTCCTCTGGCACCGACCACACCACCGACGTTACACCACCGCTTGGTACCACAGCATACACGCTGACTTGCTATAGTGGAGGCACTCCATACATTCAAGATTTGACCATTGATGCAACAGTTGCACCAGCCATCAATACCTTTGATGCAGATCCTGACATCGTTTCACTTGGGGCAACCTCAACCATCACTTGGAATGTGCAAGGTTTTGATTCTTGTGAAGTCTCCAACAACCGAGGACAAACCGATTGGGACGGTGCTGTTGCTTCCGCCTCGGGAATCGACCATGCCACCGACGTTACACCGCCGTCTGGAAGTACAGCATATACGCTCACTTGTTACAGTGGCGGAACGCCATATTTCCAAGATCTAACGGTTTCGGCGCGAACAGATATTGAAATAGGACCATTTTCTTACATTGGCGTACCGTCAGCAGATCCAGTCACGGGCATCTACAATGTAGTTGACTTCAACGCTGTGGTTACCGGTGTCCCTGCAGGTCTCCCTCCAGCAAGTCAGCCAAGCTACACTTTGAGCGTTTCTGGAGCTAATACAGACAGTGTGTCAGGGACAGTTGACGGTGGAACATTCAATCCACCACTGCGGCTCACAAATCTAAATTTTGGAAGTAATACCTATTTGTTAGAAGTTGACCTTCCAGCTCCGGGTACTATCCCAGAGGATGTACCTTCTACGCCTTCTATCGATGAGGATGTCGACGGGAACGACCGGTCCTTCACCAACTCACTTGCACCTGTTTCTCCAATCATGGATATCTACGCTGTTACTGACCGATACTTAGTCAGGGCAAATGACACACCTGAGATTAGGTGGGAAGTATCAGCACCATACGTAGCAGATTGTACGGTGCAGGGTGCCGGTATCAATGAATCATTTACTACTCCGGCTGACCCAGCAATTACTATCACAGGCACAGACAACACTGATCCGCTGACGAGTACCAGTGTGATTGAGCTCTCGTGTACCGAGCCGACAACAATGATCGAGTTTACTGAGGAGATTCGAGTCGAGGTGATACCAGTCGTTGAAGAAATTTAAAATCCTTTGTAACTTAAAAATATACTATGGACTACAACCAAAACAATCAGGAGCAAGAAATTATACCTAACAACGCACCCAATCAAGACCAAGCTTCCGTTGGGCAAGCAACAACTACACGACGCACAATAACAGCCGTCTTGGTCTTAGTAGCAGCACTGCTGCTTGGGTATGTGCTGTATTATTTCGTGCTGAATGATTCAGGGGTAACACCAGATGGCAATACTGGCACCGCAGAGAATACCCAAACAACCACCGAAGAAAGAATCGCCATTCTTGAATCAATGCAGGTTGCAGAAGGTGAAGTATCTGCACAGGAGGTAGAAAGGCGCCTTGCTGCATTGGACGCTATGAACACAGATTCTGTTGAGTCTTCGACTGCCGCAGAGTCAGAACGCAAACAGGCGTTAAACGCATTAAATAAAAATTAATTTTACATAACCAACTTATCTATGAAATCCCTCATTAATCCACTACGCAATATCGGTTTTCTCACTGTTGCTTTGACGCTGGCGCTCGCAGCTAACTTTGCATACGGTCAGTGGGTCAACCCACCAGCGAGTCCACCAACTGGTAATATTGCCGCCTCTATCAATACTTCAGCTAATCCACAAAACAAGCCTGGTACTTTGGGTGCTACGTTTTTGAATTCTGAAGTAAGTTCAGCTATCACGCAAATGAACTCCCCAGCCTATTGCGGATTGGGTGGGTCTGGAGCAGATGGTGTCCCATTTACTTCGGATGACGACTGTTTCACTGCAACCGATGCCACGGCAGGTGGTGGTACTGGGTTTATAAGCGGGACGGATCTAGAGAGAGTGAGTAAGATGTATCAGGCTTGGGGCACCCCAGCACCTAATGGCATGTACGCGTGGCCAGACTGGGTCAAATGTGGTAAGGATTTCGACATATCAGGCAATCGAAGGTACAAAGAAAACTACGATTCAAGTGGTGTTGATCGCTTGAGTTTTAGTTCATCTGGTGGCGGAAGCTGTGGTGGTGTACGTGACATTTGTCTCACCCGATCGTGTGGAATTTATGGAACTGGTGCTTCTGGTGCAGATTTAGTGATTAATCCAGGTGATGTGTGTAATGCATATGGATGTAGTCCTTTCGGTGCATGTACTTCAGGTGGCTGTCCATCCTCTGGGTCTGAGACATGTAATATCTTTGGCTGTAGTGAGTTTGGTGCTTGTGCAGCAGGTGGCTGCCCTACCTCAATCGGTCAAACTTGTGACGCGTACGGTTGCTTCTAACGCATCTTGAAAGTACAAAAAACCACCGCTTCAGAGGTGGTTTTTTGTATGCTGAATCATACCACTTGAGTTGAGGTTTGGTCTGGAAAGTTGCAAAATAATCCTTCTCTGGTACCATTGCCGGACCGCACGCAGTTTTCTGTGGGTGGAGCGAAAATATACTGCTCTTTCACACGCTAGGTTTGCAACCAAAGCGCGGCGTTCTCGCGCCGTTTTGATTGCCAGCCTTGATCACAGCTTTTACAGCGAATGTGTGCGGTTATATTATTACTCATATACTAAACTAGTATTTATTTATGGCAGATGCATACGATCGTTCAAAAGATCACATCAACGTAGGAACTATTGGTCACGTTGACCACGGTAAAACTACCTTGACCGCTGCAATCCTTACTACTCTTAAAGCAAAGGGGGGCGGATACACAGCAAACGTAAAGGACGTTGGAGAAATTGATAAGGCTCCAGAAGAAAAAGCTCGTGGAATTACTATTTCGCTTTCACACTCAGAATACGAAACTCCAAACCGACACTACGCGCACATCGATGCGCCAGGTCACGCAGACTATATCAAGAACATGATTACCGGTGCTGCTCAGATGGATGGTGCCGTACTAGTAGTCGCCGCTACAGACGGAGCGATGCCTCAGACACGTGAGCACGTACTCCTAGCCAAGCAAGTTGGTGTACCACAAATGCTTGTTTTCATGAACAAGTGTGACATGGTAGACGATGAAGAAATGCTCATGCTCGTAGAAGAGGAATTGCGTGAAATGCTTACGGACGGTGGTTTTGATGGAGCAAACGCGCCAATCATCCATGGTTCAGCGTTGAAGGCTCTCGAAGGTGACGCTACGTACCAGGAAAAGATTATCGAGCTGGTAGACGCGATGGATACATATTTCCCAACACCAGAACGAGATCTTGACAAACCATTCCTTATGCCAGTAGAAGACATCTTCTCAATTGAAGGTCGAGGTACGGTAGTAACTGGTCGAGTAGAGCGAGGAGCTGTAAAAGTGGGAGAAGAAATTGAAATTGTTGGAATCAAGAAAACATCCCTTACAACTGTGACCGGAGTAGAGATGTTCAACAAGCAGTTGGATCGAGCGCAAGCTGGAGACAACGCTGGTATCCTCTTGCGAGGAACAAAGAAAGATGACGTACACCGTGGACAAGTGCTAGCTGCAAAAGGCTCAGTAACTCCGCACACAGAATTTGAAGCTGAGGTATATGTACTGAGTAAAGATGAAGGTGGACGTCACACACCATTCTTCACTGGATACAAGCCACAATTCTACATCCGAACTACTGACGTAACGGGAGACGTTACCCTGGCAGAAGGAACAGAAATGGTAATGCCTGGTGACACTGCGACATTTAAAGTGAAGCTAGTTGCACCAGTAGCGATGGAAGAGCAAACAAACTTCGCTATCCGTGAAGGAGGCAAGACAGTAGGAGCTGGTGTAGTAACAAAGATTGTTGCGTAAGCAAAATCAATTAACTCACTTCATCTATGGCAACAGACACTACATCAAAAAGCGATAAAGCAGCTGGCACAATCAATAAGCTTCGAATCCGAGTACGAGCGTACGAGCACAAAATTCTCGACGCGTCAGTGAAGCAGATTATTGATACTGCTCAGCGCTTTGACGCAACAGTGGTTGGACCGATTCCGCTTCCAACAGAAATCAAGAAGTACACTGTGAATCGTTCGACATTCGTGCACAAGGACGCGCGAGAACAGTTTGAAATGCGAACACACAAGCGTGTAATCGACATTCTCAATCCGAGTCCAAAAGTGGTAGAGGCCCTCACAAACCTCTCGCTCCCCTCAGGAGTCAACATCGACGTAAAAATGATGTAGCCCAAAATAAGGAACGTAGTGACTATATTTTGGGTTCACCAGGACTTTGCCAGTTCCTCGGCAAAGAATCGGTGAGCTTGAGCAAGCAGGAGAAAGTAACTATTGCGCAAAGCTTTTTCAGATAAATCACTTTATCTGAAAGTCATCATCAAAGTAACGAAACAAAGTTGCTTTCAACCAATGTTCAGGCACTATTGCCAAAGACAAACCCCGCATTTTGCGGGGTTTGTTAATTTTACAATCGATACACTTTATTAGTACTTTCTCCAGTAGCTACACCCAGAACTCTCTGTCAGTTGGATAACAAAAACCCCACCACTTTTGGTGGGGTTTTTGTTATCCACAGCTATCCTTTGATCACCCTTGCATTTTCAACAGCAAAGCGCACAATGTAAATACGACAGGGAGGCGGACTCGTTTACGAGTCCGCCTTTCTCTGTTGTACAGAAGAAAGTAGACATCTGCTCTTATAAGAGCTTAGTGTCAAGAAGAGACGCGCAGCGAAGTTTAGTAATTGTTCTTTAATTGTTCTTTCAAATAAGATTATGAAAAATCTTCAACCAAATAAAATGACGTTCCAAAACGAAAACACTTGGATGGTCCAATGTTTAAGTTTAGCGATGATAGGTATGTTAACGTACATGCATATCGCTCCGATAGTATACGGAGTATAGCAGAACCACCATATTATTTATTCTCATCCCGTTCTAAACAGAACACCGATGAAACCAAAAGCCGAGTCACCCGACCCGGCTTTTCTTAATTAAATGAACAAATGCCTAAAAGGCATATTGTGAATTTATGCCAGCATTTTCCCCTCCAAAGGAAAATGTCGGTAAACGAATACTATATACGTCACAAAATATTCTAATGTAACAGAATATAATTTCGGTACAGAACAAGGTAACAAATGCCTAAAAGGCATATTGTGAATTTATGCCAGCATTTTCCCCTCCAAAGGAAAATGTCGGTAAAGGAACACTATATACATCACAAAGTATTCTGCTGTGCTACATAAATACAACCCCAAAACGCGCTCTTTTCCTTGCAAAAAACCAATAAATCCGTATACTAACGACCAGCTTTAAAGACCTATGTACGTGAGCCTTTGCTTACGGACCAATGGGCACAAATCGCGTCATTTTGACGAGCTTGTGCTCGCGCAAAATGGCGCGTTTTGTTGTATGGGTCTTCGGAATACTATTCTGATTAAAGCAATTTATTAACTTAGGTTCATACACGATGAAATTTATTCTTGGAACCAAAACTGGCATGACACAAGTCTTCACCGAAGACGGGAGGTGTCACGCTGCTACTGTTCTGAAAGTTGCACCAGGCGTTATTTCGCAAGTGAAAACTTTAGAAGTAGACGGCTACGACGCCGTTCAGCTGGCTTCCGGTGAACAAAAAGAGCACCGGGTCAGCAAAGCTGCAAAGGGTCACTTCGGTGGCGCGATAGCAGCGGCTCGAGAGTTTCGTGCTCGAGTTGGATATGAAGAAGAGACAACTGCAGGTGTCGAAAAAGGTACTGCCTTGGACGCTTCAGTATTTGAACCAGGTGACGACATCACTGTCTGCGCTGTTTCAAAAGGAAAAGGCTTTCAGGGTGTGGTAAAACGTCACGGTTTTGCTGGAGGTCGCCGTTCTCACGGTCAAAAGCACTCGGAGCGAGAGCCGGGATCTATCGGCGCAACGGGTATCGCACGTGTCCTTCGAGGGACCCGAATGGGTGGTCGAATGGGTAACGACACGGTACAAGTAAAAGGATTGAAGGTACTGCAAGTAAATACACAGGAAAACATCTTGGTTGTTTCTGGAGCAGTTCCAGGTCGAAAAGGAACATTAGTCGAAGTGTTTGGCACACCAACTAAATAATCACTGATATATGAATACAAAAATCTATACCCGTGAAGGAGCTGAATCAGGAAGTATCACACTTCCCGAAGCAGTGTTTGGTGTCGCATGGAATCCAGACTTGGTTCACGAAGTAGTCGTAGGTATGCAGGCAAATGCACGGGCAGGTACTGCACACACCAAAGACCGAAGTGAAGTGCGCGGAGGTGGTAAAAAGCCATGGAAGCAAAAAGGTACTGGACGCGCTCGACATGGTTCACGTCGGAGTCCAATCTGGACAGGAGGAGGGGTGACCTTTGGTCCTCGAAATGAGAAAGATTTCTCAGTGAAAATCAACAAAAAAGTAAAGGCAAAAGCTTTAGCGTGTGTTCTTTCGAAAAAGTTAGCAGACAACGAAGTGTTCTTTGTTGACTCGCTGGCAATGGAAGAGCCCAAAACAAAAGACGCAAAGGTAGTTATCGCAGCTTTAGCGAAAGGAACGGGAGTTGAATCTCTCGCTACCAAGCGAAAAAATGCAGCAATTGTAGTGTTGGCAGACAGAAGTCTCGCAACCGAAAAAAGTTTCCGAAACTTTGGAAACATAGAGGTGGTGATGGCCAAGGATATCAACCCAGTTGAACTGCTCACTTATAAGTATGTTGTTGTGGCCGATGCAAAGAGTTCTGTAGAAGTACTCTCCAGTCGAATCGCTTCAGCTCCTAAGTCAAACTAGTATGGCTCTCTTTGGAAAGAAAAAAGAAACCAAGCAGAGCGCAGAAAAGGCTCCAGTGGTGGATGTGTCAACAGCACGGCCCACTGACTACAACCTTTCCTCTGTCATCGTACGACCGCGAATCACTGAAAAAGCAGTGGGTATGAGCGAACAAAATGTCTACACCTTTGTAGTCAAAAGTTCAGCCACAAAATTCCAGATCTCTGATGCAGTTAAAGCGCTCTACAAAGTGACGCCGGTGAAAGTAAACACCGTGAACAAAAAGCCTGCCAAACGAATGGTGGGAAGTCGAAATCGAGTCAAGCACGTCGCTGGAGTAAAGAAAGCGTATGTGTATCTTAAAAAGGGTGACACCATTAACATTGTCTAGTATATGAAAAAGTACAAACCAACATCGGCTGGACGACGTGATGGGACAGTCGTCGAGTATAAGAAAAAACTTACCTCAAGCCAAAGTAGTCCACTAAAGTCGCTCACCAAAGGTAAGCGAAGTACCGGTGGTAGAAACAGCTCAGGACGCATTACAACTCACTATCGTGGCGGAGGAAACAAGCGAACTTATCGTTTGGTTGACTTCAAATACGATAAGAAAAACGTGCCTGCAAAAGTAGAGACAGTTGAGTACGATCCAAACCGATCAGGCTTCATTGCCTTGATTAGTTACCTCGACGGGGAGCGGCGATACATTCTTGCCCCCCAGCAACTGAAAGCTGGTGACACAGTAGAAGTGTCAGAGAAAGCAAAGATAAAAGTAGGGAACCGATTGCCATTGTTTGCAATTCCAGTAGGAAACTATGTCTACAATGTAGAAATCAACCCAGGTGCTGGAGCACGACTTGCTCGTTCAGCTGGAAATCATGCAGAGGTGGTAGCACAAGACAGCAAGCTCACTACTCTCAAGATGCCATCAACTGAAATCCGTAAGGTGCTCAATACTGCGTGGGCTTCAATTGGTACGGTATCAAACGAAGAAAGTCGACTCGTGTCGATTGGAAAGGCCGGACGCGCTCGACATATGGGCTTGCGGCCTAAGACTCGTGGAGCAGCTAAGAACGCAGTTGATCACCCACATGGTGGTGGTGAAGGACGGTCTCCTCGTGGACACCGACGTCAGCGAACCAAACAAGGTCGACCGACCGGAAAGGGTCAAAAGACACGTTCACCAAAGAAACACTCAAACAAACTCATTGTATCTCGGCGCAAGCCAGGACCACTGATGGGGGGAAAGCGGTAACGCAACAAAAAACTGGCCTCTGGCCAGTTTTTTGTTGCGTGAGTCATTTTCCTATCGCATATGCTGACAAGTCGCTCGTTCCAGCCATTGAGCAAATATCGTGTTTTGAAGTGCAAAAAAACGCACGAAATGCATAATTTTCCCAGGCGCGGACGATGGCGACACATCACCAACACTGCACATTTTAGGTAGTTTTGTGCTGGAGCGAGGATGATATACTAGGAGTATAGTCGATTAATTAATCTTATTTACCTATGCACATCCCTCTTATTGCACAATGCAAATACCTGTTACTCACTCTGTTAACTGCAAGTTTTTTATTCTCGATGCCATTTATCGCCCAGGCGCAAATTGCAAACGAGTGTTCTTTCTCACGGACACTTGAGATGGGAGTGGACGGAGAGGATGTGCGTTGTTTGCAAACATTTCTCAATGAAACCGGTTATACAGTTGCCGAAACTGGACCAGGTTCTCCTGGAAACGAAACATCGTTATTCCGAACACTCACCCAAGAAGCAGTAGTAGAATGGCAAAAAGCCAAAAATGTATCTCCAGCCAGCGGTGTGTTTGGCCCGGTGTCTCAAGCGGCATATCTCATGAGCTTGGTTAATACACTAGAATCAACAGTCGCTGAACAGACTGGAGTGACTACTCCTATCCCATCTCCAGAACCGGAACCAGTAGTGGCTGGGGTGGCTACTAGTGCTGCTGATGAAGAGCGAGCAGAAACAGCCAAGCTAATAGAAGATGCATTTGAGCTAGTACGAGATGCAGAAGAGCAGGTTGAAGATTTTGACGAAGATGATGAGGACCAGGACGAAAAAGACGACCTAGAAGACGATTTGCGCGACGTACGATATGACTTGTACGATACACTGCAACATTTCTTCGACGAAGAATTTAATGAGGCAAAAGAACTGGCATTGGAAGTGCTCGAAGACGCTACTGATGTACTCGAAGATGCTGGAGGAGAGTCTGATAAGAGTGAGGCAGAAGATCTTTTAGATGACGTGCAAGACTTGTTTGATGATATTGAAGATTTGTTTGATGACGCAGAAGACAACAACGATGACGTCGGAGAGGCAGAAAATATGCTCGAGGATGCAGAATCTAAGTTAGATGACGCATACGCTGCATTTGATAACCGGGTCTATCGGCAAGCGGTCAGTGATGCGCTCGACGCAGAAGAGTTGCTCGAAGATGCAAGAGATGAGATTGACGCCACCACCGAAAACGATGCTCACCGAGCAGTAAACGACGCAAGAGATGCATTTGCAGATGCTGAAGATGAGATTGCTGATGAGGAAGACGATGGAAAAGACGTTGACGAGTCCGAAGACTTGCTCGACGACGCTGAGCGAGAAATCCTGCGGGCCGAAGTAGCGCTCGATGACCGAGATTGGGAGGATGCGGTCGAGTTGGCTGAAGAAGCAGAGGAATTGATTGAAGAGGCTTTAGATGCGATTGATGCTGATGAGCGAGAAGAGGAATTGAAGGATGAGCTCGACGATCTTCGCGACGACTACGATGAGCTAGAAGAAGAGATGGATGAAGAGGAAGAAGATGGTGAAGACATAGATAAGGTAGAAGAAGCGCTTGATGAGGCGGATGAAGCGCTAGACGATGCTAAGGACGCGCTTGATGATGGAGATTTTGACGACGCCGAGGATTACCTTGACGATGCAAAGGACGCGCTCGACGATGCACAAGACGAGCTGGACGAACTTTAAGCTATTCTCCCGGTAAGCGAGAACGCTCCTTGAATATAAATTCTCGGAGTGTTTTTGTTTGTTTGAGGGTCGGGCATATCACTTGTGGGTTTTGTATATGAACTGCGACGTTTTGCACGCTTTGGCCGGTAATAATCAGCTCGCATCCAGCCCTGGTGTAGACAATCGTGATATAACGCTTACCGCTGCGGCTGCTTGTTGCGGCGCTGATTTCACCCGGAGCAATCATTTTCACGTCAGGGATTTTTTTAAGTTCTTTCACGACCAGAGCAGCTGTCTCAGTGAGCGTGGTGTGTTCTGATCCGCGGGGTTTGGACATATAGTATGTAAGATAGCATAGTTGCCTTACGCGTAGGACAAAGAGCGCTAAAGCGTATCTCTTAGATCGAGAAAATACCTGTAGAAGAATATTTTGCACAGAGGTGCAGCGCAAACAAACCTGTTGACTTTGCGTGGTAAATTAGGTATTCTCTAGCGGTTCCAACCTCAAGTCGTTTTCCCTGGCAGGAAGACGCATAGAAGTACAGCAAAGCGTTGGGAATTCCCCTTGAGACCGGCCGTTACCTGTTTTTTGGGGGGGTTCCCAAAGACCGCACTCGTTACGTGCGGATTTCAACGTAATGCAAATTACACTTATAAAATGGAGATGAAGTGATGTATGAAGAGTGTGTGTTCCAGGAATCGGCGGGCTAAAGCCGCCGATTCGGAACTAAATTCTGAATAGTCGCTTTACTCCTCTCATCATTTAATTTAATGTCACGATCACTCTATAAAGGACCATACGTGGACGAAAAGCTTCTCAAGAAGATCGCCGGAAAAAAAGCCGGAGAGAGTGAAGTCATCAAGACATGGGCACGCGGCTCAGTCATCTCGCCAGAAATGGTAGGCTTCACCTTTGGTGTCCATAATGGACGAGAACACCTAAACGTTCTTGTTGCTGAAGAAATGGTGGGCCACAAGTTTGGAGAATTTTCTCCAACCAAGAAGTTCCATCGACACGGAGGTAAGATGCAGAAAGAGCTAGAACAGAAGAAGAAAGAAGCTGAAATTGCAGCAGCTAAGGCAGCAAAAGCTTCATAATAGTATTCAGATATGAAAGCATTTCTAAAAAATTACCGTCAATCACCAAGAAAGGTTCGCCTTCTGGCAGATTTAGTACGAGGAAAGAGTGTCGCAGATGCTCTTACAACCTTACAGTTTGTAGACAAGCGAGCAGCTGAACCATTTGCAAAAGTGATCAAGTCTGCAGTCGCAAACGCAAAAGACCAAGATAAAAGTACTGACAAGCTCTTTGTAAAAACTGTTGCAGTCAACAAAGGAATTGTCTTAAAGCGATTTATGCCGCGAGCTCGTGGTTCTGCATCGCGTATTAACAAGCGTAACAGCCATATCTCAGTTGAGCTTGGCCAAAAGAAGTAATAGGGAAATAATGGTATGACACACGTAGCCCACCCATATATCCAACGGATTGGTATCAACCGAGATTGGAAAAGTCGTTGGTTCACTACCGACCCAGCAAAATTCCGAGAATATCTTCGGGTAGATGCAGCACTTCGAAAAATGCTGAATAAGCGTTTGAAGGGAATGTCTGTTGACGCAGTGGAAATCGAACGAAATGAAAAAGAAATCCGTCTCCTTATCAAGACATCACGACCAGGAATTATTATCGGTCGAAATGGAGAAGGTATCAACAAGCTCAAGAAAGAGATTGATATGTTTCTGCGCAAGCAGCGAGCAACCGACAAGCCTGAGTTGAAGATTGATATTGAAGAAGTCCGCTCACCAGAATCAAGTGCTCAAATCGTGGGACAAATGATTGCCGAAGGACTTGAAAAGCGCATGACGTTTCGTCGAGTGATGAAACAAACAGTAGAAAAAGTAATGGCCAACCGAGATGTTGAAGGGGTACGAATTATTCTTTCTGGTCGTCTTGGGGGAACTGATATGGCTCGAAAAGAAGAGTTGAAGAAAGGTCGAGTACCACTTCAGACGCTCCGAGCTGATATCGACTTTGCTCGAGTTGAAGCAAATCTGCCATACGGAGTTATTGGAATTAAAGTCTGGATTTACCGAGGAGAAGTATTTGCAGATCGAAAAACCGGTCAGGCAGAAGCTGAAGGCACACGTCCGGCACGTAACCGATAGTTAGTATGTTATTTCCAAAAAAAGTAAAACACAGAAAGTGGCAGAACAACCGAATGAGCTTAGAAAAGCGCAGTCGGCCTGACACGCGAGGAATCACTGTAGCCTACGGTTCGTATGGACTAAAGGCAATGTCTCCTTCACGTGTAAAATCAAACCAAATCGAAGCAGCCCGTCGAGTGATTTCTCGAACTATGGGTAAGGCAGGAAAAACCTGGATTCGTATCTTCCCAGATCGACCAATTACTCAAAAAGCCGCTGAGGTACCGATGGGTAAAGGAAAAGGAGATCCAGACCACTTTGTATTTGAAGTACGACCCGGTCGAATTATTTTCGAAATCGATGGAGTTTCAGAAGACATAGCACGTGAAGCCTTTCGAAAGGCCTGTGCAAAATTACCAATCCAAGGAAAGCTTGTGCGTCGTGAAGACACACGAGGATAATCAAGCCTGATAGCTTATGACAAAAATGATTGACGTACGCAAGAAATCAGATGCTGAATTATCTGAACTTGTGCAAAGCGCTCGCGAAACTGTCCGCGCAGAACGTTTCAAAGATAAATTTAGTCGCAAGGCTGGAATTATCCGAAACGCGAAAACCGACATCGCCCGCGCACTGACAGAGCTTACAACTCGTCAGAATAATAAAGCAAACCAAAAATAGCGTATGAGTACACCAAATACAACCAGTAATGGTCGAGTGCTACGTGGAAAGGTAGTGTCTTCAAAAATGACAGATACCATCACTGTCGCGGTAGAGCGATACGTAAAGCACCCAAAGTACAAAAAATACCTACGACGCACCAAAAAGTTCCTGGTACACGATGCTGGAAACACTGCGAAAGTAGGAGAAACGGTCGAAATCAAAGAGGTTAATCCGATCTCTAAGCGAAAGTCTTTCGCGCTCTTCACTACTAAATAATATGATTCAGACACAAACAATCGTAAAAATTACCGACAACTCCGGAGCAAAGAGTGGCCGTGTATTCAAAGTACTCGGCGGTTCTAAGAAGCGATACGCTGAAATCGGAGAGATGGTAGTACTTGCAGTACAGACTGCAGAGCCACGAAAACAAGTAAAGAAAAAAGACGTCGTGTACGGAGTTGTGGTGCGACAGCGAAAGCCATTCCGTCGAAAAGATGGTTCGTATGTTTCTTTTGATGACAACGCAGTTGTGCTGGTCGACAAAGAAAAGAAAGAGCCACGAGCCAACCGCGTGTTTGGTCCGATTCCACGTGAGATGTCCGTTGATTATCAAAAAATTGTGTCACTGGCTCCCGAAGTCGTGTAGCGCGTAAGCAAACAATCATATGAAAATCAAAAAAGGAGACACTGTAAAAGTAATTGCTGGGAAAGACAAAGGGAAGACTGGGAGTATTCTCATGACACTCAAAGATTCTGACCAAGTAGTTATCGAAGGAATCAATGTCGCTAAACGACACCAAAAGAACAAGCGAACACGTTCGGTGGGTCAAATCATCGAAAAGAGTATGCCAATTCACGTATCAAACGTTGCACTTATGGAAGGTGATAAAGCAGTTCGAGTTGGATATGAGATTGAAGGCGAAGGAGACAAAGCAAAGAAGGTTCGTGTTGCGCGACCTTCAGGAAAGAAGATTTAAGTCAGAAAGAATAACTCTAAGTCAGACATTTATGAATGCGGCTCAAGTTATTCATTCTTTTAATTAACTAATTGATACAGAGTATGGAAACAGTACAGACTCGGCTCGCATCGGTCTATGAAGCCCTCAAGGGTGATTATGGATACAAGAATGTGAATCAAGCAGCCGGAATTGAAAAGATAGTTATCTCAGTTGGAACCGGTCGAGTAGAAGATAAGGCAAAGATTGCTCTTATTCAAGACCGACTTGCACAAATCACTGGACAGAAAGCCGCTCCACGAGCAGCCCGTCAGTCCATCGCAGCCTTTAAGTTGCGAGAAGGTGATATTGTCGGATACCAAGTAACACTACGCGGAAGACGAATGATTCACTTCCTTGATAAGTTGATCCACGTAGCCCTGCCACAGACCCGAGACTTCCGTGGCCTCAAGACCACATCAGTCGATGAAATGGGAAACTACACTTTAGGAATCAAGGAACACACTATCTTCCCAGAAACAGTAGATGAAGATATCAAAGACGTGTTTGGAATGTCCATCACGTTTGTGACTACTGCAACCTCTAAAGAAGAAGCAAAAGCCCTCCTAAACCACATCGGACTCCCCCTTAAAAAAGAGGAGCAAGTGAAAAAAAAGTAAACAAAGCCCCGCAAGGGGCTATTGTTTACTTTGCTCTGAATCGGCGGCTTTTGCCCGCCGTCGATTCCTA
>Ga0306901_1000408_pt1 | contig 19360 bp, 26 predicted proteins | sample AntRauMFilla3767_FD_190431 | JGI IMG/M metagenome (GOLD analysis project Ga0306901, IMG submission 190431) | Saline lake microbial communities from Rauer Islands, Antarctica - Metagenome Filla 3 #767 (v2) (version 2) | ecosystem: Environmental > Aquatic > Non-marine Saline and Alkaline > Saline ... | reverse complement strand
GCGAATGAAGACGGCAAAACCTCAGCCAGACACCAAAATCTTCAAGGCACTGTGCCTGTTTGTCTTCTGGAACGTCCAAAAAATCTTTCAATGAGTTTATTTGATATTCAGCAGTCATGCCGGATCTCCTTTGTACTCAATAGCCAACAGGCTTTCGATCGCTTCCTCAATCTGCTGTGCCTCAGCCGTAGCCTTGTCAATTATTTGCTGCCTTGAATTGCGAAGCTGATCAACCTGTTTGTCAACAGTGCCGCTTGCATCAAGCTGAACGTCCACTTCAACCTGGCCAACCGATATACACTCTCGGCTGCCGGTAGGATCTATATCAGTAGCACTTATCTCGCCGTACAAACAACTTTGTGGATTGCTCCACATTATAACGTAAACAGTTCCAGTAAAACGCTCGGGTATAGTTAGAGTCTTCATGTTATTTATGCTCCGGTCTGTGTTTAATGTGTTCATGTTATTTCTCCCCTTCAGAAAACCCAGCATAGACCTTGCTGGGGGGTTTGTCTGCCGCTTGCATCCAGCGGAATATCAACATAAACCTTCCCAAGCAAGATAGATTCTGTGCTCCCGGTAGGGTCGTTATGGGCGAGATATATATCGCCGTACAAGCTAAACGTTGGATTGCTCCACATTGTCACGTAAACAGTTCCAGTAAAACGCTCGGGTATAGTTAGAGTCTTCATGTTATTTATGCTCCGGTCTGTGTTCAATTAATGTGATGTTGTTTGCCGGCCATTTAGCGTAAGAGTAAAAGGTGCGCGATAGATTGCCCACTATGTATTGAAACCGATCATCGTTAAACCATACTCGACAGCCGTTCGGTGTTCTGCCGACACTATCAGCCCAGACTGGCGCATTGTTCCAGTTAATTTCACGCTGGAAAGCAACGTATGGTGGCTGGCTGGTAGCTGCTGTGTTTAAAGTGTTCATGTTATTCTCCCCTAGCTTCTGCCAGTAATTTTTCAATATTGTTGAGAGTTTCTGGCGTTGTATGTCCGTGTACGTGATTGTCAGTAAGCAACTGGCTTAAAGCAGCATACATTTTTGGTAAAGTGTTAACCTAAGACTCCTGTTTCGCTATACGCACAGGGACTACTTGATCTCCTGGTTGTTTGTTTGTTTGTTTGAGCATCCCGCTCTGTCTCGTAGATTTCAAGCAGACCGGTCGTCATATCGTACCGGAGATATTCATCGCGGCATATAGCCCATACTGTGTTTCCCTCTTTATTACTCATAGTTTAACTCCTCAACTGCGTCTAAGTACTCAAGTAAGATGTCGTATAACTCCCCTTTATTAATTTGACTGTTTACCATCCATCCCCAGATAGTGTCTGTGAAGTTCATAGTGATTTTAGAAACATCCTTGGGGTGGTCTGTAGATGTAAATACGGGTGTATTTGTATCCACAGATGTATCCACAGATGTATCCACAGATGTGCCTACAGGCATGGCAAGTGGTCTACATTCTAGAGATTCTGTCCACCACTCATAGCACTCCCCCTGTTTTAGATCAGAGTCCTTACGCTTTGCCCTCTCTGCTACATGAGCAGAGGTGTATCCCCAGGTCCAAATACCTATTGGGCTTAATCTAGGTTCTTCTTTAAACCAGTTCCACTCCCCATCTACGTCCATCGCAAGGAATCCTGCCCAGTCTGGCGCGTTGGACCAGAGAGGCTTTCTAGCCTCCACCAGCTTTTTAATGGAGTTCCACAGATCTCTAGCCTCCCCACCGCTAGGTTGTTGTTGATCCCTCGTAAATCTATAGAAGTGTGTTGGTACTTCGTGAGCTTTTGTCAACATCATAGTTTATACAACCCCGTGGATTTCAAAATGCTTAGCGTCTGCAGCTTGAATACCATATAGGTTCAGCCCTTCTTTCTGAGCGAGGTACTTAAACTGTCTTTTTACATTATTCCAGAAATCTTCTTTTGGTTCTTCGCACTCACCATCGTGTATCTCTTGAATATACGTAAGCAAGTCTTGGTTGTGATCACCGAAGAACTCCCCTATACGGGGATCTACGCAGATGTCACAGACACCTCCACCCTCCATTGTAGGATCGTACAGACTATCCGGCATAAGACCACCCACAGAACATGAGAGACCTCCAACACCTCTATATGCACACATTTTAATCTCCGCAGCACCCAGAAACGTAAAGCTAACTTCACCCTGAATAGCAAGGTTCATCGCAACTTTGTCAAGTATTTCTTGGTGGGTCATCTCAGCTACTGTTTTCATAATGCTTCTCTACCTCTTTGTTTGTTTGATGATTTGATCATACCCCTCAGCGGGGAGGCCGGCAATGGGTATACAAACTCTTTACAAAAGACCTTGAAAAGTACCTCTAAAGAGTTTGACACTGGGATGTGATATACCGAGTCAAGTCTGAGTTAAGTTGTAAGGTCTTCATAGCCCTTGTTGCAGCCACGTATAAGGAGTTGCGATCCTGCGTTGCCATCTCAGGGGATATCTCTGGAAAGTCATCATCAAGCACTACTTGTGCATACTCATTACCCTTACTTTTGTGTGCTGTGATCAAGGTCACATGAGGGTTGGCGGGTGTTTTATAGTTCTTCAACAGGCGTAAGACTTTTAGGTGGGTGTTGCTATTAATCATACTCACGATACGCTTAAGCTCTGGATCATTAGCGGCTTCTTCACAAAGCTCTGACCAGTTTTTAAAACCAATAAGATCCTCATGCTTGACCTTCTTCATATTACCCTCTCGCAGGTGTGCAGACTCCTCTAGCTTGCGGCAGAACTGGTAAGTGTTAGTCTGAATATTCACAGACACTCCATCTGTAATTAATGCCACCGCTCGCGATAATAGTGACCCATTAGTACGGAATATAACTGTGTATGGTTGATCGTAATCAACTGTAGTGACTTGAGTATCATTGGTAGGGTTACCTTTCAAGATTAAATCAGTAGCGCCTAGTAGAATACTATTAGCAACATCAGCTACGTTTTGACCAAATCTAAAGGATTGTGTTAACGGGTATTCGTCATACCCCATTATTTCCATAGCATTAATACTTCCACGCCACTGGTAGATTGCCTGACTACTATCCCCGACAGCTACAATTTGACAGTTCTTCTGGTTTTCAACAATTGCCAAGGTGCAGGGATTAGCATCTTGAAACTCATCAGCAAATATAACATCAAACCCTAGCTGAGGTTGGCTCAGTTGGAAAAACTTTAAGTAGGTGTCATGTGTTATGAGTACATCGCTGTTAACATCTTTACGCCCTTCCCAAAGCTTGACTGCATATTCTAAGACAACCCTACCAATCTTTCCCGCATCTACACTAGCATACTCATCACGCTCCCTAGCCTTATCTACAAGGTCTTTTACAAGGTGTCTAGGTACACATTTGATGTTCAGGGCGTCTGTAGCAGAGCACTCAAAACGCCCTAAAGTTGCCTTAACAATTATTGCAATATCAACACCCCTAACACTCTCGACAGCTTTAATGTTGAAATAACGTGCAATCTCGGCTGGAGTTAATGCAACATTGACATACTTTCCTTGAGGACGTGACAGCTTATCTTTGTACTTATGGCCTATGGCTTGGTAGGCTAAGGAGTGTGTTGTACGGCTCTGTACAGAGCTTGGTAGGTGGCCCTTAACCTCTTCAGCAGTCATTTTGTTGAACGCCATGTAGAGGCCTGACAGCCCCTCCATCTGGCTTGCTAGTATTTTGATAGTTGAAGTCTTCCCAGTCCCTGCACCAGCCTTAACTATCTGGTTTTTTCCACTTAGGAATGCCTTCTCGATGTCTGACTGTTCCTGAGTCATTTTAAAATTCATAGACCATCCTCTTTTAATAATTTGCTGTAGTCTTCGCTAAGCGTTTGATTAGCCTAAGTCTCTTACCCCGCTTTACGCAGAGCCAGGGCATGTAGTACAACAATCTTACGCTGCTCGTAAGTGAGCATTTCAATCAGCTTCTCCTTCAGCACCAAGTCATCACAGTTGAGATGTTCAACATACTCGTAGAAAGTCTCACCTACCAGTGCTTCTTCTAGGGAGTTGTATTCATCTTCAAAAACTGTAGAAAAGTATTGGGACGTTTGAGATTCTGGCGTTGATGTTTCCTCAGCAGGGGGAGGGGGGGTGTATTTGAGTTCTACAAAACCATTGTTAACGTCAGATAAGAGGATAGTGTAGTTATCGGATGTTTCATGCGTCAGTCCCGTATCAGCTTTATGACAAAGCCAAGTACCATCCCTCTCCAAGGAGGTAATACACAACACGTCACCCTGCACAAGACTCTCAGGGTATCCAAAACCATCAGGGTCTATAACACTATACCTCTGACCAACTTCGAGTTCGACTCTACCGTAATCAATACTGTAGACTTCAGGTGCGTCATCACAATCTTTAATCAATACGATAGCCCCTTCATCAATTTCCTCTTCTAGCATAAAAAAATCACCAGCATCCAGATTGTCCTTCAAATACATGTAGGCATCACCAGTATTATCAACTTCCCTAACCACAAGGGTTTGATCTTCTTGCAATAGATCGTACCAAATATAATCTACTTTTACTATACGGTATTCTTGACCTACTTCGAATTTCTTCATGTTAAGACTCCTATTTTAAAATCTTCAATTATACTTTCAACCTGTGCGAGTAAGGTGTCAACACTCCCGTTATTATGCACCTCAACACAGTCTATGTCTAAAACTTCTGTAGATAAAACTGGTGTGTTAAACGGGAGGTTCTCATCCGAGAATTTACAAGGGCTACCGATAATTCTTGGAGTCATATTACACTGCCCAAAATATCGGCGTGAGTCTCCTTCAAAGCTGCAGTTGTCCCGCATCAGTTGAATTATAAGGATGTTGTCCTCACCAAACTCTTCAACGATAGGAATAATCTCTGCCCAATGTTCCCCTGTCTTATTAACAGTATCTGTGAAGTTGGCAACACCCCCGTCTGTGATCACGTTAATGAAGCCCCTGTCTATAGACCCTACTAAAGAATCCCCATAATATTGATTACCGTAGAGGGGTTTTTTAATGTCTTCTGAGACATAGATCAAGGCCTCCCTTGGAGACTTGCCACCAAGCTCCACTAACGGCTGTTCTTTAGATACGCGGTTATCGTACACTGCGTAGAACCACTCAGGGGAGACACCAAAATGCTCAATAGTATCCTCCAGCAGTTCACTCTTAAAAGACTTTACTACTACATCATCAAAGATTGCTGCTAGGTAATCCCCGAGCATGTCTTTACCACTTGATTTTGGGCCGTTTAAAACAATTATCTTAGTACTCATTGTAATGCCTCTCTAGCCTTAGAAAGCTACCTTAGAAGTTGTAAGTCTCACCGCTGTACGTGATCTTTTTCACTGTATCAGTGTTGATTGAACGCCAGCAACGTGCTGGTGCAGTTCCCTTTGAAGCTAACTGAGAGTCGAATACAGACACCAGATTTGGGTTATTAGCTTTCCGTGTAGCTACAGCTTGTTTACCTGCCTCTGTAGCTTTATCGCCAAGGATGCCAACTTTAGATTTTGGGTTGTATACGATGGTACGATCTTCACCATTGACCTTAACGAATGTAACGCTGATGTACTGGGACTTCTCTTTTGCTTCAGTGATCATCTGCATTGCTGTTTTAATAGTCATATTAAGTTGCCCCTTGTGTTGTTGGGGGTTTAGTTGTTAAACCCCTTGATTCCGATGTTGTATATACTAACACAAAATTTGCTATTATCTGTCAAGGGTTTGTAAAGGGTTGATTTAGATAGTCTTTAGACAGTCTTTAGACAGTCTTTAGACTAAACCCGAAGTGCTCTAACACCTCCACACCACATCGCCGCCTCCACACATCCCGTTCACGCTCGACATCCTCGAATAAAACGTACAGTCCATATCCAGTTTTTGCACTCTTGCTTGTCTCATACCGCCAAGGGCCATGGAAAACTTCGTGAGGTCTCCCATCCACGTCCACTGTATCACCCTGCTTAATCTGCATACTCAGAGACCTCCGTGATCCAAACACTTGTAGGGAATACTAGGCGTTCACCTCCTAAACCTTCTGACGCTAAAGCTCGGCAGACCCAATAAGCCTGCTCGTAAGAATTATGCTTATCTGTGGATACACCATCCCCGTCTGCAGTTGATACTGTGCCGTCAGGCCACTGGCAATTTGATTGATATTTCATATTGTGGATTATCCAACCTCCTTAACAAAGTGTCTAACAGAGTCGATATATATCTTGACACCGCTTTTAGTGCGTTTTGCTGGCATAGAATACGTGCGGTGTTTGAAGCGTCGATGGCATGTAATACCAACATGGAACTCAGTGCCATCTTCAAGACGGTATAGAAACTTCCTAGCCTTACGCGCTGGTGTGAGTGGAAGATCGTGAGTGCGCTTACCATCTCCACCTAGAGCAATGCAGACTTGTTTCCAACCTTTATCGTGGTTGTTACCAAGTTCTTTGTTGTTGTTGCAGACAAGGTGGGCAATTTCATGCGGGATGATATCCCCCGACAAGGCCTCCCAGTGACTGATAATCGCTTCTTTATTAAGACGTATAGTCCTATAACCCACTGCCCATCCAGCTACCCTACCCGAGACATCACACTTAATTTCAATGTTGTCACAAAGATTAGTGCCATACTTTTTATCAGCTATAGAAGCTACACTGTTGACACGCTGTCTAACTTTGATGTGTTGTTCAGGGGTAATATTTTTTATCATCTGTTATTCCCTCTCGTTGTTAGTTGATAAGTGAAGTATACAGATTCTTGGGCGCTGGTAAATAGCCCCCTTGTAAAGAGGGCGTATAGAGGTTATGAAAGGATTTCTAGGCTTACAGAGAGGCGTTGAGGCGGTTACGAACATCATCGAAAGTCTGATGACGCATTATGTGACCATTATAGAAAGTCTGCTGGAGTTGGTTAATGAACGTAGCGTTCGTCTTACCTTCTACGAGGTAGAAATCTCCACCTGCACCCTTTCCAACACTAAGGTAACCTTTAGCTGACTTCTTAGCACCCGTATCAGTCTTAGGATCTTTAAAGATCTCTCGCTCTTCTCCATTAACAACACCCCACGTAGCCTTAACAGCAAAGCCTAATGTATCCCTTGTATTAAACTGGTAAGTAAAACTACCAACACCGAATACAACATTCTGAGATGCAAAGCCTTTCTTACTTAACCTATCACAAATCTCATGGCAGCGGTCGAGGGTGATGCTGTCACCGTAGATTAAGCCAATATGCTCTTCCAGCAGCCTGTGGCCTGTGCTCGTGGTAGTCCCGCCAAAAGTTTCCCACAGGCATTCAACAGCACCCTTCTGCTCTGGTGTTAGTACCGCCTCTTCACTGGTGATAAGATCGACCTCATCCAAATAATAGTATTGTTTATCATAGCGGCCCCATCCACACGATATGATAACTCGATAAACTAAACCATCTGAATATTTAAAATACCCTGTAGCCTCTTGCACACCCATCTCACCATGGGGTGTCTCTGATTGGACGATATCGGAAAGACTTTCACTTGCTGACCTATTAAAATGATTAAAATCAGAGATGTACGAAAGGTCTTCAACCTCAACTGTACCACAGATAATATCAACAGGGTCTCCACTATCAGGACGTATCACAACTTTACTCAGACCCAGAGCATTACGATCACGGGCTAGTATCTTATCCTTCAATACTGGTAAGTACTCTGTGATAACTTTCCAGAAATCCCAAGTATCACTCACAATTGAAACAATACCAGACGGGTAGATATCTTCGATCAGCCTACGGAATGTCTCCAGTTCATCACCTTGCGTACCCATACACATGACTGAGTGTTCTGTTGCAGGAACTGAGACAGCGATAGGCATCTGATTCTCTTCACTCATCCCGTAATAGTGTTTGATCTTAGGGATAACTGGCACACAGTCCGTACCGATGAAACTGGTTAAGTGACCAACACTGCTACGTACAGCCGCTTGTCGCCCCTCCATACCTCTGAAGGAGAAGTCATGGGCTTGGATTGCAACACCCTCGCTAGGGCAACCTGTACGCTCCGCAGCATCCATGAGGATACGTTTGTACTCAAGGGCAATAGTTGCACTTGTCATCGGCAACCACAGCTCAGAAGACATTACAGACTCCAGGTAGTTAACTAGCCAACTAAACTCAGTCAAAGTATTTTCAACAGTTAGTACAGGGACTTTAAAAGGTACACGTTCACCTTCAGGGATAGCAGATATAGAGATTGGTAAGAATCCTAGAGTGTGTAGACTCCTGATGTGCTCTGTGCCAACAGAGTCTTTACCGAGGGACTCATCCATAACCTCTTTATAAGCTACTTCGATGTCTGACCAAGGAAGATCGAAGAAGCCTTCCTGCCAGGCAGATTGTAAGTACTCTCTCAAAAACATCTGTAGTCCCACTACAACAACCTTGTCGTCGTAAAACTTTGACCCTCTAAACAGGCGTCCTGATCGAGGCGTAAGGTTCGACTGGATTTTCTCGGTATTCTCTGGGTATTGATAGATGTGACCAGCCTTGTAAAAATCAATATCAAAGATAGGGCTATTAGCTAGCGTAGCCGAGGTTGTAATCTTCATTAGTTCACTCCTAGTTTACAAGCAATAATGAATTTATCAGCGAAAAAGAACTCAAGCATCTCAACAACGATGTCCCAATCACCTCCAGCTCTGTCAGCTCCCATCTTATAAGGAACTACAATTGTGTTGTATGCAAGTGTATCTTGCCTGACACTACTTAGGGAGTGAGCTAATGCAGCATAATTAAGATGTCTCCGCTGCCTCCCAAAATCCTCTTGTGCAGCTAAGTTATAAAACCCTGCAGCGGTACTGTAACTTCCGAGTCTTATACCCATAGCCGCTGCATAGGCATATACCTCATAAGCCTCTGTGACACGCTCTTTAACCTCCCTTGCGACACCGCTCCCCATTACACCTTTACAATTTACAACGTGTAGGAAGGCTGCTTGAGGAGTGGTGAGTGCAACTGAGATAGCATTACCTACGATTACATCGACCCTACCCTTTTCCATGTAAAACCCTCTCGACTTTAGCTACATCTGATTTGATACGTTTTAACATTGTATTTACAGACTCCCAAGATCCTTGTGGAGAGGCATCCACATCCTCCACTAGAGTGACCACCCCTGATGCTACGTGGTGGTCACTTATTAATTGGCTACCACCGATTTCGCCATGGACCCCCGACACAACTTCTATAGTTACGATATCCCCACTGTAGTTAGTGGGCCAATTTTCATTCAAACGGTATTTCTGACCTACTTTAATCATTGTACTATCCTCCATGCTAGGTTTTGGTACTGGGTAATGCTATCAATTGAGGGGTGGCTTTTCAGATCCTCCCGAAATATATGATAGTAGTAGAACTTGTCGAGACCTTTATCAATTAGGTGCTGTATCCCATAGGGGAGTATAGCATGTGTGACATACATTGAAACTGAAATTTGCACCGTGAACCTTCTCAGTGACTACCTAAGATTTGCAACCTAGCTGATCACACTTATCAACAAAGAGCTGCCGGTAAGAACTCTCAATGCTGTTATACTTTTGGAATTTTATCATTGTGACTCCTTTATTAAACTTTTAGTTAACCTGCATGGGTTTTAACTATAGCAACAGATCTCAATGATTGGAAGGTTTACTTCGTAAAGGGGGTGTATAGACACAAAAAAGCCCTCCTGAGAGGGCTTTGAAAGGCTTAAGAGGCTTCCTCAACTACTGGCAGGCTTCACATGCCTCCCCTTTAGCCGCCTGAACTCCTGACATACTCCGTTGATAGTAGAGTGTTATGAGGTTTGGGTCTGTGATAAAGGCTTGTACAACAGCCATTATCCACTCTTCATCCTCGTCCTCCGCAAAAAAGGTATTGAGACTTTGGGTTTGGCACAAGCGAGGTTGCCGTTGCGAAGCTGCCTTTATAATATCCATCTGATTAAGCTCAAAAGCTGTCAAGAATACTTTCTTCTCTTCATCTGACAACCACTCCTCGTCTTTAACACTTCCAGCATTGTCTGAGATGCCTTCAAGTGTTTTCTTATCGTAAACACCTCGATCTTTCATCAACTTTATCAGGGTTGGGTTGATCCGCTTGACTTTTCCACCGCCAGTGGTCTGATCGAAGACGTTCATAATTATCGGCTCAATACCCTGGCTCACACCACCCATCAACAGGCTGGTACTCATAGTTGGTGCTATAGCTGTGCGGTGTGTATTCCTAACACCATACCCGACACACCACTCAGGCTCACCAAACTCTTTAGCCATCCACTGTGATGCTTTCAGAGACTCTTCTTGGATACTCTTAAACACTTGAGCATTCCACATCATAGCATCAAAAGATGCAAATGGTATCATATTCTCTTGCAAGTAGGTGTGGTAGCCCAGCACCCCAAGCCCAAGTGCTCGGGACTTCTCGGTGAATGCTACAGACTTCTCCATGCCCTCTTTAGTCTTGGCAACTTCGATAAACTCTTGTGCAACGCAGTCTAGGAATACTGTTGAGACGTAAACAGCATCTGTATCTTTCCAGTCATCCCACATAGATAGGTTCATAGAGCTAAGTACACATGTGTAAGTTAGATCTTCAGAAGAGTGAAGTAGAATTTCCGTGCAGTTTGAAGTGACAATGCCATTACAAACCCATAGGTGGTCTTCTGAGTCTACTGTCACACAGTACACATCCTGTTTACCAATCGGTTCAACTGACAACACTGAGGACGCATTATAATAGTCACCCGCAGGTATTGGTAACTCTATCCCTAGATTTACTAGCAAAAGCTTTAAAGTCTTTACAAAGTCTGTAACATTTTCTAAGACTATATCATTAGGAGATTGACCTAAACCTTTCAAGTAGGCTACTTGGCTTTGTAAATCACTTTCGAGGATTATCTCAGGTATGCTATCCCCTTCAGAGTAACCCCTACCCAGTAGAAAAGCTTCGTCGGGCATGTGAACATCGCCAAACAACCCCTCAGAAGTCTGGAAGTATACGTGGTCATCCCCTGTTAAATCTTCGGCAGCAACCATACCACGCTTAGTTTTAACCTTGTGATAGTGTGTGACATCATGCGTCATACCATTAGACAGTGTGATACGGCAAACCTCTGCATCCTCCTCTACAAGTTTCATAGGGGATGACTTAACAGGTCTCTGACCATCGAACAATATAAGATCACCACCCTCTTCGTGTAGTGCTTGAGATGTCTTAAGACCCCTATCGCTCACAACTAACTGATCGCCTGTCACGCAGAGCTGCGAAGCCTTAACATCCAGACCTAGATCCTTGTACATCTGTGGGCGCTGTGCATTCGCTGACCACTCTTTCATCAAATACCCCTTACCAAGCGTAGACCTAACTTTCATAATCTTCTGAAGGCGTTTGAGGGAGTCAGAGTCACCCTCATCCATCTTCTTAGCCCAATCCTCTGTAAGAATCCAACCCATGTTATTATCATCTGGGTAATGCATAAGGTAATCTATAGCTTCGTAGAAATCTCCATGGTCAATAGGCAGGTAAGATGCAAATGCACCTCTACGATTACTACCTTGGGAGATATCCCTACTTAACTGAATAAACCCTTTTATAACAGGCATCACCCCAGAAGCTTTACCGCCAGAAGCAAAATCACTACCACGAGGACGAACATCACCAAAGTATCCTGATGTTCCAAAACCATTTTGGCTAAGGATTCCAGTTTCTTGTTGAGAGCCGTAAAAATCATAAACACTATCACCAACATACTGACCGCTGCATGAAACAGGAGTGCCCTTAGAAGGCTTACCCATATTAGTTAGAACTGGTGTTGCTGGCGAGAGCCAACCGTTCCAAAGAACCTCAAAGAACCTCTTGGTCCACCCTTCCGGGTCGTTGGTGTGTTTTGCGGCAGTTTTAGCTACGCTATAATACCTGTCATAAGCTGTTTCATCTTCGTCTAGGTACTTCTTACACAAGATCTGATAACCCCCTGTTGTGTACCACGTAGGGAGTTCACCATTCTCTTGCTTATATTTCCGTTCTTCACTCATGTCTTCATAAATATCGCTCACGCTGCTTCCCCTGTATTAATTTTCTGTGATGTGTCCCATGTGAATGAATCGGCTGACCAGTTACGTGTGTACTCAGACCCACCGGCATTGAAAAAATCATTCATTTGATAAGAGTTGATGTCGCTGTAAAACCAATCAGCAATGGGGTTGTACTTAGGCTTAAATACCTTCGCAATTCCCAAGTACTCAAGGCACACATCTAATCGGTGCTGTACAAAGTACTTCATCTGCTTGTCTGTTATACCTGTGATAGCACCTTTTTCAAATATCTTATCAATGATTAAACATTCGTGATCATAGATAGTGTGTGCCATTTTAACCAAGTCTTCTTCAACACCCTCTACTTGAGATTGTGTGTAGTATCCGCACTCTAAGGCTTCTGCTCTAAGGGTCTTGTAAGTCCAAGCACCTGACATAGCATGCAGATTCTCATCTGTAACAGACATACTTATGCCTGCAACTACATTCTTAATCTGATCCTTCCCGTTAGCTTGGAAGTGCTTTAAGAAGGCAAAGTTAGAATAGAGGATTGCACCCTCAGTCATAGAGAATGCGCCAATACTCTTTAGCTCATTCTTATCAGTTACAGCAGCTTCAATAAACTCTATACGATCTCGTAAAGCTTTGTCGTGGTGGTATGATTGGTAATGCTCATCTGTATTAAGCATTAGAGCTTTATCAAGTTCTGCATAGAATGGTGCGTGAACATTAAGCTCTACATAGCCGTTGGTAGATGCTAGGCGTTGGAACTCAGGGCGTGGAAACATCCTTTTAAATCGTCCATTCCAGTACTCACCGCCTACAATCAACTCATAGAGGGTAAACAACTTTAAAACTTCTTTGACGCCATGCGATTCAGCTTCAGACATATTGACGAGAAGGTCTTGTACGTCTTTGGATACAGAGAACTCATTCTCAGTCCATAGAATATCTCTCTGAGTATTACAAAATTCAATCACAGCCGGATAGTCGAAAGTGTAAGAGTCTTTCTTTGTTAGAATTCTAGGTTTCATTTAGAAATTAATCTCCTTCGTAGGTTAAAAACCCCGCCGGAGGGCAGGGTGTGGGGGTTATTATTTTGATAGGAGGTGACACCCTATGTTCTACTTGGCAGTGATATCTACTATCTCTCTCCAGTACTCTGTATCACGAGACCTATCATACGTCCTCGTGGCGTAGTACAACTGATTGCCACCCTCTTTATCTACATAACGCTCTTGGACTGTGTATAAGACTTCCCGACTGATTCCATTTGTGACATCCCATGTACTGTCTACCTTACTACTGAAGGTTGGATCTGCTGTGCCATCCGCTATCTTCTCAAAAAAACTTTTATCACTCATCGTCAATCCTCCTCTAGTTCTTGAATTTTAATACCTGTACGTTCCTTAAACTTTGAGTACAAGCTTGACACCACATCTGAGTGGGATGTGCCAAAGTCCGCTTCTGCCCAGAAATACCTTAACCACTTTAAAAAGTCCATCTCCTCCTTAGTTGACATTAGAAATCCCCCTTCCACTTCCCGTTCTTCAGTGTGGCAGTTGCCCTTTTACCATTTGCATAAGTAATAATGTGAGAGTGTGACCAACCACTCCCCCCTACGTTGTATCCCATTTCTTTCTTACCCGACACACCAGCCGCATAGACACCATCCTTAATGAATGCTGAGTGTCCGTGACCGATGTTAAACTTCGTGCCTTGAACCTGGAAAGCTCTAACACTACCACGGGCACCATTATTTCCTTGGTGACCATGCTGACCACACTCAACACCACAAACTACAAAGCTTTCGTCAGTGCCTAAAAACCTCACACCTGCTAGGTTTGAGTTAGCATCTTTAATGGCATATTCAAAAATCTTAAAGTCCTTCTCTTGCTGACTGATTGCAGAGTACTTGGCGAGTTGCAACTCCAGGTAGTACAAGGCGTTGACGGGATCTTTCCTATAATCAGATTCGCGTAGCCAACGCTCTAACGCTAAATCATGGTTTGACTCCACAACTACCATCTCACACCAGGGCCTATCCATCCTCAACATCTCACTAGCTGTATCTTCAATCTCAGACCTAACACTTTCGGTCTTCTCGGAATACATCTGGAACATAAAGTGCGGATTCCCCGTGCTGTGGTGATTCCTATACTTGTGATCGTAGACATCATGCATAAACTGGTACTTCGGCATCAACGTATCTAGCATAGAATCAGGATATCCCCAGCTCGTACTGGCGACTTGTTCATCTAGTTTAGCAACGTGTATATCTCCCCAGTTAATAGCCTCTACAGAACACCCAGACACACCGTAGACACCCTCCGGTGTGTAGTAATTTTCGAGATCATAGAAGTTACCTGTATCAGACTCAGCTATTAACTGACGTACAAACCAATCACCGTCCTCATCAACCTCCACCACAACCGCACCAAATACATGATGAAACCCTGCCTTTTGCCCCGCCTTCTTCTGAACATAGTTACGTTGGGTGATAGCGCCAGTAGTATATAGAATCTTTGCATCAAGCACTTTAGGCGTTGGAATACTCTCCAATTGCATCTTTGCATGAGGGACGATAGCACTATCTAGTGCAGTGTAGTTGTGTAGCCCGCTGAGGGGGTTAACTGCTGTAGGTAGTATGTTGAGTTCACCGCAGAACACAAGACCCTTAGCGAGCTGTACAGGCTCATTCATAAGCGTGTGCTTACGCAACTTGGGGTCATACCACAAGTCCTCGTCAGCTTTAGTAGAGTTCTCAAAGCTATGCTTGTTGTAGGTGAATGTGCTTACATAAAGCTTAGCGTTATTATACTCTAAGTAGTTCTCTAGTGATTTTAAGAAGTCTTCGTGGACATAGGTATTATTCTGAGCTGAAACGAACACATAACGTGCATTCCTGTTCTGACTCATATCAATACGTTTGTGCTCTGGCGAGTGTTTTTCACCGGCAGCAATAGGCTTACTCTCTTCAAACTCTTTCCAAAAATCTTTGTAATGCTCACGAGTTAGGAAGTAGTTGATAGTTGATTTACAGCACCCCATGACCTCTGCGATTTGACGGCTACTAAGCTCCTCCCTCACCTTTAAACGGAGGATCTCATTTAGGTCTTCCTTAGTAAAATTCATAAAACCCCCTTTAAAGATTCTTGTCAATGCTAGACCAGTCTGGCCCTCTGTAGTGAACACCCTTAAGCGTCTTCTGAGATCCTGTCTCAACTACAGTGCCTTTGATAACACCGATACCCCCCTCCCACTCTACAAAGACATCCTTATAACGCAGATCGTCCTTGTAGGAGCTGATAGAGTCTTCAGCTTCCTGTTCGTTATACACAAACTTTGACATATTAGAGTTATTGACAGCTTCCAAAACCTCATCGGCATCATACCCCAAACGGTGACACGCTCCTCCAACGACAACTAGGAGGTCGCCTAGTGCATCTACAACCTCTGTACGATCATTAGCTTCCAAAGCTTCAAGAAGTTCTCTGTGTTCTTCCGTGATAAAACTAATTTGCGCTGTTATAGATACATCATCTAATTCACGGTGGTACTTGTCAGCTCCCATGAGCACATTAAATAGTGCAACCCTTCCTAGTTCGCTTTCTGCTTGGTTCATGTAGATTTCTCCGTCTTTAAGTAGTCTCTGTAAGCTTGCTTAAAGCATTTAAGAGTGTCTTTTTCAGGGCTTATCTTTAATGCCTTTAAGGTGTGAGATTGCTGTAGTTTAGTCCCTTTAGCGAATTTAATAACGTCCTTTTCAATTGTAGCCTCCTCGAATGTAAGGCCCATACGGTCTGCATAGGACTTTATCTTATGAGCTTCCTTATCAACCATCTGAAGTTCATCTCCTCCTGTAGAGAGCAAGTGGATTATATAAGGTATCACATGCTCCTCAAGAGTTAACGGGATGTGACCCTCAGTATGATCTACCTCCATCTTACTCGTGGGTGTCCACACACCCGTCAACGCACAATAAGTTCCTTTACGTCCTTTACCTGTGTAACCCGCTGGAGGTGGCCCCATCTGACTCTCTTTGTATTTAAACTTCATAGGAGACTTCTCCCACAGCCCTCTACGCAAACAACCTCTTAAATATGACCAGAATTTGGCTTCAGTGGGGAATAAATCAGGATGCTTTTCAATCAGCATCCTAACCCGCCCTTCAAAATCACTCACAGTTTATGTAGTCTTCTACTAGAGACTTTAGCTCTAACCAAGACTTAGGATTTGTACCTGTAATATCCTGACAGATTTCACGAGCATCCTTGAATTTCATAACTGAAAGATCATCCCAACTAACCTCTACTGGTTTGAGATTAGTTTGGTGTTGTTTGTAATTTTCACGTTCCACTTCTTTCAATGCTTCTGCGACATCCTCAGCAGAAATGTTAGTTTCTCCATGAGAATCCTCACTCTGACACAGAGCCTCATGTTGAGCCTCAATAACTTCCTGCCGTTTATTCATCCTCTCAAGAATCTCCTGGGACTTCATCCAGAACTCTTTGCCTTCTAACAAATCTGAAAGCTCTTTAGCATCTAAGAAACCTTGGTAAGTGTCGGTTACAAGGTCATGCAACATCTCAACTGAGTGGATTGAGTGGGCAAGCATATCGGAGATCTTCCCTGAATATCCCCCAGATGCGTTGTGACACATCATTGATCCATGAGGATGCACTACCATCTCATCACCATGCATGAAGATCATACTACCGCCTGAGTAGGCATTACCTACTAAGTTAGTAGTGATAGGGGCCTCGCATTGTTTCATTAAGTGGATGAAATTCGTTGTGGTGTCAAGATCACCACCGGGAGTATTAATGTGAATAATAATCTTATCGTTCTCTGTCGCGGTAGACAAACTTAAAAACTCTGTACGGTATAAACTTGGTGGGCCTATCTCCTCGTCCAGAAAAATTTCAATGCGTTCTCCGCGACTTGAATAAAATACCTTCTCTTCACTCATATATTAAACCCCCTCTCCAAGTTTTAGTTATTTTCTAACATAGAAATTAGTGGGCATACATCATCTTTCCCTTTGAGCATGTATGCCAACTGTGCCATCTCGATCATTACATCCTTGCCTGTAGCAGTGATATCTTCTCCCGTGTGATGGTTGGTGTAATGATAACCATTCTTATAGACTTTATCAAATGTTTTCTTCACTTCATTTACGACAAGCGCAAGGTCTTCAATAGGGCTGTCATTAAACGGCTCTAGGATTGCAAAAGCTCCAGTGTCTCCGATACCTTTACAACCACCGTAAGTATCAGCTTTATCCCCCTCAAGGATTTGCTGCAGCAAGAACAACCAACCGTAACCTAGAACCTTTGATTTATGCTCTGCCTTGTAAAGTCTACCTACTGTAAGTGGATCAGAGAAGATTGGATGCTCCATCTCATCTGGTATCAGAATCCAACAGCCGGAAGCTTGTCGAGCGTCCTTATCTCCGGCAACCACCACACCCATTTCACCCTTGCGTTGAGCCATGGCACACACTATGTCATCGACTTCAATCATACCAACGGCTTTCTTGCAGTTTGGTAGTGTGTGAACATGCTTGCGTAACTGTTCGAGGTAGTGAGGTTTTCTTAGATCACTACGTTTATCCTTGTAAGGTTTGATAGTCGCAATGCCGTAACGAAAATTCATAGCGCCAGCACCTTTGGAAACGTAAGCTGTATACTTCTTGCAACCGGATTTACGGACCCACTCCTTCAGCATGTTATTAAAGTTTTTCTTGCAAGTGTTTAGGTCACCAATTTCATAGTCAACAAACCTCTCTAGCTCATCAACGTCACCTGTAAACCCGAACTGCACGTCAAGATCGAACTCCTTCACTTCCTCAATCCAATTCTTGCCATCAGCCGCAGAACCAAATTCAGAGACTAGCTCGCCTTTGTGAAAATACCTGTATTTAATTCTCTCACCTGAGCTTGCTGCAGCAAATAGCAACATATCCGCGTCAACGTAAGCGTGGGAGGGTTTTGATGGTTCTACGGATGATGGTGAGGTTTCCCCTCTATGCTTCTCATAGCCTCGCTGAGACGCTCTCTTCTTATCTGTGTGTGTTGCAGGTTTTGTAAGCTTATCTGCTGCTCTCTTCACTGGATTTCTAGCCATGTGATAGTCCACCTCTCAGTAAAAAGGGGCCGAAGCCCCTATAACTAAATTAAAAAGCCTTAGTAGCTGGCCCAGCTAATTAGTAGTCGCCGTCATCCTCTGGAGTTTCATCGAAAGGTGAATCTTCCTCTTCGCCATCCACAACAACACTACCCGCTCCACTTGACTCCGCAAATTCTACGTCATCAAAACCAAACGCATCTTTTTCTTCATCCGAGAGGCCACCATCGGAATCTTCGTATTCAACCAACTCGTTGATCTTAAGCTTATTGAGATAGGCAAAAGATCCGTAATCATTTGTGTTGACACGAGCACTTGCATGACCCTTTGAACCGTTACCAACATTACGGTCGAATGTGATATCCAAACCTTTCTTCGGATTATCCGGGTCAGCCATCAGGATGCGAGGGATGTTGGAGGGTCTAATAGCATCACCCTCTTTATCCTGAGCTTTTTGAGTGACTTTAATAGTGAACTGCTTCTTCTCTTTTGGGAACGGAAGATCGTCATCTTCTTCGAGCTTATACTTCTCTCGAAATTTAGCATTAGTATACTTTTTAGAAGGCTGCTTAGCAAAGACTTCATCCCAAGCATCAGCGACTTCCTCAGACACTGCTAGTTCAACTGAGTACTCTTTACGAGCTTGGTTAAATTTCACATTACGGTCATCGTAGATAGCCTGTGGTCTGCGGATCTTGCAGTAGTATAGGGATACATCAGTCAATAAAACATTAGTTATATTGCCCTTGCTGTCTTTCTGAAATTTAATAGCTGTCATAGATTTTAAATCCTCTAGGGTTGGATGTATCTCACATCCGTTATTTCAATTAAGTTCTTATGTGATCCTGTAGTATGCGCCTAATTCCTGCAGGATCGTCTAGTAAAGAGCTTTAGGCGGCTGAGTGGGAATGTTGACATCCACCCCGACCTGAAGGACGGGGTTTTTCGCGCTTAACTGATAAAAATCACTGTACCCATCAAACTTAGAATAACTTCAGACCTCATAAAGTCTCCCCCTCTTGACCATACATTACGAAAACAATTTCGGTACGATTTTCAAATTCGTCGAAGTCGTCGAAGTCGTCTTCGTGAATGATTTCGACATTGCCATCATCCTCAGTAATAAGCTCCATATCAATTGAAGTGCATCCTTCAGCACT
>Ga0306901_1000407_pt1 | contig 19362 bp, 18 predicted proteins | sample AntRauMFilla3767_FD_190431 | JGI IMG/M metagenome (GOLD analysis project Ga0306901, IMG submission 190431) | Saline lake microbial communities from Rauer Islands, Antarctica - Metagenome Filla 3 #767 (v2) (version 2) | ecosystem: Environmental > Aquatic > Non-marine Saline and Alkaline > Saline ... | reverse complement strand
GGCGGCAATGGCTATATCAATGAATATCCCACCGGACGGCTGTTGCGCGATGCCAAGCTGTATGAAATTGGTGCTGGCACCTCGGAAATCCGCCGCATGCTGATTGGTCGGGAATTGTTCAAGGAAACCGCATAAATCAGCTGACAGGGTCGTAAAAACATAAAGGTACCGGAATATGACGAAACAAGCCGCCCAGTTTGAAACGGATCCTTATTTTGTCGGACCTGTAACAGATTTTCTGTTTATTGGCGGTTTATCGCTGCTGCTTTTTCCTTTGCTGTACTTATTTGTTGATGATGCCTATTTATCAACGCTGCTAATCGGGGCCTTTGTCGTCCAGTTCGTTATTAATTTTCCACATTTCTCGGCAACCATATTCCGCTTATACCACTCGCGTGAAAACAGGATGTCATTTCCGGTAACCGCCTTTGTTATTCCGGTCATTGTTCTGGCCATGACTTTGGCCGCTCTGTTCTCGCTTAAGCTATTTGCTGCCGTATTTATCATGATTTATTTTCTATGGTCGCCTTATCACTTTAGTGGCCAGTCATCCGGTGTGACGATGATTTATGCCCGTCGCAATAATTACCGCATTGATAAACGCGAACGGATATTCCTATCGGGCTTTATTTTCTCAAGCTTTCTGATCTCTTTCCTTTGGTCACTCCAAAATAAATATGGTGGCCGCGATATTGATGACGTCACTGCAACCGAACAGCTTTTTGGCAACAGCCTTTATACATTAAATGTCCCCGACTGGGTGTTAATCCCCTTGGGGATTGTGATAGCGATTTCTGCTGGAATGTTCTTTTTCCTCATCGCCCGGCAAACGATTAAGAAGAAAGAGAAATATCCGCCCTTTATGCTGTTTCTGCCAGCGATTGCCCATTTTGTCTGGTTTACCTTCAGCTCCCGCTTTGGCGTTTTTGCCTTTATTGCGCTGGTGCCGCTGTTTCACTCTTTGCAATATCTTTATATTGCCTGGGCCGTCCAGCTAAAGGAAAAATACGGCACAGACGCACAACAGCCTCTTAATCACCGTAAAGTCCGACGTGAAACGCTGGACTGGTATTTCACGAATATAGTCGGCGGCATGGTTATGTTTGCCGTGCTGCCCAGTGTTTTCAGCAAGGTCCTCGATATTCCCTTCCTGGTTTCGTTCTTTATTATTGCCACCGGCTTCCAGATCCATCATTTCTTTGTAGACGGGGTGATCTGGAAACTGCGAAACCCCAATGCGCTTGCCGCTTTAACCCGGCGTGTCGATATCGCGCCCGCAAAGGACAGGTCTTGATATGAAGTATCTTTTAAAAACAACAGCCGCCGCATTGACATTAATACCGCTTCCGGCGCTTGCCGTTAACTACCCGCAGGATGTTGATCAATTCAGCCATATTACCGATATGCCTTTGAATGAGCGCGAAATATTACTGGCGGCAGCGTTTATGATGATCGCCGCCGTCGGGCTGACAAGTTTTGTTTTTGCCAGGCATTTTTCGGCCCGTACGCTGCTGGCTTTTATAATGATCTGTGTCTTTGTTAGTATTGTGGCATTGATCTTTATTTTCAGCACGGCCTATGGTGCCAGTCCGGTCTTTGGCCTTGTCGGCATGGCCGCAATGCTGTTTTTGTTTAAACTGATGAATCAGTTCGAGATCAAACGTTAGGCTTTTAAAGACGTCCAGGTCGGGAGGACACAACCTTCAGTGAATTTGCAGACGTATCTGTTCCTAAAATCTGCATGGCGCGATCAACAATCTGCGCCGCATTCAATCCGGCTTCATCATATTGACGTGCCGGAGAATCCTGATCCTGAAACATATCGGGTAGAGTCAGGCAGGCCAGTTTAATTTTTTCCAGCGCCCCGATGCGATTGAAATAATCAAGCACATAACTGCCAAATCCGCCTATTGCGCCTTCTTCGACCGTCAGAATGACCGGATGATGTCTGGCAATCTGTTGTAAATTTTGTTCATCAAGCGGTTTGGCAAAGCGCGCATCAAACACCGTCACCGAAAGACCCTGTTCTTGCAGCATTTCAGCAGCCAATAGGCTTTCCGCCAACCGGCCACCATAACTGATGATCGCCAGATCCTGTCCTTCTGCCAAGAAACGCCCCTGCCCGATGGTCAGAATTTCAGGCTGCTTCGGTAAGGCAACGCCGCGACCTTCGCCTCTGGGATAACGAAAGGCAATCGGTCCGGCGTCATAATCCGCCGCCGTATGGGTCATATTCATCAGTTCCGCCTCGTCACCCGCCGCCATCAATACCATATTCGGCAGACAGCCAAGATAGGCGATATCAAAGGCACCGGCATGGGTCTGTCCATCGGCACCGACCAGACCGGCGCGATCAATGGCAAAACGAACAGGCAGATTCTGTAAGGCGACATCATGAACGACCTGATCATAACCGCGCTGTAAAAAAGTCGAATAGATCGTCGCAAAAGGTTTCATGCCTTCAGCCGCAAGACCAGCAGCAAAGGTCACACCATGCTGTTCGGCAATGCCCACATCAAAACAGCGATCCGGATAGGCTTTGGCAAATTTATTCAGTCCGGTGCCCGAAGGCATCGCCGCGGTTACCGCAACAATTTTATCATCCGCCGCCGCTGCGCTAATCAGGCTATCGGCAAAAACGCTTGTATAGGACGGCGCCGCCGGTGCCGGTTTGTTTTGTGTACCGGTCACGACATCGAATTTAGCAACACCGTGCATTTTATCAGCGGCATTTTCCGCTGGCGTATAGCCATAGCCCTTTTTGGTTCTGATATGAACCATAACCGGCCCTTTATGGCGCGAATCACGAATATTTTCGAGCACCGGAATCAAATGATCCAGATTATGGCCATCAATCGGCCCGATATAATAAAAGCCCATTTCTTCAAAAATGGTCCCGTCTTTTAAGGCGCCTCTGGCATATTCTTCGGCGCGTTTGGCCGCCCGTTCGACCGGTGCCGGCAAACGGCGGGTAATTTTCTTACCGATTTCGCGAAGCTCGCGATAGGGCCGTGATGAGGCCAGACGTGATAGATAATTGCTAAGCGCGCCGACAGGCGGATCAATCGACATATCATTATCATTGAGAATGACAATCATATTGCTTTTTTGTGCTCCGGCATTGTTCATGGCTTCATAGGCCATGCCAGCGCTCATCGCACCGTCACCAATAACCGAGACAACATTAAAATTTTCGCCTTTGATATCGCGGGCGACCGCCATACCAAGACCGGCCGAGATCGAGGTTGAACTATGCGCCGCGCCGAACGGATCATAAACGCTTTCACTGCGCTTGGTAAAACCGCTAAGACCGCCGCCTTGACGCAGCGTTTCAATCCGGTTTTTGCGACCAGTTAGAATTTTATGCGGGTAACACTGATGCCCGACATCCCAGATCAGCTTGTCATTCGGGGTATCAAACACATAATGGAGGGCAACGGTCAGCTCGACAACACCAAGGCCCGCCCCCAGATGACCACCTGTTTTGGACACGGCATGAATCATTTGATCACGGACATCACTGGCCAGATGTTTTAAATCATCGCGATCAAGGGCCTTCATATCCTGCGGTGTATTAATTTTTTCCAGAACACCTGCGCTTTGTGTGGTCTTATCAGTCATGGTAATCTTCCCGTCTGGTATAGAACTCCACGCCAACAGCGTGGCTGTCTTTAAATATATCCGGTTTTGCCGCCCGAACCCGGCAAGCATCCATGCGCGGGTCGGTCGGGCATTTTTCAATCAACTCTTCAGCCAGTGTTTCCAACAAATCAACATGGTCGTAATCTGACCAACCGGCAATGTAATCATGCACAGCCGCGTAATCGAGGCAATCCTCGATAGGGTTGGCCTGCAAACGGGCCTGATTGCGAAAAAGTTTTGCACTCCCCAAAACCCGTTGTTTAAAACCGGCGGCGCGCTCATGGTCACAGATTCCAATAGACATAACAACTTCAAGATCATCTACGAAAGTCGTTATGTGGGATTGGCAGCCCTGTAACATAGTCATCGCCTTTGATTGAAAAATTATACCCGGCGTTCGAGTACGTAATCGGCAACATCGCAAAGCATATTGCCGCGGCCATTATCAAAGACCCGCAGATGGCGTTTCGCCTGCGCGCTCAGCATTTCAGCGCGGGCGCGCGCTGCGCTGATACCAAGTTCGGTAACAAAGGTCGCTTTACCGGCATCAGTGTCTTTACCAACATCCTTACCCATTTCTTCGGCGTCGCCTTCAACATCAAGAAGATCATCTGTCACCTGAAAGGCAAGCCCCAGATCCTGTGCATAGTTTTTCAACGCCTGACGATGGGCAGGGTTGGCTTTCCCCAGAATGGCGCCAGCTTCGCAGCAGAAGGAAATCAATTTTCCGGTTTTCAGGCGCTGCAAGCGGCTGATCGTGCCGATATCAAAGCTTTCTTTTTCACCAATCAGATCAAGCATCTGGCCACCGACCATACCATGCGGCCCGGCAGCACTGGCCATTTCACGGACCAATTCAACCCGAACCCGCGGATCTTCGTGGGTATCGCTTTCGGACAATACTTCGAACGCCATTGTTAACAGGGCATCACCGGCCAAAATGGCGGTAGATTCGCTATAAGCCTTATGCAAAGATGGTTTTCCACGGCGTTTATCGGCATTATCCATCGCCGGTAAATCATCATGAATCAAGGAATAGCTGTGAACCAGTTCAATTGCGGCGCCAACACGACGGGCACGGAATTCGTCCACACCGAATAATTTTGCGCTTTGCATGACCAAAAACGGGCGAAGGCGCTTACCACCATTTAAGGTGCCGTAGCGCATAGCATCAAACAGCGGCGCTTCTGCCAGATCGGATTCCGGCAAGAGAGAGCCGAGCGTTTTGTTTATTTTTTCACGGCAATCATCCATTGCCTGTTGAAGTTCGGGGGAGGCGATGCGTGGGGATGGAGCCATGGTAAAAAACCTCTTTACGTTTAAATCAGGCCGGAAAATGCCGCGCCGGGTGAAATACACTCATAATTATTCAACTGGCGATAGTTATACAGGATTTTAACCCGAATTACTATCAGGAACCGGCAATTTCGAACTTTTCAGTCTTTGCCGTGCCATTTTCATCAATGGTAATTTTCTCGATCTTGGCCTCGGCCTCTTTCAGCTTGGCTTCGCAGTGCTTTTTTAACACAACGCCGCGTTCATACGCTTCTATCGAATTTTCAAGATCACCTTGCCCGGATTCAAGCTGGCTAACGATTTTTTCAAGTTCCGCCACTGCCGCTTCAAAGCTCAGCTGGTCTACTGGTGTTACCGTTGATTCTGACATTCAGCACGTTCCTTTAAAACTATTCCAACAGGCTAAAATCTGCCTAAAAATGCTGGATATTAATTAGGGTTTTATATCCTTCTGATACTGCATTTGGTTATCATAAAACTGGTTAGGTGTCACGGAAAAACCAAAAATCACCCGGTAATCCGCAGCATTGGCGCCCTCCGCTACGGGAATGCGCAAACTGACCGTTTCCGAAGAAAGCCCCAGAGTATCATCCATTTTCAAAACAGTTTCATATCTGGTTTTATGCAGGATATCTTCCTGATCATCCAGTACGGTTGCAAAATATGGCAATTTGATTCGTTTCGGAGCCTCCATACCGCGAGCGGTCCATTGGCCGGCAAAATCAAGATTAACATTCATCGACACTTCTGCCGGATCAAAGCTGCAGCCGCCTGTTAAATTGATGATTTTGGCCTCAAGCTTATATTCCTTGTTATCATAGGTCATTTCATCGGTATGTTTTAGAAAACCGGTTTCCGGACAGCTTCGACCGGCATTCCGGTCTGTCTTTGTACTACCGCAAGCCGCAAGGCCAAAAAATAAAAATGCTGCCAAAAGCATGGAAATTTTTGATTTCATCGCTGTTGTCCTTTAAGTCATACTGGAATACGAAAATTAGATGAAGTATAGTGATTTCGCAATGACAAAACCAGCTTTAAAAATTCTTTTGGCCAACCCGCGCGGTTTCTGTGCCGGTGTTGACCGGGCAATCGAAATCGTTGAAAAAGCCCTGTTAAAATATGGGCCGCCGGTCTATGTGCGCCACGAAATCGTCCATAACCGTCATGTTCTGGACGCGCTAAAAGCCAAAGGCGCAATTTTCGTCAAAGAGCTTGATGACGTTCCCGATACGGCGCCGGTGATTTTCTCCGCCCATGGCGTTGCCAAATCGGTACCGGCCAAGGCCGAGGCGCGCGATATGCTTTATATTGATGCCACTTGCCCGCTGGTCAGCAAGGTTCATCGCGAATCAGAACGCCATCACCGCAATGGCAGCCATATTGTTCTGATCGGTCACCGCGGTCATCCCGAAGTCGCTGGCACCATGGGTCAAATTCCAGACGGGGCGATGTCGCTGGTCGAAACCGCGGCAGATGCCCGCGCGATTGACCTGTCTGAACATACGCGGCTGGCCTATGTCACACAAACAACATTATCGGTCGATGATACGGCTGAAATTGTATCAATTTTGCTGAGCCGTTATCCGCATCTGGAAGGCCCGAAAAAAGAAGACATTTGTTACGCGACCACCAATCGCCAGTCGGCGGTCAAGGATATCGCGGACAGGGCTGATGCGCTGTTTGTTGTTGGCGCGCCCAATTCCTCTAATTCCAACCGTCTGGTCGAGGTTGCCAAGAACTATGGCTGCCCGCGGGCCCAGCTGGTACAACAGGCCGATGATATTGACTGGTCAGTTTATCAGGATATCCGTTATCTTGGCCTGACCGCAGGCGCCTCGGCCCCTGAAACGCTGGTGCAGGAGATTATAACAGCAGCAGAGAAGCATTTCGAGGTCACCGTCGATAACATCACCACGGCCGAAGAAAACATCACCTTTAAATTACCGCGGCTGTTATCAGCCTGAAAACTGGCGAAGAAAAAATTTGATTTTTGTTGCGCTTCGCCACGTTTCAAAATAGTTTTGATCCATGGCTGTTTACACGCATATCACATTATCCGAGGCGCAAAGCCTGTGCCAAAAACACTACGACCTGCCGCCCGTGACGGCCTGCCACGCGCTGTCAGAAGGCACCGATAATTCAAATTACCGGCTGGAAACCAGACAAGGTAATTTCATCCTGACCATATTCGAAGGCAGCGTTGCGCCAGAGAATTTACCGCTGATCTTTGATTTCTCAAAACAGGTCAATGATCAGGTGATCAAAACGCCGCAAGTGATCAGAACCCGATCCGGTGACCTGTTGAGCAAGATTAAAAATAAACCCGCCGCCATTGTCAGTTTTCTGGATGGCCGGTCGATTGACCCGCCAACAGCCGCGCATGCCGCGCAAATCGGCCAATGTCTTGCCCGACTGCATCTGATAGCAGCTGAACAACATCTCCCCTTGCCTTCAAATCTGTTTTCTTTGCCCAAACTGCGCCATATTACGCAACAGCGTTCAGATAACATTGCCCGCTTTCATGCCGATTGGCCTGATCTGATTGCAAGCTTACTCGATGATCTGGAACAAAATCTGCCGGAAAAGGCGGCGCTGCCATCAGGGCCGATCCATAGCGATATTTTCCCCGATAATGTTTTTTTCCAAGATAACACCCTGACTGCCATTCTCGATTTCTACATTTCCTGTCAGGACTGGTTTGCGTATGATCTGGTTATTACCCTGAATGCCTGGTGTTTCGATCAGCAAGGCCACGCGCAGACAGACCATATTGAAAAATTTCTCGCCGCCTATCTTGCGCTTCGCCCGCTCTCAGCGGCAGAACAATCAGCTTTGCCACTGATTGGTGAATGGGCAGCTTTACGGATTGCCATTACCCGGCTGCGGGATTATTATCCGGACAATCAGGATATTGTATTTACACCGCGCAACCCGCAGCCCTATATGAACATCGTTAACTTTTATAAAAACGGACAATTGGAAGCCTATCTGAAATGAGTAAAAAGGTTGATATCTATACCGATGGTGCCTGTTCAGGCAATCCCGGCCCTGGCGGCTGGGGGGTTATCCTGCGTTATAACGGGGTTGAAAAAGAACTGTGCGGCGGCGAAGACATGACCACCAATAACCGGATGGAGCTGGTTGCCGTCATCGAAGGCCTGCGCGCTTTAAACCGCGCCTGCCTGATTACAATTCATACGGACAGCAAATATGTCATGGACGGTATTACCAAATGGCTGGAAGGCTGGAAAGCCAAAGGCTGGAAAACAGCCGCCAAAAAGCCGGTCAAAAATCAGGATTTATGGGAAGCACTGGATTACGAACTCAGCCATCATAATGTCCAGTGGCAATGGGTCAAAGGACACAGCAATCATCCCGAAAATGACCGCGCCGATGCGCTTGCGCGTCGCTATTACGAATCTTTACGCCACTCAACGACGTCCGGTCAGGAATAAAAAGTAGAATACTTTTATTAACGACCACCCGCTGTACGGGAATCGCCACCTGACCAGCGTTCAAGAACCCGTCCAAACATGCCCGGCTGCGTGCGCCGTTTCGTCCGGCTGGTATTTTGCGATGTTAATGGCCGGGTCTGAAGAACATCATTCATGATCGCCCGCCACAGCCGCGCCGGCGGGCCACCACCGGTAACGCCCTTCATCGGCGTATTATCATCATTGCCCATCCAGACCCCGATCACATACCCATCGGCATAACCAACAAACCAGGCATCCTGATAATTCTGACTGGTGCCGGTTTTACCACCGATATGACGGGTACTATCAATATAAGCGGCCCGTCCGGTACCATTCTCGACAACAGCGCGTAGCATGTATTGAAGATCGGCAATCGACCGCCGTGAAAATAATTGTGGCCGCCGCGCATAATCACGACGTTCATACAGGGTCTGCCCGTCACCATCTTTTAACCGGTTAATTGTATGCGGATAAACCGCCTGCCCGCCATTCGCAAAACTGGCATAAGCCGCCGTCAGATCCATCAAAGTAACTTCGCTGGATCCAAGGGCCGAGCTTAGATCCGGTTGGATCAGTGTTGAAAAGCCCAATTCTTCGGCTGTACGTATTACATTTCCAATACCAACATCATCGGCAAGCCTGACAGAAGCAGTGTTAAGCGATTTTGCCAGCGCCTCGCGGAAGGTCACTTCACCCAGATATTCACCATTATAGTTTACCGGCCTGTACGTGTGTGTACTGTCAAATTCAGCATCCCAAATCAGCGTATGTGGCCTGTACCCCTTTTCCATGGCTGTCAGGTAAACCACCGGTTTAAAGGCCGATCCGGGCTGACGTTTAGCCTGAACAGCACGATTATATTGACTAACAGAATAGGACTGACCGCCGATAAGCGTACGGACCGTACCATCAAATTCCATGATCACCACAGCGGCCTGACCAACATTTTTTTGGACCGCTTCCGTTTTGAAAAAATGATTAAAATGCGAGCGGGCAATATCATATAATGCCGGATCAAAACTGGTATTGACCACCAGACCATCAGCGCCGCGATTGGTATAATCACCGGTCTTATCCAGCACCCAGTCAGTATAATAATGAGGAATATCATCAGAGGCAGGATCAATGCTGGAAAGCGTGCTTTTTTCCAGATTTTCACTGGCCTGCTCTGCCTGTTGTTCGGTGATTAAATCATGCATCGCCATGGCTTGTAAAACAATTTTGGCGCGCTCAACCGAATCTTTCGGGTTGGCGACCGGATTAATCCGTGATGGGGCTTTTAACGCTGCGGCCAGCTGCGCTGCCTCGGCCAGATTAAGCTCTGTCGGTTGTTTATTATAATAACGATTGGCCGCGGCCGTCACCCCATAGGCGCCCGATCCGAAATAAACGCGGTTCAGATAGGCGGTCAGGATTTCATCCTTGGTCAGTTTGCTTTCCATCCAGAGGGCAAACATGGCTTCCTGTATTTTGCGGCCAAGTGTTTTATCCGGTTCCAGAAACAGGTTTTTAGCTAACTGCTGGGTAAGGGTCGAGCCACCCTGGACAAAACCACCGGCGCGCAGATTTGCAAACATCGCCCGACTGACCCCGATCAGATCAATGCCGAAATGATCGTAAAAACGATGATCCTCAATCGCAATCACGGCGTCCTTAACATACTGGGGCAACTGTTCAACCGGCACGATTTCACCGCGGGTCTGGCCAAAACGGGCGATACGCCGGTCATCGCGGTCATAAATATCAACGCCGGCATTTTCAGAAACCAGTTTGATATCCGCAACATCCGGCAAAGTAACAAAATACCAGGCCGCCACCAGAAAAATACCAATCATCCCCCAAATGGCCGTGAGCAGGCCAAGTTTAAACAACCGTGCCCAGAGAGATATTTTCTGTTTTTTACCGGCTTTACTTTTAGCGGTTTTCTTTTTTGCAGATTTGCTTTTCTTGACTGGCATAATGTCTTTGTAAGACGGCTTTTTTGGAGACATCTATCAACCTGCCTGTTGGCACTGGATTTGATCAGCCTGCCAGTTGGCAGCATCCTTTAGATTATAAGTCACTTCGGTCAGCGACGCCTTGTTTAAAAACTGGTGGCTGATTTCAAGGCTGCTGATCACCTGCGCTACCATGCCTTCCGGTTTTTCAAAAGTAATGGTAAATTGATCCGGATTTTCAGCCTGATTGGGGATCACGTTATAACCATAGCCCGGGGTTGGCATATCCAGATTGCCGGACAGCGCATAATAATACTGTCCGCCCTCACGGCTCTGGACCAGATCAAATCCGTTGGAACAGGCATATGTTGTAATTGGCTCCGCCGGACGAGTCATCGCCAGCGCCGTACTGACAGCCGTAATCAGAACACACATAGCGCCAAAGGCAAATTTAAGGGCAAAAGTTTTTTGTTTCATAATCTCTATCATCTCTCGGGTTAAACACGTTCAATTGCAATACCGACAGCTTCGCCGCCACCGATACACAGTGAAGCCATACCGGTTTTAAGGTCTTTTTGTTCCATCGCCGACAATAAAGTAACCAGAATTCTGGCACCGCTAGCACCAATGGGATGACCAAGGGCGCAGGCGCCGCCATGAATATTGACCTTTTCATGTGGCAGTGCCAGCTGTTTCATCGCCGCCAACGTCACGACCGCGAAAGCTTCGTTAATTTCAAACAGATCAACATCATTGACAGCCCATCCGGTCTGGTCAAATAATTTTTCCAAAGCGCCAATCGGCGCCAGAGTAAAATCTGCCGGTGCCCGCGCATGGGTAGCATGAGCGGCAATCTGCGCGCGGATTTTAAGACCCATTTTATCAGCCTGACTGCGTTTCATCAAAACCAGACTGGCCGCGCCATCAGAAATACCGCTGGATGTCGCCGCCGTCACGCTGCCTTCGGGATGAAAGGCCGGTTTTAAATGGGGGATTTTATCCGGTTTGGCTGTTCGGGGCAGCTCATCCGTATCAATGGTAAACCTGCCTTTGCGGGTTTCGACTGTTACCGCTGCGGTTTCGCCCGCAAAACAACCATCATTTGCCGCACGCTGGGCACGGTTCAATGATTCAATGGCAAATTCATCCTGTGATTCGCGGCTGATTTGCATTTGCCGCGCTGTATCATCGGCAAAAACACCCATCAGCTTACCCTTATCATAGGCATCTTCCAGACCATCCATAAACATGTGATCAATGATATTGCCATGGCCCATGCGATAGCCGCCGCGGGCTTTGTCGAGGAGATAGGGCGCGTTGCTCATGCTTTCCATACCGCCGGCCAGAATTGTATTGGCGCTGCCGGCCCGAATCAGATCATGGCCAAGCATGACTGATTTCAAACCCGAACCGCACATTTTATTAATCGTCGTCGCCCCTGTTGACTGTAGCAATCCTGCGTTCAAAGCCGCCTGCCGGGCGGGCGCCTGCCCCTGTCCTGCCGGCAGGACACAGCCCATTAGCACTTCATCAATTGAATCCGGCTTTATACCGGCATTATCCAGTGTTGCGGTTATTGACTGACTGCCCAATTGATGTGCGGCCAGTGGTGACAACTCACCTTGAAACGCCCCCATCGGGGTGCGCGACATACCAACAATAACGATAGGATCCTGCGCTGTGCTCATGACGGAATTTCCTTTGAAAGACGATAAAAACTGAATACTGAGGATAGCCTAGTCAATGCTGAAAACAAATAGAAAATTCGGACACAAAAAAAGAGAGGCCCCGAAAGGCCCCTCTTCTTAAAGTCTCTTCTAATCAGATTAGAAGTTAACTTCTGTACCCAGAGTAACTTGGGTGAAGTCTTCGTCTGTACTAGTACTAGCAGCTTCAGTTTCACCGAAAGCAACTGCGCCACGGAAGGTCATGCCTGGTCCGTAGTTATATGTACCACCAACGGTCCAACGCTCGGCATCAATGTTAGCAGTGTTAGCAGCATCGACATCTGCTTCGTAGTATGTTGCACCAGCGGTGTATGGGCCATTTGCCCAACCCAGACCAACTGTCCAAACATCGGCATCAACGTCTGCGCCGTTAAGCTCGGTATCGGTTTCACCATAAGAGGCACCGAATTCAAAAGCGGTCCACTGCATGTTTGCACCAACATTCCACTGATACACATCGTCTGTTGGGTCTGTAAGAGTAGTAGCTGTATCGGTTTCGTTGGAAGCATGTCCGTAACCGGCACCAAGGCTCAGGCCGAAGCCATCAAATGCGTGATCCCAGCGGGCAGCAATTTCCATCAGGTCTTCGTAATCAGCGTCATCTTCTTCGCCATTCATAGTAGCAACGCCGTTGCCAACTGTGTTTGGATCATCAGATACTTCCGGAGCATAAGAAACACCAGCCTGGAAGCCGCTGAATTTCGGGGTCAGGTAGGTAATTTTTTCAGCAGATTCGCCCATGTCTTGTGCGTAATCCAAAGCTATATCAGAGAAACCCTGGATGTATGTGCGCAGACCGTCAACGTTTGAATCAGCAGAAGGAGCAGCAACCTGCAACAGGTACGCAGCGCCATCTTCCTGACCAAGGTTTACACGGCCCCACTGGCCAGAGAAATATGCATAGATTTCGTCTTGGTCAGATACACCAGCATCAGCAGCCAGTTCGGTTTCAGCGTGAACACCAACGGTCAGGCCGTTGTTCAGTGTTGTTTCACCTGTGAAGTGGATTTCTGCATCATGGCGCAGATCAAAATCACGTGTGTCAGCTGTAGCATCGCTATCAGCGAATACGCCGTATCCACGGTAGAAACCGCCAAGATCAAGTTCAAGAGACTGAGCCATTGCTGGAGTTGCTACTGTAGCAAGACCGGCAATCGCTGTTGTTGCGATAAGTAGTTTTTTCATTCGTTTCCTCCAAATGAGTGTTTTTGGTTTTCCTTCAACAAAGAAGTCATAACCGGTAGGTTTAATGTGTCGGAAATGTGACATCCGCCACAATCTCTTCACCCGGATAGTTTTAAACCTTTTTAAAATCAGGTCAAAGGTCTTTTTAACAAAAATGTGACAAAAACAGCCCAGTGTTACATTTATGCAACAGCGCAAGCCATGCATACACTATATGTTGTGTTTCATCCTCCTGCTGGCACCAGAGGTTCTAGCAGCAATTTAAACAATACTGTGCCGATCCGGCAATTTTTATTGGCGGCAGACGGTTAGTCGTGGTAAAAAGGGACAATCTTCATGACATTCTGTCAGGACGTTTTAATATCAAGGATTATATATAATGAATCGCATAGCTTTCTTGACCCTTTGTTTCAGCCTTACCGGCATTCTTGCACTGGCCGGATGCGGTAAAGTCGCAAGTGAGGCCAGCTACCCGACCCGGCCTAAAACCGGCGGCGATGAAATCGTCTATAGTAATGAGAAACGCGACACAATTTTTGGAAAAGAGAAAACACTGGGCAGTAAACTGTTTGGTTCGGACAAAGAAGACAGCGGCAGCAACAGCGGCATTGGCGTTAACAGCTTTCTCTGGCGCGCCTCTCTGGACACGGTTTCTTTTATGCCGGTACAAACCGCCGATCCTTTTGGTGGTGTTATCCTGACCGATTGGTATGAAAACCCGCAATCCCCTGGAGAACGCTTTAAAATGAATGTTTATATTCTGGATCGACAGCTGCGCTCTGACGGGGTGCGGGTTTCGGTATTTAAACAGGTCGCATCCGGCAATAACAGCTGGCGCGATGTGGCGATTCCCGAAGGACTGGAACAAAATGTCGAGAATACAATCCTGACCCGGGCGCGCGATCTTCGTGTTCAGCAATCCGCTGCCCGCTAACATCAAGAAGAAGAATTCTAGTTCTTTTTAAAGGGTGCCGGGCATTATTATGACCCGGCCTCTTTTTTTATTACCGGTTCTGCGGTAAAAATAACAGGTTGGATATTACAAAGTCATTATTTCAATATAAAGGGCAGCAGCAATGGCAGAGCGCTATAATATAAAAGACATGGAAACCAAGTGGCAAAACCGCTGGCTGGCAGAAAAATCATTTGAAGTGACCGAGGACCCGTCGCGTGATAAATATTATGTGCTGGCGATGTTTCCCTATCCTTCCGGCCGTCTGCATATGGGCCATGTCCGTAATTATACCCTGAGCGATGTTGTTGCCCGCTTTAAAAGAGCCCTTGGATATAATGTCTTGAACCCTATGGGCTGGGATGCTTTTGGTCTACCGGCGGAAAATGCCGCTTTGGAACGCGGCGTTCACCCTGCGGACTGGACTTATCCGAATACAGAAGCCATGAAAGCACAACTACAAAGCATGGGGCTTGCCATTGACTGGTCACGGGAAATTGCCTCCTGCCATCCGGATTACTATAAACATGAGCAGAAAATGTTTCTCGATTTTCTGGATAACGGCCTTGCCTATCAAAAAGAAAGCTGGGTCAACTGGGATCCGGTTGAAAACACCGTTCTGGCCAATGAACAGGTTGTTGACGGTAAGGGCTGGCGTTCTGGCGCGCCGGTTGAACGTCGTAAGCTGCGCCAATGGTTCTTACGGATCACCGATTTTGCCGAAGATCTGCTCGACGGCCTGAAAACACTGGATCGCTGGCCGGAAAAAGTCCGGTTGATGCAGGAAAACTGGATCGGTAAGTCTACGGGTCTTCAATTCCGCTTTGACGTGACTGACAAGGATGCCGACGAGATCGAAGTCTTTACCACCCGCCCCGATACGATTTTTGGCGCCTCTTTCGTAGCGATTGCCGCTGACCATCCTTTTGCCGCCGATATTGCTACGCAAGATTCCAAAGCGGCTGATTTTATTAAAGACTGCCACGGCAGTGGCACTAGTGAAGCCGATCTTGAAAAGGCCGAAAAGAAGGGCTTTTACACCGGCCATACGGTTAAACACCCTTTTATCGACGGTAAAACCCTGCCGGTCTATATCGCCAATTTCGTCCTGATGGAATATGGCACCGGCGCTGTTTTCGGCTGTCCGGCCCATGATCAGCGCGATCTGGACTTTGCCCGTAAATATGATCTGGAGGTGGTACCGGTTGTAGTACCAGAAGATCAACAAAGCATCGAAATCGGTGACGAAGCCTATACAGGCCCCGGCCGCCTTGCCAATTCAGACTTTCTAAATGGCCTGCCCGTTGAAGAGGCCAAGGCCGAAGTCAGCCACCGGATTGAAGAACGCGGTAAAGGCTTTACCACCACGACTTACCGTCTGCGCGACTGGGGGGTCAGCCGTCAGCGGTACTGGGGTTGCCCGATTCCGATGATTTATTGTGATGATTGTGGTGTCGTTCAGGTGCCCGAAGACCAATTGCCGGTAGAATTGCCAAAAGATGTCAATTTTGATTCACCGGGTAATCCGCTTGACCGTCATCCGGACTGGAAACATGTTGATTGTCCCGAATGCGGCAGTAAGGCTGTGCGTGAAACCGACACCTTTGATACCTTCTTTGAAAGTTCGTGGTATTATGCGCGCTATTGTGACCCGAAAAATCCTGATCGGGCCTTTGACAAAGACAAAGCCGATTACTGGTGTCCCGTTGACCAATATGTCGGCGGCGTTGAACATGCGGTGTTGCATTTGCTTTATGCCCGCTTTTTTAACCGGGCGATGAAAAAATGCGGTTATTTAAGCTTTGACGAGCCATTTGCCGGCCTGTTTACCCAAGGCATGGTCACCCATGAAACCTATAAGGACAGTGACGGAAAATGGCTCTACCCCGATGAAATTTTGCCTGCGGCAGATGGTAGTTTTGTTCATAAAGAAACCAAAGCGCCGGTTAAAACTGGCCGTATCGAGAAAATGTCCAAATCCAAACGCAATACAATTGACCCGAACGACATTATGGCCGCCTATGGCGCCGATGCGGCACGGCTGTTTATTCTATCGGACAGCCCGCCAGAACGGGATCTGCAATGGACCGAAAGCGGGATTGAAGGCGCCTGGAAATATATCAACCGTTTGTGGCGTATGGTTACGACATCAAATACCGAGCTACCGGCCGCGGGTACGGAAATACCCGATATGCTGGATGAAGCGGCAAGCACGCTCCGCAGTCTGGTGCATAAAAGCATCCATGGTATGAGCGAAGATCTGGATAAACTGCATTTCAACCGCGCGGTTGCCCGTATTCGTGAATTAAGTAACGCCATTGCGGAATATGACGCCCTGCCGGAAGCCAACGGCGCCGTGTTACGGGAGGCTCTGGAAACCCTGGTTCAACTATTTGCGCCGATGATGCCGCATCTGGCTGAGGAGCTGTGGTCAATGCTGGGCTATGACACAATGGTCATCGACACCGCCTGGCCCGTTGCCGATAAAAGCCTGCTGGTCGAAGAAAACGTCACCATTGCGGTACAGGTCAATGGCAAGGTACGTGCGACAGTGACTTTACCGCGTAATGCCGATAAACAAGTCACGCAGGATGTTGCCCTTGATAATGAAAATGTCCAGAAAGCGCTGGCCGGAAAACCGGTGCGTAAGGTTATTGTTGTCCCCAACAGGATCGTCAATGTTGTCGTATAAAAAATTATTAGCCCCTGTCCGTATTACCGTATTCGCAAGCCTTCTGGTCATCGGCCTTACGGCTTGCGGCTTTAAGCCTTTATATACAACGGCGTCCGGCAATACAGCTGCTGGCGCGGCAGAACAACTGCCTTTTGACCAGATTTCAATATCGCATATGGCCAACCGCGAAGGCCAATATCTGCGTAACCGGCTGATAGATACGATTTATATCAAAGGCCGCCCCGTATCACCGCGCTATAAACTACATATCAGCCAGCTGAGCGAGGAGATTATCAAGCTTGGTATTCGAAAAGATGCCTCGGCAACCCGTGCGCAAATGCGGATTTCTGCGCAGATGACCTTGACCGATACAACAGGAGAAACCCATCGGGTTGTGCTCCGCCGTAATTTGGAGACGACAAACAGTTTTAATATTCTTAGCAGTCAATACACCACGCAGGTGACCGAACAATATGCCCGCGAACGGACTTTGGACGAGATGTCCCGCAAAACCGTCCGCCAGCTTGCACTTTACTTTAATCGACCGGATTATATGAATGAAACTGACCTTTCGGCAAATTGATGGCTTTTTAAAGGCGCCTGATCCCAAGGCCAAGGCCGTTCTGGTTTACGGCCCGGATGAGGGCCTTGCCCGTGAGCGTATTGCCATGCTTGGGCATACGGTTGTTGAAGATCTGGGCGATCCCTTTAATGTTACAGAACTTAACGGAGATCAGATTAATGAAAGCCCCAGTGTGCTGAATGATGAGGTTTTCGCCCTGTCTATGATGGGCGGCCGGCGATTAATACGAATCCGCGATACAGATGACAAGCTGGTGCCACATTTAAAAGCAGTGCTGGAAGATGCTGACAAAATCGATCATTTAATCCTGATTCAGGGTGGTGATCTGGGGCCGCGATCGGCTTTACGCAAGCTTTGTGAAAGTTCTAAAAACGCTGCCGCTTTACCTTGCTATGTCGAGGACGAGCGCGATTTAACACGGTTTTTACAGGATTTCTTTAAGGCTGAAGGCTATCAAATCTCCCGCGATGCCTTGCAGGCTGCGGCATCGGTCTTAAAAGGCGATCGGGCGCTTGTTCGCAAAGAAGCCGAAAAAATCTGTCTTTATAAGGGCAAAGACCATTCCCAGATCACGATAGAAGATATTCAGGCTTGCCTTGGTCAGATAAACGCCGAAACGCTTGATATCCTGACCCAGTATATGGCCTCTGGTCGTGGGGATGCCCTGGAAGAAAGCCTGAATTTCCTGTTCCGCGAAGGTAACAGTCCGGTTTATATCCTGCGGTCAGCGCAAAATTATTTTCGCAGACTCTATGTCACGCAAGCGCGGTTAGAAACGATGGCTATGGAAGAGGCGCTAAAAAAGCTTGAGCCGCCGTTATTTTTCAAATTAAAGCCCGGTTTTCAGGCGCATTTACGCCAATGGCCGATGCCACGGGTTAAAATCGCGCTTTCACATCTTTATCAGGCTGAAAAACAATTGAAATCCGGGCAATTAAACCCTGAGCTGGTCTGTAACAGGGCATTTCTATCCCTGGCCCGCATGGCGCAAAGCCGCCGATAAAATAAATCCGGCTTAAGCCTTAACCGGCAAGCTTTTCCAGCAACAGATCGAGTTGGTCGAGTGATTTATATTCTATTGTCACCCGCCCTGAACCATTTGCGGCGGGATCAATGCTCGCCCGCATCCCCAACTGCATGGAAAGCTCTTTTTCAAGGGCGACGGTATCGACATCTTTGACCGATGTTGCCGCACGGGCGCGGGCTGATTTATCGTCATTGCCATGGCCTGTGCCTTGGGTCAGGGCCAATTTTTCGGCTTCACGAACACTTAAGCCCTCTTTCATGACCTTTTGGGCCAGAATTTCAGGTTCTTTTGCACTTAGAACCGCGCGGGCATGTCCAGCACTCAGGCGGCCGTCTTGAACATAGCCTTGAATTTTATCGGACAGCTTTAACAACCGCAACGTATTGGTAACATGACTCCGGCTTTTACCAAGCTTTTTAGACAAGGCATCTTGCGTATAATCAAATTCGGCGATCAGGCGCTGGAACCCTTCGGCTTCTTCAATAGCTGTTAAGTCTTCGCGCTGGAGGTTTTCAATCAGGGCGATTTCAAGGGCGACATCATCGCTGAAATTCTCAATAATTACAGGCACTTCGTGTAATTGCGCCTTTTGCGCTGCCCGCCAGCGACGTTCACCGGCAATAATTTCATACTCATCTTTACCAATGGGTCGGACCAGCAAAGGCTGAATAATACCGTGCTGGCCAATAGACTCGGCAAGCTGGGCGATGGCTTCGGCTTCAAACCGGCGGCGTGGCTGATATTGACCGGGTTTCAAAGCGCCAATGGGCAAACGATCCTGGCGGCTTTTACTTTCGCTGCTATCTTCGCGGCGCTGATAATCACGATCCGCATCAGAATCGAGGAACAAAGCATCCAATCCC
>Ga0306901_1000404_pt1 | contig 19443 bp, 14 predicted proteins | sample AntRauMFilla3767_FD_190431 | JGI IMG/M metagenome (GOLD analysis project Ga0306901, IMG submission 190431) | Saline lake microbial communities from Rauer Islands, Antarctica - Metagenome Filla 3 #767 (v2) (version 2) | ecosystem: Environmental > Aquatic > Non-marine Saline and Alkaline > Saline ... | reverse complement strand
CAACGTTTGAATCAAACTGAAACCAGCAAGTTGCCGCCCATTGTATACAAGCGGGAGAAACTACTGCTGAGAGAAGTACTCTTATACGATGATGGTCATTGTAACAAAATTGCATTGCCGGAGTATATACGAAACCGCTCAAACCTGATAGACAGACTTCGTCTATCACACCTTGCTGTGCTCGACTCGATATATATATATATCACTAGAATCGCGCGTGTACGATGCTCGGTGGTCCATTTACCGCGGACGCAAGATGTCCTGCCGTGAGCAGTCGTGTTGCGCTTCACATCATCGCGCCACGATGAATTTCTGCAGACAAAGTAACACACGAGACGAGAGGATAGATATGGAACTGTCGACGCACGTCACGGTATACATCGTCAAGATATTCCGCATGTTGACGCTGCTCATGGTGTTTTACGTCGTGGAGCGCGTGTACCTCGAACGCTACATAACGAGAGTGTTCATCGAGGACAAAAAACCGCAGAGTATCGTGCCATTCATATTCTTGTGCATCGTCGTCGAGAGCGTGGGTTTCATCACCGTTTTCGCGACATTGTTCGCGATCAAGCTCAAATACGACACTCCCCATAACGCGTTCATATTAGACGGTGGTGTCATAATGGCCGTCCTCCTAGATTACGCCATCAGTACGGTGCTGATAATCAACCTGGGCGTTGTGGTTGCGTCCGTTATTCAGAACGCACACCTGTTCCGTTATTCACATGATGGTTTACGGGGAATCCGTGCGAATTCTTCCGTAATGTTGGGCGTATCAGTCGTCCTTCTCTCCGTGCCTTTTCACATGCTCATGTGATGCGACGGCATATAAAACCAACGCGCTCGTTTCTATGCATGACAATTCAATAAAATAAAACCGAAGAATACCAATAACAACACAATGACGCAATTCCAAGAAAAAATGTCTGCCACGATGACATCTGACGACATATCCGTTCAAGACGCATCCAATTACGAAGCATCCGTTGAAAAGTTTAATAGCGAAACAAACCGACCGCAGGACCGTGTACGCAAAGGGCAAAGCCTAGGCAGAGGCAGAGGCAGAGGCAGAGGAAGAGGTCGAGGCAGAGGTAGAGGTCGCGCTAGTAGTAGTAATAGCGGTTCCATACCGTCGACGGCGTCCGTAGACAACGAACGCGACCAAGACCAAGACGAACTGGTAGTGGACGAAGACGAAGACGAAGAAGTTGTCGACCATGATGACGACGACGAGTGTAAAGGCGCTTCGATTTCTTCGTCTGCCAAAGGGAAACTCAATAAAAGAGTTAATAGCAACCCAGGGAACACGCTGGTCGTCTATCGCCATTATGCGCCCCCTCGAAACAAAAACGGCGAAGTCGACGCGGGAGCGAAGCGCATGAACCAACTGTCGGAATCCGTGCTACACAAGGTGTTGTCCATGGAGAACGTACCGTCCCTTCTCATGGCCATGAACGGAGAATGGATAGTTCCGCAAGAAGGAAGAAGGATCAAGCTCTGCAACGACGTCTACCTCTCAATCACGCGCGCCGAACGCAGCGATTGGGACGTGACCGCGCTGGAGCTGACACTGTTTTCGCGCAAGAAGACAGCGACGCAGATGCGCCGCTACCTACAGCAGCTCCACGAGGAGTACGTTAGCTCGCTCAACGACGAGCTCGGCTCTAACATATATCTATTCGACCAGAAGGAGTCGGTCGACCACCGTGGGAATCCGTTCGAATCGACAGAAAACGTGGCCATGCAGAAAAAGTACGACATCCTGAACGCGCCAAAGTACCTCAGCTTCCAACAGCTGCCCTTCCACTCGAACAAGACGTTCGAAAATCTGTGCGGACCCGAAATCGACCTCATCAGCAGCCGCGTCAACTTCTTCGTCAACAACCGGGACTGGTACGACCGCAAGGGCGTGCCTTACCAATTGGGCCTCCTTCTGTCCGGCGAATCAGGGACGGGAAAATCTTCGTGTATCCGCGCCATAACCAACTGCACCGGAAGACACGTCGTCAACGTCAACTTCTCGAAGATCAAGACCGTGACGCAGCTCAAACGCCTGTTCTACTCCGAAGACCTGAACGTTTACCGCGACGAAGACTCGAACGAATCCGTTAAACTCACCATCCCCGTCAACAAACGCATATACGTCCTCGAGGAGATCGACGCCCTGGGGAGCACCGTCTTAGAACGGCGCGCTCTCAATTCCTTACTCGGTGGGGAAAGTGGTAAAGTGAGTAAACTAGCGAGCGGATCGGGAACGCACGACGAGATCACGCTAGCGCACCTCCTTCAAATAATGGACGGCAACATGGAGACGCCTGGTCGCATATTGATCGTGACCAGCAACCACCCCGAGCTCCTGGACGAGGCCATCCTCCGACCCGGTCGCATCGACGTTTCGGTCCGATTCGGTTTCGCGTCCAGGGACACTATCGCCAAGATGTACGCCAAGCTCCACGACCGCTCGCTGTCCACTTACCACGTGAACGCACTCCCCGACAACGTGCTCTCACACGCGGACGTTATGGAGGTGTTCTTGCGTAACTTTGACAAGGAACACAAGGACAACGCGGTGTTAGAGGGTCTCCGCGAACGCGCCGAGTCCGTCGTGATCGAGCGCGCCAGACGCGAGAGCGCTTCCAGGGAGCACCTGATTCGGCTCATCGCCAATGACCGAGACGAACCCGACGCGCCAGACGCGCCAGACGTTCGCGACGAACCAGACTATTTGGACGGACCCCAACCAATGGGAGGCATGTGATTCGACGTGGACGGAACTGTATAAGGGCTTGAACAAAATAAATGATTCGCACAATGTCACCTCTTTTTTCTCGTTTACGATGTTCAGACCTAGTTATGTATGAAAACGAAAGTCCGATTGACTGCGTTCGTATCCCGGTCGTCCGACCGTGGGCGCGTAAGAGTACTCCAACCAGGCCGCTTCTATACGTCTGACGGCTCGTAAAAAAGGGAAAATGACCCGTCGCGCGAGTAATGACGTGGCACGTTCACAAGCTTGGAACTCGACCTCTCTTTCTTCCGAAGAAATGTCATTTTTTCGAACGTTCGCGTATCGAGGCAGCGCGATCTCCGCGTGTATCCGTCGCAACAACGACTTTCTTAGGCGAGGAGGTGCCGTCGCATAGCCGTTCGACAACCTCTCCTGCGAGCGTCGAGAACGAGGCAAAGACAGCAAGTAATGAAGTAGGACTCGCCTGCTCAATAGTACCTTTGCCGCTTCGACTGCCACCGACGACCTCCTCTCGAACAACAACCGATCGATGAGGAGTTTTCCCTTCGCTCCTTCCCATTCGTACGCGTGCCCCACATGATGGTCCGAAGACGAGTCCAACGTATCCAGCACGTACGAGAAGCACTCCACATCAGACACAGATGACAGCCACAGCGTGCGGAATGAAAACGAGAGACCGCCCTCGACGTGCAACATGCGTAAACAGTCGACGTGACCCAGACGAGCCGCCATATCGCACAAGCCGTGATGCTGGAACTCGTGGTCGTTGTAGTGATCGAAAGACCTCATGGAAAGTACGTTCAACCAGTCTGTTCTATTTTCCATGATTTCGGCCGCGACTTGAGAGACGTTTTTGCCTTTTTCTTTGTACTCGTCGAGAGCGAACTCCAGGCATTCGACGTTATCGTACGCGATCGCCCTGATGACCACTCGTTCACACACCTCCTCGTTCCACGTCGCGCCCGTGGCTATCAAGTACCGTAAACAGTGCGGACGGCCAAGACAGGCGGCGGTCAAACACTCTCTTCCGTCGTCGCTCCATGTCACGGATGTCGCCAGCCGTACGACCGTCTCCAACATGTCCAATCCGTTCGATATACCGTAAGATATGTCCGTACCAGTCAAGTGCCACACCAATTTGAAACTAAGGACGACGTACTCTAGAGACAGTCGTTTATCGTACCTGAGAGCGGTTCGGACGAGGTCCATTGCGTCGGATTGAGACAGACCCAACCCGTGTCTGTCCAGGAGTTTGATGCACTCCAGACCTCGCTCGTCGTCCAGTAAGCTCACGGAGGTCGTGTACAGAACAATGGATTGCGTGCCTTTGAAAAACACGTCGTAGTCCCGAACTAAGTATGCTACACCGTCGACGTATCCCGACCGAATAGCACTGTTGGTAAGGTCGAAGAACGCTTGGACGACGCGGGGAGCCACGTTCAAAAAGGTGGCCAGCTCGACACACATCTGCTTCAGGAGCGCCATGTCCTTGTTTTCTAAGGCGGACTTCGCGTTCTCCACGATACGATGTACGGCATTGGTCAACCCTAGGCTTGGTCCATCTTCGATTACGGACATCCCTTCGTCGTCGACCATTTTAGTTATAGTCGGTACACTACTAGGAACCAGGACTACTAGAAAATTCATTTATATCATCCACAAAAAAATCGAGGCTGACACAGTGTCTGACACCGAGTCACACACACAAATACCTCATACCTCACACGCGTACCCGTACTAAACATGAAAACCCCCCTCGACCCTACTTCCATGCAGCTCGAGATGTACCAGCTCTTGTTGTCGTACATCGTTGTTGCGCTGTCTGGGTGGGAGCAGTGGGTCAATATGGGCAATCAGTTCAGGACAATGCCCAACATCCGCGAGATCCACCCTGTGACGTCCCCCAGAGAAGCCAAGAGGGCCCAGGCACAGAGGCTAGCGTTCACGCACGACGAAGGCGTGTCGGTTGAGGGCGACAACATGAGAGATCCCTCGTGTCATATCCGACAAAAAGTGGACGCCTTCTTGGACCTAGTGGCAGCCACGACAAGCCCCGGCTTTTGTGCCGAGAACGTGCACGTCCTGGTCAACAGGTTGACCCCACTGGGCGTTGACCTCGACACCATTCCTGAACACATGCTCCTCCACCTGCGCCCTCGCCTCGTCAACGTGTTGGAGAGGGTGGACAGGTTGGGCGGAAACGTCAACGTTTACGAGGATGCCGGAGTCAAGTCGGAGTTTGCAGAGTTGCGGGAGTACATATCCTCCCGCTTACGCCCTTTGGTCGCTTGAACCCTAGATATGATTGATAATAAACGTTCTTGTTCATTTTATTTTTTTTGCTGTATCGTTCAATGAAACAACAAGGACCTCATTCGGACAGCCCCTTGGTGCAGTGGCTCAAGACCAAAGGGTTTTGGGTGGCCGCGGATGTCAAGGGGGTGCACGCCAAACGAAAACGCCTGACGCACGTGTTTTTGAATGGAGGAAAGGCGTCGGTTCCAGAAGAGAGTTGGTCGGAGTTCGACGCGCAGTATGCGCGCTGCGTCGCGTCCGGGCGTTCCATGTACGCCGTCGAGCGTCCGCGTACAGACGGATTCAAGATGTTCATGGACCTGGACTTCAAAAAAGTCACGCAAGCGCGCGACGCGAACACTGTCATGACCGTCACGCGACGCATCTTGCGCGAGATGGACGCTCTTCTTCGCGACGAAGGCGTCGTCGACACGTCCGCGATCGTGTGTACGAAGCAACAGAAAAAGATCAAGAACGGTGATTCTTCGTCTTTGTATTCGGACGGCGTCCACGTCATCTGGCGTGCGGCACGTGTCGATTCTCCGAAAGCCATACTTTTGCGCGACGCCTGTGTCCAACAATGCCGCCGCATCAAAGACGCGAACGACGACGACACTGACGATGTGACATCGGTCGACGTGAACGAGGTGATAGACTCCGCCGTTTACCGCAATAATGGCCTGCGTATGATCATGTCACTCAAGAGAGACGCGCCGACCTATTACGTGCCGACCTTCACCTATTCAGGGGAGACGAAAGAGTTTGTAACTATCCCCGCCGAAGAAGTGTTCGGTGACCTTGGCGAGTGGGTGAAGGCGTGCAGCGTGCTCGATTCAGCTCCGTCTTTTAATAACGGCACTGGTATTGGCAACGGCACTGTCGTATCGTCTTCGGTGACCGCCGCTGCTTCTGTTTCTGCTCCTGCTCATCCCGCCATAGATATCGGTGGCATCGGGTTCGGGTCGGAAGATGTGAGCGAGACGGACTTGGAAGAGGTTCGACGCCATCTTCCGCATCCCTACGACACGTGTCGTTTTGCGTCCGCGCGACGTTTCGAAGACGGTACAGGTTATACTATAGTGACGGATAGTCGATTCTGTGGAAACCTCGCGAGCAACGGGGGATTTCATCGTAGCAACCGCGTGTACCTGGTCGTGGACGGCCGTGGCGTACAGCAACGCTGCTTCTGTACCTGCGACACGACGCGCGACCGCATCACAGGAAAGTGCTCAGAGGCGCGCGTGCGCGTGTTGGATTCCGCGAACGACGTGACAGTGGCGAACTTGGCGCTCGTGCGTCGCGCGGATGAGCGCTTCCGAGAAGTCGTCGAATCCAAAAAAAGAAAGAGAGAAGAAGAAGGAGATGACGAGGACCTGGACCTGGACCTGGACAACGTGCCAGACAGGACTACTAAGCCTGGCGAAGAAGGAGTCGTGTCGGCCGTCGGATTTTGGCTGAACAAGCTCAAGGCGAACAATGACAAGAGGCGGCAGCAAACTCCTGCACGTGAACATTCGAAACACGAAGACAAGAAGAACAAGAAGAACAAGAACAGGAACAGGAATAGGAACAGGAACACGAAGAAGTCGAAGTGATTGTCAAACCAGACCCCCAGATGACGTCGCCCGAAAAAAATCTCTGGTACGGTATATACAACCCACTAAAAGGACCTCTCACGCATATCGGCAAAATGTTACTCTCCCTCATCTGGAGTCTGTTCTTGATCGTAGTTAATATCATCGTGCTCGTGTACCTGAACCGTCTTGAGAAGATGGGCTGTAAGTGCGCGGAGGATTTCCGTAAGACCTACGTTCAGGTGTTCCTCATCGTCACGTTGGTGAACGTGGGCGTCATGGCCGTATTCATGACTTGGCTGTCAAGCAGGGACTCCAAGCCGCCAGCCATCGTGACCAACCTGCTCATGGTGTGGTTGGTCATCCTCTTCTGTGCCACCGTGGTGTACATAGTTTTCGCCCTCCAATACATCCACCGCTTACGCGACGAAAAGTGCGGGTGCTCGAAGGCCATGACCAGAGACGTGTGGGAGGTGGTGCTCTACATCCGAGCCGCTCTGTTGGCCGCTTTCGTGCTTACGCTGGCAGTCAGTGCGAGCTCGATGGTCTTTCCCGCGACTCAAAGAGCAATTAATAAGAGCGGCAAAAATAGCAAGTAAGACGACAGCGTAATAGATCGATATCGCGTCGTCAGTTACCGTCGGTGCCATTTTTATAAAGCAAATACTGGTTCGCGCTCGCACCGACTGTAAAATGAATCACGGAATCATCGACAAGGATTATAATTTACAATAAATGTGACGTCATACGTGGTGCCGTCGTCCGGGAGGGATAGTGAAACGTTTGTCGCCGAGCGGACGACGTGATCACTGATCAGCAGAACGCTCTGTTTGCGCTTTCCGGGTCGTTGACACGCACCCCACGGCTTCATACGCCGGGCGCTCGCCCCGGGTCGATACGGCCCTGCTGACCGGTCCACGTCCCAGTCAGTGTCCCTCTCGTTTCTCGTTTCTCGTCTGTCCTTTCGTTCTACCCCAGTGCCTCTTGCAGCTGAACCGCAGGGCCTTGAGCGTGGACAAACACAGCGATGCCCGTGGAGTATGTCATTTTTGAGCGCCCGCCAAACCTCTTGCTCGTCTGAAAACGTAGAGCACTCGTCGGAGATCCTTGCGCGACACAATGTGGTGGCCAACCGACGGGAGAACACCTTGTTCCAGATCAGATACATAAAAAAAGAATCTACCACCGCAGGCTGCCGACACGTCGAGCCAGTCGTTTGAGTACATACAGCCGCGACTTCCTTCCTTCCTTTCAACTTATACGCCCGTGACCGTCTTCATGATATGCGGATAGTGCGTATATATCGTCGCTGTTTCGATCGAATTCCGGCGCCGGAATCGGTCGACCGTTTGGTCGAAGACGTGTTTACTCCTGCGGAAATAATCGCGCACTTTGTGCAATATTTGTTGCGCAAGGACTTGGTTGTGAGCGACGACTAGAGGGTCGAAACTTTCGTACACTTCTTCACTTCTTCACTTCTTCTGGAGCTTCTTTTTCTTGTCGTCTTTCGGTTTCTATGGATTCCGTGTTTTGTTCGCCTTCGCCTTGTCAGTCGGTCGTTTTTTACCTCCTCGGGAAATGGGAGGGAAATTCTGGGCCGTTCGTGGTAGTCCTTCTTGTGCCGCATTCTGTGCCAGTTGTTTTTCGACTTGTGTCCACCTTCTGCTCAACTCCGCACCGGCTGCGTTGACGTCGAACCTGTTTTGATCAATCCTGTTTGTTTCGGCGGCATTTTGATCTCTTTCTCTGAGAGCGTTGTTTATCCCTTGCTCTGCATTTCGTGCCTGAGCCGGATAATCCACGCCCTTTGACTTGCCTCGACCGACATTCGCCCGGGCGTGCGCCTCCGAAGCAGCTTTTTCTTCCGCTGCTTTCTTTGACATTCCGGACTCGCGAAACATTTGTACCAAGCCTTTGTCGAGACGGGGCGTTCCTTTTCTCTCTCGAAGGAGCTGCCTTTTTTGTGTCTCGCGTGAGGAGGAGCGGACGCCGCGTGCGTGTCGTTCGCGGTTCAGCTCTTTTCCCTCGGGTAACTGGTACTGGTTCAGATAGTTGGTGACGAATCGCGGCAGACGACCAGGCACCTCTTGCAAATACTGCTGAACATATTCGTCACGCTTGTCGTTGTCTTTCAACGACAGCGTCAGCACGTTCACACCGCCTCGTTCCTGGTCGAAATGACCTAACAGGATGTCCATGTCTTGGTCGATATCTACATCCGGGTTCGAGGCGAATTCGTTCCCGAAAGGTTCGTCCTCCGACTTGAGGTCACGTTTTGTGACCGCGAACGTCGAACCGGTAACGCTCACGTCGAATCCGGCGTTTTGGAGCTCGGGGACGACGACGTCGTTGATGTTGCTCAGAGCCTCGATGATGGAGTCCGGGTTCTTGGAATATACGAAGATAGATTGATGTGTGCCCTCGAACGTTCTACCGTCATTTTTGGGGACTCGGGACATCCACATGTACAGCAGGTTGAATCTCTCGGTGATCGAAGCAAATTGCGCCCCGTCCTTTCCCACGAGCATAGGTACGTCATCTCCTTGCACGTAAACAATCCCAGTGTAATACACAGTGTCCGCTTTGTTATCGAACATGTAGGCCATTTCTGCCAGCTCGGAGGGTCTTGGCCAACGACACAGGACGTTCTGAGCCACCATCATGGAAGTGTAAGTGAACAGGTCCCCGACCTCAGAGACGGTGTCCGTATCCTGCAAGTATCCTAACAGGTTACCGATCTGATCCATGGTGAGGGGATTACGGTAAGTGACACCGTCCAGGTTGTAGCGTTCGCGATCGGATGCGGCGGTACTGAGACACGTGTGGAACCTGGCTTGTCGGGCTTGTGACAATTTTACGTCCGTCATTTGTCCGTCCGAATTGACCATGAAAGACCGGCCTTGTTCTTTCCTCTGAGATGGCCCGGGCCGAACTGTAGGCGAACGCCTTGCATGGGTCCTCTTCGGTGCATGTACCGTATCTCTTTTCGCGGTGTCTCTTTTCGCGGTGTCTCGTTTGACGGTGTCTCGTTTGGCGGTTCCTTTTTTCGTCGTGTCTCGTTTCGTCGTGTCATTCGCGCGTATAGTCGTTCCTCTTTTGACCGTGTCGTCGACGCGTGGTCCATCTGTGATCTCGGGCGTGCTTGGCGCGAAAGGCAGGTTTGTGTTCTCGCTTTGCGTGACTGACCCGAATAGCGCGTTTGTGTTCCCGTCGGGCCTTTCGAATTCGGGGTCGGTCGAAGCGTTCAGCGAGTTCGAGTTGAACGGATTTAGAGTCTTGACCTCCTTGTTTTTGTAATATTTTCCTTTGGGGGGCATGACGTACGTACTCTACAGGTTCGAGCGATGTTCTCTACGTTAAAATTACTACATATTTTTTTTGACAGGGGCGTCAAAATCCCGCCGAATACTCTTGGACGATGGGCTCGATGATGGTCGAACTCATACCCAGTCCTTCCACATAAGACGTCCGCACCCTCTTCGCGAACTCGTTCCGCGCCAGGTCTTCGTCTGCGTAGCCATCTGCTGCTCCATACTCGTCGCGCACCCGGGAAGCTAACGCCGCAATCTCTTCACGCACGGCCCACATCGGCCGGGGCACCGACTGGTTCGACGTACCGTCCAGCGTCGACACGATGCGAGCTATCTTGCCGGAAGAACAGACGGTGTGACCGTTTTCTATACCGCTGGCGAGCTGCTTTGCCAACGTCTCGACCAGGTTGTCTTTGTTTTCCGATGCCTTGATCTCTTTCCAGACCGCGTCCAACGCCTCTCGCTCGCTCGTGCCGAAAGTGCTGTGCGTCGATTTTGACAGACCGTCGAGTACGCGTAAAGCGTCGTGCTTGGTGCGGTCGTCCAAGTCGGTGCAATTGGCGATGTGCGAACGCACCGTATCTGTCGCGGGAGCGTCCCTCTTGTCTTTGGTGTTACATGTAAGCAGGGCTCGCAAGTTGTGGTCGGTCACCGTCGAAATTCCGTGATCGTGCACATTTTGGCGGTCGTGACGATAAGCGGGTATGTTCGCTTCGTTCTGTACGTCTCGATCATATTGCACGGGTTCGCGCAAGAGCTCCTCCACCATGTGCGCCGGTAAGATTTCGTTGTAGCCCACCGCCATGCCATCCACGTACGCCGTGGGGTCGTACGTGTCTCTGGGCGTAGTAGGTATCGTGGTCGCAACAGTAGTCGCAGCAGTAGTCGCAGCAGTAGTCGCAGCAGTAGTCGCAGCAGTAGTCGCAGTCGCACTAGGAACGGCGGCGGCGTTTTCGTTTCTGTTTTCGATCCCTTTGATCTGGTGGGGCTTTTCGAACATCTGCATGGGGGTGGCGGCGATGACCTGGCGCGCGTCGGTACAAACGCGTAGACCCGGATCGTCGGGGAAAGTGGCACCCGCTTTGTCTTCGTCCGGGATGTCGGTCGTCCGGGTCTCGATGTACTTGACCTGGGACATGCCCGCGATGTGCCCGTCTGGACACATGGCTCCCACTCTGTAGCACTCCATGGCCATGTCTGGGTCGGGTAAGAAACGGGGGAAAGCGCCCTTGGCGTAAATGTCGCCGATGGCGACCAGGTGATCCCACCGACAAGACGGTATACCGTTCACACCGTCCGTTATAACGAACGTGTCGGCCAGCTGGTTGAGGCGTTGCACCTCTGGGGGTCTCCGTTCCATGAGGCGCCTGGCTTCGAAAAGCTCCGCCTGACGTTCTTCTTCCACGTTCCGTGCCAAAGCTTCCAGAGTCCGTTCGGCGCGTTTCTGTCTCTCTTTTTCTTCGTCTTCGTCTTCGTCCTCTTCCTCTTCCTCTTCCTTTTCTTCGTTCGAAGCGAATGGTTCAGGTGACCGTCGTTCTTGGATGTCGCCATCCGTTTTGTCGGGAGGGAACAACAGCGTGCGCATCACCCGATAGAGCAACACGACTACGCACACCGAAAGAGCTCCGATGGACGCCCAAACGAGAGGTTGTAGCATCGCCTGCGTCGTCATTATTATAATCGACATGAAATATCTGAGGGATTTGAAATATTATCGCGCCTTACATCAACATCATCGTATCGTGCCGCACTGATTGCACTGCAGGGCATGAACACCGTCGGTGCGCTGTTCCGACAGTTAAACACGACTCCACCTTCATCTCCTCCGTTATCGTCTCCAAATATCAAGAACTTACCGCGGGTGTTGTTGCTTGACATGGACGGCACGATGATCGGGAGGATCAACCCCCAGGTCTGCGAATACGAGATACTGTCTACTTTTCAGAAAGGCAAGCTCAAGGCGATGAAGCAGGAGTTAGCGGCTAAATTGCGACAGGGCGTATTACGTCCTCATCTGGCATGGTTCTGTGCGTTGGCCAAGAGTGGCCGCCTGCCTGACCTCGAGCTCTTCGTTTACACGGCTTCGGACGATCGCTGGGCGCACTTTTTGGTGCCCTGTATCGAAGAGGCGATCGGTTTCCGTTTCAACAGACCATTGTTCACGCGCAAACACTGCATCCTCGTGGGCGCGGAGTACCGGAAGTCTTTGGCCGGAGTGGCGCCGTTGATATTCAAAAGGTTGCGTCCCAGGTACCACGGTTTGGAAAGCGCAAAGGGCGTGGAAGACCGAATGGCTCTGGTCGACAACAACCACGGCGTCCTGTTGCATCCACACCTCGAAGGAGGCCGAATCGTGCGCTGTTTCACTTTCAACGCGGCGTATTGGTACGACGTGTTGGCGAGGATGGACGCAAATTTCTTGGAGCGAAACTACGAACGGGTCGTGCCGTTTTTGGCCAAGTTCGGCATGTACCCGACAGACGTCAGGCCTTCCGACATCCGGTCTTTTCGGCATTTCACGTACCTTTACTATTCGAAGATGACGGACAACGTCAAGGGCGAGTGGAGAAACGAAAAAGAAGATGGCCGCGATGTGATGTGGGCGGCGTTGGGAGAAGCGTTAGTCCGCATATCTGAAACCCACTCTCCACACGACGAAGTGGTCAGGCACATGCAATCGGCTCTTTTGACGGTCAATAGCGCACATGACGCCTTTTCTCCTTCGGAGTTCAGACGATCGGGAGGAGGTTCTCCTTTACACGGCGATAAAAAAGACAAAGAAAAAAACAAAAACAAAGACAAGAACAAGCATAAGACTGAGCGGTCCGGTCACGACCGCCGAGAACAACGATCTGGACATCTCAAAATCAAAGATTTTTCGTCGTCGTCGTCGTCGTCATCGTCGCGTGTGAAGGGAGGTGTGAATAAAATGTAGGAAAGAGAAAGAGAAAAGAGGAAAAGAGAGGAAGAGAGAGAAAGAAGATGGGAGTCATGATATCACGCACGTTCCAGCGCCAGGTCCGGGACCTGGTTATATCGTGTACCAGGGACCGTGCACGGCTTTTCGTATACGGCACTTCGTTAGAAAAGGTGACTCAGATGATCATGGCATTCACGGCGCGTTGTGAGTTCGAATGGGACGCGACTCGAAAGAAAGTCCGTCTCGTACCCCTCCAAGCGAAACAAATAAATTGGAGGGACATATTATTCATAGCGGCACAGCCTTTTTACGTAAATTACACGGTACAAGAAATATTGGCCAACCATTTCGCAGTGTCCACTAAGATAACGGAGTTGTTCAAAAAGATCGACCTCGACGGTGTCATGAAGGGGACGTCTTATCTCAATTTGCGGCGGACCACCGAGGTGGTTTCTGTGCTGGCGTGGCTCGAATTCGCGAAAGCCGTCATTCCGAGTCTAGACAAGTGTTATCCCACTCCCACTGATCCCGACGACGATTACCTGAACGCGACGAACGAACTGGTCCGACTTATGTTACGAGGATGCTACAAGTACGATTCTGGTGCACACGATGTACACGACCTGAGCTATCTAGGATTCACGGGAAATGACGATGTCGAAAAGACGAACGTGGCGAACACGAATGAGAAGACGAGTACGGCAAAAGCGAAGAAAGATAACCAGACTGTTATATCACCCCACGTCGCTTCGCCGGAAGACGAAGAAGCTTACGACGAAGACGAAAACGAACACAAACACGGCGTTCGGGATAATCGATACGTCGACGATGAACACGAAGATGTAGACGAAGAACGTATAATAAAGGAAGTCGAAGGTGATTTACAACGCAGAATAGGTTACGTACAAGAACAGGAAGAAGAAGAAGAAGAAGAAGAAGAAGAAGAACAAAGTCACGATGAACATGCTTCTGGCGAAGGCATCGATGACTATGGCGAACCAAAAGAACACACCGACACTGAAAATGCCCACCCGACGGAATTGTGGAAGTTACTAAACGCGGAAAGGCAAAAAAACGTAGGAGAGATAGACTCTGACAGCGATAGCGATAACGATAACAGAAATGACAGTCGAAATAAGAAAAATGAAACAAATTTTTCCGTTTCAGATGCAAGAAAAGGAGGGCGGCATGTACCTGTACCATCGCGGAAAGTATACGGAGGTCATTTCCGCGCTTAGCAAACAAAAAAAATGGAGTTGCAGGGACTTGAACCCCGCACCTTCTGCATGCGAAGCAGACGTTCTACCAGATGAACTACAACCCCGAACCGATCGATGACGGAAACATGTATATTATCGTTTATGGTTTATGGTTTATGGTTTACTACGCTGTACAAAAGCGTCAGGATAATGTAAAATATAGCCAAAAAAAATCGGCGTCACTTGGATTCAATTCAGATTTACAACGAAACATCAGTCAGTGTACGTACGTGGTGACGAATCTTATCCCGATGTCGATGTCGATGTCTACGAATGTGCAGAAACAGGTGCAACAGATACCACAGAGTCGTGACATCGGAGTGTGTACATCCGACAGAGAGGTCACGCTGGAAGACCTGGTGGACCTGGACCTCATGTCAGCGTTCGTGCTCCTCCGTCAGGTGTACGAACTTTACGTGACGTTCAACGTCGGGTGGGACGAGTTGGCGAAATCCTCTATGCAGACCGCGGTCTTTGGATTTGACGCAGCGGAAGACGCTTTCCGTCTGGTCGCTCGGTTCGGCAAGGTCGTCGCACGCGACATCGACACCTGGTACGACCCGATGACCAGTAAAGTGAACCTGTCTGATATGTCGGAAACGACACGTAACGATCTACACGAGTTGATCCGTGATTACACATGTGGAGCAGTGTTCGAGGGAGACAGAGCCGAGACCGACATCCTCTTCGAGATCGGACCCCCCGCAGTCAAGATGGTATTGGCGGATGAACGAGGTGTGCTCGTGGTGCGTCAGCGCTACAGCCGTGTGTGCGTCGAAGGGAAGAGGAACCCGAACCAGCGCATGATGCGCCGGGAAGAGATAACCGCCACCAGGACGAAGTGACGAAGTGATCCCCCTCTTCCCTTTTTCTTTTTGGCGCGTGTACTGGTCTACTTGTGTGGCGGTCGTGGTAGTTGCGACGCGACGCATTCTTTGGCTTTTCGGAAGTAGGTCGCCGGGTCGTCCTTGTACGTCTGTGCGATCTCCGCGACGATGGGATCGTTCCAATTAGGTTCAGCGAGAAGGGTCACGAGCGCAGAAATGACAGTGTATGCGGTCATGGCGGGACTCCATTTGTCCTTCAACATGTCCATACAGACCGCGCCTTGTTCGTTGATGTTGGGGTGGTAAACGGAGGTGGTGAACTTGACGTCCACTGGTTTGAACGGGTAATCGGAGGGGAAAGTGAGTCTGACCGAAAAACGCCCCCCCGCATACGGACTCCCCTCGGGACCGGAGAGGTGTGCCACCCACGAAAACACATCGGTCTCGGACTCGAGTTCTACCTCGCATCCCGGAGGAGGGCCTTTGGTGACGGTATCCAGTTCTCGGAGCACTCGCTTCTGGGCCATCTTTCTTGTCCTTGTCCTTGTCCTTGTTTTTCTTTTATTATTTGTTGTATGTCGTTCGCCCCTACGTCTTATATGCTGAAAATGGCGTCGTTCAGAGACGTCTCGAAGGGGACGACGTGACCCTCGTCCAGTAAAGTCCGCGAGACGTCCGTGCCGAACTTAGATCTCAGCGTCGCCAAGTGCCGTCCCCATTTGTCCACCCCTTTTTGGAGCGTCAGTGCATCCCTCAATACCAAGTCGTTACAGGTATCCAGTCTCTCCTGCAGCTGCGCGTCGGTGAGGGGGTGACTACTCGAGTCGTTCACTATGACGTTGTCCGTCACCAGTTCGATTAGTCTATCCCTGGCTCTGTACTTCTTTGTTCTGTCGTCGTCATAGTCCGTCCGGGGCGTGACGTGCTGCTGCATTCCAGGTATGTCCGGCACCTCGTCGACGCCCACTAGGCGACATAACACCCGCTTCGTTCGATAACTCTGGCCTCGTGTGACCTCGACAATAGACGACCACGAGGAACCCGAAGAGTCAGAGGAGTCCTCCGATGTTGTCGCGTACGCATCGCGAGTTGCTCGGTGTTCGACCATGACGGCTGCCCAGAATGCGTGGGCGCCGAACACACGTAATACCTTGCAATCGAACATACCTTGTATTGCCAACGGATCGGTATGACGGTATGTTGTCCGCGATAGTTCCACTCGTCTTTCTTGTTCTTTGTCGATATAGGCGGCATCGTGTGTGGGTGTTTGTACGTTCGGTGCTTCGGCGGCGAAATCCATCTTCACCGTACCCGACATATCATCGACCTCCGTAGGAGGACTCGTGTTTGACGAGAGCATCCAATATAATTTCTCCAGAAAACCACGCACGACATTTCTTACTATCACCGTGGCGGTATCGGCCGCTCTCGTCACTCTGACTACCCTCGAACTCATAATGGGTAATTCGGTGAAGTGCGTTACGAGTTACAGTATCGATAAGGAACCAATTGTTCACCCTTATACCGTACTACGGATGTTACAGATCGACGACACCAACGTTCGCTCGCCTCTGACGCGATCCAGGCGTCCTCGAGAATTGAGAATTGCACCATGACGTACACATTTCACATCAGAGCCTACTACGCAACCGGTTGTTTTTTTTCAATATTCCGTATTTTACAAGAAAAAAAATGGGGTGCGCGGTGATGCGCCTAGCAGCTGTTCTGCATGTCGAACCTGTGCCACGGATACATTGACTTGTGGAAGCGGCGTCCGAACTCTGAAGCGTCTGTCAGAGCCGGGTCCCTGTCGCGGAGCTCTTCAAACTCGCTGAAAATAACGCGCAGCACGTCCCGCGTGAGTTCGCGCCTTGGCAATACGGCCATATCATCTCCGGACTGCGTGCACTTCCTCTTGGCGATGAAAGCCAACAGCTCATCCTCCGTGGGAAACCGGCCCAAGGAACACACCAACACGCCGTAACAGTTGTGCAAAGACAGAAAGTGCTTGCCGTACTTTGCCTCCGCCTCGGAACGTGAGAAGGGTACGCCGGTGTTCGGAATGTACGGTCGGCACGTGCGCGTGCACAGCGACATGGACTCTTTGTATGCTTCTTGCTTGTGCGGATACTGTTCATCTTCGTGAACGATGGGCTCCGGCAGCGGCAACTCACGCACGCAGTCCAAATAGGCTCCCTTGATGTCTTGGATGTTGGCACCCTCGAGACATGCACGGTGTCTCTGCATCCCCTCTAGCAAGTACGTGTACAGTCCGTGAACGAGACCCGGAGGACACCGAATGCCATACTGGCGTACCAGGGAGTCGTCGCCGGGTCCGGAGAAGAACACCACGGACTCCAGGTCGTCGTCGCCGCCGCCGAGCTTTTCGTAAGCCTGCCACAGCGTGCGCATCAGCTTCGCCAGGCCCTTCTCGCCCAACTTGCCGTACAGTCTGTACATCGCGACGTAGCTCTCGTACGCGTCAATGGTGCGCTCGAGCTCCAGCTCGTCGACAGCCAACATCTCCGGGTCCCACGCGTCTCGTCCGACGTCTCTGAGCAGTTGGAGGATGTTCCGCGCCAGTCCGGGAAACATGAGCACCGACCGAAAGACGTCGCTCTCCCCGCGGAATCCGAGCCTCTTTGACAAGAGCTTGTATTGAAAGGACAGCAGGACGTTGGACCGAGCACCGGGAAACGACACCAGAGGCGTTCCGGTGACCGGGCCCGTGTTCTTCAGCAGAGCCTGACGCGTCATCCCGAGGAGCGCGTCCACGGCCTCTGGCTGCACGAAAGAGCAGCTCTTCGTCGCCAAGTATATGGCGGCCAGGAACCTCGACCAAGGCCCCGTCATCTTTCCGCCGAAAAACGCGTGCGCTATCTGAGAGCGGAGCACTTTCACCTCGTCGGGCCCCACGCGGGAATACAGTGGTAGCACGCCACCTATCTTGTTGCGCGTGGTGGGGTGCGTGTCGTTTCCGCGGGTCACCACCCACTCCTTGTACGTCTGTCTGGACATCAGAGGCATGACGATGCCTCCTTTCTCTGTCAACGCCCTCAGAAAGGCAAGGGGCTCGCGGACGAACATCTCGTTGTCTGCCAGATCGGCGGGAAGAGGGGCCAAGGGGATCAGATGCTCGACCGCCTCGTCGCCTCCGGTGATGGGACAGGGCTCAAGGTAAGCGCTGTCGTACGGGGACGCAGCTTTATCGGTCGTGTCTTCGGTGTCGACGCCGCTGCGCTCCATGAGGCCAGGCGCCTTCAAGTCGGCGCGGTGCGTGAAACCGGTGGACGTCACGCTGCTTCCGAGCTTGGACAGCAGGTCCTGCAGGAACTTGACAGCGTCATCAAACGCCTCGTTGGCAAGATCCCCCCGGAGGTCCGCCAGCCTTTCCACCACACGCGCCTCCTGGCGTTTGTTTCTGTGGTCCTTCATCAGACGCATCACGGCGCTCACCTCGTGGCGCACGGCGTGGAACCTGTCCGGTCTGTCGAAAGTTGCCATGCACAGCGCTCCCACTGCGTCGTTCAGAGGCGCAAAGTGCAGGTCGTGTACTGGGGGGTATCCGGTACGGTCGGTGTGTTCCCGCACGTCGTCCACCTTTTTACAAAAGTCTTCTACTATATCGTCCGCCTTGGTACCGTCGTAATCTCGCAGCACCACGTCTCGCGTGTCGTGCACCGTGTCCACGTACTCTATGCTGAGCGAGGCGCTGTTGTCAAATATGAGTGGAAGACTTCGGTCGGTGCTGTTAGGACGCAGCTCGACACACATGAAGTACACCTCACGGAACCTGTGGTGTTCACAACTGCGGATCTCGTGAGAGGGCACATCTCCGTCCGTGACGATCACGACGCGCGCGTCCTCGACGCCAGGGATCGAGCGTGTGGCGTTCACCAGGAGCGAAGCGGAAGTCCCGTACGCATTCAAGCATCTGTAGATCTCCGCGGCGGTCTTCCTATCGTCGGTGATGAAGAGCTCGGTGCCCCAGAACACGTACATGACGGACGAGACTCCCGTGCGTCCGCACTCTTCTTCGATTACTTCCGACAGGACGCGGTCGTATGTCTCTCTGACGCAACACTGTCGGGTGGATCCGGACAGGTCTATGAAAAGGAGAACGCTGTTTCCGTCAGCATGAAAGGGCTGCTTTCCTCGAAGAGTCCTGGACTCCTGGAACTCGACCATGTTGGAAGACACGCCTTGTAGAGCGGGTCTTGATTTGGCTATATGCGCGTCTAGAAAAGAACTGCGAAATAACGCAGACATGCTTGATCGTTGCATTTTGCGTCTTTGTTTTGCTTTGCTTTGCTCTGATTTTGGTTTGTAGTCAATTTTTTGATGAATTTGAATGAATTTGATTTAGGGTTGACCGAAACCTTAGGCCGTGTCTCGTTAGGAATTGACACTGAAAGCAGTATTCCTTTTTTTCTCTGCTCATCACAGAAGCACTCTCAAAAAAGAGGTTCGAACAATGAGACAGAATCTAATTCATCAGAACGTTT
>Ga0306901_1000403_pt1 | contig 19474 bp, 45 predicted proteins | sample AntRauMFilla3767_FD_190431 | JGI IMG/M metagenome (GOLD analysis project Ga0306901, IMG submission 190431) | Saline lake microbial communities from Rauer Islands, Antarctica - Metagenome Filla 3 #767 (v2) (version 2) | ecosystem: Environmental > Aquatic > Non-marine Saline and Alkaline > Saline ... | reverse complement strand
CAATGAAGATGAAGTGCTCGATGACTACTTCGGGCAAGACCTAGATGAGCTAGCTTCGGAGGTAGGTCTGACTCATGTCCGCTTGGGGGATACTTACAAAGGACTAACAGGGGACTAACAGGGGACTTCATCACTGTTCAGGAGTGTTATCGAGAGACGTGGCGGTGGGGGGCTATCGAATCTCCCCGCCCCCCAACGGAGTTAGAAAGAAACAGGATGGTGGAGTTTCTCAATTCGATTTTGGATACCGAGACTCCAGAGGATACTCAACCCGTGTTGATTCTGGGTCATATCGTTTGTTGATTCTGGGTGCAAAGTCATTATCGAGATGGGCCTCAATCCCGAATATATCAACATCTAAGATCTGGAGTATTACGTGGAAATGATTATACCGTGGGATTCCGAAACATATGGGGGCTATGGGACGTGTCGTTACGGGACCTTCTGTGGGTATACAATGGATTTCCAACTCAAAGGACATGTGTGGGAGCCCTCTTTATACCTTAGCCTTTACGACGGGGGGGCTGGGCGCTATGAGGAGAGAGGGTTTCTACTGGATCGGGATATGGGTCCCGAGGAGATAGCTGTTCTGGCGTCAGAGACTCTCCACAAGATAGAAAAAGCCATGCGTATCCCCTGAGATTCCTTTTGACAGAGGGAAGGGTGTTAGGGTATATCTAAGTCAGACGACCAACTACGACGACGAGACTGATATGATAATCAAGAAGCAAAGCCAGCTAACCGGGATAAGTCACGAGCGTGATATTGACGTAACCCAAGAGCAGTTGGACACCTATAAGAAGGGTGGTGTCCTGTTAGACAGGGCGTTTCCTCACCTTGATGCGGATGACCGGGAGTTTATCAAGACCGGCATTACCCCAGAAGAGTGGGAAAAATACCTCTCCCCTCCTGAACCTGAGTCAGAAGAAATTGCGGATGAGTGAGTGTGAACGCTGTGGTGGTCGGGGTAGATTCGAGTTGTTTTCTTCTAAGGAAGATCCTTGTATCCAATGTGGGGGGTCAGGTCAGATAGATGAGGATGAGGGGGACGAGTTCGAAGAGGAAGACAAGTTCCTCGACAAATTATTCTCTATGAGAGAGCTATCTAAGTGTAATGAGGTGATCGGCTGGGAGATAGGGGGTCACCCTGTAGATTCGCAAGTTATCGACTTGATTAATGAGTTTGAGGAGCAAGTGGTAAGGTCCGAGTCAGTCAGCTCTCTTAAAAGTGATCCTTTGGAGCTTATGAAATCGAATCCTCCTCTGATTTACTATCGACGAGCGCCGGGGATGAGTTTGTCGTTCCCACGAGGGTTGGGTTCCTATGATGTGGCTTCTACGTATAACTCTGTACAAAGTGAGCAGCCTTGCGACATCTTAATCATCGTATCTAGACTCCCTTTGTTATTAATGGCTGTTTACTACCGATGGTAAGGGTGTTTATGTGTACCGACTATGCAGAACTAGAGCTGAACCAATTAAAGAAAGGGGCTAAGAAATATTTCCCCTCCGAAGTTTATGATTTGCTCCTAAATTTTACGTTCCGTCCTATCGCGGATTCCAGTGATCTTTTCTGTCCTTACATACATGTTAAGCAGATAGAAAGCGGGCTTTCAGTGTATTTGAGTTACACCTTTTTCTCTACGTTTGAGCCCAGAGGGTTGGATAGTTCTGTTACTATATTTTGGGGGGTGGGAAAGCCTGAAGAGGTAGGTATGAAATGTGCCGAGTTTACCGCCCATCACACGATAGATGAGATATCCCGGCTGATTGAGATTGGTAGGGAGATGCTGTTGAGTCCTAGATGGAGACGAGATGAGAACACTCTGGAGGGCTTATTTAAGTTGCATGAGGCTTATCGACTAGAAGACTGGTCGGGCTATGATCTACAGGAAGGCGACGATTTGACTTGGGATGATTTTTTGGAGATATAATGTCCAAAGATAAAGAAAGCTCTCTAACGCTCCCCACCCTCCAGAAAAAACACAAAGAGTGGTGCTCGAAAAACTTTGATCACCGTGAACCTGTTCTGGACAGGAAGGTCCTACATTGCGCGATGAACGTTGCGGAGGAGGCGGGGGAGCTGGTACACTCTATCCTCAAATGGGACCAAGGGATTCGAGGGTCTGCTAGCCAGCACGAAGCTGATGCAAAGGATGCGGTAGGGGATGTGACCCTATGCCTTCTGGACTTGTGTAACCGGATGGGATGGGATTATGAGGAGATCCTGCGAGAGGTTGCGGTAGAAGTTCACAAAAGAGATTGGACGGAGGACAGATGAAGATTGTATTTTTAGACATAGATGGAGTCCTTAATCACTGGGACCATGACACTGTCGGGCCCGCGACAATGTCTTTTGATTTCGAGACCGATGAAGAGGCGGAGATCGCCGCAGAGAAACTCGATGAGGTCATAAGGGACTCCCATGTATAGAACGTATATAACAATAGGCGTGGCTCTCGACGTTCGGGGGTATATCAAGGTCGATGACCAGATTATCGGTGTGTATGGATGTCATCCCGCCCCTACCAAGGGCTCCTATATGGAGATCAATGGAGAAAAGAGGGTCGTTGATGAGGTCAAGGTGGATGAAAATTGGAGATGGAGCGCTATGTTCGAAGAAATATGTCTCGAGGGGCGTCCAATGAATTACTCGGGGCCGCCGCGATGTCAGCCGGAGCCGATCTTGTGATGGGCAGATTTCAGGAGCTGGGCGGCCGGGCCAAACACATGGCCATTGGGGCTGATGGGGATATGGGGGATCTATTACCGTATTGGGTACAGACCAGCTTAAATGAGGGTGGCCTTAAAGACCAGCACGTGATAAAGGCTCTCTCATTATTGGAAGATGAGTGTAATTCTCATATCGAGAACGAAGAATGGTACGAGTTACCACAAATAACGGAGAACGGCATGAGGCATGAAGAGGAATTAGTTTACCTGAATGAGAGGGCCAAGAAGATCAAAGAGGAGAAGGCCCTACTTCGTCATGGGATATTGATCATCATGGCGACCAACCGTTGGCTCGCTCTTATATATCTACTCTTTTTTCCTTTCGGTGTGGTATATATGATCCTTCAAAGTATCTACCAGAATACGCAGTCGTTGCTTGTAGTACTGTTGTCCCTTATACACAAAAGGCTGGGGCTTATGCTGCTGGGGCCTCCCCCAAAAGAAAAAGGAAAAGGAAAATGAGTATAGAACTAGATGTACCGGAAACAACTGGAGGTCCCTGTACCATCTGTGGGGCGGAGTGGTGGACAGCGGAGGGAAGCGAGCCCGAAGACCACTGTCACTCCTGTCGATCCATTCGAGATATGGCTTCGTGCCACTACCTTATACAGAAGATGGGCTATACTCGAATCTATTTTCTTACGAGCCAAGATGAAGCAGACTTCTACGGCGTTCCTGAACCGGGTACCTATGCCTCCAATGGTTCTCTTCCTTATACAGGGGAGGATGACCTCCTAAACAAAGGTCCACAGGTGCTGGCTATTTCGGTAGAGTCCGAGGCCCTTGCAAAGCACAGAGCCAGTGGGTCCGAAGGTTATATTACCTTTCCCTCATGGTATGGTACTCTCCGCGAGCTACGTATCCTAGAGGAAGCTGGGTGGCACAACCCGGCACTAGTGAAAGTAAAAGAGCTAATGTCCTAGTGGTCTTTGACAGGTAGAGTGTGCTAGGGTAAGCTGTCCCTATGACTGATTGCACCACCAGAGGTAGTACTATGCGTTATTCGATCGAAGAAGATATATACAGGCCAATTGGGTGGGCACTTTTGTTTTCTGTGCTCTGTGTTCTGTTTTTTATAGAACCTGCCACCTTTTGGGAGAGCCTCTTTGCAACCATCGCCCTGACCTATCTGTTTAGTAGAGCAAAGGTACGTTATTACGTTACTCGCAGCTCTGGCCAGCGGACCGGCCCTTATAATGACCTTGAAGAGGCGTTGAAGGTTCATGGTCAACTGGAGAACAATGACTAAGAGCTACTCTAGAAAGTATTTAGATGCTCGGATTACAGAGCTAGCCAGTGATATCAAGGATCTATCTGAAAGAGAGTCTCAAGGCGAAAATGTATCCGAAGAAAAAATTAAGAAAATGGGGGAGAGTTGGGCTTACTGTTGTATGAGGGCAACTTTAGTTCATAATCAGATAAAAGAAGAGGCTTCCCTTTTTATCTCCAGTGATGATACTAATTGAAAATAGGAGCAGGATATGCCGTCTTTACCTAAACCGACGCCCACACAAGAGTTGGTACAGCGAATAGCAGACCGCAGTGGCAAGGTCCTTCACTACAATGAGGGGAGGGATATCTTTATTACCGAGGATGATACCTTTGCTATCCACATCGAATACATAAAGAGGACGGACAATTATCTTATTGAGGCATTCCGCTATCCTTCTATGACATTGTTAGCTATTGGGGCCGGTCACACTCTAGATGCGGTCTTCGAAAACCTCTATCGAGACATCGATCGTACTGAGAAGAGGGAAGCTCGTGAGGTTGTACGCCTCCAAGGCCGTCTCGAATCTCTTCATGCTTTACAACCCGAACCCGAGAGTAAGTAATGTCAGTTTTATTTGAAAACCGTCGAGTCAGTGCTATCGCCTGACGCTTTTCATCACTGATTCAGTTGGCGGGGGCAGCATCGTGCTAAATGGAGAACAACCCCTTCTTCTCCTCTCAGATTTGCAGAAGTTTATTGGGTCTTTGGGCACCGGCTCTACCGTTCGGTCGGAAAAGATATCTGCTCTCATACACGAGGGTATGTGCCATTTCCTTGGGGAGATGCACGAGGAAGAGGAAGAGGAAGAGGAAGAGGAGGATCTTCCTCCCCCAGAGGATGATGTACAAGAGCCAACCATGTCCGATGCTTTGGACATGCTTGCAAACATACGGCTGGGTGGTTTCTTTGGTTATTTAGTTCCTAAAAGGGCTTTGACACCTCTACTACGCTAGGGTATACAGTAGAGATTGCGGAAATTGACCGCGAAAAAATGGCCGGGGAGGAAGGGAATCTTGTGGTTAGAGGTTCAGCTACATACGAGAACAGGATAGGAGGCACAGACCGAATTGCCTGCTCCTGCGTAGGGAGAGGAAGAGAAGTATCCGTTATGTATTTCTGAAAGTGAGGAAAGAGATGAGCAAGCCATATCCGAAATGTCCTGAGTGTGACAGTGAATCTTTTGAGGCGCGGGAGGAGGTGCTAAGAAGTGTGGTACCAGACTTCAAGGTAAGGAACGGCAAGTGGGTAAGAGATGGGTTACTGACATCACCCATGGACGAAGAGATAATGATATCGGAGTACCACTGCTCTCAGTGTGGGTTCTCATTCGATAGCCTCGACGAACTGGCCCCTCCACCTCCCCTCAGAGGAGACTGAGTGGAGGATCTCGGACGGAAACAGAGTCTCGCGGGAGATAAAAGTCAGTACAGAAGTGAGATTCGATTCTGTGCCGAAAAATCAGATACGATGGAAGAGTTATATTCCTGTTTGGATTCTTAGAAAAAGGCGATATGATGACTACGAATAGGGTGCTATACGAAGGGGAATGTTCAAAGGTTAGCGATTTAGCTTTACAGCTATTTTTCAGCGCCAACCTAACGCCACCGGAGTGTACTAAGAAAGCCTGCGGACTTGTGATGGGTTCCGACTTTGAAATGAATCATGCACAGGAGGTGGCTATCACCAAATGGGTGTGTAAAGAAGCTGGTTTCGATTGGGAGCCTCGCAAGCTCATAGTATCCGACACCTCCCCCGGTGTTTCCCTAGAGAGCGAAGGGGCGGTTATTGAGCTGACCGACCTCGTTGTGGTAGTCTCTACAAGAGGAGTCACAATTGAGCGCGAAGATGGTAGAGGATATGAGATCGACTTCAATGAGGTTTTTACCTAATGGGTACATACGTAGGGTATAAAAAGAATAACCTCTTTGACGACCCCAGCACACTGTGGTATAAGAAGTAGGTCATTATCCCATAGTTATTGCAGTCGAGGTAGTAAATGCGCATTTTACACGTAGAAGACACTCCCCAAATCGTGCGTCTCATCAATCGAGTACTCTCCACCCCTTCCCGCGAAATTATCGCAGCCACCACCTTCAAAGAGTTCCAGCAACTGCTGAATCGGGGTGAGTCGGATTTTGATTTTGTGATATCGGACGCTCATATCCCCATGTTTGCGGGAGAAAGCGCTCGTTATATGGCTCATGAAATTCTCGGTGAGTCGCAGCGGTTTCTCGATACCGATATACCCTTCATGTTTCTCACTTCGGAACCGGCAGCTTTAGGAGACCTCTCGGAGGAAGTCCCTTGCTTTGATAAGTTGGGAAACTGGATGGATGGTATTTCGGAGCTACTGATACAGAGAGAGTCTGAATTAAAAGTTTGACGACTCTACCCCACTGGGGTATAGGTTATTGTAACCCATACTCCCCTTGGAGGATTTGCCATGAATACCAGATTAGAGCAAGAACTTGACCGTGACCGTGCCCTTTTCGACCGCTGTGCTTTTGAGGGCACTGACGGGAAGTACTCCCGAGACAACTACTGGAAGAGGCCCCTGCGGGTCGTGGTAGAGGCAGACGAGGTACGCGATATGGAAAAGGCGATCCTCAACACCTGTGGTGGCCTTGACCGTACCGAGGAGTTGGAATCAGGTCTGGTTCTCATCACGAGCCGGGGGTATCATCACTATGTCGGAGCGTAAAAACATTATAGGCACCGTCGCCAAGGTCTTTACGGGGCTGGTCAGTCAGAATCGGTTTGGAAACGTCATGTTCCTCGAAGACCAAGAGGGCCGGGGGTACGTGTGGAGGACTCAATCCTCCTATGCAGGCTCGATGGTTCGTGGAGATAGGATTCGAATAACGGCCCGACTAGCCCCCTCGGGGTTGGATAATATGACCGCCCTTAAAAATGTACGGTGGATTGAAAAGCCATTCTAATAGGAGAGAGATATGTCTATTTTTAAACGAGTAGAAACTGAGCTGAAGCATCTGGATGTAAAACCGGTGTCCGCCACAAATGACCGGCGTATCATGGTCAAAATCGGGGACAAGGTGTTGCCGGACGTCCTACGCTGGTTTGGTGCGATGGGATATCAGCTCCAAGAGATTAAACAACGCTCGCGCTTTTACGAGTTCGTAAAAGAGGAGGGACCCAGCAATCCTAATAGATTTAAGACGACCTGTCGATCTGAGATGGTTTATGTCGAAGGCCCAGATGGACAAACATTGGCTGTGTCTTGGGATGAGGAGAACAACTCTTTTCTTGTGAAAGGTTAGCTGTCTATTCGTTTACCGCTGTCGTCGGATCACGCTAAACCTTCAAGAGAGTAGTATATATGATTGTTGTGAAAGTTGAATTGTGGCCCTTTGGTGATCCCAACCAATCGGAAGAGATAGGCCGTCTGCACATCGTAAATGACGGTAGCGGATCCTCACCGAAAGGCAACTACCAAGTCTATGCTGGTGACCCTGAGTCTTCCCGGTTCGATGCTAAAGAAAAAGCGGAAGTCAAAGGGCATATACGTAAGAAGGGTATTTGGCCGTTGCTTAGGGACGCGGTGGTTGCACTTTTCCCAAGTGAGTGATACCCCTTGCTGTTAGGAGAGGAAAATGTATCGACGACTTGTAGGAATCTGGACGATTCTAGTTCTCTTTTTTCTAAGAGAGCGACGGGCGTACTATATCAAACGGATGATTAAGGGTTTGGATTCCATCGGGGTGGAGCGTGACGCTTGGTTATCTGTGCTCAAAGAATGTGCCCCATATGCCAAGCACGTTAGGGAGATTCCATATCCCTATGCGTCCTATGCGGCCATTTTTGCAGCTCCTTTTGTTTTTTTACAAAAAACTACCAACGGTAAGGCTCACGTAGCACTATGTACGGAAGAGTTCTGGGAGGGGAAAAAGCTCTATGTTTATTATGGCGCAAAGGATCGTGCTCGATCGGTAATGGGAGGTGTTAAGGCGGGGAGGAATACAGAGTCTTGGTATACCTTGGATGCGGATTCTATTGTCCCCGTCAAGGCTCAGATTGAATTTCTCAAAGGACTCCTGTCTGAGTTTGATTCCCACCTCGAAAAACAGCACTGTAAAAAACGACTAGCGGGGGCGGAGAAATCCAAAGCTCTTACTGCCCTGTATCCCACTCTCAAAGAAAAGAGGTGGCCTTCCCAGCACGTCTGGGTAACATGCCCTTCCTGTGCGGGCACGGCGGTGGTGGTGCGGTCTGAGGGGCCTCTAGTGTCTTGCCCCTATTGTGCAGGGGATATCGTAATAGTAGCAGAAGAGTCCTGTGTAGGAGAGGGCTTTTCTCTTGTGGAGGTTGAGTCTCCAGAGGAACCTGTCTCTCTCAGTACCTCCGAGTGGAAAGATAAAAAGTGGGAAATTAAAAGTAGAATGCGGGTGAGAGACGTGTTAGCTATGCCTTATTTGTCCGATGAAGAAGTACTGAGTCTCTACACACTGTATGAACCTCGTTCCAGAGGAAAGCTATTAACCTCAAAGTACAGCGATGAGGAGAAAATAGAGCTAAGAAAAGCAATGACAGATAGCGCCCGCGCCAAACTGGAACTTCTCTCTACCATAGGGAAAGAGATTCTGTATGATGCTCAATCTGATAAAGAAGAGGAAGAGTTAGAGTTGAAGATTGAGTACAGACAAAGCGTAATCCCTTGACGGCCTTACCCTTGTATAGTATAAACTGACTCCACGAGGATAAGATATGATTACACAGGAGAATGACGATGACTGAAAGTCCCGTATACAAGATCGCAACCGATGGTACCCGCACCGATCTCCCTGACCGCCACCCCACCCTTGAAGAATTGCAGGAAGCCGTGGGGTATATCCAAATGATCTACCTTAGCTCTGACACTTTGATGCTCATAGATGAGGAAGGGCATATGAAAAAAGATACGAAGCTCAACCCTGCCGCCTCGAAAATAGCCAACCAACCTATTGTAGGTGATGTGGTTATCTTGCCGAGTTCCTATTTCGAATGATCTTCAGCTAAAACGTTCGTCAAAGGCTCGTGATCTTATTTAACATAGAGGTATACCATGAGTGGTGAGAAGACACCTGAAGAGCAGCTTGCAAGTAACCTACGTAGCCTTATAGAGGTACTAGACCCCTTTGAGGTTATGCAAATAACCGGGGCCAACCTTAAATTGCTCACGCGGTCTAAGAAAAGGTCGCACATGGCCGATATTTCCTTTAATCTGGAGCCAAAGGATCTCGGGCTTCGTCATCTCCAACAGGTTATTTCCTTGTTACCATATTTCCTTTTTGGGTTTAGAGATCTGGCCGAGCAGCGTCTCGTAAGCGACGAGAGAGACGAAAAGGTACGCAAGGTCTTGGTCGACGTTGGAAATGATTCTACGTCTACTGAGGAAGCTCTAGTGGCTATTCGTACCCTTATGTCCCCAGAAGCAGAAGAGGGATGACTATGGGGCGCAGTTTGTATCCTGATTATCACCGGCCCACTCAGATTGCTATCATGGCAAATGAGGGGCTAGACCTAGAGGAGATGGCTTATCAGGTCACCGTAATGGATGCTCAGTACGAGATGGGGAGTCGGTTTCACCTGACGAAGCTGATTTTTCGTAGACTACGATGGATCCGACCTATCCGCCACTTGCTAGAGTATTGGAGAGAATATGAAGAATGTTACGTATGGACGGCAGAACGAGAGGCGAATGAGGAGTTTTTACAAGCTCCAAAGTTGCAACTCCCCCGGTTACCTGATAACGTAATCGAGTTTCCCGGCTCATACGATGGTAATATTTAACGACAATGACCAAGATGTAAGGTACAAGAATGGGATACTACACCAATTTCACACTCAAAGCTCCTCCTGAATTTCTCCATCTCTGGCGCGGGATCCACAAAGAAGACGCAAAGGGTCATGTGGATGCGCTAAAGAAAATGGGTATTGAGGTAAACCTTGATATAAAAACTCGAATTAAGCTTTTAGATCGTGTTGAACTCTACACATCCTCCAGTGGGGTGTCGGTTTTTTCTGCCAACGGGTATGAATTCGAATTCCACGCGGGTTCTTTCTCCCTACACGACGCTAAATTTTATGACCACCCCCGATGTCTTTAAAGCCATCTCCAATAAAGTGCCGGGACTATTTACACTCGACTGTGTAGGTGAGGACGGAGACACGTGGCGCGCCTTTTTCAAAGGGGGCAAGAGTTATACCGCTCAGCCTGTGTTTCCTGAGTATGACGAGTCAAAACTCGAATAGATTTTGACGTCCTCCTACCCTTGGGGTATAGTTTCATAGTTATTTAGTTTCTCCACGGATGGAGCTGTGAAATGAACACGAAAAAGAGTAAACGAATTATTCACCAAACGGTCATCATATCGATTACGATGATAGCGTGGATGGCTTTAATTTATTGGATGGTCGGCGTTGGCGTCGGCTCGATGTAAGGAAGTATCATGAGTTTTCTTAAAACAGGTTTTGGCCGGGTTCTTTTCCGTAATCAGATTCCAGAATTTTTAGACCAGTTCAGACGGCTCAACGACAATTTGGAATCCTATCTCAAGAGAGAGGGTCCCTCCGAGGTCTGGCTTATTACCCACGACGCTGGTGTGGCAGTGTGTGGGTCTGCTAAGGAAGCAGAGACTCGTAAAGCGGCCTTGGTAGCTGCACAGGCGGGTAACTGCCAGCTAAGTGGTCCACACCTCGTCGGAACCTGATATGGCCCTTAAAGTTTATCTGATCCAGAGAGTGGACCCACGGCGTTTAGAGCGGTTCAATGTAGGTCTTTTTGCTACGGACGATGCATTTCTTTTGAGACGGTTCCTTTCCGATTCACAGTGGATAGAGAGGTTTGGTCCTGAAGGGAGACTCTGTAAGGGTGGGTCCTTTAGTAATTGGATGGCATGGCGGAGATGGCTGGAGAGGTTGCCTCTAGCGCAGTTGGATGATCCGCAGATGCCAGCGATATCAACCTATCAGATAATATTTGGGTCCGAGAGATTATTTGGTGGAGCAAAAACTTCGCTGGATAAATACGCCCTCGATAAATTTGAGGAGATGGTGCTTTAGGTGTTGGAGAGGTCAATGGAAGATACGCAAGTTAAGACGTTCTTGACGGATACCACGGAGGGGGTGGATACTGCTTTTGTAAATGCAAGTGACGTAATGCTTGCGCACATTACAGAAGGTGGGGTAAACCTATGGCTCCGAGGATGCTCAGAACCTTTTCTTCTCCCCTGTGGGCCTGCTAGAGCTAAGCGGACGCTCTCTATGCTTGCTGTCAGTACGAATGCTCGTAGATTCGACCGAGAGGCCCTTTCGCGAGGGGGTGATCCTCAGTCGGTAAGCCGGGCAGCTATCTGCCGTGCCAAACATAGGCAAACCAAAGCGAAAGTGAAGACCTCCTCTAAAGGGGAACAGGCGAACCAGCGGCTGTTAGAAATTTGGGGTCCTGCTAAGATATACACGGTTGCAGCTCTTAGAGCTTGTCGGGACGTTAGTGGTATGTCGATGGAAGATAGTTACTCCCATATCGAAGCCCTAGCGAAGAACCCTAATATAAGTTGGGGCCACTGGGAAAAGAATCTTGATCTTAGTGCGATTGCTCCCGGCGGAAAATATGATTAAAAATAGATTTGATCTAATGACCCACGAAGCGGTAAGAGAAGCTACGGAAAAATACGAAAAAATGGGTATTCCTACGGAAGCTATTCAGGTCCATTTTGAGTGGGAGGGTCGGAGGGTGAAGTATAAATTGTATGTTGATCTTACCCGTGTTTACCCACACCGACGTAGGGCAGTGACTGAATCCTTAAAAGGTAAATCTGTCCACGTAGATCACATCTGCGTAAAGAATTACCCTTCTGATTGGCTGGCAGATAGATATAGGCTACTATTGAGCAATAGGGGCGACCTCATACAGTGGGAGGCTTTTGAAAGCTTCACACTTCAGGGGGCCACGGGGAGGGTGAGGATGCGGAGTGCTGGTCTTGTGTCCAAAATAGACCAATTTTTGGAGGACCAGTGATTGCTAATAGGTTCAACGCTCTAGACAGTAATGAAATTAGAGAATATATGAGAGAGCACCCGAGAGCTTTTATGGGGCTGAGATATCGCCAGAAAATAGGCAACCAATTTTCATATTCCTGTATATTCACCGATTCTGAGGGAGGTTTGATGCATAGTTCCTTTATATACCACATTTATGGAAAAAACCTCTTGACATTCTTAATCTGGGGCTGTTATTGTCTTCGTACCCGAAGTAAGTGATAGGGTTTGTAATGTTGATGTTGTCCCTACCATCCTCGTAGCTGTAAGCGAGCTGTGAGAAGTATCAGGCAATTACCCTAACGCACTACGGAGCAAGACCATGAACAAGTTAAGCCAGCATTTACTCGAAGAACTTTCGGACATTGAAGAAGTAATTGAGCAGAAGGCATATGACGCCTTCCTCACCGGCATCTCCAACGCCATGCAGGATTTGGGGTTCGGTGGGTTGGATCCAGAAAAGATCGCTCCGAAAGCCGAGCCGAAACAGAAAAAAGAGCCCGCCGCCTCTCCCAAAGAGAAGACCAACGGGACCATGAAGGTACGGTCGCGGGGTCGTAAGGGTCGAGAGCCTTCCTCGAAGGGTGCGGATCTTCCGGAGTTGACGGATACGCAGAAGAAGATGATGGAGACGATTCAGAACCACATCGATGAGCAAGGCGAGTCTCCCACCTATACCGAGCTTTCGAAAGAACTCAATAAGTCCGGTGTCGCTACTATCGTTCACGCTCTCCAGAATAAAGGGTGGATTAATCTCAACGACAAGAAGTACAGTCGGAAAATTGAGCTGGTCCACCGCGTCTGAGTCCTGTACTACAGGTAAAAGGCCGGGACTTAGTTCCCGGCCTTTTTTGTGTGCAGTCTTTAGTGAGGTGTTTCATACAAAAAGTGATTAGTCAAGTAGGAATTTATGTAACATATATTGAAATTTCCTCTTGTTTTGTAATGTTTAGGTGACCTATGGTGGTTGTTCGAGCTTGTAATGAAGTCGCAGAGGTACCGATGAGTATTGATAATCGGAAATACGCACTAGTAAAGCGGGAGCCTATGTCTAGGGGGAGTTGGGCGGTTTTCATTTGCCGTCTTATTCTCCTGTGTCTAACTTCTCCACTAGCAGCATATGCCTACCTTAGAGCCATGCATATTGAGGGGTTCTATAATCCACGTGAATTCACACAAGCCTTGAAGTTGCGCTTGGGTAGGAATGCGCGCCTGCATTCTTTTGATCCCCTGCAACCGAAACCCGTAGCTAAATTAGTGTATAAATTAGGGAGTCCGCCTCTTGTAGAAGGGCAGGACAACGCTGTAGGAGAGACGAATGGCTAGATTGTTGAAAACGGATGAAATGACACACGAGGTTTTTCAGATCTATTATGACTGTCTTAGGGAGCTGTATGGGGTTTATTTTGCGGATTTTGTTCTGGGTGCTCCGAAAGAGCTGGAGATCCCTGAAATGAATGCGGAGAGGTTGCATCACAGCTACTGTAGTCAGACCTGTGCTATATGTACTAACGACATTCCAGAGGATTTCAAAGAGGACTGTACGTTCGAGCACCTTGAAGGTGACGCGAACCTCTTTTTCATCTGTGACTGTTGCCAGTAACCTAGTTGCAGGGTAATGAGGAAGCCCCCAGTAGATGCTGGGGGCTTTTTTATTGGTACTTTGTTTGTATGTGATGGGTGTGACCTTTTAACTGAACCGGAAATTAGAGGTAGATGTGATCAAAGAAGATAATGAAACAGAACACCAATTGACAGTAGCGGAGATCCGGGCTATTCTAAAGCGCGAAAGAGTTGCAGAATCTACCGGGGTATTAGTGCCGGATAGAGAGAAAATGAACCTTTGTGTACAAGTACTACACCTCTTAGGCGAGCCTGAATCCAAATGAAAACCTATTTAAACATGCTCCAGCACGTTCTCGATAATGGCACAAAACGGGGTGACCGGACAGGAACTGGCACCACCAGTGTATTCGGTTACCAGATGAGGTATGACCTTCAAGATGGATTCCCCATCGTAACGACCAAGAGGGTGTGGTGGAGGGGCGTGGCCGAAGAGCTTCTGTGGTTTATCAGTGGGTCTGACAACAAAAAAGAGCTACAAGCTAGGGGTATTTCTATTTGGGATGAGTGGGGCAATGATGAGACGGGAGATTTGGGTCCCGTATACGGATACCAGTGGCGTTCTTGGCCCTTCATTGACCTTGGAGATCAGGTAGGTTATGGCGGGGGTGACGTAGGCGTGTACCACGCACAGAGGTTAGCTCTGGATCAGGTTGCAAATGTCGTTATGAGTCTCCAGCACAACCCAGAATCGCGCCGACATATCATCGCGACGTGGAATGCCTCTCAGATCTCAGAGATGGCTCTCCCACCCTGTCACGGACTTGTAATTCAGTTTTATGTAAGAGAGGGGTCCTACCTTGACTGTCATATGTACCAACGGAGCGCCGATGCTTTTCTAGGGGTACCTTTTAATATCAGTTCCTATGCCTTATTCACTCATATGATGGCACAGGTAGTGGGTCTGGAGCCCGGAGAATTCATTCACAGTTTTGGAGATCTACATATTTATGACAACCATAGGGATCAAGTACAGGAACAGCTCAGCCGTAACCCCAAGGCGTTACCCACCCTTCGTTTGAATCCGGACATTGATGACATTGACGATTTCACCTTTGAAGATATCACATTAGAAGGTTATACTCATCACCCGGCAATCAAAGCTCCTGTGGCAATATAAGAGCAGGTATGAAAACGTTTGCAAAGTTGGTTTGGAAAATGGTAGGGAAAGAGGTCCACCTCGAACTAGAGGGTGTGCCTCTCCAGATAGGAGATCATATAGAATTATTGGCGAGAGATACAATCATTCCTCTGGTAATTCTAGATAAGAAAGTCGACTCATGTGATATCTCTTTTTCTGCGAAGACTACAGATACTAACCAAGATATAGCCTACCTTTTGAAAGAAGGGCAGTTGTGTCGGAGAGTTCCTAAAGGGTAAATAATGCGAGCACAAATGACAGTTATTGGGCCTGTCGCAGGTTTGATCTTATAGAAAGATCTCAAGCTAGTATTGCAGGAGCACCTGTAAGCCAGCCTTCAAGAGGGATAGAACCTCTTATTCAAGGTTACCTGAGTTCCCCCAACCGTGAACCCCGATCTCCTCGTCCAATGGAAATGGTACGGTATGAGACTAGAATGTTAAGGGCACCCGCAAGAGATACAATCATACACACAGACGATCATTTTTTAAGAACCCCAGAGGAAGAGAAATGAAACTGTACCACATTGCTGCACTAAGCGAGAACAACGTTATAGGTAAAGGGAATGATATCCCTTGGAGCCTCCCTAGTGATATGCGCCGGTTTGCCTCGATTACTCGTGGTCATACCGTGATCATGGGATCCAACACGTTCAAGAGCCTCCAAAGCCCCCTGAGAGATCGGATCAACATAGTAGTAAGTCATGCTGATGCTATCTTTTTCCGTGGCAAAGTGTATGACTATGCTGTGGGAGAGTACAGCGTCGAGGTGGAGCTGGAGAATTCATTTGTAGTTTTTGTTAAGTCAATCGAAGACGCATTGATAGCCTGTGAAGACGTCGAAGAGTCTTATATTATCGGAGGCGGCTCTATCTATCAACAAACCCTTGATCTGGTTGACGAATTGCGACTTACAATCGTACATCGAGAGATCGAAAAGGATGAAACGTGCGTCTATTATCCTGAGATTGATGAGAAAGAATGGTCCCTCTCTTTTGTAGAGACAGGGGAAACTCATTCCTATGTTGATTATGTGCGCTCTAGCACCCGTTAAACCCCTTCGGGTATTTAATGAACTCTTTGCTCCTCTTTATCCGCCCTTCTAATCTTGACGCCTTCCAAAACGGGGAGGATGTTGTTGAAGTAACTCCAGCATTCGATCCGCCCGGTCCTGAGTGTGTTCTATTGAGTCGGGTACATTTTGGTACCTGCCCTACCTGTGACAACTCGGGTACCTTTCAAACCAATAATTCAGGGGTGACTGCATGGGGGCCTTGTCCTCACTGTAAACAGAGCAAGTGTATAGACCCTTGACCTCGGGTCTGTTTGTGGTAGACTAGGCTCTCTATTTGTAACTCTAAGAGAGAGCAGACATGTCAAAGATCACTTGTGTATCATCTGATGATTGGGAAGGTATCTATGTAGATGGCGAATTGATTCGGGAAGGTCATTCTGTGACTGGAGCGGGTATTCAAGATATCTGCATCGCTCTGGACGTAGAGTACGAATACCTCTGGGTAGAGTCAGAAGATAATTTCAGAGAATTTGGAAACCGTTTCCCCAAGGATCTAGAGGAAATAAGGGCCTATGAAGGGTAGTATATGTCACTGAAAAAGTTCATTAAAGGCAAAATCTATTACTCTACCCTTGCTAATTTAGAGGGGAGTGGCTCGACTACTCACAGGGGTCGAAAGATTCCCGAAGTGAAACTTTTCCGGTGTGTAGAGAAAGAAGAGGACAATGTTGTACTTCTGAATGTAGATGATGCAACGGAAGCCTATACTATTCTAGAGGATCGGAGGGGGAAGTTCCCCCGCCTCACCAAAAAGAGGCTTGCTCGTATGCGGGATAAGCTGGAGGAGGCCCGATCGAATACGCTACGGTACAGTGACTTAATAGAACGAATCGAATCAAAAGGTCTGGAGGACGAGCTGTGACTGCCTATATACTATTCCGAAAAGATTGTGATAATGGAGAGGAATACGAGGTTGCAAAGGGGATCTGGGGAGATCGCCTGACACGTTTTCGTTCCGGGATCCCAGAGGGGGTTCAAGTTATTGGACGCTACTCCTGTCTCCCTTTTTACAAAGACCTACAGGACGAACTGCTTAATAAAGGCTCTCAATTGCTTAACAGCCATGAGGAGCACCTTTATATTGCAGAGATGGGGTGGTACCAAGATTTAGAGGGTCTGACCCCTAAGACTTGGTTTAACGTCGGGTATGCTAACGCTCCTGAAACCGAACATGGTTGGGTTGTTAAAGGGCTCACCAATAGCAGAAAATTCAAGTGGGATACTCACATGTATGCGCCGGATAGGGACGCCCTCGAAGCCGTCATGCACCGTCTCTTTGACGACGCTATGATTGCGGACCAAGGGCTTGCTGTTCGCGAGTATGTACCTCTACGGGAGCTTGAGACGGGGATTAACGGTATGCCCGTGACTAATGAGTGGCGGTGCTTTTTTCTGGGTACAGAATTAATATCAGCGGGCTATTACTGGTCGCAGTCAGAGTTCGCAGATGACATGAAAGAGTTTCCAAAAGAAGCCGAAGCTCTTGCTAGAGAGGCGGCAACGAAATTAGCACCCCACGTTCCGGGTTTCGTGGTGGACGTTGGGGAGACTAAGGAAGGCGGTTGGACTGTGATAGAGGTCAACGATTTCCAGATGAGCGGCCTATCTATGAATGATCCGAAGAACTTTTATCAACGACTCTGGGAGTATTATGGCTACTGAAGTAGAAATCAATTGTGGCGGCTGCGGCTGTCTTATATTCTTTTTCATCCTCTTTTGGGTTCTCCTATTCGGTCTGACGGTGGGTGGTAGTCACTATGAGGTGGGCTGTAACACCTCTGAAGGAGTTGCACTCAGGACAGAGCATGAAGATTAAGTCTGAGGAGGAGTACGAAACCGCTTTGAAAGAGGTGTCAGACCTATTAGAAGACCTTCCCCAACAATCAGAAGTCACAGAGGTGGAAAAGCGTCTAGAGGATCTTGTGTCGGCTATCGAGCTGTGGGAAGATGTGCATCACCCTGTGGGGCCTCCCACCCCCTCGGACTCCGTAGAGTTCCATTACGACAGGGTTAAGAACTACCTAAACCCCTTGATCGCTGTGGTGGGGGAGCACCCTGAGTGCAAATGGCGCGTTCGTCCTATGACAGAAAACGAAAAATCTCGTCCCGGTACTAGAAATAGGACATTCGTACTTGAAATGGAAGGGGTGGACCTATATGCCACAGGGCCTGAAGTCGTAGAGTTTTTTGATTGGCTGTTGAATTTAGGTTAATATTTTGACGTGGGCCTCACCTTGGGGTATAAGTTAGTGTCTCGAACAATAAACCAAAGGATTTAATATGTGCCCTTGTGAAGACAATTTATCGCCCTTGCTATTTTTCCACGGGAAAGAGAGTGGACCCTTCGGGAGTAAATACCATGCCCTTTCAGAAGAGTTTTCGGTGAACTCCCCCGATTTTCAAGGTATGGATATTTGGGAGAGGTTAGAGAAGGCTGAGTTCCTTACAGAAGGCTGAGTTCCTTACAGAAGGGATGGAAGGGGCCTTTATTGTGGGGTCGTCTTATGGGGGCCTGTTAGCGGCGCTCTTGTACAACAAGCATCCAGAACGGTTTGGTGGGTACGTACTACTGGCTCCTGCCTTTTACTCTTCCCATGCGGATGCCCTGAGTACTATCACCAAGGTTCCAGATAACGCTGTGGTGATTCATGGCACACAAGATGAGATAGTCCCTCTACAAGAAGTAGAAGACTTTTGTGTGGACAAGGGACTGGATCTGGTGGTGGTAGAAGACGGACACCGCCTCAAAGCATCTTATTCTGAGATCTTGGAACGGGTCCGACAAACTCACTCAAAGGCTACGCAGGCTATATGAGCGTGGAAGTCGATAGTGTCATCGGAACTGACTTTAGATGCAGTAGTAACACCTCTTGGTTTTCCGACCATCATTTTTTCTACCCGACCTACTCCTGAGATGTTTCGGGTGTAAGAGAAGCCGTCCCTGTGGGTTCTATTGATTTTCCCAGAATATCTGAAACGTATTCCACAGGGACTTTAGGTGCTCCAGAAGCTAAGGCGATACCTTCACCTTGTGGCTGACTTCTCCAAAAACCCCATCTATATTGAATTTAGTTCGGATTGATTGGACCGCCGCACTTTTCCCCGCTGAGCTTCCATCATGCCCACTCAAACCTGATTTGAGTCCGTAAGCCGTGCTCTTAAATACTGCAAATGCTACGGGTTCTCCCCGGTTCATATACAGCCACCATACGGGGTACTTCTGTAGGAGAGTATTAGGGTTGGATACGGGGATCCCTATGCTTTTGTAGGTGCCCTCCATCATCTCAAATACCCGATCGAGATATTGTACGCGAGAACCCCCAGTCAACTCCTCTTTGGATGCTGTGAGGGATCGTAGGAACTCCGCCGCCACTTTTTGTGCAAGTGTTCCGTTGACAGACCTAAAGCCTTCTTTTAATATTCTTTGCGCAATACGTTCGTTTTTTGTCATTCACAGCTCCCAATAGAGGATTCACCGTGACTAGTCCTAGCGAAGTACAAAGGGATTATTTGGTGCGGGTTATTAGCTATCGAGATCCCGTGCCTGATGGTTATGAGGAGATCATCACCACATCTAGATCCAAGAATTGGAC
>Ga0306901_1000401_pt1 | contig 19509 bp, 17 predicted proteins | sample AntRauMFilla3767_FD_190431 | JGI IMG/M metagenome (GOLD analysis project Ga0306901, IMG submission 190431) | Saline lake microbial communities from Rauer Islands, Antarctica - Metagenome Filla 3 #767 (v2) (version 2) | ecosystem: Environmental > Aquatic > Non-marine Saline and Alkaline > Saline ... | reverse complement strand
AGGTGTTTTACTGTGACTCAGACATGGCTCTCCGAGCCCGACGACGAGGATATTGCTGACCAGTTCGCGAAGGCGTCGGAAGGGTTCGAGGCTCTCTCGCGCGATATGTCGGACATCTTCGCAGCGCTCGAATCGACCGCGGAGGCAGGAGCGTATGAGCGCGAACACATCGACCGACTCGAATCGTTGTATGAGCTGCTCGACGATTACCGAGAGGACGTCGCCGAACGCCAACAGAAGTACGATCCACAGAAACAAAGTGCGGAGTCGCACACCGATCCTGACGGATCGAAACAAGCGGGCTTCGAGGCGACTCAGCCCCCCGACGATTACGAGCGACTGCCGATGCCGGAGTTAGAGATCGTCGGCCGTGAGGGGTTCGGCGGCGATACCCTTCGTGTCCGGTTCCGCAAGACCGACGACCGCCACGTCGAACACCCACTCTATGGACCGGCGTCGCAGTGGCTGGCTCACGTCCCCCAGGTCAGCTCGAGCCGGCACGCGAGATACGAGTGGGCGGATTTCTCTGGCGACGAGTATACCTTCCCTGCTCCGATGGGGTCTGTCCTAGCGATCGGCGTCAAACGGCACGACGCGGAAAAGACCCACGAGTTGGTCGGTGTGACTGACGACGGGTTAGAACGATTCGGTAGCGAGGACACGGGCCGCCGGAGAGCAAAAGCGTTTCTCGAATCGCAGGAGGACGACTCATGAGTGTTACAATTCGAGACTGTGTCGATGCAAAAGAGATTCGGCGTGCGCCGGTTCGCTACTACGACGGTGTGGGGTCGGCGCGTTGCGCCGATGGGTGTGGTGAGACGTTTCCCACAGGCACCCGATATCGTCTCGTCGGCGAGCGCAAAGTCTGCGAGCCGTGTTGGCGGTGTCTTCGAGAGCGAGTTGATGCAGAGGGGTGTCCGTAAATGCCTGACTGCTCGATCTGCGGGCGGCTGGCTCCGGTAGCCCGCCGTGTCGACGATGTCGGCCTTGTCTGCCCGGAAGTGGTCGGACGAGACGACGGCAATGATGGAGGCCACCGACTAATGAACTCAAAGAACTACCGATATCGGTGGTACTGTAGTCCCTGCCACGAAGGTGGCGACTGGTACAAAACCTACGAGGAAAGCAAAGAAGCCGAAAGCGAACACATTGAATCGCACGACGAGCCGCTGTACGAACCAACTCGAATCCAGCGGTATCCTGCCGAAGAGGTGCCACGCAACTAATGTTTGGTTTTAACAACGGCCCAGACGGCAACGAGAACGACGAACCGCGCGAAGATGCACACGACCGCGACCGCGACAAGCTGCCGTGGGCCGACCCCTTCGCCGATGCCTTCAGGTCGATTAATCTCGACGACGCACCGGGTGCGCCGGCCCGATCAAAGCGCGGCGGACCAAAAACATCCCCGGACGAATCACTGCTCGACGGCGGTCGCGAGGTGCCTGACGAACCGGATCGACCACCGCTCGAAACCCTACCGATGAACCCCGCGCAAACGCGCTGGTTGTTTATCGAGGTCGGAACGAACTCGCGGATCGAGGCGCAGACAGTGCCGTTAGCGAGGATGAGATAGTGCTTCCGTTCGGTGTCCCAACCCAGTTCGTGCTCACAGTGGTATTCGGCCTCGTGTCGATCGTCTTGACGGTCGGCGTTCCGGTCCTCTGGCTCGAATATCTCGCTCGATCGAACCAGTCGGTGGACCTGCGCGCGCCCGTTTCCCTCCGAGACCGACGCGAGAGATTGTAGTCCCTGTTGGCGTTGCGGACATCCCTCCCCCCCGGTTGGCGTACGTCGGATCGTTCCCGGCGCGGGGTTTCTTGGTGCAAGCGCGCCAAGTCCGATCATGACCAACAACCAATCGAAACGAGCGACCCGAAACGTACAGAGCTTTTTGAACGATATGCTCCGAGAGAACGACATCGATCCCGAGACCCACCACGTCACCGACGTGGAGATCGAGGACGGCGAACTCACCGTCACCACGGATGAATACGTGACGACGCGTGCGTATCGCGCAATGGCGAGTGCCATCCTCGGAGCGGGCTCAGATGACTACTGCGAGGTGAGCCACCAGGGAATCACGGCGGCCGTGTACGACGACGGGCCGGACGGACCACGAGTCGTCGAGACCGAAACGCCCGACGGCGAACGCAGGATCATTGAACTGACTGACGACCTCCGTGCCCTCGTTTTCGCCGCTTCAGAGATATGACGTCATACGAGATCACAGATCCAACGTTCGAAATCTGTGACGCTCGCAGCGACGACCAGGGGCGCAGGCGGGTCGGACTCATCCCACAGTTTCACCGGGGCAGCCTCGACGCTGACACTGTGGAACGATACGACGACTTCGTCGAACTCTCCTGGGTCGAGTACACGACCGGCGGACTTCGCGTTCTGGCCGATCTTCTCACGGCGAGCGAGACGGTCGGGGACCGAGGCGTCGGCGATACGATCACTTTCTACGAACTCATATTGTGCAACGTCCAGTGGGCAATCGCGCAGTTCGAGCCAATGTTTGAGACATTGCACAAGGCATTGGTACCGTTGGTGGAGAATCTCGGGGACGCTTTTTCCCCACTCAAAGACTTCGACACCACCTTCTATCGGGGCTTTGCGTCGGGCTCCTCTTGTCCGGGAAAGGAATCGGAATTGGAATAGCTGTCGCTAATCGATTGATGCATGACTGACCGAAATCAAACGAAAGACGTACTCGGAGTTTTACTCGTCGTCGCGGCAATTGCTTTCATCCTCGTGAACGCCGTCGCCGCCCCGGCACTCGCACAGCCGGGTGCGCCCGCGAACAACACGACGAACGCAACAGGAGGGGCGAACACGACGGCCCCGATCGGCAGCCCAACGACAGCCACGTGTGAGGATGTCCAAACAAACCCGGCGGGCGAAGGGCCGAATTATCGCGTTGTCCGCGGCGCGTGTGAAATCACCGTCGAGGATGGTGCCGTTCTCTCAAACGTTTGGTTTCGCGGGAATGGCAAGCAGGTGCATATCAACTCCCGCGGCCGCGGATGGACGATCCGCAACGTCGCGATTACCGACACCACTCAGCGCGGGGAGTCACTCATTGATGCCCAGGTCAACAGCCCCGACGGCCGGGGGGTCATTTACAACGCCTACATCTCTGGTATTAGAGGCCCCGACGCGAACGCGATCTTTGTCAACTCCCGGCACGCGGGGCATATCACGGTCGCCAACTCGACGGGCGTCGATATCGACGAGGACTATCTATACGGTTCTCCTTCAGGCAATCTCCACGGGGTAGGATGGGGCAAGGAATCCGGGCAAGGCGGCACTGTCGCGGTGACGGACACCTACGTGAAAAACGTCGGCCAGGGGCCTGAGCAAGGATATGGCATCCGTCTCGGGAGTGACGGGAGTTCGATCACGGACACGACGATTGTCGGGGCTGACGTTGGCGTGGCCAACCTGTTCGCGGTCGGGGGCGGGCCGTCGATGAAAAACGGCGTCGCGGCGGGCGTCACGCTCCGAAACGTCGACATCGTCCAGTCGGGTGTCGGCATCCGTCTCGGGAGCCATCAAAACCGCTATCAGCAAAAAATCGACGGATCGACGATCACGCGGATGGAGGGCGTCCGGATCGACGCGTCTCAAACTACAGACGAGAACCTCGGAGCTAAAATCCAGGGCGGCTACGCGCTGGGAGGAGCTAGTCCAGCGCCTCCAGCTGGCGCGCCACGATCGGCCGAGCGCGCAGCGAGTGGTGTCGGTGGCGGGTCGGGTTCGATCGGCGGGGCGATCGGTGGCGGGCCGCCTTCGGGCGCGGCGGGGTCGATGGCCGCGGGCGCAATCGTCGCCCTGCTCTTCGTTTTCGTCCTTCCGGTTCTTATCCTCAAAAAGATGCTCGACTAACTAGTTAAACATTCGATCGTGAGTATCTCTTGAACGGCCAGGGTCGTCAACTTCTTTCGCATCGACACCGCAAGACGGCGACGCCGTTCGGGTGGTTTCGACGCGCTCTTCGCGTTCTTCGTGATCGTGCTTCCGATCGAGGGAGATCGTCCTCACGCGTGCCCAGTCGATGATCACGACCCACGAGAGCTTGATAGCAACGGCGATCAGGGCGAGAATCATCACGAATGTGGGCGTCCCGCTGCTGATAAGGCCCACCTGAATCGCGGCATAGCGCGCCCACGCGCTGCCGACGATGATGGTGAGCCACGCTATCGGTGCTAAGACCGCGACGGACGCGATATGTCGGAAGTGCAACTCCAGAAGAGGAATTTCTGGTGGGCGTTTGTTGCCGACGTCGTCGAGTCTCACTGTTCTCTCTTCGGATCCCTCGGCAGAACCCCGACATCGTTGAGGGCAATTCGGAGTAGGTCTCTGTGCGCTTCTTCAGGACTCAATTCTTTCACCTCGGCGTAATCTCGAACGCCGCCGAGCAATACATTGGATATGTCGTGGTTCGGACGGGGCATCTTCTTACGACCACTTCTGGCCGGTATGGGTTAAAGTTAACTACTATGCGTCCCTCGTGTCATCTATGTCCAAATTGCCAGGACTGTCCAAGACGACAAAGAGCATGGTGCGCGTCGGGCTAGTCGCCGTTGCCAGCACACTCGTTACGAGCACGGTTGCGGCTGCACAACCCACAGCGACAGAGATCATCGGCGCGTTCTGTGACAACGCGCTTTTCTCGGCGATCATCGACGTGGGCTTCGCGTTGATCTTCATCGTGTTCGCCGTCCTCGGGATTCTCCAACTCGTCGCTGCGACGAAGGATCTCAACAATCCGAACAAGAAGAGTGAAGGAGAAGGGAAGGCGAAGAATGGCGGGACGACGTTGCTTGGTGCGTTTCTCGTTCCGAGTGCGTACATTCTTCTCGGACTCATCGTTCCTGACTGCTTCTCGCTCACGGGCGCGGGTATCTCGGCACTCGGCGGGGGATCGGCCTTCCTCGTCCCACCTGGGTTCGTCGAGATGAGCACTCTGGGCCTCCTCGTGCCCATCAATCTGGGCACCTGCACCCACGGTAACGACGAGACGACGAACGAAGTCGAGGAGTAACTGCCGCCAATCGATTGATGCATGACTGACCGAAATCAAACGAAAGACGTACTCGGGGTTTTACTCGTCGTCGCGGCCATTGCTTTCATCTTCATGAACGCCGTCGCCGCCCCGGCACTTGCACAGCCGGGTGCGCCCGCGAACAACACGACGAACGCAACAGGAGGGGCGAACGCGACGGCAAATGTGACGGACGGCAGCGCAAACGGAACAGCAAACGGAACAGCAAACGGGAGTGCGAACGGAAGCGCGAACGGGGCAGAAAACGGGGCTTCGACGAACCTCAACGCGGCGTCGGACACAGGCACAAGTTCAAGAGGTAGCCCCACCGTCCAGAACGGCGGAGGAGGGGGGCTCCTCTCGCCAGGGAAATATTTCAACGATCTACTAGTCTGGATCACCGAAGAGATTCGAAGCGGGGTTGTTGGGTTCATCGACTCGTTCAACAACATCGTCGGCGGGATTCCGGCACCGGGGACGCTCGACAACTTTGAGCGGAACATGATTACCCCGATCAGCCCGTTGTCAGGGACGTACAACCCCCCTCAGAATTTGATGTGGCCGGCCGTCGCAGCAACCGTCGTCCTCTCGTCGTGGATCACTATCCCGATCCTCTTCCTGTTCCTCCTCTCGACGTTCGCTAAGACGCCGGCCGAACAGCGAGATATGGTTCCGAGAGCACTTCTCGCGTTGTTCCTCACGTTCTTCGCGTTCCCGTTTCTCGCGCTCTATCTGCATGGGATGGACGCGATAGTGATGGCGCTCACTCCGTCGGGGCAAGAGTTCGTCTCGTCTCCCGAAGGGATTGCAAAATTCGGTATCGGGGCGATCTTCGGAGCGGGCCTTATCATCGGGAACTCGACGCTTGCGGGAGTGGCGATTGTCGTACTCGTGGTCTTTTATGTCGCTTTCCACGTCGTCGTGATGATGTGGCCGTGGGCGATGCTGGCGTGGGCGGCTCCGTCGAAGATCATCAACTATGTTGCGTACGCCGAGTTTGCCGCACTAGTCGGCCTCCCAGTGCTTCGGATCATTCAGGCGCTGATTGCCCGTGTGCTCTTTGAGATGGACCTCGCACCGATCACGAACGGCGCAGTCGAGTCCGCTGCCGGAGTCGTCGTCTCGACGTTGTTCACGTGTATCGGGCTGTTCCTCGCGTATTATTACATTCCCAAAGTCGGAATGGATAAAATCATCCCAGCGATCAACATGCCTGTCGGCCAACGCGCTCAAAAGCGTGCTGGAGAGGTATCTAACAAAGCGCGCGAACGCGTTCCATCGGCCGACGAACTGCACGAAAAAGTGTTTACGGCTCGGGGCGGCGATGCTGGTGAGAGTGGGACGACCCCTCGCTCAGTCGGTGGCGTATCGAACTCCCGTTCGTCGGGAGCGATGGTCGGGTCGCCGTCGGCCGACGGCAGCGACGCCCAGCCAGTTGCGGAATCGGGAACAAGAACGACTAGTACGACTGGAACGAGCGGAACGACCGCACGAGATGAATCAGGGATGTCGCCGAGTGGCGATGGTCTCGACGCGGACAACGAACAGAAGCGGATTGCTCGACAGCGACGAGGAATCGGCTACGGAAGTGGAGCCACGAAGGCTGAGATGCAGCGAAGAATGAGACGAGAGTGACCCTATGACAGATAACGACCCCTTCGCCGAAGACGCGACGAACCGAGACCCGGCACAGACCGCCCCCCCAGCAGTTGATACCTCGTGGGATTGGAATTACTGGGGCGAACTGAGTGTCCGCCTCGACTACCTCGCAATGGGTGCGCTCCCCTTTGTGATCGTGTTCTTTTCGATCCTCGCCTATCTTCTGGCCGGCAGCATCATACTTTCCGTTCTCGGTGTGTTCGCGGCACTACTCGTCTTCATTGCTATCTCGTTCTCGGTGCTGATAACCGGCGCGCACGATAAGCCCAAAGAGCGCGTCGGTCGGTGGTTCGAGAACCGCTCACTCCGAAAACAAGGGGTATGGTCGCACGAAGACCTGATAGAAGAATCGATCCACGAGGTCGAGAACGTTCTCGATGACGGCACCGTTGAACTCGCAGACGGACGGATGGTGGGCCTCTACAGACTCCAAGGGAAGAATACCGCGAATCTTGATACAGTCGAACTCAATAACATGTCGGCCGCCCTCTCGCGGGGCTACGACGAGCATGTCCATCCTCACGAAGAATCCGAGGCGGAAGCCGGCCTCTACTCCGCAACGTTCGGCAACACTGCCGAAGATGCTGCCGAGTCACTCGAAGACGCCGCACGTTCCGAGCGGAATCGAGGGGGCGAGAAGGCCGCTGCGCGCGAGCTGCTCTACTCAACCGCCGAGTGGCTCAGAAACACGAACGATGAAGTATGGCTTGACGCCGGGTGGCAACACTACGCTGTTGTCGAAGTGCTCGACCACGAAGTGGCCCACGGCGATGCTGTTGGATTCGGAGAAGGGGGTCTCTTGTGGACGGTCAAAGACCTTGCAATGGCGATGGTCGGTCGGTCGAACGCCGACGAGGTAAACGCAGAGGTTCGACGAGAAGCGAAACACGAACTCCTCCGGGCCCGGCTCCGAAAGAGCGTCATCCCTGCCACCACCCAGGCCGGCATCGATGGGGAAATCGCCGGCCCCGAGGAGATCGGTCTTATCCTATCGCGGTTCTATGGCGCGAACGAAAGCCGCGCGAGTGGGGAGCCCGCTCTTGAACCGGGGGGTGCCGACCCGTCGCACACCACATTCATCCGGAACGACGACCGCTACACGCGTGCGTTCTGGATCGCCGACTGGCCGCCCGACGCACAGTCAATGTTCTTGCGAAAACTCTACACGATGAACGACATCGACGCCGACGTTCGCCTTCGATTCAAACCAGAGGAGTCGGGTAGCGTTATCGACGACCTCGAACACGTCGCTGGCGACATCGACGCCGAAGGAAAGGATCGTGGCGAGCGCTCGAAGCTCGCACAGTCGGATCTCGAAGAGGATATCGACTACTATATCAGAATGCGTCGAATCCTACGACGGTCGCCCGTCCAAGCGTGGCGGATGTCGGGCTACGTCGCGATCCACGCCGAGACGGAAGACGCACTCTCTGAAATCGAGGACTCGATCAAAGCTATCCGAGACTTCGATGTGGCAGCACTCCGCGCACTCGAATCCCGAAGTGATCGAGTAAAGAAGGCGCTCGAATCCCACCCGGCCGAGACCCGGCCGTTTTACGCCGAAGACGCACAAAGTCACCACGATGTATGGAAATCGTGCTCACCGATTTCGACAGATGTGTGGGCCGCCCGAACGGAAGGGAAGACCCTTGGCGAAACGGCACAGTTCCAACAAGCGGTCGTCTGTAATCCGCGAAAGCGCCTCGTTCTCGGTGGTATGATCGGCGCGTCGTTCCCACCTTGCGCCGGTCGGATCGACGAACCGTCGGGTGTCCTGTGGGGGCGAAACCAGCAGAATGGCTCGCTCATCCGGGCCGATCCGTTCGAGCGAGGGGAAGCGCCGCACATGATCACGCTCGGGAAGAGTCGGTCTGGGAAGACATTCTCGACCGCACAGGCGTCTATCCGTTGGTTTGAAGAGCGAGAAGACAGCACACTCATAGTCTGTGACACGCAGAACGGCTTCCACGGCGCGACGAAGCTACTTGACGGGAAGGAGATCGTCATCGGTGGGTCGGGTGGCATCAATCCGTTCGATATCCAACCCGTCTCTGATGAAGTAGCCGACTCTATCGGCGATCAGATTGACCCCCTCGGTCTCAAGATTAGTGGTGTCACGTCGTTCATCGTTTCACTCGCGGAATCGAATGAAGGCGATGCTGCCGACTTCCAGCCGATCGTCGAGCAATGTGTTCAGCGCGTCTATGCCGCCGCGGGTATTACGGAGGATCTCGCTACTCACGCAAGAGAGTCGCCCGATATGGGAGACTTCATCGACGCGGTTAATGAGCTATTCGAGGTCGAAGCCGACGAAGATAGTCGCTGGAACCGCCCCGAAGTCGTCGAGGAACGCAAAAAAATGGCTACGGAGTTACTCACTCGTCTATCGTCGCTTCACGATGGTGGCGTTTACAGCTACTTGATGGGAGAGGATGAGATGGGGCTATCGTCACCTGACGTGAGCATGGCCTACCTCAACCTCCATCAAATTCGCAAAAGCGACGACCTCGATACGTCTGCTATGCTTATGCTTATGCTCGATCAGGTTTCTGAGAAAATCAAACACACGAAGGGTGAGACGATGTTCGTCATCGACGAGGCACACGCCCTTCTATCGTCTGATAAAACAGTTGATTGGCTTAATAAAGCAGTGCGTGAGTGGGCGCGCTACGACGCGTCGATCCACTTCGTAAGCCAGTCGCCCTCGGAGTTCATCCAGGGCACGGAGACGGACGACGGAGACGCCCAAGAGAACAGAAAGCGCCCGATCATCGAACAGTCATCGATCGTCCGTCTATTCAATATGCCAAAAACACCAGTATCGATTCTCCAGAGTCTTGGCGGCGGCGATGCTGAGCATACTACGTTGAATAAAACACAGATAGATACTGTCAAAGGCGGGTTGATGCCTGGTCAGAAAGGATTCGGTTACTCGGAGTGTCTGATGGCGTTTCAGGATCGGGATGGATGGTGGCCGTGCAGAGTCGAAGCGTCGCCGTTCGAAACACACGTTCTGGGATACAAACCCGCGAAAGACGGCAACTTTGCCGAGTACGTCCGCCCGTGGCTTGCCGGCGACGTCGCGATCGACGCGCCCCTCTCGGTGAGCGATGAAGAGAGTGCACTCACTGACGGTGGTAGCAGTGGCGGCAGTAGTGCTAGTCAGCAGGACAACAAAGACAGTGGTGGTTCACCCCCGCTCGGCCCCTGGGGTGGTGAGCGATGATCGGACGTCTGTTCGGCAAATCGGACGACCCGACAACCGAGGCCGATTACGCGACGGTAAAACTGCCAGCTGGATCGACGCTCGACGACGAGTTCGGCCCATCGAGCCATCCGAACGGCTTCAAAGTCCGCCCCGACGAGGAGCACGAAGGGATTGACGCCGGGCTTCGAATGCTCCAGGGGTTGCATGACGCCCGCTCTCACAAGGGCGAAAACATATCTGTCCCGTTCGTCTTCGAGATCCGGCGCATCGACGGCCGGGTATCGTTCTATCTGGCCCCTGGTGACGCCTCGAAGCGAGGGGCGTTGCTCACCCAGATCGAAGCCGAATATCCTGGCGCAGAGGTCGAAGAGGAGGCACTTTCGACGCTCCACACCCAGGGTAAGAGTACCGAAGATGGTGATGCAGACACCTCAGATCGAAGTGAAAAAGGCAATGGCGACACTGAGCGCGATCGCTACGTTTCGGCGTCGACGCTCCGACTGACAGACGAAGCCGTACGCCCGATCCGTCACCTCGATATCGAGGGGTTTGACAAAGACCCCTACAACTCAGTCATCCAGGCTATGTCGCCCGGCGAGGGGGAGCGGGCCGGCGGGTCGGCGGCCGACATGATAATCCAGATCGTCATGCGGCCGTGTATGCCTGACTGGACGCTCGGACCCAATGGCCAAAAATCAATCACCGAAGTGGCCGAGGACCTCGTCGGCGACGGCGAGAAAAAGACCGAGAAACGGGACGGTGAGTTGATCTCTTGGATCAAGTACGACGTCGAAGTCGAGCCCTCAAAGAAAGAGGAAAAGGCCGCGAAGATCGTGCGGAACCTCGCCAACGAAGACGGGTGGAGCCTCAACGTTCGCATAGCGACGTCGTCCGAAGACGAGCAGGAAGCGCGCGATCGAACTCATACCGTCGGACGCATGTTTCGAGCCTACTACGAGTCGAGCACTGGGCAGGGATTCAAACCGGTGCCTGCCGGAAAGCGAGATATCGGTGACGTGCTTTCGCGTCTCGTCAACCGATCATTCACCGATGAGGGCATCTGGGTGAGCCGCCACGAACTCGCCGGTCTCGCCCACTTCCCGGACGGCGAACTGACGATATCCTCGATCGAGCGTGCCTATGGGTCGGTCAAGCGCGGCGTGCCGGTTGGAACTCCTCGATTCGACTACCGAAGCCACGGCCTCGAAGCCGCCGAGTCAACGCCCGCAGAAAAGCAGGCGACGATGTGCTCTACAACGGACCTCGAATCTCCATTCTGGTACGGCTGGGGCACGAAACATGGCGTCGAGGCGGGGATCTTTCACGAAATCGTCGATACTCACCAGTTCGTCGGTGGGACCACCGGGCGAGGAAAGACGACCCTGCTTAAGAACTTCTGGCGGCAGGTGCTCTCGCGTGGCTATGGATCAATGTTCATCGATCCGAAGGGACGCGACGCCGGCTCGTTCGTTGACCTCGTCCCCGAAGATCGCGAAGACGACCTCGTCTATATCGAAATCGGGGGCGACCGGGGTCGAAACGTGGGGTTTAATTTCCTCGAACCATCGGGCGATGTCGAACACGGTACGCCCGCGTACGTCGACGCCGTCGAGTCCTGTGCTGAGGATCTCGCTGCCGTCCTCGCCGAAGCCGGCGACGCCGACGGCGATACTGGGTGGGGGACGCGCATGGATCGGATCACGAAGAACGTCGTTCGTGGGATGGCCCGCGCACCCGAACCACTCACATTGCTCGATATGCACTACGCACTTTCGTCGTCCGACCAGCGCCGGCAGTACGCCGATATGCTCGCCGACGAGCAAATATCGTGGATTGAAGACTATGCACAGAACCAACTCGCCGAGATGGACGACGACGTACTCGAACCCCTATCGGGCCGGCTCAACCAACTTATCGAGAACGACATCGTCCGAAATATGATTACCGTGCGTGAGTCGTCGGTGTCGATCGAAGAAATCGTTCGAGAGGGGAAGATAATCGTCGTCAACAATCTCACCACCTCGTCGGTCGCCAAGCGGCTCATCACGATTGCACTCATTCGGCGACTTTGGGTAGCAATGCGCGAGCAGACCTACAACCGCGACATGGACGACCCGCCGGCCTTTTTTCCGATCATCGACGAGTTCGACTCGGTGGTTACTGAACGCTCGAATATCCACTCCATCCTCTCGGAAGCGCGGGCGTTCGGTCTCTGTCTCACCCTCGCGTGCCAAGCTCCCTCGAATCAACTCCCGAAAAAGGTCCGCTACGCTATTGAGAACCAGTGCGAGACGTTTCTCTCGTTCGACCCCGGCGGCCCTGCCGACGCGAAGGTGATCGCCGATCAGCACTCGTCAGATGTGGACTACGAGGACCTCCTCGATCTCCCGAAGTATCGCATCATGCTCCGGACACACACAGACGACGGTGAAAAGACGCCCTCGTACCCAGTCAACGCCTTCCCACCACTTGAAGCGATGGCCCAGGAAGCCGACCTTAACGACCGCATTCACGCCCGCACGGAAGACGAACGCAGAGACCTCATCAACGCGTCCCTATCGCGCTACGGACAAGTGCGGAAAACCGATGCCGAAATCAAGAACGAATCTCGATTCTACGCAGGGTCTGTCGACGACGACTCTGTTTCTGCCGACCAGGACATGCTCTACAAATCCGCCTACGACGCACAGGTTCGCCACAGTGACGATCCACTCTCTCCAAGTTCGATACAATTCGACACGCTCGCCGACGCACTCCGCGACGAACTCGCTCGCCACACGGGGGAAGACACCACCGAGATCCACGACGGCCAAATCCAGTCACTCAAAGACCGGCTCAAACGCGAATACCTCACCGAGACGCGCACCGACGATGGCGACTACCACTATACAGTCGAACCCGACGGCCTCTCCTTCTTAGATCAGGGCACCGGCCCCGACGTCGGAAAGCAAGAGCACCGCGACGGTGTCGAAGACGGCTATCACTACCTTACGCACTATCTCCCCAACTGCCGACTCGAAGTCCCTACCCAGGGCGGGTCCGACGAAGCACCCGATCTCTTCATCGACGACCCGTTCGGTGACGAACTCCAAGACAAAGGTTCAGCTCTCGCCATCTCAAAGGCCACCACTCAATTCGAGGCCAACAACCCGATTCGCGCCGTTCTCACCGGGGGCTCACCCACTCAGGTCGAAATGGAATGGACGACTAAACACAAAGCCGATTCGCTCATCGGCAAAGTCACTCGGTCATACGAGGCCGACCAGGCCTGTCTCTTTCTGGTGTGGTCAATCGACGACGCCCGCATCGTTCACCGCCATCTCACTAGCTCTGAAGCCCAAGACGAACTCCCGGATCACGATGGCCAACAAGCCCACTGGAATATCCTCATCCTCCCCACGCCTGCCCAAGAGTCTCAGTCTCAGTCCCAGTCTCAGTCCCAGTCTCAGTCCCAACCACACCTCTATCTCGCCCCCGATGCCGACCCGAAATCTATGCCCGTCGACGACGTCTCGCCCACGGCTATCGAGGCCGCTGCCACGTCCGACCTGTTCGATTTCTGATCACCACGTATCCACCTCACTATCCCCCCATCTCTCCGCTTTTTCCTCTCCTCTCTTTCCGCCGCTCCCAACAGCATAATCCTCAACTAATTCTACCTGATTTCAGATGACGGCAACATTGATAATAGAGCAGGCCCTCAATAAGGACATGAGTTCGACGACCGAAGTGGCCGACCTATCAGATTACCACGAGAAGTCCCGGCGGGTGATTCAGGCGGTCGGGGCGGCCGGCGGGGAAGCCACGACGAGCACTATTCGAGAATACGCGCAACTTTCGGGAAGCGTCCTGTGGAACCACGCCGAGAGCCTCACGGGCGACGGCCTCCTCACGAAGACACATACGGGAGAGCCCGGTGGTGAGCCGAATAAGTATGCGCTCACCAATGCTGGTGAACGGTCGCTTGCGGAGTTCCGCGACGCTGCGGATGAACTCTCTATCGAGGCTCGCATCGCCGACCTCGAAGCGGAAGTCGTGGCGCTTCGCGAAGAACAGCGCGACGAGGAGAAAGCAGAGAGGGACGAACTGGAAGCGCGAATTGAGCGGATCGAACAACGATTCGAGACGATGCAAGAGCGATTGCGTAGCGAAGAGTTCGTCAGTTGGATCCGCCAGCAACTTTCTCGGTGACTGGCGACGAGAGATGGCGTTCTTCGTCCTCGATGCTATAATTCTCGTGAACGTCGAAGTGAAACCTGTTGCCGTCCACAACAGCAATCTCACCGACGCGGAAGTCTTCGAGGTAAAGACTAGTCATCACATCGTTGCAGACCTGGCCGGTCGCCGTCACACGCCAGTGCCCTCTTTCGATGAGTTCGACGTCATCAACGACTGGGGACACGATCGTCCTGGCGGATTGTCGATGTGGGTTGACTGTCTCCGGGTCTGGCCTGTCTTCGGAGCTGGATTCGTAGCTATCGCCAGGTCCATTCGGGTCGTGTCTGTCAGTCATAGCGTCTGGGCGTACTCGGTTGGGGTGACGACGTCCATGCCCACCGCTTCGATTGCCTCACAGTAGTTTCGGAGTTCTCCGACTGTCGTTTTGTTCCCAGAGGCCGACCCTGTGACGATGTTATGCAGCATGATCGGGACGGTCCCGCCTCGGGCCGACTCGCGTTCGATGGCCGACAAGACTTCGTCTGGCTCGTGGCCGGCGTAGCGCCCGATCCGGTACTTCGACGCGAAGTTCGGCGGTTCGTCGCCACCACCACCGAAGCCGATTTCGTACCATTCCCCGACGTAGTCCGCGATAGCCGCGTTCCCACCTCCCTTCGGGTAAACGAAGCAATTCGACTCGTAGCCCCACGAATCGAGGTCTTTGGCTGACCACCGAACCTCTTGCTTCCATTCTGTCCGTGAGAGGGTCGTGAGCTTGTCGTGGTTGACCGTGTGGCTGGCGATCTCCCAGCCCGCGTCGGCGAGTTCATCAATCTCACCCCGCGTCAGATACGACGATCCTGTTCCTGATGGACGGTCGGTGATGACCGCCGTACAGCCCCCGAAGCCGAAGTCGTCGAGGACGGGTTTCGCCTCGAACAAGGCAGAGTCGTTCCCGTCGTCGAAGATGAAGAGTGCCTGGCCGTTCGAACTCGAATCGCCTGATCCTGAGCCATCCGATCCCGAACTGTCGCCGAGCGAGACGGGATCGACCTGATCGCCATCGAGGTAGACTGTTACTCCGTCGTCCGTTTCGAAGTCGGTGATCTCTCCCGAAAAGGTGTAACTGTCCCGACCACCGCCGACGCCGCCGCTCGCGGTCGAGCCCGAAATTTCGTCGAACGAGTTTATCGACGCGTCCATCGCCGTCGATTTTTCTATGGTGCCACTCACGGCGAACGCGTACGCCCCACCGGGCGACCCTTCGAATGTGAGCGTTCTCGTCCCTTCTCCTGGATCTGGTTCTGGTTCGGGTTCTGGGGTGGGTTCGGTCCCAGGATCGCACTCGACAGACCCGTTTCCAAGCGAGTCCGGGTTGACGTCGGTCCCGTCGATCGTCACACGAGCAGTCCCATCGATAGAGAAACTCGTGATCGCGCCCGTGTAGAAGATCGCGTCCTTACCTGTTCCACCCACTCGGAGCGTTGCACTCGCCCCCGACGAGGAAATCGAGTCGGCACTGCCTTCGTCAAAGGACCGCCCCGGTGTGATCGTCCCAGAGACGGTCAAATTGACGATCGCCGTCGAGCCTGTGGCGGTGATTATCATTTCGGACTCGCCATCTTCGGCACTGTCTGACTGCCCGCTGACGAGCGCCGCGCCACCGATCCCTGCGCCGAGCGCCGCAAGCCCCGTGACGAACGTCCGACGTCCGAGGTGTGGTTTGCGCCCTAAACTGTCTCTTCGAGCGTTTGGCCCTGACTCTTGTGTTGGGTCTGCCATACACGGTTGTAGTACCCTGGGAGCATAGTAATACCGGAGCGTGGTACTGTGGGGCCCGGGGAACTCTAGCACAACAGCGTTTCCACTACTCGTCTTTCTTTTCTCCGTGACAATCCAGCCTCACAAAAGCCGCCGCGAGGCCGCTACAACCGCCCGAAAAAGTAGTTACTCGGCGAGTTGGCCATCGAAGCGAACGGCCACATCACCTGCTCCTGGGCCGTCGAGCACGACGCCAAGTACGATGCCGTCAGTATCCCATCCGTCTACACCGCCGTACACGCGCCCGCTGACGACGCATTCCCCGTCAGGCCCTGCCTGCACAGCTTGATCGTTGCCGTTGATCGTCGCCGGATCGCGGTCGTGGGCATCGGCGCCCTCGCTCACGACGATCCAGTAGTCCGTCCGACCGGCGTCCCGCCCATCGACGACGATCTCGTGGTCTCGCGGTGTCTTGGCCACACCGCTGAACGCTACTGCCTGACCATCGACGAGAATCTCGACCCGCCGGAGGTCGGTCGGCGAACCATTTACAACCGCCGAGTTGAGATGTGGCCTTTCACTAGACTCAACGTAGAAATCGTCGACACCATCGCCAGCCTGCCCAGTGACGATCCGGCCGTCGATCGACTCCTGCGGGTCGGCCTTATCGCCCATCCGAACCTCCGACGCCGAACAGTCGAGTTCGTATTCGACCGATCCGTCCGTTCGAGAGGCGTCAACGACGATGTGGTGCCAGTCGTCGCCCGCACTAGCGTTGTTCTGCCCGGCCTGGCGATCGTCGTCGAAGACGTCGTTAGCGTTGTGCGGACACCATTCGGGAATTGAGAGATCGGGATTCGAGCCAACCTCGCCCCGGAGTTCGGTCACGGGGTTGCGGTGAGTGCGCCAGCCGTGTTCGTTCAGTTGGACGCGCTCGCCGCGCGACATCTCGATTTGGACGTTATCCGCGACGGCGATGACGTCATTGCTATTCCAAGGCTGGTTTCGATCGACGTGCGTCCCGACTCGTAGACCTGTCTCGTAGCCGCTCCCGGCACAGTCTTTGTAGTAGACTGGCTTGCCCGTCCGACCGTTGTTCCCCTGGCCGTAGAGCGTGGCGAACGGGACTTTACAGTTCTTCCCGACACACTCCTTGACGACGGACGTCGGGCCACCCTGGCGGATGAAATACCCCTCAATGTTCTCGCCAAAACACCGGAAGAAGTCCGCAGTTCCCCCTCTGCCCCGGTCTTTTCCGGTCTTGCGGTGCCACAGGTCTGTGTCGTCGTTCGACATCGGCGAGAAATAAAACGCGTCCTCGCCACCTCCAATATTTCGAACGTGGACGTGGCGAACGTCTATGTGCCCGCTCGATATTGCGTTTCCGAAGAACGCGTTTTCGTCGACGCCATCGACGAACACGTTCTCGATGAGTGACGAGCCACCGGTATCGACCACGCGGAATGGTGTCGTCGCCCCGTTGTTCTTGACGACGACGTTTCGGATCGCCCAGTTCCTCCCCCGTGCGATGATCTGGATGCCGTCGCCATCGAAGCGTTTGTTTTCCAGTACGTCACCGCTACCGAGTTCGATTCTTTTTGTCATTGTCTAACTTCCGTTTCTAGCATCGCAAAATTGTTTGCTGCGATAGTCGCCGCCAGTGTCGGTCGGGACGGCCCGCCAGACGCGGGACTGTTCGCCAGTCTCGCCCGCTTCCCGCGCCGCCGCTCGGAGCGCGTGCTACCAACAACACGGCGCAAAGACTAAGCAACCAGTCGGCATATCGTGGCCGGCGGCAACTCTCTTGCCGCTCTCGTATCCTAGTCGAGTCGTTTTAACGACTGTTCGCCAGTCTCGCCCGCTTCCCGCGCCGCCGCCTTCGCGATGTTGACGCTCGCGTTCGCATCTGCGTGTTGTTCGTAGCCACAAGACTCGCATTCGAAGTGAACCCCACGACGGTGTGTCGTTCCCCGCTCGCCGCACCGCGAACACGTCACGCTCGTATAGGCCGGGTCGACTTCCACTATCGGGATGTCGTAGGGCGAGGCTTTCTGCTCGATATATTCCCCGAGGCGGTAGTATGACCACGACGAGAATCGGCGATTCTCGGTCGCATAGTTACCGAGTCGGGACATTCCCGATAACGACTCGATGGCTATCGCACAGCCGAAGCGTTCGCGGGCAAGCTCCACAACTTTGTTGGCGATCTCGTAGTCAAGTTGGCGCTTGTACCGAAGCCGTCGTTTCCTTAACGATCCCATACCGTCGAAAACCCCGGCGGACTGAAACTCGGCGATCCGATCGGCATATCCGTCCATCTTGTGACGCACTTCGTCGCCCGAGTGATTCCACCACGACACGACAGTATCAACCTCGCGGTCGTACAGACATGCATACGCGAGTTCGTTCCGGCCTCGATCCACGCCGACGACATAGCGGGCGTCGTTCGCTGACGGAGCGCCGGATATCGGTTTTCGAATTTTGAAGACGAGATTTGCTCGAAAGTGCCGATCTCCGTCGAGCTTCGTGAGTGTTGATGTCCGAAGGCTAACCGTATCGGCTGGGAAGTCGTCGGGTTCGAGCGCGGCGAACGGAGTACCGGGAATCCGTTGCCGCGACCCCTTTTTCGCCGGTATCGCGTCGGGGCGGGGAAGTCGGTCGGAGTGGTATCGCTCGTCGCTCGTCACGAGCGGAAGTGAGACGTACTCCTTGCCGGCATGCACAACGAGGTAGTACGTTTCGTTCTCGGCAAACATGCGGGTTCTCTGACCTGCTAGCCCGAAGGTATCTGCACGGTTTGCCGTGGGCGGTGACGACCGCTCGTCTTTCTCATATTCGGCGTAGTTCTGCTTGACGGTCGTGATCGCCGGGTAGATTGATCGTCCCGAGAGGGTGACGCGGCCGTGGGCGTTGATCCGTTTGTGTAGTGTCCCACGATCCGAGAGGGTGAACCCGTCGGTACCGTGCTCTTCGAAATGTCTACACGCCAATTCGCGCGCGCGGCGGTAGTCCTTCATCGCTCGATTGATCTTACCCGCCTTCGCCGCTGTCAGGCGCGGGGTCTCAAACCGAACCGTCCTGACGTAGGTCTCACTTCCACTCATCTGTCTCCTCCACCTCCCAACCGACCGAGTCAAGTAGATCGGTGATCGCGTCATCGTAGCTCCGGCCATCATGTGCTTTGTATCTGCGGAGCCTATTTCTGGTACTCTTACGCAGTTCTACCGTCGTCTTATCGTCTGTATCCATACCGAACCGTAAACACTATGCCCATATAGTGCTACTGATCTTATGTGGTGTATGATGTTGGTTCCGAAAGGGCCTACTACAGTGCGTCCCGGTCAATGTGCCGAAAAAGTCCGTCTCGGTTGTTTAGTCCGACCGCCGGGCAGGACGCATGCGCTGCCCTCACACAGCGCCTGAGTACCCGCCAGAGTTTCCGCCCACGGGCACCACGTAAATCGAAAGACCAAGCGGCGGGCCAAGGCACGTTTCTCGTATCTACAGGGTACGAGAACGCTCACCCCGATGAACCGCGTCCGCGAGGGCGCGACCAAAAGGGGACAAGTGGTACAAACGCCCAAGAAACCGTACTGTGTGCGGACTGACATGGCTGTTGCAACGCACCGCGACGCCGAAGGGGCGTTGTGAGAGCTTCGCGATCACGCCGTGG
>Ga0306901_1000399_pt1 | contig 19572 bp, 28 predicted proteins | sample AntRauMFilla3767_FD_190431 | JGI IMG/M metagenome (GOLD analysis project Ga0306901, IMG submission 190431) | Saline lake microbial communities from Rauer Islands, Antarctica - Metagenome Filla 3 #767 (v2) (version 2) | ecosystem: Environmental > Aquatic > Non-marine Saline and Alkaline > Saline ... | reverse complement strand
GCCTGTTCATATTCCGATCGGATCTGTGCTAGCAGATCAGTTGCGCGCGGCGCTAAAAAACCGCTATCTGTAAGGCCGAATTCTACCATGAAAATATCCTCTACGAAAATAAGACCGTCACGGGCTGCGAATTGCCTTGCGGACCCGAGATCTCAGCGCTGAGATCTAGCGTGACGTCTTCGACGGTGATTCGACCAGTGATTTCGATTCGCCCCTGCACAAGCGAAACTTCTAAATTTGCCACGCCCACGACGCCGGGGGTTGTCCTGATTTCACGCTGAATGAGAGCACGGATCACGTTTACGTCAGGCGGTTTTTGCTGCTTCCATTCAAGAAATGGGAGCCCAAGGCGTTGGTCCAAAAACCACTCGCCTCTCCAGGTATTTAATCGAATTTTGATCCGCTGGCGGACAAGATCGGGACCGGTGATGTATGCGGTGCGGATCGGTATGTCGCCATTATTGTCGAGCTGTACATCGTGGACCATAATATTTGCCTATTCTTTCGAATTACGAGATCTCGCCGGTGGTCGTGTCCACCTCACCTTTTGTAACAATTTCTTCGATGATCGCCTGTGCAAAATAATACGCAAAAGCGTTCAACTCTGGCCCATCATCGGGGATCGCCGCACCGGGGGGATACTGGCTGTCCGGGTCGGTAGTGAGCCCCGAAACGATCGAATTTTTTAATCGGTCGAAGTCCATTGCCATTACGAAACTCCTTTTATATCAATTGTGTTTATGTTATGGTGACGCTACGGCAATGATGCCGATAGACCGGAGAAGACGGAATGAACAAGAAAATAGGAACAGCGATCGACGAAATGATCAACGAGTACAAATCCTCTGTGGAGCTGTTGGAAGTCAACCAAAACCGGCACAGTTCCAATTTACACAAAACGTGCTGTCAGGGCCAGAGCGCGATCCTGTGGAAACTACGGGATCTGTTGGCCTCAGAGCAGCGAGAGCTCCTGATCGCTTTGGATCGGCGGGCATTCGGGTGACCGCATCAATCCCCTTTTACTTTATCACTAGCTGTATCCCCTGCCGCCGTCGTCGGCGTAATAGACGCCGGAATTCTGCCCGTCGTGGGCGCGGCGCTGGCGGGGATCGCGGGCGCTATGTAATTGTGTTCGTGGCCGTTTACATAGTTTTCGATGGCCTGCAATCGCGTCTCGACGCGGTCCGCTCGGGCCAGGAATTCACTCGTGCTCGCATCCCCGATCCTAATCTCGTCCTCGACTCGTAGGACGACCGCACCATCTGCGGCCTCCGCACCACCTCGAATATCAGTAGGGTAAAAAACCGCGTCGCTTAAATCGAAGCGCCGGGGGTCGGTTGGTTTCGTGTCGTCGCGGCCCGTGTCCAGGTACTCCGCCGTTGACCTCTCCGCAAACTCGACCCACCCCGGATCACCTTCCGCGATCGGCCACGTCAAAATAGCGGGGAATTTAATAGGCACGTTGACGAGGGGGGCGGGCTTGTAATATGTTCTCTCCCCTGTCTCGGGATCGGCAAAAGAGTGCTCGACGATAAGTTGCACTTTGGCGCGCTGTGTGCTGTGGTCATATTCCAAGATTCGCCCCGGAACCTGTGTATGCACACGGGCGATCCCGGATCGGATAGCTTTTTTTATCAGCTCTTCTAGCGGTGGGGTTTCCATGATTAAGCCTCTCGTATCACAAGATCGGAATAGAACGGTTGATCCCACCCGCTATCTAGCGCGTGCTCGATCTGCCTAATCCGATACACACCGTCGAAGTCGTCGCTCTCTAATTTAATTCGACGCCCTGGTAAAAAGCGCCCGTCGAGTAGAGCGCGGACGTCCATCCCATTATTCCCGGGTGAAGGGGATCCGATCAAATTTCTGACCGCGGGGTCAGATGAAACGAGCACCGCTTGATCTGGTGCGTCTTTGCCTCGCGGTATGAATTGGAGCGAGCCCTGTTGGATCGACCAGTCCGCTCCTGCCATAAGGGCGAGGCGATCAAGTTCGTCTGAGGCGCGCCCGGCAAGCGTTATGCTTTGAGTCAACTGTGCGCCCGCGGGGATCTCGACGACCCCGAGAGGCAAACCCACCTCTTCGGCCAGCGCATCAAAAATATCTTGAAAACTCATCCCGCGATCAAATGTCTTATTGATCCTCGCGGCCCGGTATCGATCGCCCCCATCCTGCGCCTCGATCCCTAAAACCCGGTCGGGACCTTGTTTCGACATCAACGCGCCGCCTCGATTGATCGGGCCTGCGAAGATGAGCCGCGGCGTGGAATACCCAGCGAAAAGACGAACCGCCGCGCCCGGCTCCTGCGCCACAGCAATTGAATCTTTTGAGAGATTGTAGATCTGAATATCTGCGGCATTCGGGCTTGACTCAATGCCCAAGCGCACGCGTGCTGCCACGCGCAGCCCCTCCCATCGCCTGAATTGCTGACCGGGGACGCCGATCTCGACGATCACTTTTCGCCCGTATAGTCGCTCGCTCATTTTTTCTCCTTGACTATTTCAGACGAGTATTTACTATCGTAGATCCTACTTACAGCAGTACGACCCCAGACCGAGGAAGCGACATGGACGCTCGTCGAATTATGGAGGCTGTAAATCAAATTCTAGCCGAAGCCAATATCACCGTCGAAGAGTATATCGATTTTGCGATCGACCGAGAGCACGAGAAAGAAGAGAAGACCGAGCCGAAGCCTGATCCGAATCAAGTATTACGCGCTGCTTTGATCCGCGCTAAGGACAAGACGGGCTTAGAATATGACGATATCGGCGTGCTCGTTGGTGGAGTCACCGGGGGTGCGGTAGGTCATTGGGCGCGGGGGCGAACGAACCCAAATCTTGAAAATCGATCTTCGCTTTTCCACTGGCTCCGTAGTGTCGAGGACGCATTAGGGGTTGATCTTCTCCCCGGATCTTTCACCCTACACGAGGAGCCTACCATCTTAGAGAAGCGCCGCTAATTCGGCCTCACGTATGTAGATCAAGCGAAGAGATTCGCCTAAGTCTGTGCGCGAATAACCCGAAGGACCGACCGCTAAAAACGCACCGGGGGGAAGATCCGGGTTGAGCGATCCCGAAGTAGGGGACCAGCCTGGATCAAGTCTCCGCCCGAGCGCGAGCGGCGATCGGTCCTGCGCGTAAATATCGAGATACCATGCGGAAAGTCGTTGCCTCCAGGTGAGATCGATCAGGTATAGAGATCCATCGAGTTCGACCCGTTGGCGTTGCTTTCTCAGATCTGATCGTGTAGTGATCTCGACAGGCATTAGAATATCTCCGATAGTATAGATTCGTCCGCACCACCTAACAGATTATCAAAAAAACCGCCAGCGGTTTCCTCTGTCTCTTCGGCGGCTTGTGTACCTTGATCAACCTCCTCCTGGTGTCCCGCGCGGGCAGGGGGAGCGATCGCCTCGATCGGAACGTTGACAAAGAACGTCTGCGCAACGTCGATCCGCTCAACGACGATCTCGAATTCCGTCGAGTTCCCCGCTCGCATGGTGCCGGGCCAGCGAGCAAGCGCCATATTATCAAAAGATCCGGCCCGTGGAATATCCACGGTGATTTGCTCGCCGGACCGCCCGATCTCTTCGAGGATCCGAAATGTCTCCTGAATCCTCGCAATCCCGAACGGCCCATTGTCCGCGTGCAGCGGGGCTTCCGACTGCTTCACCGACAGTGTGACCCGCTTGGGATCTGCCTGGCTGTGGTCACTCGTTTTCGACCCGTCTTCAATCGGGTGTTTGGTAAGGGTAGCGGAACCGTCGAAAGTGCCCTCGACCCACGAATCAAAAGAAATCGTGTCGCCGGACTCGCGTATGATCGTAACTCGTGATCTCATAGCTCGCCGCCTCCGAATGCCGCGCTGGCCTCCCGAAGCCGACGCTGAAAAGATCCCTCTTGGCGCGCTGCGATCTCGTCCGCAAGCGCCGCGGGATCCGCCGTTGCGCCGTTGATCTCAATCGTGTCACCACCAAAACTAGCAGCGAGCGCGACATTGCGTTGGGCTTCTTGCCTACGACCTACAGCAACATCGTCCGAAGCTCCCGCATCACCGCCCAAAAAGCCAAGGCCGGGGACTCTTGACAACGCATCGCGTGCATTATCAAAGTGGCCTGTGATCGCCTCAATTTTCGACATAATCCAATCGAAAGCGCCCTGGAATGTCTCGCGCATCATCTGCACGCGATCCTGGATGATACCTAAAAAGAAATCACCGAAACGCTCGAAATGAGCACCGACAACTCCTAGTGCGGCCTCGACGACCTCACCAAAAGAATAAAACTCGCCGTTGACAAGCGCGAGAAAGAATTCTAAGACATCCCGGATCGAGGCAAACGCGATCTTGAAAAACTCGACCACCTGGGTCAGCGTACCTATAACAAGCGGTGCGAGCGCGCGGAAGATCGGGAGTGTTATATTCTCCCACCACCACATAGTGACGTCGGCGATTAGGCGAAACGCGGTGCCCGCCACGGCGGCGATCTTGTTTACTTCTCGAAACCAAACGTCGAAAACTTTGCGCGCGATCTTCGAGAAAATCGCAAAGATCAATTGCATATAGAGCGAGTACGCTTCCCACATCACACTAGCTAAACCAGCGACTTGCTCCAGCACGGGGGCCAGGTTCTTCTTTAGTACGCCCCAAAACTCTCGCACGATCGCAATTAATCGCCCCGCCCTGCTGTCCATGAATGCGGCCCAGAGATCCTGCACGACCGCGACGAGCCCGGCGACCCAGCCGTTTACCGTCTCGATGACGCCTAATTCGTTGAAGCGCTCGATCAGTTTTTCGGTGACGGATTCGCCGCCACGGAAATAGGTGATTAGATCTTGGACGACCAGCACGAGCCCGGCGAATAGCGCCGCGATCGCAATGATCTTGATCGAGAGCACTCCGACGATCGCAATCACGATCTTGACCGCACCAACAAGAAGCGCCCACGTTTTCAGCGCGCCGATCGTTGCGATGGTTGCGGCGACCGTAGATAGTGTGGTGTCCCACCCAACGGTGCGCTTGACGAGGGAATCGATCTGTGTGATCAATTCTCGCCCACGAGAGACGACTAGCCTCATCGCTGCGGCCACTTTTTCAAATACCTGATCAATCGCTTGACGAACGATCTTACCGTTGATAATATACCAATCGGTAAATCTATTCGCGGCGTTCGTGATCGTCGGCATCACCGACAGGCCGATCAGATTGCGAATCCCTTTTAGGATCCCCTGGATTGCGACCATCGAGCTTTGAAACTCGCGGCCAGCCTCTACGCCGTCCTCCGACATCACGACGCCGAGCGCTCGCGCCTGCGAGGTGAATTCTTCAATTCCGGCGGACCCCTCAGAAAGAAGAGGGATCAACTTTCGACCGAGATCATCACCCAGGAGGCGAACGACCGCGCTATTTCGCCGGTTCGCATTTTCGGTTTCGCCTACTGCGTCCGCGAAATCGTAAAATAGCTGCTCGGGGGATTTGTCTTTTAGATCCGCGACCTCGATCCCGATCAGGGCGAAGTCGTCGATAAAAGATTGCATCCCTGATTTTGCGTCCTCCGCGCGATCCGTCAGTGTATTAAAAACATCGCTGACGTCGGCGCCGTCGGCGCCAAATCTCTCGAAAGCGTAGCTTAATTCTTGCGCGGCCTCGACCGTAATATTCAGAGAGGTTGCCATCTGCGACGCTTCGTCGCCTGCACGGGCGGTAGATCGCACCATCACAAGGAGAGCAGCGCCCACAGCGCCAGCAGCCGCCACGACCGCAAGCAGAGTTTTCTTGACGCCTTGGATCGTCTTATCGAAGGCAACCGCGCCCCGATCGTCGGCGTCCAGCCCCAGGCGCACCAATAGATTTCTGATTGTGGTGGTCTGAGCCATAAGGAGATCGCCTAGTGTTTATGCGGTTTGGCGGGGAGAAGGGGCATTACTTGCGTGGGGCGCTTGACGGGGTGTATAAGCGCGCCTATAATAAAAGTCCGCCGAGGGATTAGCCCGAGGCACTGACTGGAGAGAGAAAATGACGAACGCAATCGAAATAAAAGAAATCCGAACCGTCAACCGGACCAAATTGGCTATCTACGAAATCGACGGACGCCGAGGAGCCTCTTTCGTCCCTCGGGTGGTCGTCATCATAAAGGCCGTCGGTAAGTGGCTCATTAAATCGCTGGGCCTCGAAGGCGACAGGATCGGAGCGCTTGAAGCCATCGGCGGGAACCGGTGGCAGAAAGGCGAGATGGATCGAGTTTATATCAATGATCTCGTCAAGTGGGTCGGCCTCGAAGTGGAGCGGTACAAAACCGGCAATATTTCCTACGCCGAGCTCAATGGCGAGAAAATCAGCAACAGCAGGGCTGACAAGATCATGAACCGCTTAGACGGTAAACTTTGGTGGGACGTGGTAGAGGGTGCATGGGATTGGAAGTGGATTGCAGAAGACGACGCGGAAGAAATCATCGACGCTATTGAAGAAGCTATTTAATCAACCTCGCTCGCCGCCATGATCGCATCAATCCAGGCGAGTGAGTGGACCAAATCGCGCACGGTCCACGACTCCTTGATCGTCATTAGGCTATCATTGTAATGCTCACTCGCGGCGACCCGGTGAACATAAGGGTTGACCCCGAAAGAGAGCGCGCGATCAAAGGCCTCGCGCGACTTTCGCTTGAATTTATCATCCTTGGTGTCCCGAGGTTTCAGGACGTAGAGAAAAAAGGGAGGAAGCCGTTTGCCTGAATCACCGCCCATGCAGCCTGGAATTGCTCCATATAATTCGCGACATACGCGGATTCATACACGGCCTGTTTTGCAAGCGGGGTCCCGTCGCGGTAGGTATGCGCAAAGAGAGACTGAAATAATTTCTCGTCGCCCGCGAGCGCGATCGACTGCTGGAGATCCCTCACGATTTGGGCGAAGTCGAGATCAAGGGTTTTGATCTGGGCCATGATCTGATCGAGATCGATCCTGGTGTCGAGTCCCTTACCTTCGCCGGTCTGCGCGCCCTTCACAAGCTCAATAAGATCGCCGAGATTTGAGGACACCAGTCGACCAATTGGCTCCCCGGCCATCCCGAGAATCCGCAGACAAAGGCGCGTGCCCTCGCTTGACTTATGCGGCTGCACGGTGTACTCGTGAGGATTACCCTTCGCATCTTCGAGTATAAAATCAATCGGATCTGCCATGTGTGTTCTCCCTTTTGTGGTGTTCAAAGTGGCCCTGGTATTTACGTCCTACGATCACTTCCAGAGGATCTTGTCAGCGGCGTAGGGAAGCAAGAGCACGAAATCCCTGTTCGTTTTTCCCGATTCCTGGTTTGGGTTCGGGCGTACGGTGAAAAACGCATCAGGGGATCTTACGACCTCTCCGGACACGAAATTGCGTAGGTAAAAAGAGACTTTCTTGATCTCCCCTGGGGTGATCTCTTGAAGATTCAGAAGACCCCCTAGATACGCAGCGCCCTCGGTATTTTGCGCAAGTGCGATCGTCGCGAGGACGCGTTTGTCGTTCGTCCGGTTGACGTGTACACCGCCGTCAGCGCCGATCTCGTGCTCTGCGATATCGCCCCCCATCTCAAAGGTTACGCCGCCGTCAACGGCCCACCCCGTGATTACAACGCCGTCGACGTTGCAAATGATTTGATTGAAATCGTGCGTGCTGGTTTTTTCAACTGCCATTGTTTTCCTCGCCTATTTATGATAAGTGTTCGTTTCGTTCGGGCTCGTTTACTCGGTTTCTACGACCGGCTGACGCGAGAAAACGAGGTCGAAGTCGAAAGTGCCCGCACTCGTTGCGAGTTGCGCGCTGCCCGTCCCTCGGATACGTGCGGCCTCGATATCGGCAGCGGTCGGGATTGGAAAGTCCGCACTGGTTTGTCCGGGGACAAAGTGCCCGGTGTCCTCGCCAGTGTCAAACAGATTCTCAACGAGCGGTTGCACGAGCGCGACGCCATCGAGAGAGACGGGGATCTTCTGACCGAGTCCGGTTTGCCGGATCTTGGTAGCGATCACGGCTTCTTGTAGTCGGCGCTTGAACCAGTGTTTCGTCACGATCTCGGAGATCTGACGGCCTGCGAGATTGACACCTACACCGTCCGACGCCAGGTAAGTGGTCGCGCTTCCGAAAGGCAGAACCAGGTTGACATTGTTGTCCTCGGCGTGTCCTTGTTCGGTTTCAGTGAGCGTGGTAGCATACCCCTGCACGCCGCTAAGATTCGCGTCCCAGGGGGCGCTCGTCACATCGGGAGAGAAGGCAAGTCGATTTGCGCACCACGCGGAATCAGCGAGCTGCGCGGGGGTGTCGTGAAATACGACAGCGGTATTCTCGTAATCCGCAATTGCCGAGAAATCACCAGCAATACCCGCGGTGATCCAATCGGCGTCATCGGACTGGAGAAGAAAGATCCGATCTCGCGCTTCCGTCCACGTCGCGATCGCCACCTGATCGGCGGCAAGTCGAGTGTCTGCAACGATACCGTAGAAATCGGGATCGATACCCTCAATCGCGGTCAGCGCCTCGTCGTACCCCTCAGTGGCGGTAGTGTCCACGCGGCCCACCTTGATCTCAGCGGGTCGCGGGGTCTGCGAGAATCCCAGGCGGACCGCATTAGCGACGTCCTCCGAAAGGAATCCCGCAGTCTCGTCCGCGTCAACAGCGGAGGGCGTCAAATAGGTCCGCACTCGGTCGCCGTCCAGGGTATTTCCGTCAGCCTCGTCGCCCAGGATCAGCGGGATAAACCCGGCGACACCGGCGGGAGGGGGGTCGAGTAGGATCGAGATTTGAATTTGCTTATCGTGAGTTGCGCCCATAAAATTTCCTCATGGTTGTCAAGGGTTTAGATCGAAAATCAGGTTTTCCATTTCTTCCACGCCGCCGACCGGATCGGTGAAGTTCAGCGTGTAATGCAGCGTGAGATCACGGGAAAAGCGTTTTTCTATTTCGTTGTCGACTAGAATCGATAGATCGTTGATTCCTCCCGTCGGCTCCAAGGTGATCATCTGACCCGCGAGATATTGCTGAATCGCTGTTGTCTGCAGTCGCATTGTCGCGATCGTCAACAGTTGATCGCCTCCGCGCCCGTAGGCGTCGAGTTGAACGGTGCCGGTGAGTTCAGCGCGCACATTCTCGACGATCTCATCTAAGCCATTGAGTCCGGGCAACTTCTCGGGGCGTCCGTCCTCGACGCCTTGCAGAACTGTTTGAATCGTGATATAGGGGAGATCCGGGCGCGTGCCCGAATCGTCTGCGGGGCGAACGCGCGACCCGCCTAGCCCGGTGGCCTGGAGCAACCACCCGCGAACAGCGATCAGAATTTGATCATCTAGCGCTGTCATGTGGGGACCTCTTTCTCGCGGATGAGATAGCCCTTGTAATGAGGGATTAGGGATTGCCTCGGCTCGACCTGTCCGACCACATAGCGATCGCCTAAATACACGATCTCATCGGCGGGCGTTTTATCGAATTGATCCGAGGTTTGCAGCTCGGTTTCCGTGTAGACTTTCCAGCGGGCGCTTGATCTGATCCCCTCGGGGAGTGCGGCCCGCTCTGTGCCGGAGATCGGCTGGAATGATCCGGTGATGTCGACCTCAGTGGCGGCGGGCTTGATCGTGCGCCCGGTGTCCGGGTCTTGCGTTTCGGTTCCGTATCGATACAGCGTTGCGGGTTTGGGATTGATTAGCATTTACTTTTTCTCCTCAATCTTCCAATCAATCGCCTGTCGAAGTTGCCCGGTATCGACCAGGGGTTTGCTCGATCCCTTGCGCGCGATCGTCTGCTGCGTGAGCGCGGGATCAATCCCTTTTGAAATCTTCTCTTGCACGTCCGCGGCAACTCTTGCGCCTACGAGCCCGAGAGCGCGAGGCATTGTCATCGACCCATCAAGCACTTTCGCGACTCCGCGGGAGATCAGATCGGCGTATTTTGCTCGGTTTTCGTCCACGGTGGATCGAAGAAACGATCTCTGAGGCACACCACTACGACCATCGCCCGCAGGGCTTGAATCTTCAAAACGATCGAGCGTCCCAAACTCGTGAAATGTCCCGATCTGCGCCGTAGTTACGGCGGCTCCCTGTCCTCGCTGATACGGTTTATTATCCTCGCTGTGAATGCCTACGGTGATCGAGGGTTGACCTAAGCTGGCGAGATCCTTTAAGATGCGGTTGTAGCCCTGATCTTTGTCGATCAGTTTTGATTTCTTAGCCATAGGAGCACCGCAGTGAGTAGACACGAATTCCTGAAAAAGATCGCAGACCTGATGAAAGAGCTCGCAAAAGAAGAAAAGGCGTCTTTCAAGGCAAGTGAGGCTCGCCGAAAACTAAACCCTGGATCATCCCGTGCACGAGTGACCACCGCTAACGCGCGATGGGCGTCGGCGGCGGAAGCGCGGGATCGAACGCTGAAAGCGCTCAACGATCTGGGCGTGGTGATCCCACGGGGTCATTGACTCGCGTACCACTCTCCGTAAGCGATCGCCATTTCAAGCGGCTTGCGGAGATCGGCTTTCTCGGTGAGTTCGAGAACGCGGATCAGATCCTTTTGTTCTTCCAGGGGGAGCCCGGCGAAGTCATCGGGGTGCAAAAAAGTAGCTTCCTCGGGATCCTCCTCTTCCGGAGCGCCCGATTCCTCATCAGAATCCTCTTCTTGTGGCTCCCCGGGATCCACTTTCTCCGGATCTTCGGGATCCTCCTCTTCCGCGACCTTGTGCGGACCCTCAACCCAGATCGCCGCACCCGACGACACCAGCGCAAGGCCAGCATGATAGGGGTAATCGCATCGAAAATTGACGGGGCGTTCTTTTCCTAGTAGGTCTTTCGGGCGTTGCAATTCTAACCAAGGCATGGTAAATCTCCTTTATTTTTTAAGTGAATGGTGAGGTCGGGATCGCGTTCCGCAGTTCCAAAAATTGCGCACCGTAGGGTGTGCTCGCGATCGACGCGTCTGCGCCGGTGAATCCTGCGATCGCCTGGGAAGAGATAGAAAGATCCCCTTCGCTAATACTGGTGACGGGCCCAACGAGCCCGCCCGTGGAGGCGCTCCCGCGAGCGCGTGACAGAATATGAGCAGCGAGTAGCGCCGCGGCCTGCTCGAATAATACGCCGAATGCTTTCGCGCTTATCCGCTGGACCGCTAGCGTGATCGCCTGCTCCAGAGTCGGATCATCGAGCTCGGCGAACTCTGGAGCGAGAATTTTTAGGGTGTCTAAACTCGACATTACCGCACCAGCTCATAATCGTCTTCGGAACCGTCGATCTTGCCGTCGCTCACCGGAGCGCTCTTGGCGCAAAGATCCTCAATAAACTCGGTGCCCGCCTGAGAGACAAGCCGACGAGATTCACCTTTATTCAGATCTGCGGAAAGATCCTGACTTGCGCGAATATGGCCGCGATCCATTCGGACCGTGATCGCTTGAAGCCCTTTGATCCCCTTCCAAATCTTGTCCTCGATTTTATTACGGCCCGGCATGATCTTGATAATCTTCTGCCCGCCCTTTTCTTTATGGGGGACGACGAGGGGGGAGGGACACATCGAAAATACATTCATGGCTTCACCTTGTAATATGCGATCTTGTGATCGCGTTTGTGTTATTTTCTGTGATCTACTTGACGCCTGATATAATCGCGCCTATATTGTTTCTTGTCAGCGAGGGAATGGCCCACGCTAAACAAGGAGAGAACGAGATGAACAATCAATTCGACCTAGACCAAGAAATCGAGAATGCAATTCAAACGTTGATTAAAGTCGTCAGCGCCCGCGACACCGAGCCCACCGAAGACGAAATCATCGAGCTCGGCGAGCGCTGTGGTGTGCTCGCGATTGCTGTCGCGTACCGCCCCAGCCACTCCCGCGTAGAAGAATGGGAGCCCGTAGACGGCGACCTTGAAGCGCTCAACGAGCTCTTCGGGACTGAGGACCTCGAAGATCTCTTAGGGATCGACCGAGAGGAGCAAGTCCTCCGCCTCTTCTCCTCGGCGTACAAGGACGCAGCACGATCCACCGTCGACGGGATCGCCGATGTCGCGGATCAATGGTCCTGAAAAAGTAGACCCCCGATCGCCCAAGGAGAAGGAAAGCGATCAGGGGTCTGCCCGCTCACGCGGGCATTTCTGCGATCACCATCTCAAGCGGATAGTCAGAGACTACACCGCCCGAGGAGGCTACGCAATTTGTGACCACAGCCATATTTCGGCGCTGCGGCTCGAGTTGGGTAAAAGGCTCAGCGAGTTTGTGGCACACACTATCTTCGGTTCTACGATAGACCGTGATCACGTTTCCGCCCGAAGGACCGGCTGCACGAAGCTCTCGGACGCTCTCGACCTGGACACCAGGATTGGTGTTTAGAAAGTGCTGCAAAATCGTAGTATCGCTACCAGATCCCAGAGGCGTCGACTTCACATAATCGTAGTCTTCGGGAGCCAGGCCGACAAAGTTGGGCTCGGCGACAGTATCGGTGAGTTGACCGGGAGCGTTGATAATCGCGTTCATTTCCGCGAGAATATCCTCTGGGTTCGCCGTGCCGTTGAAGGCGACGGTTACGACATATCGGGGAATATATGGGAAATTAAGCAGACCGAAAAGACCGCTCGACGGATCGCCGTACCACATAATTTGATTGAACTTCTGTTCAATCGCTCGGCGAGCAGCGCGGGGCTTTTTTTCGCTGATATTAAGCCCGCGGGACGCCTGCATCATCTCTTTTCGACTGTACTGATAAGCGCAACCGAAAGTCTTGATTTTATAGGTATACTCGCGACCGGTCACGTCGACCATCGGGAGATCATCAGCGTAATCGCTGATCACTTTCGCGAGCCCGATGAACTCAGCCATCCGGTGCGTGTAGGTATTGAACGCGGGGTCGGCCTCGCCGTTCTGCGGGATCAGCGTGAATCCATTTTGAGGCGGAAGTTTGTCTTCAAGCACGCGCTCGCGGATCTGCTCCAGATCTCGTTCAAAGTGAGCACCGGCGACGGGGCCGAGCACGCTGTCAAGTCTAAGGTGGGTCAAATTCATGATTTTTTCCTCTTTTCGTATGATCGATCGTTAGACCACCGATCACACGACCGGCGGAGATTCGTTTTTTTTTTTTTATTCTGGAGTGTTACAAAGCGCGCGATAGTCGACTACCCTACCGCGCGCCCGCTATCAGTCGAGGTTCAACCCGAGGACCGCAGCGCCCTTGCGCGCTCCCTGGAGCCATCGGCAACCGGGCAGTTCCACAAGACCGCTACCCGATGCACCCGCGAAAGCGCCGAGTTTGTCAAGCGCTCCGTCCGCAGTGTGACGAACATAAACTGAATCGCCCACGCTTACATCAGCCTCGACCTCAACATAGAAGCGACCTTCCCGCCCTACATTGAGCTCGTGACCGCCGGGGTATTCTGCGGCGATCGTTTCACCGACTCCGGTAGCGCGGCCCTTTTCGGTGGTGGCGGTGTACATCGAAATACCGAGCACATCAGCGGGAGCGTTCTCGCTGAGCAGCTTGACCAAAAATGATCCGTCATCAGATTCACCGACAAGCTGCACCGCACGACCAAACGGGATCGCGGCGGCTTTCGCGTTTTCCTGCGTCTCGGTTGCCGTGGTATCAGTACCGTCCGCAAACTGGAATCCGATCCCGCCTACTCTGGCGGTTACGGTCACAGTATCGGTGGCGGCTTCCGCAATCACAGAGCCATTGACAAGGGGCTCGGCGTTGATCGCTGCGGCGAGCGCGGCGGCCACAGCATCCTCATCTGCACCGGTAGCGGAGATCAGTTTGTTCTGAATTGTGAGATCGCCCGCGCTCGCCGCAGCGGTCACGGCGAACTCAACAACCTGCGTGGCTCGGGGATCATCGTTGATCCCGGTGAGGATATCGGCGGATAGGTGCGAGGAGTAGGGCATTCCCGGAAAGCCCCGCACAAGTTCGGTTTCATATCGCAATTGCATATTATACTCTCTTTTTTCTGATGGGGTTGACTTCTTTTCGATCTCGTGTTACCGGATCACTTGCCAGTGAGTGCCTCGGCGAGCTTGCGGGCGATCTTGTCGGTGTCACTGGAGTCATCGCGATACCCGGAAAGCAGTCGCTTATTGTACCGATCTTGCGCTGTCTCGGCCCCGGCTCTATCCCTGCGAGACTGCGAAACGCGAGCGCTCACATCGTCGTAGGAGTCCTTACGGGACTTGGCGATCTCTTGCGCCGCCAGGTATAGCCCCTGGATCTCCGAATCGGTTGCAGCGTCGGCGCGTGCCTCTCCGAAATGGGCCTTGACAATGGCACGTTTCAGCTCGGAGTTGGTGAGTCGATCAGCGCCTTCGATCGAGTCGTAGCGCTGGGCTGCTTCTCCGAGATCTCGACGATCATTATACCAGTCAAGTCGATCTTTCTCGATCTCTTCCGACGTCGGCGCGGAGTCTCCACGATTTTGCTTGTCTTCGTCCATATCCTCTTTATCCTCATCGCCGGTGGATCGAAATTCCTCCAATAGCGCATCTAGTTGCGCGTTTTTCTCATCATACTGGCCCTGAATCGCATCGGCCTGGGCTTTCATCGAGTCCAGTTGCTCGATAAATCCTTTCATCGCCTTCGCGATCTCTTCCAACATGGCGTTTTCGCCCTCCTCGTCCTCTTTTTCCTCGTCCTCGTCGGCCCGTTGCTCGGCGAGCGAGACGGCGACCGATTCCGCCGCGGTCTTGAGGTTTTTGATCGAATCGGCGAGCGTTTTATTTTCATTTTTTGTTGGCATGTTTTTATCCTGTCTGTTATCGTTTTGGGATCCGAATACTTCTTTGTCTGCTGCAGCCTGTGCGGCCTCGTCGCGCTCGCCGGGCTTGTCTTTTCGGCGCGGTTTCTTCCAATATTCTAGCTGGTACACCTCGATCCATTGGCACCTTGTTTCGTCGTCGAGCTCCTTGACTCTCATCGGAAGATCGGGATCGTGGATATGCCAGTATTCTCCTCCGCACGAGTCATCACGGTAGGATAGCGCGTCAAATCCGCCGTCCTTCCCGTCCGTCCGTATCGCTACGGTAGGACCGGCGCGCCCTTGCTCGACGACTGCGACATGATTACACATCCGCCCAATCTGGATCGCATCATAGCGTCCATAGCGCGGGTGAATGCCGGGGGTGGTGTCGAGTTTTTCTAGCTGGTATCCCAGCGAGATCTCTTTTTTATCTCCCCGCTCGATCTCATCTGCCAGATCTTGATCCGTCACGACAATTTCGATGTTGACATAGCCGTCGGCGTACTGCACGTTTTGGAGTGAAAACCCACGTTGCAGTTCGCGGGAGTTCGTGGAATCGACACGCCCGGCCTTGGGGTGTCCGTCCGTCACGGGCTTGATCGCGCACGATCCGAGCGAATCTTTACGGGATAGCTCTTTTTCCGTGACCAGCTCGACTCTTGACGAGCCGTCGGGGTTACGATAGAGAAGTGCGCCCGCCCTCGCCGCCGATGCAGAGCACAGAAGATAGCCTTCGGGTGTTCTGTGCGTCGGCTTTAATTGAAATTGATCGAATCGGAGCATGATATGACCGAAGAAAAAGAGGAAGAAGAGAAAGCGCCGGATCCTGGGAGCAGCGAGGCGCTTGACCTGGGCTGTCGGTGTCCGGTGCTTGACAACGCGCACGGCATCGGGTATATGGGTGTTCTTGGGCGCTGGGTCTATTCCAGCGATTGCCCATTGCACTCAGAGTAGATCCTCAACGACCGGCGAGGCAGTGCATCGGCAATTAATTGGCCTTCCCGGGTGTCCGTCTTGCGGAGGCTCGGCCCAATTGAAGATCTCTCCATCACGGTCGTAGTGATTGCCGTGCATCCTCGGGCTTGTGACTTTCGGATAGAGTCCGCTTGGATTACCTACGACGCGTTCGTCGTTCGACGTGCTCCACCGATAACGGGTAACGCCTAATTCCCGTTGCCTGGTTTCAGTAATACCACCGGCTATTGATCCTATCTGATCGCGGGCGATTAATTTCGCCCTTGACTCCGCTACCCCAAGTCTTTCTTGTACAGTGTCTTGAAATACTTCCGCCCGCTGTCCGTTTCGCACGGCCTCGACGAGTTCATTCTGTACTTGAAATAGGAACTGATCCGGCATATCCTTGATCAGTCTCAAATTTGTCATCGAGAATTCTTTGATTAGTGACTGCGTGAGTTGATCACCGAATAGCGGATCTACGCCTACCACCGACGACCACTGACGCGCGGTTTGTCTAGTCTCAAACATATCGACCTGACCGGCGATCTCAGTCGCAAAATCAGTAATATCCCGATCGGTCCAAAAGCCTTTGACAGCTAACCGAACACCGATGATCTCTTGCGTGATGATCTTGACTATCTTTTCAGTTGAGTCTTGACGCGCGAGATGGTCAATATCTGCGCCGTATAACTCGACAACTTCCTGGACCGCGTCCTGGGCGACGCGCGCGGTGAGTCGTGTCCGTCGCAGCAATTCATTTCTGAATTTGCGTTCGATCGCCCGTGGGTGTGAGCCCCGGAACGCGTCGAGGCGGCTGCGCTTACGTGCTTTTCGGATCGTTGTCAAGAGTCGCCTCCTCCTTGATTTTCTTATCAGCGAAAAAGCGTTGTGCGTGATTTCGGGAAATCCCAAAACCGAGCATCAAGATCTCAACCGCGCCGCACGCGGGTAGCTCCCCGCGTGCGACTTGCGAGATCACTTCTGCCATCGAAGCGACCTGCGCACCATCGAATTCTGCCTCAACTTCTGGTACGCTACCGGGCTTGTCTACGATCTCCGGTGCTTCTTTGCCGCGCAGTGCCCTCGTCGCTTCCATCATCGCTTGATAATCAGCGTCGTCGTCTACATCGTCAGAACTGATGACGATATCCGCGCTGAATCCTGCGGCGGTGTAGCGTGCTCGCGCCTCGTCTGCGGTATAAACTCCGCGATCGATATTCTTAGAATCCGCATCCGCTACGATATTGCGGATCTCGGCCTCTTCTTTTTCCGAGGGTGTCAAGAGCGCGTGGAATTTCACGCGATAGCCGTCCTCGGAAAGTTCGTCATGAGCGATCGAGAGCATTTTGCAGATCTGCATTAGCGCGGGTGCTAAATATTGCTCTTGATCTCCTGCGATCCCGTCGTAATAATTGCGAGTACCCGACTGGTCATCAGTGGATAGGCCGCTCGGGGATTGCCCAAAAAGGATCGTGATCGGGATGCGGACCGTCGCCGAAAGATTCTGCTGCTTGATCCGATAAGCTTCGATCAGTCCGGTGAACGACGAGGTTTCGTTTCGATACTCGTCCTCGGCGTCAATCACGATCATTCGTGTGGTTGATTTTCCCTCTTCGATCGCTTCCAGGCGATTGCGAAATTGTTCATTGTCCGCGTCGCCATCGGGACCGGTCAAGATCGATTGCAGATTTTTCAGCGATAAAACGCCATACTGAAACTGATCGATCGCCTCGCGCACCGAGTCCGTCGCCGTGTTGATATCGACAAGCGAGGAGAACGCTGCCTCAATTTTGGACTGTCCCCATCCGTCGTAATCAACTACAGCCCCATCGGGGATCGGAAGTCCTGGGAATCGAATCACGCGATCGGCGTGGACTCTTGGGGCCACCTGGGCGCTATGACGCTTTCGAGGGTGGAGCCAATACGTCTCCGGGTCCCCAAATTTCGGGTGCTCTATATCCTCGTACCACGTGGCCGGTTGAAGTTCGTGGCGGGAGAAAACATGAAGCGCCTTGACACCGCGAACATTACCCTGTACGGGCTCGTCCATTGTGCCATCGTCGTCGAGGATCATCACGACCCCCGCGCCCCCGTAGATCCCTGCGGTCTTCATTGCCTCGCGCAGCTTGAATTGCACATCGAGGCGTGATAGGTGCTCTGCAAAAGGATCTACGCCCGCTTCGCCGTCGTCAACCTCGATCTTCCACCCACGGCGAGTAGCATCATCGGCGGGACGGTCCACGACAAGGCGCGCAAAGCGTGTGTGTAGGTAGATCCCGGCAAGTTGCTGTTGGTTTAGTAGCGCGCCCGCTTTACGGATCGTAGGCATTCCGGTGCTTGACTTAATCCCCGAAAAATGTCTGTCTTCTCGCCATTCCATTCACAGCCTTTATTACCAGCGGCCCCAATGATCGGCGGGGTCGTCTTTGTTTGTGTTTGGTATGAGTAAATGAGAGAGCGCTTGCGTGGTCGTGTCAACCTGATCGTCATTCGCGGTACCAGGAAAGTTTGTTATCTCGTGCGCGTATTCTCTGACCCAGGGCGCGATCTCCTCACAAGGGATATAGACATTACCACCGCGAAATAGCGGGGCGACGCCTTGCAATCGCGCTTCTTTTGATCCGGTCGGTTTGACGGGCTCAATTCCGGTGACTTTATCTTTCAGGATCGGAATCACCGCCCGCCCGTCAGCTTTATTCTCGACGATCTTAGAGACGGCGCGCGACCACAGCGGATCATCCGCTTTTTCAAGCATCACTTTTAGTGTTTCGTTGATGTCCCAGCGCCCGCGCACCTGATCGACCAGGTACGCATTGGCAGGTTGCGACGCGGGCACGAGCCATAGTTGACCGACCGCGTAACTTGACGTAGCGCTTTTACCACCTGCGCGTAAATCCCACGATTGGATCCACGTCCCACGCGTCGACGGAAGCGATGTCCAATATTGGAGATCGCCCGTCTTAATAACCGTACCGCCGGGGGGCGTCGGGTTTTGTTGGTATAGCGCCTCAAAGAAATCAGGATTTGGGCCTTTGATCGCCATCAGCGCGTCAAGATCTTTGAACTCAGGCCACAGGACTTCCCCGATCTCTCGGGGGTCGTGGGGGTTATCGTCCGACTCTTTGATCGCTGGGAATTCGACGACTTCCCACTGATCTGCTCCCTCAATTGATCGTGCCTCATCAAGCAATCGCCCCGCTATATCGTCCAAGTGCCACCGCGTCATGACGAGGAGCACTTTACCCTTTTTTGATAAGCGAGCGCGTAGACTTCCGGCCCACCATTCATATACGGATTGTCTCTCTTTCGCACTTTTCGCGGTTTGTTGCGAGAGTACATCATCGAGCAGCAGGAAATCAGCGGGGTTCCCATCGACGCCCTGCCCCGATCCTCGGGCCATGTAAGAGCCGTTTTTTCCGACGATCTCCCAATGCGCTGCCGTGTTTTTTGCGCTGTGCCTCTCGTCCGTCGCTACGTGCTTTGATGGTATCTGTGTGTCGGGGAAGATCCGGCGATACGCATCAGAATTTAGAATCCTTTTCGCGTCTCTCGACATTGAGAGCGCCAGTTTTTCCGCGTATGATCCGCCGATGATCCGGGCATTGGGATTATGTCCTAGAATCCAACCGGGGAGACAGCGGGAGGTCAGCTGGCTTTTTCCGTGTTGCGGAGGCATAAAAACCATGAGTCTGTCAAGCCCCGAATCGGGATCGCAGAACTCTTGCAGCTTCTTTGCCATTTTGCTATGATGCCAGTTTACCTCGTACTCTTTCCCACCGTTTAGTTCGGGGAATACCTGCCTCACGAATTCGAGATAGGAACGCCTCGCACGCTCTGACCTTACTTCATCCGGGCGTGGTAATATCATCGGCTCTTACTCGTCGTCGGTGCCTTCCTCT
>Ga0306901_1000396_pt1 | contig 19630 bp, 20 predicted proteins | sample AntRauMFilla3767_FD_190431 | JGI IMG/M metagenome (GOLD analysis project Ga0306901, IMG submission 190431) | Saline lake microbial communities from Rauer Islands, Antarctica - Metagenome Filla 3 #767 (v2) (version 2) | ecosystem: Environmental > Aquatic > Non-marine Saline and Alkaline > Saline ... | reverse complement strand
AAACTGGAACATTTGGAAAAGTTCCTACCTTTGGAATGATGTTCTATGGTGGTCAATCTGCAGGTAATGTTAGTGGTGATAACTGGGATGAGGTGGAAAGTTTCTATATATCTTACGATGATGGTTCTATAGAGACAAAGATATGGGCACCACACGCTAACGCAGACGGCGATTACAGCAATCAAACAAGTGATAAGGGTAATGTGTACACACCAGTTAAACCATTGCCTCAATTGTCCACTCTCAAGAACTTAGAGGTATATTGTGCAAGAACAGACCTAGCTGACAGTACAACGCTCGCTACGCTAAAATTCTACAAGAATCAGTCAGATACACCCTTTGTGACTAAGACGGTAACAGCAGAGGATACCTCTAAAGGGTATAAGGATATAGAGCTTAACCAAGCCTTTGTCAATACTTTTCAGATGGAAATAGAGTGGAATGATACTTTACCGCTAAGTAAAGATATATTTCACCCGTCTCAAGCCGTCTTATCCTACGAACTAACTTCGACAAAAGGTTAAATCTATGTTATAATAATTATTAGAGTATGTCAGTTACAGTATCAAACATTATAGATATAGTTAATACAGACATTGGGGATGACTCCAATGATAGAGTTACTGAACCTGAACGATTAAGTGCTATTACAGAGGCAACAGCGTGGATGCAGGAAGAGCTAGGTAACGACCATCAAGTTAAGGTTCATGGTGTTCAATACAGCGACATTAAGCACCAGTATCGTCTTGACGACACCATTCCAGACATTATGAATGGTACTGATTTACGTCTAGATACTAAGAACCCTAACAACCACTTTGTGTTTAAGTCTGCTTCTGATGTATTACAAGACATAGAGAATGGTATTGGAGAGAATTCATACGGTATAGACCGATATAGTGGACGTTCTTACCTTACGATAAACTATCCCTCTTCTACTAATCATGAGGTAATTGCTCATCTAGATAATGTTGATGATTGGACAATAGATAATGATGCAATCAATCTAACATCTGACTCAAAAGAGGTACGACAGGGCTCTGGGTCTGCTATGTTTGATGTAGATGTAAGTGTCTCAGTTAATGATAGCGCCACTGTTAAGAGTTCTGCGGCTATTACCCCTTCTGACCTAACAATCTATGATGATTTGGGGTATTACTTCTTATGGGTATATATTCCTGACGCTATTGATATTACCTCTGTTGACCTCATTTGGGGTACTGATGCTTCCAACTACTGGACTGATACAGCTACAGAAGATACATATGGACTTTCTTTCTCAGATGGTTGGAACCTTGTAGAGTTTGATTGGTCAGCTTCCGCTACTGTGGGAAGTCCAAGTGCAGCCAATGTTTCTTATTATGAAATGATAATCAATTACAATGCTACTCAGGTTGATGATACTGGCTTTAGGTTTGATGGTTTACAGATTACTAATACAGAAAAAGTAACTCTTCATTACACATCATTCCACGTTGGAGAAGATAATGCAGGAAATGACCTCTTGTCATTCACAGCAACTACTGATGTACCATTCTTCTCTGGACAGTACGACCACTATAAGTTCACTATTGGACACAAAGCATCATCTATTATCTTTGATAGCTTACGACTAAGTAATGAATCTGCTAAGAAGGAGGCTCAAGCCATTAAATCTCTTGAGAGGTATAAGAACCTTGTTCCTACTCATAAGAAGCATGAGACAGGAGGATTCAAGGTTTCAGGACTAAATTTTAATTAACAAATATTATGGCAGCACCAGAAAATGACCTCATAAACCAAGACGGTTCAATAAGCGACAAGCTTTCAAAAGCTCGTAGCCAGGCTCTTGAAATACAGGAAAGTATAAGTAATCTACCAGATGATAGTGGTAGTACCGATACTTCTTCTCCATTTGGTAGTAACCAAGTATTTATGGAAGAGTTACAAGGAAGACTACTGGGTTCATCTGGTATGGTATCTTCTTCTGATAGTGGTCTTGAATCAGAGATTAAACGTGCTATTGACCAAGCTGGTGAGGGTAGGCAAGCACGTACCCAAGCTATTCGTTCTCGATTCTCTGATTCTATTGCACAGGCACAGGGTGCAGGAGAACGCGGTGCTACACTAGAACGTGAGAGAACTGGTGGTTTTGCTACCAATCTTTCTGCATTACGTGAGGTTACACGACAAACAGACCAACGTATTCAAGCTTTAGAAGGTCAGAGGGAGCAAGCCCTACTACAAAATCGTGCTGATGTAGCTGACCGTATTAGTGATATTATACTACAGGAACAGCAGTTAGAGCAGCGTACACGTGAGAACACTATGAGTAATCTATTCAAGGCTCAAGGTCTTGTACAAAGCCAACAGCAATTTGATGTACAACAACAACGACTACAACAACAGTTTAATTCACAGGAGGGACGTTTACAAGAAGCTCAAGACCTAAGGGAAATTGAGCAACGTATTAATTTCTTGGTGGAGAATGGACTTGTTGACCAAGTTGGTGAAGGTCAACTTGCTGGATTAGAGGAAGAGTATGGATTACCACAAGGTTCATTGAGTAAGATTAAGGAAAAGAAAGAGTTAAACCTGCGTTCGGTTCCTGGTCTTGGTTTGGTGAATGTAACACAGGATGCTGACGGTAATCCTGTCACAGAGGTTATATTTCGTGAACCACAAAAACAAAGTCCAGCTCCAGAGGATGTATTCGAATTTGATGACGATGATATAGATAATCTAACAAGAGCTGGTTTTCAACCACATATTTTACCAGGTATTCAAAAAGGTATTAATTCGTTTGGATTAGAAGCTGTCTTAGGTAATCTCTTGATTGATGAAGAACCACTTACTGCTGACCAAGAAACAGCATTAAGGGCAACAACCAATGTTGATGTTAGTGGTAATTGGTATGATTCTCCGGGTGGTAGCTTAAAAACATTAATAAATAGAACAGGAGGCGGAGGTTCACCAGGCGTAGAGGAATAAATTATGGCTAAACAGCAAATGAAAAAACAAACATTAACTTACAGGGAAGGATTCAATCCTGGTTCTTCCACTTCTTCCAATGGAACACAGCAAATGAAAAAACAAACATTAACTTACAGGGAAGGATTCAATAATGCTGCTAGAGAGAGAGAGCAAAGAGCTAATGAACAACGAATAAACAGTCTTCAAAGAGATGAATCTCTGGGACCGTATAACCGTGTCTTTGGTCAAAGTGTTGCAACAAGTCAAAGGCAGGCACAGGAAAGACGTGAGAACGAAAGACGTGAATTTAGTCAATCTTTTCAATCTCCTCAATTTGGTCAAGATACTACTATAAGTAATACAACAGCCAATTCAACTCCAGCAATACCATCGGAGGATGACGGAGGTATAGACCCACTCCTACCGTATAATGTTGGTATGGATGCGATTGAATTTCTAAGAGGTACAGGTTCTGCACTTTTAAGAGACTTACCAGGAAAACAGCCTGGAGAAGATTTTGAGATATCAGAAGATAATTTAGTAGCCCCTTCTGCACAAGGTGTTCTAAGAGCCTGGGCTGATTTTGGTAGTATGGTACCAAATGTTGGCAATGGTGACCCAACTAAATCAGAGCTTGGAAAAGCATTATATGGTGAAGAAACAAAAGAGTTAGGAAATATAAAAGCTGGACAAGAGTTTTACGGTGATATTTCTAGGCTTTTTGGGGATGAAGATGCTATTACTAGACAAGAGGAATCTACTGGTATTAAGCGACTGGGTTACGGTTCATTAGGATTTGGATTAGGTTTAGCAGAGGTGTTTGGTGTGGGTCTTGGTAAGAATACTGGTAAATATGCAATTAAATATGGAGATGATGTATTAGATAATATATTTGCTGCCATAAAAGGTAATGCAGATAAGTTTGTAAAAGCAGAAAAGGCTAGTGAAACAAAAGATATACTGCGTGGATTAACACGAATTAATTTAGATGATGATAAAATTGATGCTCTTGCTAAATCTTTGACAAAATCTGATAATCTTGATGATGTTGTTAAGAACACGGATAGGTATGAAGGTATTAGTCGTGCTACAAATGATGTAGAACGAATAGTTAAATCATCTGATAAAGACATAGAAGATTTAGTTAATGCTAAGAATGTTGATGAGGTGGAGGAAATATTAACAAGAACAGGCAATGACCTGAACCGTTTGTATCATGCTAAGAATGCTGATGATGTTAAAAAAGCTCTAATAAGGTCTAATTCAGAAGAAGATGTAATTAAAAGTCTTATGAAGGGTGCAAGAGATAGTCTGGCTGAAAGACGTTTTAATTCACGTATAAAGAAAGCATATCCAGAATTAGAGAATGTGTCTGGACAAAGAATCATTCGTTCTACTGACGACTTATATAAGCAAGCACGTCGTGAGGCAGTAGAAGACCTTGATGGTACAATTAAGAAAGCAAAAGAGGGTACTGATGACAAGGCGGTAGCAAGAGCTTATGCTTCTATTGATGAGTTAAGTCAGGGGGCAAAGAACGAAACAAACACAGCTACTAAAAGTAAAATGCTGGATGAGGCTGCCGAATTAGCTAATGAAACTGCAGAAAAACTAACAGATATGGGTAGAGGACTGCAGGCGGCTGGTGCTATGGCACGCCTATCTCCTGCAGGAGTACTTCGTTCCATACAGAAGCGTATTGCGAAATACAATAAAAACGTTCCTATGGGTTCTAAAAAGGCAAAACTAACAACAAAAGAGACTGAATTTATATTAAATGAGACTAAGGAAATTATCTCTATGGCAGAGGGTGTAGAGCGTACTAGGAGATATCAAAATCTACAGAAATATATTAGTAAATTTACTCCTGATTCTTGGTTTGAAAGATTAAATGCTTACTGGAGAGCCAGCCTTTTAACAAGTCTAGATACTATGGGTCTTAACCTTTCTGCTAACACCGGGCATTTTGCTGCTGAATTACTTAAAGATGCACCTGCCACATTCCTTGATTCAATTCTTGCCAGTATGGCTAAGTCTTCAAATAAGGTACTTGGTACTAGTTTTGATACAGCAAGGAGTAAAGCGATGGCATTACCCTCAAGGAAGTCTTTTGCAGAAGGATATACTAAAGGGAAAGACTATCTTGTTACTGGATTTGATGAACGTAAAATTGCACAAAAGTTTGATAAGAAGAGTGTTAGTTTTGGAAGTGGTAAGACAGCTAGACTTTTTCAGGAATATACAGATGGTGTATTCCGAGTAATGGGTGCTGCTGACCAGCCATTCTATTATGGTGCTTTAGATATGTCTCTACGCGGTCAAGCAAGAGTAAAGGCAATCAATAAAGGATTAAAGGGAACAAAGAAAAAGGAATTTATTAAAAATCTAGTAGAGAATCCCACAGAAGAAATGTTAAGATATGGAACTGCCGATGCTAGTACCGCCGTATTCCAAAATAAAACAAAATTAGGAGAAGCGCTTAGGGACATAAGGAAAGCTCCTGGTGGTAAATGGGCTATTCCTTTTGCAAATACCCCTGCCGCTGTTGCTACACAGATAGCTAAGTATTCACCTGCTGGTGTTTTATATGAAATGGCTTCTCAGGCAATAAGTGGTAAAACAAGCAGGAAAGCATTAGTTGAAGCATTTGGGCGTTCTTCAGTTGGAACATCACCAATGATTGTTGGTTATGCTATGTATGATAAAGGAGGAATATCCCTTAATTATCCAGAAGACCAAAGGGAGGCAGAGTTAGCACAAGCGGCAGGAAGAGGTTTTAATTCTATCAAGATTGGTAATAGGTGGTATGAGGCTGAGTCTTTTGGACCCGCTGGTTCTTTAATGCTTATAGGAGCCCATCTCAAGAGAAATGAGAAGGAATCAGGAAGTCCATCAAAGGCTATGCAAAGTTCAATTCTTAATTACTTAGACCAAGTGGCGGAGGGAGGTGCTGATGCTTTAGATGTTTTGTTAGACAGTTCTCCATTACCTACTATGATTGATTCTGTAAATGTCATTTCAGACCCTAAAAGATTTGGAAAAGAATATTTAGGTAGATTAGTTTCTGGTTTTAATCCTAACCTAGTTCAAGATTTTGCAGAAGCAACTGATCCTTATGAAAGAAAAGTAACATCAGATAGTGGGGGTATTGCTGCCAATGTTTTCGAAGAGATAACAGAACAAATTAAAAAAGGTATTCCAGGAGTACGTCAGCAATTACAACCAAAGGTTGATGTACTCGGTGATGTTAAAGAGTCTCAAGGTATTTGGGGCTTTATTAATCCTATACGAAATGAAATTTCAAAAGAGAGTGTGGTAATTGATGAGCTTGCTCGTCTACAAGAGGAGGGCTTTAGAGTATCACCAACTAGAATTGGTGGTAGTAAAGGATACAAATCTCTTAAGGACTCTTCCAATGTAAACCTAGTTAATCTTACAGGTACCATGATTAGAGAAGGTATCAGTAACATAAATTCTAAATCTGATTATGAAGAATTAGAAGACGAGGAGAAAGCAGAAATGATAAATGACGAAATTAGATATGCCAAGATTTTGGGACGCGCTTTCACAGCTGTTGAAGAGATAATGGATATAGAAACAGAAGAGGAAATGGGAGCAAAAATAGAAGCCATGAAAGAAGATAATGTCCTCACAGAGGATGTTTTACCTGTTTTCCTTGATTTGGGGGGTGAGCAACTCATAGAAAATGTTTTAGAGTAAAACGTACTTTTAATAAAGGCTAAGGTTAGGCATATCTATTTTTAATATTTAGTGCATTTATACACATAGAAGAGCAACTACATAAAGGGATGTAAGGTACCACCCCCACTAATTAAACGTCTCTAAGAGCCTCTCACAAGAGATTAATTACTATAAAGAGTACAACCACTCCATTTTACTGGGAAAACTACTATTGACGTAATCTTCCTTCTCCACCAACTTGTAGAAGTTCTTTTTGATTATCTCATCCTTGTACTCTTCTTCTTTTATAGAACGAACGAATGCCATCCAAGTAGAAAGAGCTGGTTGTTTTTCCAGCTCTTTGTTGAATCTCTGTCGTATTTTCATAGTAATGATTATTAAGCCATCTTTAGGTCATCCTGTCTGATAATAAGGAAGTCATTTCCTTTGTGTGTCCACTTCTTAGCGGAGTAACCCTCAAAGGCAACAATGTCCCATTTCTCTACAGGCATCTCGACAGTATCACCGCTTTCCAGAATTCTTCCTGGACCAGCCATAATCACTACTCCTGTATGGTATTTGTCATTGTAATCCATTGGTATATTAATCAAGTCTCCCTGATTAGGATCAATGGGAAGTACCAATATATTGTCATAGAACATTCTTTCAGCAGGTAACTCTATTTCTTGAGACTGCTTCTCAGACCAAGAGAGTTTCTTAGGCTTCTGTAATGTCGGCTTTTTCTTCAGTTTCATTGTTATCTTCTTTAATATCTACCAATTCTAGATACGGTACAATACCTTGTGTTGTAACATTCAACTTAGCTGCAAGAGAAATCTCTGTATCCTCCTGTAGCTTCTTTAGACCTTGCTGAAACTCTTCTGAACGTAGTTCTGCTTCACTTGTTTTATTTGTCTCCACCTTCTCCTCGCTCTTCTCGCTCTTCTCCTTTTTCTTTTTGTTCATTTTGTTGTAATACTAAATAATTACTTGTAATAATCTGTTTTACCACCGAAGTGGCATTGCTGATTGACTGCTTGGTAACCCTAACAGGGTCAACAACACCTTCTTTAAGCAAGTCTCCCAGCATACGTGTCTTTGCGTTGTACCCACCAGAACATCCTTTTTGAGCTTCTAAGAATAAATCATCCATAATATCCTTCTTGGGCTCATCAGAGTTCTTAAGTATCTGTTCTATGGGTGCGGTGGAGACACGATTGAATGAACGCTTAAAATTAGATGAAATCTTGGCAATATCCTTAGATATACCAGCGTCATCACTAATCATGTTCCACGCTGTCCAGATAGACATACCTCCGCCACGTAACGCTCCATACTTCATAGAGGAACGGGTAGCATTAATAGCATCCTCATACCTGAACAGAGACTCTGTTTTCTCTATGTCTGTATCTGCACCAACCTTAACAGTTACCATACCATTTGTTAGAGCTGCCAGTCTACGACCTATTGCTTGGTCATCCTTATTCTCTTCCTTCTTCTCTCGTAGACCATCAATGTGTTTATCAAGCTCTGGATTGTCCTCTTCATTACGTTCAATAACAGTCTTTTGTGGAGTGGCTTTAACAGATTTAGCCACACAGAAGTCATCAATAGATAGGTTGGTAACCATTTCCCCTCTACTGTCAGAAACACTACTACCATTCAGATAAAGACCTAAATCAGATATTGATGTGTCATCATCATTAGTAGCCAGACCATCTTTGATTGGTAGAATGTTCCTGATATTACTATCTGCCGATTGGTGGAGAGCAGATAGAGAGTTCTCAGACTCACCGATAAAGTCCCTAGCCACGATAATAACATCTTCATAGCCAGCATTAATCACTACTTCCATAATCTTACGTACCTCATTCTTGTAGTACAAGCGTTTATTGGTAACCAGTACTGGCACATTCTCGTACTCAGCAGAAAAAGACCCAGCTTCTTTTAAGAAGTCTGGTGATAGAATACCTCCATTAACTACAAAACCATTATCAATATCCAGCTCTGTCTTATTTCCACCCTTCTCTAAGCTAACCATACCGTCAGTTCCAGAGATATCGATAATCTCCATTACCTTCTTGGCAATAGACTTATCATTATTAGCTGAAATATTGGCAATATTATAGAGCATATCATTATTAATATTCTCCATTTTAAGCTCGTCAATAGCATCAAGCATTAAATCCCTGTATGTTTCTAACTGTTCCTTTATCTCAATCACCCCAACATCGTCATCAACCATATTGAACATCTCTTTAAGTAATACATAAGAGAGTAGAATAGAGGTAGAAGTACCATCTCCAACCCGGTTGTTTGTCTGCAGAGCTGCCTCCTTTATTATCTGTATAAAACCACTCTTAATCTCATCATTGGAATCAATGTGTTTAGCGATGGTAACACCATCATTAGTGGACAAAAACTGTCCATTCCTAGACTGAAAAATAACATTACGCCCCTGAGGTGATATAGTTTCCATTACTGGATTAGCTAGTTCACCTGCTGCTTCTAGTATCTTCTCTCTTATTGAATTGTATGAATGAACTAATTCCTTATCGGACATGTAATACTAATATAACATAACTTGATTTGTAATGCAAACGTGCTATAATAATATTAATGAAAGACGATACAATAATCTTAAGAGTAAGTAAGGAACTTAAAAAAGACCTACAAGGAGAGGCGAATTTATTTGATATGAAGCTATCACAGTATGTAAGGCACTTTATTAGTCAGTCACGGTTTAATAACTTACCAAAAAATGGCGAGTAAAGGAAAGGGAGCGAGGGATAAGGGTGCAAATTATGAAAGAGATATTGCCAAGAGGTTTACTAGTCGATTTGGTATTGAAGTAAATCGTACTGGTTCTCAAGAACGATGGTCGTATTACGGTGGTGATATTCACGCAGCACAAGGTATTGATACTGTATTAAATGACTTCTTTTTTGAGCTTAAGAATCGAGAGAACTTGCCTAAGACTATAATAAAATGGTTAAAGAAAGCACAAGATGATGCAGAGGGTAGTTTCAAACGTCCTGTTGTTATCACAACCAAAAACTTCGAGGATGATTATATATTTATGGAGTTAGATAATTTTGAAGATATACTGTATGAACTAGAGGGGTATCGAAAAGAATCAGAATGGTATAAAGAGAAACTTTAGAAGACAATTAGTTTCTACCACTAAACCTTTTACCCCACGGTGTAGTAAAAGCATTGTCTTTTATCTGGTAAAGATAGTGATTAAAGTTACCACTCTTATGAAAGTCAATGGTTGAGAAGGCTTGTTGCCAGTTAGTAGGGCTGTATCCTAGGTATTCTTGTCTATACTCACACATACAACCGTTAGATTGTGCATACACAGCATTGCCCTCTCCATACTGCGATACAGCAAATAACTGACTGTCATGAAGATGAGCGTAGATTATATTCATTCTAAAGCGTGTGACGATTCCTTTGGCATGATGTTTACCTCCTCCCCCCTTGCGTGGGTAGTGATGGAAGTGAGCATCTCCTATTTTATATAACTGATTATTCTCCCAGTTCTCCATAAAGAAGATACCTCTCTCTTCAAAGTTGAGAGAGTTTTGCATTTCAATCAAGCCAGCCAGCTGAGGATTAGCCTCAATAACGTCCTTAGGTCTCTTATCGTGATTACCTTCTAGTATAGTAAAGTTTATATCTTTATTGTTCTGCCTACACTTATCTTGAAAATCATCCAACCAATCGTTGGCAGCATCGTGGTCATCCTTAAATCTTGTCCCCTCCAAATATCTATATTTTGATTTAATCCATCTACTACAGTAGGCATAGTCCATCAAATCACCATTTATTATAACTTCATCAAACTTTGGAGTGTCTTTATGACCAAGAAACTTATAAAAAGCCCTTATACTCTTTTGGTCATGGTTGGGGAAATGTATGTCGTTTAGAACGACAACCTTGTAACCCCTTGATGGAACTTCTTTTTCCATCATTCCTTGGTCGTTTAGAAATGGTCTATAAGAACTCATTCTACACTAACAGTACCACAAGTATTACACTATTGCAAGGCTGGATTGTAGTAATTTCTACATGTAGTCCATTGACTACACTTACCACGAGATAGTTTTTTAGTAAGAAAATTAAGTGAATAGTCCCAATCAAAGGCTTGTTTATCAGTTACTTGTGGATAATAACACTCTGTTATTTGTGCTGGACCCCTAGCCCTTACAGGAGCACCTGTCCGTCTACATGTAATACTCATATCACCAACCGCCTTCCTTTTATAGGAGCTTTCCCCCTTAACAATATAATGCACAAGATGGGAGGAAATCCCCCACTTGTTAGCATAGTATTCTATTTTATCGTCTATCTCCTGTATAGATAACTCAATACTACTCTCTTGAACAGGTTCTTCCTGTTGAGAGGCGTGAGCTGGTGATAGAATTGTGGGCGCTACATTAAATAACGCAAACGCAAAGAATGGTAAAACCAGTAAACCTATAAGTTTGATATAACGTTAGGTTAATATTAATTTTCCGTATTCTTGTCTCCAGACCGTTCGGCGAATCTATCAATAGTAGCAATGGTAACATCACCACCCAGAATAAGTTGAACAATCTTAGCCACAGCCTCTGCATCACCAGAAGAGATTACCTGTACTGCAACAAGTGCCTGAATAAGCCCTATAAGGACTAATTTCCAGAAACGAATACTTGTTAAGAAGGCAAATTTTGTGTCTCCTAGATTCATAAATAGATTATATCACAACTATGTGATTAGTCAAGCCCTTGCAGGTGCGGGTTCACCTTTCTTTCCTTTCTTATTAGCTTCTTTTATTCTACGTTCTTTTTCTGCATTTGTATCTTCTTTCATATGTATTATAGTATAACATAAAAATAGATGACGTGCATGGTTTGCTACGTCACCTATTAGTTAAGTGGTTAGTTTTGTGTTCCATTCGATTACTACGTTGTGACAGAACGGACATTGGAGTACGACCAGTGTCTCACCCTGTCGGGTTGAGGTTTTAGTTTTATATCGGCTGCCGTCCGATGTATCTCGTACTGTGTGGAAAACGTGGTCTCCACAGATAACACACGGTAGGAAGTGTTCTGTGTGTTGCATTTTAATCACCTCCCCAGTAGTTTTTCTTGACAAGTGCAACCCAGCTCTTGGCTGAGATTTCACTCACCTTTTCGGTTTCACACTCTATACATATCTTCGAGATATGCACCAGTTGCTTGCCGTTTTCCATTCGGACTGTGCGTTTCATGACGGAGTGGTCGGTGACTTCTTTGCAGTCACCACACCACATCGGTCTTCGGTAAGACATATTAGCCTCCGTGGATTCGTTTGACGGTTGTGCGCATGCCACAGCGTTCCCACATACTAATTGTGTCGGTGGTTGCGATGTAGCCTGAGCTATTCGTGCGGTACTCCAATGCATCCATGCGATGGATGTCATGGGGAGTGACAACTCCCTTCACCTCCAAAAAAGTAATGAGTTTGCTGATACCAACAATCTTTTGCGGGTAATCAAAAACAAAATCTACATTGTAAGTGAAAGGTTTTCCGTTCCTATGCTTCACAGCAAACTTTTGATGTGGCGTGAAAGCTATCCCGTGTTCGTCGAGTAACTTTGCAGTCCGTATCTCAAGCTGTGAGGCATATTCGTGTCCGTTATACTTTCCAGGCTTCGCCTGGATAAAGTAACCGTTTTTACAGGACATATGAACCTCGTATTTTATTGTGAAAGAACAAAGTCTACTGATTTTCAGTAGTACTCCAGCTTATAGGCTGGGAACGAAATGTGAGCCGGGCCTTCATAGCTCATGACTGGACATTACTTTGTTTATGCGTGTGAAGGTTGCAAACAAACACCAGTATCCATTCCGTCCTCAACCAATAAACAACTTTATATAGCGCATTACGATATATCTAAATGATATGACGCAATTATTCAATTTTTACGATATATCCAGCTTATGAGCTGGAAACGGGGTTCTTGGTTGTTTGATCAGCTCCTAGCTTCAGAGCCTTACAGTGACAAGAAGAATCCCCTTTCCAACCCACAATCTTGTGAACTGAGAACAGACGGTCAGCAACCTAAGAGTGTACTTATCTTTCGATGTTGGGTGTTGCCCGAAGGCGCAAGGTTTCTCGTTTGTTGCTGGGTTACTATAAACCTTTATTCACCGTGCCTCACCGCCTGTTCTCAACGCACAATATTACCAATCTTCTTTCGCACTGATATTCCTAACTTATCAGCCACAAACTGAGCATACTCAACTGGATTATTATAATCCTCTGATGGTGCATAGACATGAAAGAATTTACTCAATGTCATGTCAGGTGAGTATACGTTTGAACGTCCATCAGTAGCAATGCGAAGCTGAAATAGGAGACCTTTCCAACCATCTTCATAAGTATCAAAGTAAGAAAAGCCATTCTTCTGACCAGCTTGATACTTGCTATAACGTAAAGCTCCTGGATTATTTAAGCGATAAGTAAGAGAACCTTTCTTCCATCCCTCAAACTCCTTAATTGCTAATGCCCATTTTACTAGAGGTTCTTGATTGTTGTCAACCCCCTGATTAGCAAGTTGCTTTTTAAGCAATGCAACCACCTTTTTTAGCTTCTCAATAATCAACAATAGAATATTTCTGTCTCTTCGCTGGGCAACAGGAACATAAGAGGATAGGTCTACATTCATATAGGCAGCCAAAAGATTATTTTCTTCGTAATCCCAGAAGTGAGTGTAATCTAACTCAGGAGTACCCATTAAATCATCATAAATAACATGAGAAAGCTCATGGACGAAACGTACTACCCATTCAGGATACTTCTTACCTCCTTCAACAAAAGTCTCCTCCTGACCCTCAGTAGCAGTCATATAAAAAACACCTCTATCATTGATAGGGCTTGCTTCTGCTGTGCCACCTATTTTATTTTTACTATGACCCTCATCTCTCCATTGCTTATCAGAAAAGGAAGCAATTGACACATCACAGCTCTCATCTAATATATTCTGTTCCAGCCAAGTCTTCTTTATATAATACTTATCATCACCAGATTTATACCAAGGGATTTTTTCGTTATTAAAATCTCTCTTCTCTACAATAAAACTAGCATCAATATTCAAAACGGGCAGAATTATACCCCCTAAATCTTCAAGCAGAGGCTCTATATCTCTATCGGAAAACTCAACTATTTTGAAACGTAAGGCTTTCATTTATATAAATAATAACATAAGATAAGGGTTTTGTCTACCAAGTTGTGTACCCTTTAGTAGCTTTGTGAATTTTAATAAGCTCCTCTGATGTGTACTCTACCTCTGTACCTTGCATCTCTATAATCTTATTCTTCCACGGTGAGTAATGAACCTGATAATCACCCAGTATTACTCTATTATTACGTGCCTTACTTATTTTGCCTTTACTTATCTCCTTCCAATCAATGTCCTCTACGTCATATTTATACTGATACTCCCCTATGTCTGGTATCTCTTCTGGTACGATGTGATTCTGGTGTAGCTTTGCCCAACGCAACCATTCAGTACTAAGGTTAACGGTAGTTTTACCACATTTATACGTATAATCATCAATCTTGTGACATTCCAACAGGTGTGTCTCAGAGCCGTCTAGAGAGGCGATGAATAGATATCCGATGTCTACCCCCTTATCCTCCATATAAGTCCCTAATTGACCCACATAAGACTCTCTGGGCTCACCATTCCTTGTATTCTTGAGATTGTAGTAGCTACCAGTAGCCTTACATTCAACAGGGGTTCCGTCTTTAAGTAATACGTCAATATAGCCATTAATATCTATATTGTGAGTATAAAGCTCAATACGTCCATGTTCCCTCTGGTCGTAATCCTTTTCAACAAGTTCATTATCTTTAAGAGTATTAACAAAGGCTTCCTCTACACCATTACCAGCACCAAACAACAACTCCTTTTCCCATGTGATGGGGTTGGTGCGTGGTTCATTAGACCAACTGAAATACAGGTCAAGATTGGATTTACCATAATCAGAAGCGTAAAAAGCCTTTCGCTCTCTATTCTCCCTCTTCGTCTTTAATTCTCTTAGGGATAGATTCATTAATATTGAATTTGTTAAGAACATCTTCTGTACTTATTCCGTGTACTCTACGGAGATTATTGGTTTCTTTCACTCGTTGCATTACAAGATAATCGTAACGTCTTTCCTCTCCGTATACCATGTCCTGAACAGCCTCCTTGAACTCATAGTTTGAGAACTGGCGAGCTAGATTAATTAGCTCATCCGTCTGTTCATCGTCAGTGTCAGAAAGAACATCTCCAGTAATTACATACCAGAGGTTATCTACCTCACAGTCATAGATTACCTCCTTATCATACCCTAGTCCTTCGCAGAACACTTCATAGATAGAGGAAAGTTTCTTTGCTGTATGGTTTGACATATTAACTTCTGGTAGTTTAAGGAAATGATTCCACTTGTCGATACCATTTCCGATTGCTTTTTTGTAAAGATTATCTTTCTGCAACTCGTATATCGCGTATCCCATCTCAATCTTGGCGTAGTTTATACTCTTGTTAGCCTCTTCTATCAATCGGTATAAGCTCCTAGCTCTCTTTGTGTCAGTTTTAAGTGACATTAAAACGGCACATCCTCAGGAGTTATATTTTCGTCTTCTGGGTAATCAGTCTCATCACCCTCAAATTCATCAAACTCCGAGTCTGTATCCTTGGCTTTCTTCTCAACGTCTCCACCTTCTGCAATCTTAGCCTGTACAAACTCGTCAATCTTGTCAGTCTCTGCAACAACCTCCTTCATCTTTTTCTCTACCTCATCAAAATCATCGAGAGTATCACCCATTTCAAACGTTAGACGGTAGTATTCAATGCTTCCGTCCTCTACCTTCTCAAATCCAACCTTTGTTTCAACAGTGAATAGCAGCTGTCCCCCATTATCTAATTCATTAGTGTAGTTAAACCAAGTTTCAAGTCCTGCACCCTTAACTGAAAGGCGAGCAACTTCTCCATCTACAATTCCATACAAGATGTAGTTGGTAGCACCTGATAGGGTGTGTCGCTCACGTAGAGCTGGAGTTGTACCATCATCAATCAATCTGCTTGTATCATCAGTAGGCTTAGACTCATATAGCTGTGTTTTATCTGTGTTGTTGTTGTATTCTGTTGACCATAGAGTCTTGCTCTCAGCTTTGATGTATTTGAGGAGCTTACGACGTACTTTCAAAACGACAATATCAACTGTATCATTGTCAATCTTGTCCTTTTGCCACTCACCCTCCTCATCTTTATACTCCTTCTTGAAGTATCCACCTGTACCATGTAGCTTATATTCAGGAACATCATACGTTGGACGCTCCTCCCGAGAACTTCCAGACATACCCTTTAATTTATCGATTTGTTCTTGTTTAGTCATAATTTTATTACTTATATTAATACACTATTATAGTAGCATTACGTGTATTACTTTGCAACGTATTAATAGTTATCCGACAGAAACTTTACTACGTCAAGGAAGCTGGATGATGGGTCAAGGTCTAGACAGAAATCAACAGCATTGTTGCCGTGCTTGCCACAACCAAAACAGTGGTAACCATTATCCTCATCAAGTAAAAAGCTGGGCGTTCCATCTTCATGATTTGGTAAAGGACATTTTATGTTTTGTCGTTTATGTCTTATACCAATAATACTAGCAATTGATACATTACGTGCTTTCTCGATATCTTGGTCTGTTATTTTACCAGTCATTAATATTTTCTTCTATTTCATCAAATTCTTCAGTGGTAAACTCATCACCTATTTTACCTGTTTCTTTATTAAAGTAAAAGATGGCTTCTGACATCTCTCCCTTATTCTTTGTAACGTACGGTGTCATAAAGCCTTCTTCTAAATCACTCTCAATCATAATCACTGTTTCAGCCACCTGTGATATTGATGAACTACCACCAAGGTCATCATTAGTTAATCGTTTATTAGCGTCAAACTTACTAGGTTTATTTGGGTGATGAACTATCACAAAAGCAACTGAATTTTCAATGGCAAACTCCTTCAAGTCGTGCATAAGAGTACTCTGAAAAGTAAACTTATCTTTGGCTTGGCTGGCAATATAGTCAAGATGGTCAATTACTATCACTCGCACATCAAAGATACGTTTCGCTCTTCTGATAGTCTCTAGAATATTATTCTTTTCAGGTACGGCGAAGTAGAGTGGTAAGTCTCTAATGCGTTCTAAGTACTTATGCCATTGAGCATCGGTCATCTGCCTCATCTCAACCTCTGTTGCACCCATGTCTATTGACATAAAACGAGGACCAACATCCTTAATACCACGCTCAAAAGGAAGTATAAGCGTAGGCTTATTTTTATCAACAAGCTCCTTTGCTATATTCAAAACATACGTAGTCTTACCTGCGTTAGTACGACCAGAGATAATCATCATGTGGTCATCACGCCATTTAACACCCTGCATAATCCTTAGTTCCTTACCCAGCTCAGGTGATGACCTAAAATCATTAATAACATCAGCAAGGCCATCAAACCGGTGTCCATAAAAATGCTCTGCCTCACTTATAATCTTCTTGAAGTCGTCCTTGTCGTGGTCTTTGAAGTAATCATTGGCATCCTTATACCCATCAGGATAGATAACCTGCCTAGATTTCTCCTCACCAACTCTCTCTGATAACTTTTGGGCTGCTGCCATGCCTGGTTCATCATTATCGTAAGCAATCCAAATACTACCAATATCATCCATCAGTTCCAACCACGTACCATAACTATCCTTTCCACTGGCTGGAGACACTACGTTCTCAATACCCGCCTGCCAGCAACTGATAAGGTCAAACTCACCCTCAACAATGAGTAGTGCGTCTTTCTCTTTACCTACTTCTATTCCTTTTTCATTGTACAACCAAACCTCACAACCTTTCTCTTGGGAGTATTTGTACTTGTCTGGGTCTAGTAGTCTATACTTTATATTAATCAATTCATCGTTCTTGAATACTGGAATTGATATTGCGTTTCGTTTCGTGTCATAACCCAGTTTGAAATGTCGTATGGAAATGTCCTTTATGTTTCTGTCCTTTAGATACTCTCTAGCATCTTCATTTTTGTCTAGATTATCTTGGTATTGACAAATCTTGTCTGGATCTGGCTTCTTATACTCAACACCACTAACTTCTGAGACTGATTTTATATTGCTTATCTTGTTTTTAAGAGACATCACGCATATAGTTTTTAAGGATTTCCAATGTGTTCCGCTAGAACGTACTATCAATATATCAGAGGTCTCTAAAAGACACAACCAAAAGACATCATTAGACCACTTGACAATATTAACCCATGTGATAGTATGTAGATGTCTTTTACCCGCGAGATTAAAAGACATATACACAGACAAAACCCCATTTTGATTACGTGAGATTAGATGCCTGCGTTGCTCGCTAGACATCTTTCCCTCCCCAATAATTAATCATTATTTGGGGTTTTGTCTTTTATATACTTGACATTGCCCCCAATTTTGATAAGATATATGTGTTCCCTTCTTGTTTTGGGGACACATGTACTTCATAACTTCATGTTTAGTTAGTAAAACTATTGCGATAAAACCCTGTCTTTTATAGATGGGGTTTTGTCTTTTATATATACTTGGTATTATATAATTTGTGTGCTATGCTTTTAAGTATAAACGAATGGCAGTATAGAAAATGTCTCAATCATTTGCGCTAAGACCATTCTCTCATATAAGATTAATTATTGGGGAGAGAAAAGATGCCTAGCGAGAAACGCGGGCATTTCATCTCGCAAGAACAATATCGTAACCAAAACGGGAGGCGATATAAAAGGATTTGTTTCTGTATATAAAACAGCTCGTCTTATATACACTACCGATGAAAGAAACAAATACTCCACGAGTTTGGTTCCGTAACGTAAGGTAGATTACACGTTACAGGGTTTAACCCTCTTTTATGCTCGGTTGTTACAGCTGTAAACCGTAACAGGCTACGCCAGAAAGAAACCTCCGCGAGAAAACTCCAATAATGGTAATTCCATCCGTGTTTGTGATATACGGTATAGGCTCCCTATTATCTATAGAGGCTATCCAGAAAAGAAAGAGGAGTCTTCTTTAAGTTTACGTTAGACTAAAGATAGACTAACTGTAGAGAAAAAAGATAAAGAAAAGAAGTCTTCTTTAAGTTAGCGTTAGGTTAACTTTAGGTTAAAGATAAACTAAAGATAAACTAACTGTAGAGAAAAGAAGTCTTCTTTAAGTTAGCTTATGCTAACTCTAAGAGTTAATTGTTTTTTATAAAATGATGAATAACAATTAACTAAAAGATAATAACCTCTATCTAACTGTAAGATAATAACCTCTATCTAATTTGCGGAGACAGGATTCGAACCTGCACCTGGAGATTATGAGCCTCCCGAGGTACCATTTCTCTACTCCGCGATAGCATATTGACAGCTAGGAGTCGAACCCAGCATAAGACCGTCTGTCAATAGTAGAAGGATAATTACCAGACTTACGGCCACAATTACCATGCCAATATGGACTCTTAGTGGATTTACGTTGCAGTCATCGTGAAGTCCAGCAACTATATTATAACTTATCTATGCTCTATTGTAAAGTTTATATTGGTTTTAGTCATGGTCTACTTCAGCTAACTGATAAGCAATACGTTTCCAGTTACCACCACCGTGTGCTTTTCTCACTAACTCATCTGCCATTTTTAGCTTAGCCTCTTTAGCTACGGAATTAGCAAAGTTGTCAATAATCTCTTGACTAAGACCACAGTTTTTACAGAGTGGTATACCATTTTGTTCTTTGCAGTACTCTAGGCAAAGTTCTAATTCTTTACTCATGGTCTATTGGATTATCCGCCACCCACGCCAAGAAAGCAGCGAAGTGTTTTTCGCCAAGCCAGCCTGTCTCCATACTCAAGTTGACATCGAAGCGTTGAATTCTGTTCCCATCTTCATCGTACATATCGTGTTGTTCAT
>Ga0306901_1000391_pt1 | contig 19743 bp, 11 predicted proteins | sample AntRauMFilla3767_FD_190431 | JGI IMG/M metagenome (GOLD analysis project Ga0306901, IMG submission 190431) | Saline lake microbial communities from Rauer Islands, Antarctica - Metagenome Filla 3 #767 (v2) (version 2) | ecosystem: Environmental > Aquatic > Non-marine Saline and Alkaline > Saline ... | reverse complement strand
TATTGTAGTGTTTGTCATTTTTACGTGTTGGCACTTTGCCTTCTTCGTTTATATAAGGGTTTCTAATATCATCTAACCAAAGTAAATTTTTCATTCTATTTATGTTTTTTATTAATTAAGTCGCACCAGTAGGTAACACTGTATAACAAAAATTGCTCAATGGTAGGTGAGTCTACATTTTTAGTTGCTTCTTTTGTTTCTTCCCAATCTTTTAAAACCTGTTCTCTTGGAGTTTTGTCAAAGTATTTTTTAAGTTTGTCTAATATTGTCATTGTCTATTTGTTATACGCTCTAATTGTGAACTACCCACATACGCCAGAGCGACAAATGAGATTTCTTGCTAAAATAGCTCTTAAATTATTTCTACTTCTTCAAAATACGACATATTGGTACAGTTTGCACATTCAAGTTTTTCGCTGTCTTTATGGTAAACAGCTACCCATTCAAAATTACATAAATCGCATTTTACTTTTGCGCCAATCCAAACTTTTTTATCTTCTTCTTTCATTGTGCTTTGTTTTTACAGTTCCCTGCGGTTTACAATAATATATATAAAAAATAAGGGGTTGAGGGTCATCACTCAACAAGTTTTTTGTTACGGAAAGTACTTCACTTCCCATGTCTTTTTTGTTTTTATCCCTTACTATTCATATACTAACCGTTATATTCCCTTTAAGACAGCCCACCCTTCAAGTTCAGCTCTTGCTTTTCTGAATCGCTCTCTAAACTCAATTGATTTTTCTTTATCCATATTTCAATTAAAATTTGTGTCATAATTCCGTAATTTTAAAAGCAGGTAACACCGTGTGAATTACCCACACACTAAAAAGATGTGTGGGTAAAATCTAAAAGATAAAAAACGTATTTAAAAGCCTTCTAAGCCACTTGCAGTCTCACTACTTTTGGTCTGGTCTTCTTTGAACTCTTTCTCTATCTGAGTTAAGCTTTTAATGGTCATTGTAGCCATTATAGAAGTTCCCGTATAATAAAGATGGACAACTTTAGTTTTATCAGGGGATAACAGCATCAAACCATAGGCATAATTATTTCTCTCCCAGTAATGAGGGTACTTCCAGTCTTCATTTTCTAAGTAAACTTCATAACCTTTCTCTAGAAGCACATTAGCTGTTTGTTCTAAGGCTAAAAAACCTGCCTGACCAGTGAAGCCTTGACCATAATAATCATTCCCTATAAAGTTTACTCCTACAAGAGAGTTATCATCAGCTTCAAATGATACTTTATTCTTGAATACCTGCCATTTAATCCCCTTTCCGAAGTCTATATCCTTATACCTCTTTTTGTTCTTCTTTAACTCTCCCATAGCTTCTGATGTGGTCATACCTTCAGTGAAGCCCTTATAAAGCTGAGTTTGACCCATTGTAATAATGGTCATTAGCATTGTTATAATAATCAGTATTTTTCTCATATTTTTTATTATTTTATATATTAAATTTAGCTAAATACTTCTGAGTTGTAGTTAATTGTCATTTTTTTAGCTTTTATTTTAGACTCAAATAACTCCCAGACTTCTTGAAAAAACATAACAAATTCGTCTTTTTTATCTTGTTCGCTTTCTTCAAAACCATAATTTGATATTTCATAGTATCTCATTTCTTGAATTGTATCGTCGAATGCTTTCTGTGCAAAATTATATTCCTCATCGGAAAATACGTCTTCTTCTCTACCATCATTAGGGGGTTCAATTGTACTCATTAATCCTATCACTCTATCGCCGTTTAGCCACTTCTCTAATTTTAGTTCTAATTCTCTCTTTTTCATAATTTCTCTTTTTTTATTTATTATTGGTTATTCATTATTTTTTCAATATTTATGTACATAATTTTAGATTTATTCACTACAAATATATAAATAAAAAAGGGCTTGTGAAAGCCCTTTAGTAATTATTTATGATTTATTCTTCTTATCAATCTGCACAAGATTCACAATCGTCCCATTTTGATCCTGAACTATGTTCTATTGCTGCGTGACCTTGAGCAAAGTAATAATACAAGGTTTTTATACCTCTACTGAAAGCATATCTGTGCATGTCATAAACGTCTTTTGTAGTATACTGCGGTCTACCGAACAAATTTAAGCTTTGACCCATATCTATATAGACTTGACGATCTGCTGCTAAATCAATAATATCTTTAGGTGCTATTTCAGAAGCTGTTTTGAACACCGCCTTTTGATCCTCACTCAAGAAAGCTAAATTCTGAACTGAACCTCCATTGTTTAAAACTTCACTCCAAACCTCTTGTGAGTTCTTGCCAATGTCAGATAAAAGTTTCTCTAAATAAGGATTTTTAACAACCTCTTCGTATCCTGCCAACTCTTGGCTATAATAGTTCGAGACCCTTGGTTGTATACCTTGGCTAACATCAGGTAAAAAAGAGGTTGATTTATTAGGTGCGACCATCATAAGGGAAACATTTCTTCTTGTAAGCCCTGCATCTTGACATAGCTTAGGTGATCCTACTTTATCACCCATTTCCTGAGCATACGTCTCCCCTACATCTCTTAATAATTTGAATATCTCTCTGTTAAGTGCTCTACTCCCAATTCCGCCAAAAGCTAAACCTTTTGATTGCAGTAGATCAGTGAAACCCATAGTACCTAGACCTATATCCCTTTTATCTATAGCACTCCTACGTGCTTTTTCCAGAAAAGGCACACCCTCAGTTAAATCTATAAATAAGGATACCATAATATCTAAATAGATATAACAGTCTCTTATAATTTTAGGGTCGGATTTTATCTCATCATACTTAACTAGGTTTAAAGATGCTAACATGCACACAAAAGAGTACCTATCATCTAAAGCCGTTAAGGCTTCAGTACAAATATTTGTAGCATTTACTTCTAACTCTAAGTTTTTATATACTTCACTTTGATTAGTGTTACAGTTATCTACATCTAAAATATAAATTTTACCTTTGCTTTTTCTTTTTTGAATTAAAATTAGAAAACGCTTTTTAAGCTCTGAATCCTCTTCAAAGTCTTTCCAAAACCCTTTTGGTAAAACTATACAACCAGTGTTCCTAACTAGAGGGTCCTTAGAGTCGGGGTTCTTTTTATCTAACCTCTCCATAAAGTCATAAAACTCTACATCGGTTATATAAATGGATGGAACGCTATATCCTCTTCTTACCGCACCTTGACTAACTTTTTGTGAAGACCTTAAACCATCTTCTATCCAGTCTAGCTTGGAGTTTGAATGGAAACCTTCATCTAACTTGGTCCCTTTTTCTACAACATTTATATAAGATGAACCAATACCTCCCCCTAATTTAGACATCATAGCCGTTTCACCGAAAGAATAGTAAATTCCTTGGATACTGTTTTCTACTCCGAGTATGTAACAAGATGCTGGGAGATTTGGAGACCCATTGTATTCACGTCCTACGTTAGCCCATTGTGGAGTTGAAGGGATAAAAATTTGATTATTAATGTAACTTTTAATCCTCTCACTTAAGCCTTCTTCTCCATACTCTCCTTCGTATTGTTTAACAACACTACAAATTGAGTCTATTCTGTCCACTATAGTTTCATCCCCTTTTAAGTACTGCTTATTCTTTAAAAAATCTACTGCTTGTTGTCTATACATTTTTAAAATTTAAATTCGTCTATATTAATTTCTTCCTCTTCGTTTGCGTAATTTCCTACCTCATTTAAGAAAAAATCTGAGTCTGTAGAACTAAGTATTCTAACCATAAACCAAGAATTTTTCTTTTCGTAAAGTTCTTCATCAACAACATAAGCACTGTGGTCTATGTCAAGATCTTTGCAAAGCTCCCTAAAATTATATCTAGTAAAATTTAATATCTCTTCTTTAGTTATATGGTCAGGCACTCCGTTTTCGAAGAACCAATCTATTAAGGCTAATTCAGACTTATAAGCCATTTTAATATTCTTAGCTACAAACTCCTCTAAATACTCGTTCCAAAGACTCGGTTTTTGTTTTTTCACAATATTTATTATGTCAATACCAAATTGGTAATGCATAAGTAATTCTTCTTGTGCTGTAGACTTCTGCAGTTTAGAAATAGTCTCTAGACCTTTCTTTGCTTTAGCCCAACTAGACAATATGTAAAAGCAAGGGAGCAAGCTCACTCTTTCTGTTAGAGCAGTGAATAATGTAAGTCTTTTAAGAGCTGCTCTCTCTCCTCTAAGTCTTGGGTCGGATTCATTATACTTTTTTAAGTATTTGATCTTATCTCTTAAAGGTTTATGGCTATCAATTTCTGATTTATCAACTTTTAATACGTCTAAAAGATGGTGATAAGATTTACGGTGTGTTACCTCTTGAGCTCCAAATAAACCTCCTACATCAGATATAATAACTTGAGGAAAGTCTTTATGTAATGTCATCCAAAAGGTTTTGACTGTGTCTTCCACAATTGCAACTGAGAGCAGGCATCTTTTTATAGCCTCTTTATCAATGCTTATTAATTCATTGTGGTAATGTGGTGCATCTTGCTCCTCTATTAATGCTTGGTAAGCTGCAGGAGTCCAAATACTCCGATACATCATTTTTGTATACTTATCCAAGTGTTGATAATCTGGATGAAGATACTCTTGGTTTTCGAAAATGTTTGTCATAGTTATAGTTTAATTTTTTAAGAGCTGCAAATATACAATAATAGTGTGTACTGTACAAACACATTAGCTATTTTTTATTAAATTTTTAATCGTCTAAAGCAGATACTAGCATTGCTGATATAGGACTCCATTTTAGGTTTGATGAATTGTAAAAATAGTATGTGTCTCTAGTCTGCTTTAACTTATTCATGTCGTCAATAGTCTTCATACCTGGGACTACTTTTTTTACAGCTCTCATTCTTTCTGTTTCTCCTTTATACTTACCACTTTTAATTATTTCAGAACCTGTGGCTAACTGTGGAAACAAGTTGAATGTATCTTTTACTACATTAAGTCCCACAAAAGGAGATTCTAAAGTTTCGTACATCTGGTAAGGTAAACCTGACTGAGAAGATACTTGTTCGTTTAAGACTCTCAAAGCTAAATAAGATGTGAATTGTAGTGCAGGATTTGATTCATCATCATCCGCAGCTTGTAGTAGTATATACGCTATTCCTGACATGCCTGCTAAGAATGTTGAGTCCAATACCACTCTTCTTATATTCCTTCTTCTTACTAATAGTTGATCTGCTACCGAAACTCCCTTTTTAGGTTTTAGGTTTTTACCGTTCCACACTTCTCTGAACTCCTTTATGTTTTTGGCTTTAAAAGATTCTGTTATAGCCTCAGAAAACATATTGTATACTGTTCTATATGATCCTTCTTCAAATTCCCCTGTTGCCAAGTTGTAGTGGCTGTTTTTTGTTCTGTTAGATAGAGCTACCGACAACCAACCTCTGTGAGTCATAAGGTAATTCATTGCAAAGTGTCTTTGTGCTGCCACTCTTTGTTCCGAAGTAATTTGTGTATCTAACTGTGACGCTGCCCTCTTAATAGAAGTAGTTACACCTTCCATTTGTGTTTGGAGATATTCATCTGTCTGGAAATCTTCTCTGAGCTCTTGTTTTAACCCTTCTGTGAACTTTACTCCTTCTTCTGATACATCTAGGTAGTTATAAATAACTTTGTCTTCTAAAGCTTTCCATTTCGAGTCTATCTCGGATTGAGATACGCCTTTATTTGCTTCGTCTCTTTGAAAACCACTATACTTTTTTATAACACCTTCTTCTGTTACTCTAAAATCATGCAGCACTCCCATCATGGCTCTAGGTGTAATAGGAAAGTTACCCATAGCGTGAACAGACATAGGCAGTCTTGAGAAATTCCTAGCTAAATACCCGTAGTTACTGCTATCAAATCTTTCTTCTGATTTAAATATATTAAAATACTCCCCTAAAATGTTAAGTTTAGATTTACTTCTTAGTTTACCTACTTCTGTTATAGAGTCTTTAGCTAGTCTAGCCCACTCTTTTGTACCTAGTCTTGTGGCCTCTTTGTTTATAATCTCTCCAACATACTTTTCTATCTGAAAATTTATCTCTGATGTAAAGTAAGAAGTTGCACCCACTATTGTAGAGAACCCTAAGTTTCTAAACTTAATAAAATTCAAGAAGTTACGAGCAAATTTAGTAAGGTCCATCTTTTGACCCATAATATTTACCTTGAACTCTTGTGTTTCGTTTTTACCATAGAAAGCATAATCGAAAAAGTTATTCAACATAGCTACAGTGTTTTTTGTAGATGATCCTACTCCTGCATCTTGTCTAGATTCAATAGCCTCTTTTATAGCTAAAGCATCTCCTATGTTATTTTTTCTATGTTTGTGCAATACTGACTGTTGGTACATGGCTGCATAAGAGAAAAATAATTCATCGGTTAACTCTTCTTTGTTTTCTATATCTCTGGTGTAGTATGTAGGTATGACAGATACTTCAGATTCCCCTACGGTTTCTCCATATTCTATATCATCTACCCTATAAGAAAATAGTTCTTTTACACCTTGTTGGATACCGCCTCGACCTACTCTTTCTACAACATCTTTGGCTCTATCAATGCCTTTTCTAGTCATCTGTGGCAACTTATAAAGGTTGTGTTTTCCCTCTAGTCCATAATTTTTCAAAGTCTCTCTCTGTAAAGTTAAAATAGCTTCTAGAGTTTGCTCTTTTACAGTGTTCCCTTTTATTTCGTTTTTGAATTTTTCGGATTCAAAGTTTATGTCTTCTTTCTTCTCTCCTATTTTAATCCCTTTATCATTAAATTTAGGTACTGTTCTTTTTATGTCACCTTTTTTTACCTGTAAACCACCTTCATAGTTAGGATTAAAATCTGGATTTTTATAGGTGTTATCCACATCTTCCAGAAAAGAGTAGTTTGGTGTAACTTGTAAGTTGGGGTTTTGACTTAACCTCGTTACATATTGTGTTACTGTCTCCCCTTGTGATCTTTGCAAATCTTCATTTATATTCTTTGGTGCAAGCCTTTTGTAGTGTGAACCTATTTGGCTTTTAGCAAAATCTCTTATGCTTGTGTTTACCCCCTCTTCGGTTGTGATATCATACCCACCTTCTTCTATAAATTCTCTTTGTCTTTGTGTCAAACTTCCAGCGTAACCTTTACTTTCAGAGTTTAAATTATATCTGAAATTTGATACCCTATCGTTCGCTTTGTTACTTGAGTTCTCTTGTATAAATCTTATCTCTTCTTGTAGAGTGAACTCGTTATCGTTTACTTCAGCTTGATACGCTCGGTTTACACCTATTTCAAAGTTTTTCTCTAATTCCTCAGATGTCTCTTCCCCTTCAATAGTTTTAGATAATCTTGAATAACCGTCTGAAATTTTAGAATCCAGGTCTACAATTATATCACGGATGGGTTTTCCCACCTTTTCTATTTCGAATGGTCTGTTTGGGTCTTTGTGTCTAGCCAATAAAGCCCTTCTTCTAGCAATATTTTGTTTTAAAGCTGTTAATTCAGATACAAGTGTTTGAGGATTTCCTTCCGACTCTATCGCATTTTCTATTCTGTCTATGAAAGCTTCATCTGTACCCATTTCGTTCCAGAAATCTTTCGACAACATGAGCGATGCATTAGTTTCGAAAAACCTTAATGCTGCATCTAAATTTTTCTCCGACTCAACTTCAGATAACTTTTCTAAAAAGTTGTTTATGTTTATTTCTTTGTCAAAAGAATCGGAGTTTTCCTCTATATATCTTTGGTCTAATTTGTGTAAGTCTATTGCAACTAAACCTTCTGTTGCTACATTATCTGTTATTTTTTTAGGGTCGGCAAAATAAAAGAAGCCATCTGCTTCAAAAGCGGGAGCCTTCGGATCTAACTTGCCGTCTTTTATAAACTCACTAGGAACATCTTCCATTAATGTAACACTAGACAAACCGTTTTTAAGGCTTCCGTCATCTTTGAAAAAATCCTTATCGGCTTTACGAGTCTTTTTTAAAGCTTTTAAAAACTCATAGTCTGCTTTTGTAAGCCTAGACCAATCTACTAAACCTTCCTCAGTAATAGCACTTTGCATTAATTGAGCTCTATCTGCTGAATATCCCGCAATAGTGTTTTTGGTTTCTTGCCCTATACCTAAATCTTCGTATTTTTTATCTAAGTTTTTATAGTATTGTTCGTTAAAGAAAGTTTCTTGTATCTCTCTTAGTCTTTCTTTGAGTATTTTTGTGTACTCTACAGACTGATTGGCATCTAACTTTTCTAAGTCGTTTGCTTTAGCTTTATTTATTATGTCTTCAATGGAGTCCGTACTACCTGTTACTTCTTTTCTTACCTCGGCTCTTATTTTAGCCACAGTGTCTTCTATTTCTGCTTGGTCTAATTCGTTCACCAAATATCCTTTGTCAAAGAACTGTTTTAGTTCACCAGGTTTTACTCCTATCCCATCCTCTAGATTTTTTAGAAAAGTTTTTATGCCCGCCATATACTCTTGTCTTCCTCCATTGCTTGTTCTTTCAGCTACATCTGATAGGAGGCCTAGAAGTGGGTCATTAGAGTTGTTAATCTGCCCAAAGTATCGGTGGAAAAGTGTTGTATCTTTATGTGCGGCATTTAGCCATTCTTTAACATGCTCTCTATAGGTTTCATCTAACTTATCGTGCTTTAGAATCATTCTATCAACTAGGCTGTCTAAAACACCATCGTATATATTCTTAGAATTCTTTCTGAGCTCATCAATCTTTTCATTAATCCCTTTAAGGTCTGTGTCTACTTTCGCCCAATCTTTTCTAGGGTACAGCTCTGGATTTTTTTCTATATTGGCTCTTATGGATGTTATAAGGGGAGATAGATTGTTAGACAAAGTTTGAAATGCTGCTGTTTCATTTGCTCCAAAAGTTAGATTCTCATTATTTTTAGAGTCTTTTATAACATCGTTCAAATATTTTATTTGTGTCTCAGCCACTGCCGCCACTTCTAAAGCTGCTTGCTTTTGTAATTCTATGTCTTGTTCTGCAGTAAGGCTTTTTAATTTTTCTAAATTTCTTTTAGCTCTTAAATCAGCAGATTTGTTTTTTAAATCTAGTTTTCTTATACTGCTTCGTAGAACCTCTAAACTTTTCTCGACTTCTACTTTGAGACCTTTTATATTATTGCTTTCTTTTCCTGCAGAATATAAAACAAATTTATTATTACTAAAATTGTCGGTGTTTAAATAATTGGCTAATTGATTTTCATATAGTAAAGTATTTACCTTCTCTGTAAAATTATCTAAATCGGTTCTTACTTTAGTTGTGGTATTTATGCCTATGAACTCTAGTATAGAGTCAAACAGTTGTTTAATTTTATTTATTATGGAAGTTACTGTACCTGTTGTATTTTCTGTTGAGAAATTGTTTTTGAATGAGTTGGCTAGAACCTTACCTAGTACCTCTCTTCTTATTATTTGCTCTAACTCTGCTCCTTCATATTCTCTACCATATATTTTTCTGTATACTTCTGAGAACTCCTGGTATTCCTTTGTCTTGTTTATATTTCTCAAAAGATTTTCTATTTCAGACTGTTCCCACCCCTCAACTATAAAGTGAGCCGTCTCTTCTGTCAAATCTTCTGTTGTTATATTTCCGTCTTTAAATGCTACAACTTTGTTAGCTATATCTGCAAGTGCTGTGGCTGAGGGTTCTACACCATTTTTGATCTGATACTTTTCAACGTAATCAGAAATAGATGTTGCGTTAACACCCATAGAGTTTAAAAGGTCTAAAAGCCTTAACTTTAAGTCGTTTTCATTCAACTTAGTTTCTTGTTCAGGTTCTATAGACTTGGTATGAAGTACTTCTTTTAACTCGTCATTTAGTATGGAATTGACTTCCGAACTTTTGTCTGTTTTAAGGTACTCTCCAAAAAGAAAACCATTGTCAGATTTCTTTACGTTTTTCCACCCTAAATTTACAATAGCCTTAGATCTCAGTATCTCTTCATTTACTCCTACACCTATAACTGTCTCTCCTGCAGGTTGAAAATAACTTTGACCATCATAAGTCTCTTTATTTTCAGAAATGTAGCCTTCTTTGATGCCTTGATTGACAAAGCCTTTAACTGTCTTTTTATCAAAAGAAGGTTTAACCGTTTTAAACGGGATGAAATTTCCAGAGTTGTCTAAAAAACCTACCTCTATTTGTGAGGGGTTTCCTTTTAAAGCATCTTTATAGGAACCAAATATTTCTCCCCCCACACGGTTTGCCACCATGTAGTTTTCCTCTTTTTGATACATTTCTTCACTCTCTGTATTTTTATAGATTTCTAGTGAGTCCTCTAAACTATCTACAGTGGGGTGCGAAGATATTTTACGAAAAAGAGATGATTCTTTGCCATCTCTGTTTTCTACTTTTTGTATCTTGTTGTCTTGGTTATAACTTACTCTACAGGCCATGTGTTATTTTTAATTACAATCGAAATGCTTATTGTTTATAGATTCTAATTCTGAAGATGTGTACAAATTAGAATTATTTTCAACTTCTTCTTGACTGCGAATATAAGGTTTTATTTGGTTTTGTGCAAATTTGTTAAGGATTCTAAACTCTGAAAAAGTCTTAAGAGATGCAATATTAGTTGGTATCTCTCTATAGAATGTGTGACTAGACTCTTCTTGTGTTTTTTGAAAAAGTCTGTTACCTACTCTTAAAAAATCAACGCTTGTTTCATTTGTTACGATACTTGACTGATCTATATTTTGATAGTCCCCTTTAAAAGGTTTCAGAGTCATAGGACTATTTTGATAATAATTTTTAAGAGTTGAATTGGATATAAAACTAGGGGCATTATCTACCTCTACTAATTTGTTCATAGAACTATTTCTTGAAAGTGTGCTGTAGTCTACAAAATCTTTCTTTATGTTTTCAGGGATGCCAAGCATCACAGTTTCTACGTTTATACTATTTTCTTCTATTAATTTTATTCCTGAGTTGTCTATTGTAAACCTACTGTAGAAGTTTTTGTAAGCCTCGGAGTTTTTGTTTTTCTCTTTTAGTTTATTCACTTGGAACACAGTCGGGAACTCTGTATTTAGGTAAAATTCGTCCCCACTAAAATTGTCAATAGCTTTTAATTCTCTTTGTGTTGGATCTTGTCTTACTGTATTTACTGGTGCATCAAAGTAATATTTAAACAATAACATTTGTTCTGCTGCGTCAAAATCATAGACTGCTGTACCTAAGTCTAAACTTGATACTTCAGAATTTATGAAAGTTTTTATATTGTTTATTACCTCTTCTTTGTTTGCTATGTTCTTCAGATTTTGATTATCTATTGTATTACTGTTAAAGTACGCTACTGTAGGTAATAATCTATTGTCATTATTAACCGCCTGTTCGTAAACCATCTCGTATAGGTTATCAACAGAAACTTTCTCTACTTTTTGATATATGCCATCCTCTAGTTTAATTAAACCTTCTCTATTAAAAGCTTCATATTCTCCTAGAGCATAATCGTCCACTTTCACTAAAGCCTTATTTCTATGTTGTAAAGGCATTTCTTTTATAAACTCTTCGTTTGTTACCTCTATATTATAAAACTCTTTGTAGTTGTCTAGAAATAGGTTTAGGCTTTCTATTGAAGTGTTTCTTTTGAGTATAAGTAAAGACTCTAAAAGTGTTGTTATTTCTTGCTTAGATTTTAAAACATAAGTATCTGATAGATTCTCTAAATCTAAACCTGCCTCTAGAGCCCTGTCTTGAATTTCAGATAATGCTTCTTCTATTTCTTCTTGTGATTCTTTCCATACTTCGTTAGAGGTTTCTAAGAGCATAGATATTTCTGAAGTTTTTAATTTGGATATATCCATAGAGTTTTCAACTTCTGTTAGCTTATTTTCTATATTGATATTTTCTAAAGTATTATCCAAAACTTCGATTCTGCTCATCTGAGAGAACTTAGCAAACATTTCATAAGCAAAAATTTCATTATTTATAAACTTCTCTACAATATCTGTATAAGGCAGTTGCATAAAAGCAGTTTCAAACTCTTCTATATTTGTAATCCCTGCGACTTGTTCTTTTATATCCTGTTCAACATCTAATGGATTTTTTATGTTGTACATTCCGTACTTGTTTACAGTCCCATCTAAGACTACGAACTCTGGTCTAAATCCTACAGTGTCTTCTAACTCTATATCTTTTTTAGATAACTCAATTAGATTGCCTTGATATACTGAGTTGTTTTTTATTTGTGTTTTTTCTGCGGAGTTTAATACAGAAGACATATCTAACTCTTTGAAGTCCACATTTCCACCTTTTACTATTTTAGACAGTTCTGCTTTTAAATCAGATGCTGTTATACTTTTAGCCCTTAATATATTTTTAACCTCTATGATTTCTTGATTGGTCATAGGTTCTGCTTCAACCTCCTCTTCATTTTGTTTTAAGAAATCTAGTACGTGCTCTAATTTAGCTTCTCCATTTTTATCTAAAAAATTATAACCTGCATTATTTGTATTTGCATTCATAATGCCATCTGATACATTTCTTTTAGCTTTTCTGGTCATTTCGAAACCTGTATCTTCTAAGCGGAAGCCAAAAGATTCATAGAAATTTATAAGACCCTCAAACGAAGTCTGTTTGTCTCTAGGAGACACCGTTAAGAATACATCTTTGCCTTGTGAATCTGCGTAGTCTAAAAACTCACGCATTGCTCTTTTAGCGTTACCTTTTCCTCTTTCTGTTGATTCTATGAGGTCTAATTCTATTTCTCCTGTGGATTCTTCTGTTATAGGATTTACTCTTTCTTTGTAGAATACCTTTGCACCACTTACTTCTATCGGAGAAGAAAAGTCCTTTGAAACTTCGCTATTACCATATCTTTCTTTAAACTCGTCAATGTAAGACACAGCCCATAAGTCTAAAGCCTCTTCTTTATTTTGAGTATACACTTGTGCTTCGCGAAACAAAATGCTTTGATCCCCGTTTGGTGCTTCTACAGCTTCAATCTCATTGTTCTTTGGATTTCTTATAACTCTACAACTTATACCCATCTTAACATTCTTGGTTTTTCTTATTGTTTACTTTATCTTTTATGCTTTTACTGAGTTTACGTCTTTCTTTATTTAAACCTTCATATTTTTTCAAGTCTCTTTTCAGGTTATCAAAAAACTCTTTGCCGTGTACATCTATTATTGTTTTAGGCACTGCTTTACTTATTGCTTTAGACAATTTTCTTAAATTACCTGCTTTATTAGCAAAAGTGGAAGCGTCTTTTTCATAAACATCGTTATCTATTACATCTGTAAATGTGGTGTCCTCTATAACAGTTCCATCTTTTCTTATATACTCTGACTGCTTTGTTAATATCTCTGAGATATATCCTTGAATTTTGTCTAATAACTGTAAAGAACTTTCTTCAATAGACTCCCTAAAATCTGAGGGTTGTGTTACTTCCGCAGACTTTATATCTAAAACAATCTTGGGTGAATTAAAAGGCGAATTTGTAATATCAATAGGTAAACTAGCTTGCAGAGATAGGTTGTTTAAATTGAAAGTTTTCTCTGCCCACTGTTCTATCTTTGGTAAGACTTTAACTTGTTGCAACTCTTTTTCAACCTCTTCTAGTTTTGTTACATTGGTTAACGAATTTTCATTTAGTTCAAATTTACCTGGCTCTATGTTGTTCTGCAATAATAAGGAATTTAATTGATTTACCTTCTGACCTTTTGTTAAATTATCGTTAGAAAGTATTTCATACATATTGTTTGATAAGTCAACCGAACTAGGTTTTACGTTAACTACAAACGCAATGAGCTCCCCATTGTTTTCAAAAACAATTACAGGAGTTCTCTTATTAGTGTTAGGTAAATATGTTTTTATAACACTCTCTGTATTCACTTTGCCTCCTATAACCAACTTACCTCTCTCAACATAACCTGCATCTTTTATTTTCTTAAGTTCTTTAGGTGAAATGTCTTTATTATTTATAGAAAGACCATCTGCTGTTTTTGACAAGCTAAACACAGGAGAACCTCTATATTTAAAGTTTACAGGTATCGTTGTTTCTAAGTCAATGAGATTGTTATTTTCAGATTCTATTAGTTTTTTGGCTGCTGCTTTTCTTATCTCTGTAAACTTTATTGAAGTATCTGTTGTTCCGTTATTCTCTATACCTGCTCTTAAAAACCCTACAAACTTATTGGAAAAAGTTAAACTTACACCAATATTTGCTTCTAAGTTTTGTAAAGCTTTATCAATGTTTACTTGCTTTTTAGATTTTACTGCTTTGTTGTACTCATCTAACAGCTTTTTGTTGTACTCGTTTTTAGGGTCCACCTTTAATAAAACCTTATCTAGATTTACTAGTTCTTGAGGAGTCATTGCCTCCAACGCACTGTCTACTGTGAAATCTGATTTAGCTGGTAATATTGTACCGTCTTCCAACACCTCATAACCCATAACATAGGAATTGGCCATAGCCTGTGGGTCTATATTTTTACTGTAAAGAAACTGTAGTTTTAGATCTTCTCTTATACTTTCCCAAGTCTCTTTAGAGAAATCCAATGTAGCTCTTTTACCTATAGTTACCTCCACTACATCATTTTCTGTAGTTATAAATATTCTGTTTCCTTCGTCTTTTTGATAGTTGTTTAATTCTGAAGGAGTGATGTCTATTTTCTTTTTGCTCCCTTGTTTTTGTACTTGAAGTTTTGTTGGTGTTTGTGATAAATATTTCGCTATAAAATTATCCAGGTTTACATGACTCAAAGAGATAGAGCCACTCTTACCGACTTTAATGTAAACACCGTTCAAAGTCTGTATAGTCCTTATGTCATTTCTAGATACGGATGAATTTTTTTCAGATACATTCTCTAATTCAATTATATCTTTTATTGTCTGCTCTTCTTTTATAGGTCTTTCTAAAACTGTTTCTAGCTGTGTTACTCTTGTGATAAGATCTGCAAGTGATGCATTAACTCCTGATACCATCGTGCCTTCCATAACTTGCCAATTACTTAGCTTGTTATTTAGTTCTTTTAGCCTGGTGAACTCTTGTTCACTTATAGGCATAGAAGGTTGGTATTCTCCTGCAATTGCATAGTTGTTTGATAAAAAACCTGTACCTTGTAATTTTTTACTTATAGCTTTGAAATCTTCTATGTCTTGTTCTGTAGGTGTGTTTTCTTTTGCTTGTCCTAAATCCTCTCCTACGTAATTAGATATAAGATTGTTGTCTTGAGTTGTTTGTTGTATTAGATCATTAAGTCTATCTATTTCTGTTTTATTTTCTTGCTTCTTGTTCAGTATAGACTCTTTGAGATTATCATATTTATTATTTATTTCGTTTCTTCTTTTTTCTAAAAATGAATCTTTTTGCGCCTGACTTAATAAAAAGTCTTGACTATTTATATTTTTTAGTATATTTTTTAACTCTGCCCTTTTTTTACCCTCTAAAGCTATAAGGGCTTCAGATAGTACGGGGTAATTTTTAAACATTTGCAAGTCTTGAACTGTCCCTTGAACATTCGGGTCCAAGAATCTTTCAACCGCTTCCGAAAGTTTAGCATAGTCTCCTTCTTCAAATTCTGATTCGTAGGTTACATTATTAAGTTCAGACTCTGTCGAAGTTGTTGTGGTATTACCCAAAGAGTCCATCAAGTCTTTTGTGTCTGTAGCTAAAGACATACCCACATTCGCAAAAAACTCTCTCGTAAACTCATTAGCCTCTCTTTTGGTAATTCCCGCTATCTTTTGTTCTAATTTAGTTGCAAAGTTTGCAGGTGAGAAGTTTTCATTACTTATACCCTGTATAGTTTTATTATACTCTTTGAAAGCATAAACAGATTTCTGATACTCGTTAAAAAGTTTTTTAAGCTTAGATGCCTTTCTAGGATTGACTTCTTCTTGGGCTCTTATAACCTTATCTATATTTGATAATGTGCCTCCTACTATTTCTCCTTTCTCATTAATGTCTAATATCTCATCTAGTTGTTGTGAAGTTAAAGGTAAGGAATCTTCTCTTGTTTTGAATGGAGAATTAGCTTTTAGTGTTTCAAATGCTGTTTCACTTTCTCTATTCAAGTTATTTTCTAGTATTTCTAAATCTCTTAGCTCCTCTGATAAACTTAACAATTTACTTTGCTCGGCTTGTTTTTGTTCAACATTGTCCGTACCTAACCTTTCTAGTTTTTTTTGAATGCCTAATATCTGAGATTGCAGGTTATCTCTATCTTTTTTTACTTTGTTTTTTCTTTTTTGTACTGAAAATAAAGACTCTTTGTTTTGTTTTTGAGATGTCTCTAATATCTTTCTTGCTTCTAGTGCATTTTTAATCTTACCAGACATTTCAGGACTAACTATTTCAGCCATTTCAATGTCTATCTCGTCTAAAAATATCTCCGCAGTTTCCGCAGATTTAGCCCCCATAGTCATGTTGTAAGCTATAGCCTCAGACACAAAATTTTTGTTCTTTAAGTCTTTTGTCGTAGCATTTCTACCTACAATAAGATCAGCGAAGTCTTTATTGGCAGAAAATTCTTGCTGTAGATCAGAATATTCTTGCAATACTTCTTGTTTATACGCTTCTATTGTTTCTTTGTCTACCCCTATTTCATCCGCCCATTGCTGAGAGTCAGCTAGTTCAAGAGATGTCTTAAAATCTTCGTAAGCATCGTCAAGTCTATCATACTTTTTGTTCATAGAGATATTAGCAAGTATGGCTTTTTTTCTAGAAAGCTCTTTTGCTGTTATATCTCCTCTACTTTCAGCTTCAGCTTCTTCTTGTGTTGCTCTATTTATTCTGTTAGCTGTTGCTATATTATCTCCTAGCTTTTGAGAAGCAAGCGATGAATCCTTTAATGTTTCGTTTAGTCCATTAACGCCAAATTTACCGTCTTTTCTCAAGAAATCAGTTATCCCTTGTGCGCCTATCTCGCTATTCACAACATCCGCTATGGCTTTTTGGTTTTTCAGTTGTTTTCCATAATCATTTAACCCACCTGAAAATACCCCCCCTAAAAGACCTACCATCATACCTATGCCAATTTCTTTCCAGCCCTCTTTAGATCCGTAAGTTTTTGCATAAGAATCAAATATTCCTCCTATCATGTCATAGTTATCTTTACTGGCCTCTAAATCATAACCAGAGGTCAACCAATCTTCTCCTAGATTACCTAGTACGGACTGATTACCTTCTTCCCAAAAACCTTCTATGAGTGGAGCTTTGGCAAAGTCTCTTGTTCTTCCCGCTATTTTTTGTAGAGTTGTAGGTTGTAAAGCTTTACTTGCTAACCTGCCACCCTCTGTTGTTGTTGTTGTCCCAATACCAAACAGCTTTTTATTTGCACCTTTTCTCAAAGAAGCACCTGATTTTAATAAAGGGTTTTTAAGGTTAAACATTCTACCAAACACGGCCAAATTACTTGCCCCTATAAGAGCTATATTACCTGCCCATAAAGAATTACCTGCTGTCGTGTTGTCTTCTTTAAAGCTTCTTAACTCTTCAGCGTTTGGCTGTCTTCCGAAATTAGTTTCGTAATAGTTTCGGAAGTTTTCTTCGGCTTCCTTCATGAAATGTCTAGCCTCTACCCCTGCTTCATAACCTGCAGAAGTATAAGTAAACCTTGCTGTATTTGCCAAGTCTGCTATTTTGCCGACTCTTGTTGCTGTTTTTTGTGCTTGTCTTGCTGCTTGTTTTGTGTAACCGTTTCTAATCATAGTTTTACCTATCTTAGAGTAACTATTCACACCTTTAGTAAGTCTTGCTAGTTTAGATCCTTTAAGTGACCAACGTGCTGCAGTAGTAGCCAACCCTGCTCCCCCTGTTGCAAACACCCAAAGAGCTTCTGATACTATTGAGCCTAGTGTAAAAGAAACACCGCCTGCAACGTCGTTCGCCCAAAAGTTAGCTGTACCTAATGACTGACCAAAGTTCAATTCCTGCTCTTGTTTACTATAATAGTTTGGCAATTTGAAGCTAGCTTTTTCGTTTACACCATCTAGCCATTGATTAAAATCGTCAGTATATAAAGCTTCTGTCTCAAAACCCGAATTAATCCAATTTGCTACACTTGTTACCTGTCCTATAGTAGCTCCTGCAACAGCAGTGTCAAAATTTATACCAGCCTTGTATAAGCCATTAGCCCATTTTTCGCCTGATGTTTGTTGCCTTGCCAACCTTTCGTTATTGTCCGTACCTTTTAAAAAGTTACTATATCTAGAAGTAAATATATCACCTGCTTTAGCGTATACTTCATTGAAGTCTGTATTTTCTGTAAGTGAAATTTTATCAGACTTTTTACTGAAAAGGCCTTCATTTAAACTATAACTTATGTTGGCTTCTTGGATTAAGTCCTCAGCCATTTTTACTTTGTTAGTCTGAGTTCTTTTTATATCATTAGCCACAAACCCCATAGAGTCTGGTGAAAAAGATTTTTGTCTTGAAGTTGCTAAATCTTGAACAGGTTGATACTGTTTATTAAATCTATTTTCTTCTGCCATTATTGTTCTTGATTTTGTACAAAGGTACTATATAATATTGAGAATTTATCACTTTCAGAAGATATTTCGTAATTGTTCGTTCTGAAATCTAAAGCTATTCTCTCCAATGCCTGTGTGATATACACTTGAGGTGCGGAGTTAAATACTGAGAATATTTCTTTTTCATCTCTATCTGTCAAGTCTACGCTGGACATTAGCTCATACTCTGGATTATCTGCTGTTCCTGTATTTAATGACACCTTTGCAAAAGTTCTTCCTTGCTCGTTGGTCTTTAGTCCTACCTTAAATCTTTCTGAGTTTTCTATTGCCCTTGTTAACGTTTCTCCGACATCTGTATTTTCTGCAAACATTTCTGGAAACCTTCTTCTTAAAACTTCTGTCGGGTTTGTAGCCATATTGGTTACTTGAGGATTCTGAAAATGATTTAAATATCTTCCTACAAGTTCTTCGTCTTTACCATCAGGATAGGCTATGTTTACTTCTTCTCTGTTTTGACTAGACATAATTTCTATACCCCCTTCTATATCTTGCATATCTATTTGAGAAGATAGCGTAGGGGCAATCTGCATAAATTGAGACTTCTCTATTGTAGCCTCGTTTTTACTTGATACTCTATCTACTTTTTTATTTTCATAATCAGCTTTAGAATATGTATCTAACTGCCAAATAACCATAGTATCTGGATTAGCGGGATCAACGAATATATTCGATGTCTTTTTAGGATCATATATAAAACCTTGTTCTGAAAGAATATCTTCAGTCAATGCTTTCATTTCTCTTATTGCTGGCTTATTTTCATCCTTAGCTGTAGCTGCTGCACCTATTGTTATTTTTCTAGGTGTTTTTACTTGCATAAGTCCTTTTATTAAGGCTTCGTTATAACTCTCTTTGTAATATTCAGTGTCAATACCTAACACATTTCTTATGGAATAGTCATCATAAAAGTTAGAGTCTCCTCCCACCGTAGATTTAAGTCCGTAGGCATCTATAACTGTAGTCATATCGTTTATCAAAGAAAATTTTCTTCTTTTTTTGATTAAATTTTTTACATCTTGATCTGCTCCTTCTCTTATTCTAAGACCATTTTCTGTTTTAATGTAAAAGTCTTCAAACTCTATATTTTTATCTAAAGACCTAACCATCCTGTCAAAGTTACGTCTTGTATTTTTATCAGCTTTATCAGCTTTAGCCGTTTTGTCTAAAAGGTCTTGTTTTAGTTCGCTCAAGAAGAAGTCAGCGTAAACTTGACTCTTGAATTCTTTTCCTGCGTCCGTGTCAATAAACTTTATGAAATCCTCTGTGCTTTCTACATTATTAGCCTCAAAATATT
>Ga0306901_1000389_pt1 | contig 19798 bp, 14 predicted proteins | sample AntRauMFilla3767_FD_190431 | JGI IMG/M metagenome (GOLD analysis project Ga0306901, IMG submission 190431) | Saline lake microbial communities from Rauer Islands, Antarctica - Metagenome Filla 3 #767 (v2) (version 2) | ecosystem: Environmental > Aquatic > Non-marine Saline and Alkaline > Saline ... | reverse complement strand
GGAGTAATGATGTGTTTGTCGGCAGTGGGATGGTACCTCGATACTCGTGTATTACTCGTAAACATCAGTATACCGAAGTAATGAGAATGGGGCTTCTGCTTCTCGCGCTCTCTCATACATGTATAAGAACATCCACACGTCAATGGCTTACGTCGTCCTCGAAATCTGATTCGGTTCCATACCGGCCATGCCTCCCCACTATATTCGTGCCATTCACATCTAAATTTCTCGCTTCCATCATTTCTTCAAACGATGCAAAATTCGGTGAGGACTGTCGGAATTGGTGGACTAAGTTGTCTACCTCCCGTTGTTTCTTTACTTCTGCTCGATTTTCATGTTGCCGATTCTCGACATGTGTGCGCTCTCTTTTTTGATTATATCGGTCTTGTGTAGACCTATGAACAAAACATTCGAGATCATTGACAAAGTCATCGTCATTCACCTGTTCGTCCATTCCCGCCTTCATTGCGCCGACCGTCCACGCGTATTTATTTCGCATTATTTTATCGTTTCGCCCGACCATGGCGAACTGGCGGTCGCGATGACAGGGTACGTCCTTTCGACGGATCGATGACGGTGTGCGGGTGCTCAGAAGATCGGGGTTACTCCTCACCGCGATATCGAATGCGACTAAGTTGGAACGACTAGTCGTCCACTCACCGTCATCGGAACAGTCATTTTCGTCTTCCGTATATGGAGTCTCTGTGTGGCGTCTGTTCGTAGGATCGAACAACTCAGAATTCATCTCAATGACACGATCAAATCATCGGTACGGCGGCGGGTTACACCTCGGCATTGCGGCTGTGAACGAGCCTGTAAATCGCCACAATCCCCCAATTTTTTTCGGTGGAAATTGACAAGCTACTTACTACCAGATCCCCGAGAATCTGTCCTCCTCATTTGTCTCGGACTACTTGCGGAAAGAGTCAAAGAGGCGACGGAGTCACCTAAACAGGTTATCACGCTTTTGAAAAAAAATCAAAACGAGCGCACAAAATTGGAGCAGTACAGTGTTGAACGAGAGTGAGTGTCGAACGTTACATTCAGCACACATCGGATAATAACGCCTCTCCTACGACGGTCCTGATGATGTGATTCGTCAAATTTTTCGATCCGTCGTCAAAATACCCCTTTTTGTCAAGGCGACAACCCATCGCATCACCACCACCAGGAGGATTGTTGTCAAAGTAATCTTCGTTGTGTACGCCCACCAGCATCTCCACGGTACGACGGATGTCCATCGAATCTTGTTCGCTATTCCCTCTCGGTCGAGCAGGGGATGCGCCCCGGTAGGCCATGTCTGTGCCTTCCTTACTCAATTCATCGATGACACTGAGCCTTTTGGCATACTTTCGAATAGGGTGCTTCGCCATCTATCTCGACGAGTCACAGAAGCTGCCTCTCTTGTATGTTCGTTAAGCGATCGAACGATAGTTGTTCACGAATAGACAACCAGGTAGCACACCCTGTGTCTCAAATTTTTTTGGGATGGGCTTCTGCGAAGAAAGGCTCCCCGATCACCAATCGTACGTCTTGCGGACGAGGTTCACGACATACCACAGCGTGGGAATCAGAACGAGGGCTCCACTGAATCCGTACAAAATCGTGAACTGACTGGTCACGATGAGGCCGATGAGGATGGCGACCACCACGATGTACGCCGCTACGGTCGCCCAGAATATCCAGGACTGGCGGCGGGCCTCCCGCTGCAGCTCGCCGTGGTTGTGCATCATGACCAGGAGGTTCTGCTTCCGGCGCTCCAGTTGCGCGTTGATCTGGAACAGGCGCATGGACGCGTCCTTGGTTTTCTGTGACTTGTCCGAGACCTGGTTCTTCCACTCCGGGAACTTCTCCTTCCGGCGCGTCACGAACTCCTTGTTGATCGTGTCCGTGATCCTGTAGGACAGGTCTGACAGGTACGTCATGTCCTCCAGGGAGCTGTCGGTCCGTACCAGGTACTGTTGTATGTGGTCCAACGAGTCAAACACGACACGGAACATCGCGAGCTTGGCATACTGTGACTCCTGGTAGTTGGGATTGAAGCTGTTGCCGCTCGCATTCCAGTCCCCCCCGGGGATGAAGCTCGCCAAGAAACGCATCACAAACCATGGCTTTAGCATGACGAACAACATGTGACGGTTCGTGTCGTCGAAGACTGCATGTGCAGGACCGCTGAACTCGACTTCCTTGTCGTACACATCACGCATCTTTTTCAAGAAGGGAGATATCGACGTGATATAGTCACCGCGGTCGTCGCGTGCGGGCACCTTGTCTTCGAACACCTTCACGGCCTGCTCCAACTGCGCGTCCAAGTTGGATCCCATGCTGTAGTTCAGCTGGTGTAGTTGCTGCTTGTACACCGCCAAGCAGGCGGCTTCCGTCATCTTCAGCAGGTCCTCGACGTCGATGGGCGTCTTGTCGACCGAGATGCGATCCCTGTAGTAGGCCTCTAACGCGTCACGCACCTCTCCCACGCTGTTCTCGTCGCCTCCCTCTTGCAGGGACCTCCTGTCAGTCGAGGACAGAGGAATCCGACGAAACACCGGAAGATCGAAATCTGTCATGGTGTCCCATTCGGCCTCGTTTGTCACGCGGTTATAGGCCATCAGGTCGTATAATCCGCTCTGCTGCGCGGAGTCAATGCCTTCCTTCCCGTTCACGAAATTCATGACATCCGCGTTCAATCGCTCGGTGTTTTTGTTCTCGGTCGTGACCATATTCGTATATTTCTTATAAGTCCGTACGGGGGTGTATTAATAATCCGATACATTTTATTACGAATTTACAAATGCGGTTCCGACCTGAGTGAGAGATACCGCAGCACGCAAAGACATTCGACGGGGGAGTGGGTCGATCCTCGAACGAAAGCAGATGCTGTAAAAAAAATTGTCATCAGAAGCCAGTCCCTCATGTGTTACAACTGTCGTATCGAGTTCCGCAATACCGCCTACATTCGAGATCTACATCCCTGGCAAAATGGAGGCATTGCGTCAATGTCGGGACTTCGTCTGTCCTGCACGCGTAGATGAAATGCTTAACGCACGGTATCAGGCGATCCTTCAGGAAAGGACTCGCGTCGACAAGTATTAACCTGTCGATGATGACGGTGATAACATCGGACATATCTACGATCGAACGGATTTTCGCCTCCTCTCTCCTCTCTCTCTCCGAAGTCGCCCGTTCACTATCCTTCTTACTCCACGAGTGCCCCTTCTGGACGCCCAAAAAGACGCGCGGCTTCAGAAAAACGTCATCGTTCATGACGAATATGTTGCTTTCTGCAATCCGAGGGAAGTACACGAGGGAGCCCGCACTCATCTCCTTCTCCACTAAGCGAATGAAGTCGACGGTTTCCTCGATCAACGCTGCCATCAGGTTCAGGAGCCACGGGGCGTACGCGGACGTTCTGTCGGGAAAACGATCGTCTTCAAAGTAATTACAGTAATCGTTCAAATAGTTCAACAGCTCCCTCCCGTGCTTCCTGTATGTGACAACGAAGGTGTTGCCTCTGGGTACGTTATTCATCATCCAGGAAGAGGAGGGAAAGAAGGGCTGGAACAAAGGTTCCCAGACCTCCTGCGCGTCGACCTTCTCCGAGTGTTTCACGAAATTCGACAAGCTGAAAGGGGTATCGATCACCTTCGGGGAGGACATCCTGTTATTCTGCTTGTGGTATTTTTCCAAGGCGTCCGCCAGGGAGTACCCCCAAATGATGTTTTTCTTGTACGGAACCATCATGTACTCGTTCGATGTTGCCACTTTCGCGAAGTAGTACAGCGAATTGTTTTGCGACAGATTCTGGACGCTCGCATAAGGGGACTCAGGGTCGTAACACTCGGACTCGGACTCGGACTCGACTCTGACTTGAGCCATGATTCAATTTAATTTTTGTTTGTGGCCGTTGTCGCTTGGCAGGGATGACATGATCAATTTTTTTAACAACAGCATCACCGCTTCTCCAAAGCCGTGACACGCTCTGATAGCCGCGCGTTGTCCGCCGCCATCTCCTTGATGCCCTCCGTCAGGAGCGCGACCATGTTGGCGTAACACACGCTGTACAACCCGGTCTTGGCGGCGTCCAAACGCACCACCTCCGGCACCACCTCCAACACCTCCTGCGCCACGAAACCGATGAGATCGCGCTCGCTACTTTTGTTGTTGGTGGTGGTACGTTGCTGCAGCAGCTTCTTGTCGTGTCCATCGTAATCCGACCTGTTGTACACGTACCCTTTCAGACGACGGACCTTATCCAACGCCCCCTGAATCGGGCGGAGGTTGGTTTTGATGCGGGCGTCGGACATGCTGTTCACCTCGCCCGTCACCGTGACGTCACCGTCCACGTTCAGGTCGCGGTCCACGTCCACGCTCAGGCCGTTCACGCGCAGCACGTCCAGGCCGCCGGGATTTACGCGCAGGTCGCCGCGAATGTTCGCGTCCGCGTCCACGCTCAGGTTGCTCTTCACGTCCAGGTCGCGGCACACCCGGACGAATTCGTTCGTGACGGACGCCGCCAGGAACCCCTCGAGCGTCACGGACAAATCACCCGAAATGTCCGTCGCTCCTCCGACACTCAACGATCCCTCCGCCTCAATGTCCCGACTCACCTTGACGCCGCCGTCAGTGACCGCGAAAGCCTCCGAAGAAGAGGAAGAGGGACGCACGCTCAGGTCCCCGCGCAGGTCGCTGATGCCGCGGACCGTCACGTTGCACGACGTGTCCAGACGACGGTGCAGGCGCACCTCCGCCTCGCGCACCTCTAACGAAGGCGTTCCCTGGTGCCTCACCGTGAGATTGCCGGAGACGTCGGCGGCGCCTATCAGGCGCAACGGGCGGTTCATTTCCACCTCGTCGCCGTCCACCGCCAGCACCTCGAACCCGCCCGGCGCGACGCTCAGGTCTCCGCGCAGCGTCGAGTTCCCGGAATCCACCAAAAACGCAGCGTCGGACACGCGGAGATCGCGGCCGCTGACCTGGACGCGGTCCGCGTCGATGGCGAAGCCCACGTTCTCGTCCGGACCCACCGTGAACTCCCCCGACAACGTCGCGTCTCCCGCCACCGCCAGGTTGCTGGCCACGTTCACGCCGCGCCGTAGCTCGATGTTCGAGGCGCTCGCCGAAAAGGCGCGCCCGCCTTGGGCCGTGTCCACCCTGAACAACGACCCTCCCACGAATGATGCATTACCGAGCACATTGAGGTTGCTCGACGCCTCCAAGTCCGCGCCGACCTTGACCCCCTGCGCGGCGTCGACGGTGAGGACGCGCGGAGCGTCGACCCCTCCCGGTCGCACGACCAACGGTCGATACAGGTCCGTGTTACCGTAGACCGCCAGGTTGCTGTCGACGCGCACGTTGCCGGAAACGCCCACGTCACCGCCCTTAACGTCGAGACGTCGGTTCACCTCGACGCGCGTGTCCCGCACGTCCAGCACGGGCACGCCCGCCTGCACCGGGTTGACGCGGAATCGACCGAACACGTCCGTGTTGGAGCTGTAGATGCGCGTCCGGTCCCCTTCGACGTCCAGGTCCTCGCGGATCGTCACTTTGTCGGGGGCAATCGTCATCACGTTCGAGCCGAAGGTAAGGACGGAGTCCGGGCTGTCGAACGCCACGGCTCCGTCCACCCGCAGGTTGCACCGCAGCAACGCGTCCCGGCGGACCTCCAGAGCGGCCGCGTCCAGAACGAGCACTGCGCCGCCTCCCGCCTCGCGCACCGCCAGGTTGCCGCGGACGTCGACGTCGCCCGTCACCTCCGTGTCGCGGTTGATCTCCACGCGGTCGTTGTCCGCGTACAGAGCGCGATCTATCTCGGAGCCGTCGAACGTGCTGACGGTGTTGACGGTCAGAGCGCCGCGGACGAGGACGTCCCGTGACGCATCCACGTTACACTCGGCGTGCAACTCCGCGCGCGCGGTAACGCCCGCCTTCCGACCGTCGTCTACGACGGAGTCAGCGTCTTCTGCTAACACCGAAAAAAGCGGCGTCATTGCCTCCGCATCGTCGAATATTGTGAAGTCCCCGCGCCTCAAGCGCACGCGCCCGGTCGTAACGTCCAGGCTATCGCGCACGACCACGTCGCCTTCCACCTCGAGCATTCCGTCCGATACGGTCAGAGTGGTGGCGTCATTCGAAGAGGAGGGCGACACACGCAAGACGCCGCTAAGGTCCGTGTCTCCGCCGACGATAAGATCATTCTCGATAGTGAATCGATCAGATCTCACCGTTCCCGCTATATCGACGTCTCCGGCGACCGTCAGGTTGCTGCGTACATGCGTGTCACGCCCGATCTTCACATATTCGTCATTCATCTCCAACAGCGGTAGCCCTGATGACGGCGAAGACGCAATCACCTCGAACGCTTCGCTCACCTCGAAACGCGTAGTGTCGTTGGCCACGTCCATGTAGCGTCTCACCGTGACAGCGTCGTCCGTGGCGCTCAGGGAAGCGACGGCGTCTTGCGCGCCAGAGGTCACGACTTCGAACCGCCCTCCGTCGCCACGCACGCTCAACGCGCCGCCTCCCTGGACGGTGAGGTTGCAGCCTTCGCTCACACTCACGTCCCGAGTCGCGTTGATTCCCGAGTCAGTCACGGCCAACGCCGCGTTTTCTCCTGAAGCGACCGGTCGGACCTCGAATGCGCCGCCTGCGACCCGGACGTCTCGCCTGAACAACGCCTGTTCGTCCGTGATCGAGAAAGCGATATCGTTCCCGTTATTTTCGACGGTCGGCGGCCAGGACACCTCGAACTCCCCGTCCCGGATTCGCAAGTCCCCGTCCCGGATTCGCAAGTCCCCGCCTTGGACGTCAATATTGCATCGGACACTCAGACGACGCGTCGCCTCTATGCCGTCATTTTCGACGGTGAGTATGTCGTTCGAAGAAGAAGCAGAAGAAGCAGCACACCGCACCTTTCCGTAAAATACCGACTCCTCACCCGCGTCGACCGCAAAGACTCCCAGCGTCTTAGCGTCTATCCCCCCGTCTCCGGCCCTGCGCACGCGGAAATACCCCTCTTCGCCGTCACCGAGGTCCACCTCCAGGCCCGCACCGTCCATCACGCGCAGCCGCCGGAACACGTCCACTCCCGCGTCTGAGGTGTCCGATACTACGTTACTCTCGTTGTCTACGCGGAACGTGAAATGCGTGCCGTCGAACACGTCTATCCCCGCGCCCTCCACGCGCCAGTCCAGGTCGCTCGTCACAATTCGTCGACCTGCGCCCCTCTCGACACGAAACGCAGGGCCGCTCCCTCCTTCCGCGTTGTACAAAACGCTCAGGTCGCCGGTCATCGAGGTGTCGCCCACGACGTCCAGATCGCGACGCACGTTCACGCCGCCGACGTCCCGCACGGAAAGAGCGGAATTCGAAGGATTGTCGGTTCCTGTGTATGTGACGTCGAAGGTCCCGTCAGACAACGTCAGATCGGCGTCGACCACGCGCACGTTGCTGTTCATCTCGACCTCGCGGTACGACGTCACGGACTGCGCGTCCACCTCGAACGCGATCGTGCCGCCGGCCTCGACCTTCAGGCCTCCCGTCGCCTGCAAGTCCCCGCCGATCGTCAGGTTGCAGCGCGCCTCCAACCGGCGCGTCACCTCCACCTCGTTGGCCTCCGCCGAGAATACCACTGAGCCGCCGGTGGGATCGACGGTGAGCGAGCCGTGCCGTAAGCGCGTGTCCCCCCTTACACGAACGCCATCGTCCAAAACTGTCTCTCCGAACACGGTCAGTCCGTCCGTGATCTCCGCGTTGCTGTCGACGAGCACGGACCGGAACATCGACACCCCCGAATCTTTCACCGTCAATGCGGGCCACGCATTTCCCGCTCCGTCGTCGCCGTTCTTGACCGTCAGTTCCGCGCCTTCCACGAACGTGTCCCGGAACATCGACACCCCCGAATCTTTCACCGTCAATGCGGGCCACGCATTTCCCGCTCCGTCGTCGCCGTTCTTGACCGTCAGTTCCGCGCCTTCCACGAACGTGTCCCGGAAACAGCGCACCTCCTGGGCCGAGGAGCTCGCCGTGAAAATGGGCGTTTCGTCCTCCGTAAAATTCGTCGAGTCAAAGATCGTCAAGTCCCCCGTGACGTCCGCGTTGGATCGCGCGCATAGAAGGACGTTGAGCGTCGTACAAGAATCGTCGACGTACAGAGCCGCGGCGTCGATTTCGACGTCAGGATTATCGTCATCCGGAGAGAAGGCCAGGCTGCCGCCCGTGAACGCCGCGTCCCCCAGGACGCGCACGTTGCTCGTCGCCTCGAATTCGCGCGTCACGCGCACCAGGGAGTCGTCTGCTGATACCGCCGGCGTATCCGAATCTCGAGGCGTCATGCGGAACGTCGGTCCGGTAAAAGCCGCGTCACCGGCCACGGCCACGTTGCAGCTGACGTCCAGTCGACGGTGGATGGCCACCTTCTGGCCGTCGGCCGCGAGGACCAGGTCGCCCGTTCCGCCGCCGGGCGCGGCGAACACGACGAAGTCATCGTAAGTAACCAGCGGCGCGCGCACGTCGAGGCGCGCCCCCACTTGGACGTTGCTGTCCGTCACGCTGAACGTGCCGTCCCGCACCCTGACGTCGCCCTCGAACGCCGCCTCGCGGCTCGCGAACAGCGGGAGGCCCACGTACACGCCTCTTCGAGACTCTTCGTCGTCCACCTCGAACGCCGCTCCATCTACGACATCAGACGAGGATGACGACGGCGTGATCACGCGGAAGCGGCGCCGGACGCGCACGTCCGTGTCTTCGTTCAGCAGGATGTTGGACCCCGCCGCCGCGTACAGCACGGTGTCCCCGGTCTCCTCCGACACGACGTGCAGCTCGCCCTCCAGCTTGGCGTCTGTGACGTTCAGTCGGTTCACCATCGTCATCTCGGAGTTGACGGTGAACTCGCCGTTAATGACGATCTTTTCGTTGACGCGTAGCGCGCCGTTCATGTTGATCTCGTTGTCGAAGTGCGCGACGCCAGGGATGCGGACGTTAGAGTCGGATATGACCAGGGCCTCGCGCGGGAAATCGTCGCCGCCTTCGCCGTCCGGAGAGGTCTTGGCTCCGATCAGGATCTGTTGCGACGGCAGGTCTGTGTAGATGACGAGGTCGTTCTTCCTGGAGTCAGGGAACACGTCCCCGGCGAATCGCGCCACGAAGATGCTGCTGGTGGTGGTACCCGACATGTGAGTGCGTCCCGTTATACTATTATACTATTCGGTCGACGAAAAAATGGATGGACTCGAGTGTAGGATAACAAAAGCACACGAAAGAAGAGTGACGGAAATTTGTCGTTGACTCAAAAACACATGCGTGAAAATTCGAGGTCAGATCTACTCGACTTTTTACATTGAGGAAAAACCTGGTTGAAAGCCACAATCAATGATACCAAATAAAGGGGGAGGCGACGCGTAAGATACGCTGCAAGACACACACACACACCCTCCTATCTCATGTCTATCGACGATGACGTCCCGGCTTGGGTCCACTACAACGGCGTCCGGCGCCTGACCGCGGAACTCCGCGCCTTCCAAAAAAAGGACTCCGCGAAAGGCGCTCTGTCGGACACCGGAATACGGGGAGGCGTCGTGCCACACCTCGACGACCTCACGGTCTGGCGGTTCGCGGTGCACGCGTTCCTGCCGCCCGAAGCCGCGGTCAATGCGGACCTGCAGAAACTCCCGTCCGATCGGCGCCACGTGCTGTTCGAGGCCCGATTTCCGTCGGCCTACCCCGCCTCCCCCTTCATGCTCCGGGTCATCTGGCCGAGGTGCGTGCCCTACACCGGACACGTCACCGTCGGAGGGACCGTGTGCCTGGAGCCGCTCACGCCCTCCGGCTGGCGCTCGACCATGACGTTCGAGAACATCGTGCGCGTGGCCCTGTTCGAGATGGTCAACACGCAGGCGGGCAACGCCCTGCGCCACGTCGAGGCGCACGCGTCCGCAGATCAAATGGAGTACGACCTGGGCGAAGCAACGGAGGCGCTCGACAGGTTGATCCTGCGCCACGGATGGCAGGCACCGGCGTCTGTTTCTTCTTCTAGTTCTACTACTACTACGTCACTCGACGAAGACACCGTCGAAGCGGCCTCTTTAGCGGTTCCTCCTCCCCCATCGCGGTTCTGCACGAATGGGGCGACTCTCTCGAAATGGGACGGAGAGGACGAAGAAGACGCGTACACCCTCGTTTCTGACGTGAACGACATGATACTCGCGTCTGCTGAGCGCAGTATGCACGACGGTGATAGCGCCCTCTACGCCGTGGTCGACGATCCCGGAAGCGTATCCTCCGTGAGCGAGCGGAGGCACCTGCGCCTGGTGTGCCCCGCGGACAGGGCGTAATGGAACGCGCCTCGAATCGCGTTCCAACTCCTCTGGTTCGACAGCGACGACGACATGGTGACGATCAAGCTCGAGGACGGCAGAGGGCGCCTCTTTTCCCTCGACCTGCGCACGCGCGCAAGAGACGCGGACGTCGTCTCTTGGCCTTCGACGGTATCCCCTGACGACATTTGGAACATGCCGGCGCTCATGATGGCGGTCGGAAACATCGTCAGGACTCTGACGCGGACGCTGCCTGATCTGGACGCCGAGCGTATGGCGCGCGCCACCGTCGAGCGCATGAGCGTGGCCATCGAGTCCGCGCCCAGCGGCATCCTCAGCCTTCCCGGCAAGATGGTGTGCGTCGACCCGGAGGCCGACATCGAGGAGCAGCGCGCGCATCTTTTGAACATGGGGATGGCGCCGTCTCCCTTACCGGTCGGTACGAAGCTGAAACCGGCGCGCGTCCTGCGCCGCTTCCTCTGGACCTTCGCGACCCAGGTCGCGTCCTTCGTGGCGCGCCCCGTGTGCATGTGTGCGATATGCGGCTCTATCGTCGATAAGGCCGCGCTCTCGCCCTCGCTTCGCGACGACCTGGCCCTTTCGTCCGGAGGAATCATCGGACCTTGCGCCAGGCAGCTGTGCAGGCACGCGCACCTGAACAGCAAAGCGCTTCCGCGCGGCCTGCGCCCGCTGTGCGGAGACGCCGCGGCCCGTCGCGCCCTGCTGTTCCTGCTCCGGCTCGCGCTTACGACCGCGACCGCGGCGACCTCTTCCTCTTCCGCTCTGAACGTTCCGCCGGCCAACACGACACGCCCGACCGACGCCAGCGCGCTCCCGCTCCCTGATGTCAAGGACCTGGAACGCGCGCTGGGCGTCATCGTCGATGGTTTAAAACACGATTCTTCGGACGTGTTCAGCCCATCCGATTATGGAGACGAAGAAATAAGGCGAAGAAAACAGGAGAATGCACTCGACGAGTGTGATCAGACGGTCGTTCGAACCATCTGGAACGTCCGGGAGTCGCTGGGCATCCGGCTCAGTCCTTGCCGCCAGGAGGACGTCGCGGATATCGTGGGTCCGGAAGCGGTGGCGTACATGCAGCAGAAGAGCGGAGGCCCCATGATTTACGCGGTGCGCGGCATGACCCCTCTGCGGGCGGCGTTCGAAGACAGGCGACGGATACAAAAGCAGCAAAAGGTGAGGCGCGTGTTTCACGGGAGTACGGTCGTCAATTGGCTGTCGATCCTGCGCTACGGCATCCGCCCGATGTCCGGCACCAGGTATCAATCGTCCGGAAACGTCTACGGCAACGGTATCTACGTTAGCGACTCCATCGCGACGTCGATGATGTACTCGACCGGAACCATGCAGATCATCGCGGTCTGCGATCTCATCGACGACCCCGCGCTCTATAACACCTTCGACAGCTGCAAGGTGGTAACGGACGCCAGCGCGCTCCTGATCACGCACGTCATCTGCATGTGACCGAGCTGGGTCTGCTGGTGTGTGGTATGATGTGTCTGACTGACGATTTTTCGAGGGTGGAAGATGCGACGGAACTCGATCTCTCCACAGGTCTTTCCTTTCGAAGCGCGGGAATAAATATTGTGTACTATTATACACAACTCGCCGATTGACGATCCTCGCCGACCCCCCCTCTCGACTATATGGCCTTTGAAGACAAAGTATTCCGGGCGAACGTCAAGGCCCTGGCAGAGGCGCTCCAGCCGTACCTTTCTGATATTGGTGATGTTACTGTGAGTGGAAACATATTTACATTGCCTGCCCAAAAGGCGGCTTTGACGGCGTACGTCGTGGCCAAGTGCATCGGCGTCGACGTCGAGTTCGGTGATACTACTGATTACAATTCCACTGATGACAAACTGAAAATAGCAGTCGCCAATAATAAAGTTACAGTTGATGCGGATGATGCAACAAAATTTCTGACAACTTTCACGGAAGCTGTCACTGATAATAAAGATCGAACAGCCAATCTGGCCAAGTTCATCAAAGTCAACACCGGTTTGTTAAAGGGTCAATTACAAAATAATGCAGTTCTGGGCGAGAACAACGCGAGAACAATATTTCCAACCTTGGCCGGCGGCGGCGGCGGCGGACGACGAAGAGGCGCGGCGGCGGCCCCCTCGTCTGCCCGTGCATCGCGCGCCTCTTCGTCCTCCGCCTCCGCCGGCGGTACGGGGACGCAGCGCCGACAGCAACAACCGGCGGCATCATCTCCGTCGTCTCAGTCTCGTCGCACAACCTCCGCAAAGTCAAAGTCGTCCGCTACGGCGCGCGGTGGTGGACCCACCATGCCCGCCTCCTCGCCACAAAAGAAATCTATGACTGGTAGGAAACAAACCGTGCCTCGCACGTCACGCTCTTCATCCTCTTTCGCCGGTTCCTCCAAGAAAATTTAATAAATTTAATCAAGGAAAAAAAATTAATCAAGTTTACGAACCGTTCCCAGTCGAGGCCTTTCTCTTATTTTTTGCGCTGGAGATAGTATAATACTTATGGCGATGAGAAGCCGAATTAAACACGCCGTCGCCTTCTGCGCCTCGCACGTACCGCGCGAGGCCGAGTTCTGGGTCAGCGTATTCATCGTGGCACTGGCCAGCGCCACGCTCCTGGCCTACCGCCGCCTGGACCGACATCAGGGTGCGTCCACCTAGACAGCGACGAGATGCTGACTCCTAGCAAGGTAGACGCTTCGCGTAGAGTCTGGGTTTGCTGACATACACGAAAAGCAGCTTGTCGAAATTTTTGTGTTCGTCATACAGTCGTGCTTATTTTAGAATTGGGACACGTGGAAGATTGTGTGTAGCATATACAACAGGCATCATCCATGATCTCAAAAGATACGAAGTACAGGGCGTCGATGAACGCGGCAGCGACGCCTCGTAGGCCCTCCGGCTTCTTCAGCGCTTCAAAGAGACGCTCCAATAGGTCACGTGACTGGGGTATCGGGAGCGGTCTCATGTCCCGCAGCGCACGCTCCGCGACCTCGCGGGGGTGCACGCTGATCTCGTGATCGACACACACCACGACGGCATCCTTGCCAAACATCTGCGCCGCCGCCGTGCCACCGACGTCGCCTTTGCGCCCCCACCGTGCTCGTCGCGGGTCGGGGTTACACCACGACGTCGAGGCCCGCAGAGGCGCGGGAAGCTACCACCGGGCTAGGATCCCCGCGCAACTTCCGCCGCACCGCGACGTCGGTCACCACGCACGCCTCGTCCTCGGCCAGCTCCCTGTTCGATATCGGCAGGTCGGCGTCTGGCGCTTCGGGTGCGCAACAAGGAGCGCGCGTGCGTGCACGGCAGCGTCATGCTCGACTCCGCCCTCGACGTGCACAAGAAAAATTGATCGGTTCTGTACATGCAGTAAGTACGTGTGTATTCAACCTGCGATGTCGTCTACTATAACGACTCCCCTGCTGGCCAGACAGCGCGTGCTGCGCGAAGTCATCAGGCGTGCCGACGAGCGTGCACTTCGGGAGGATGCGGACTACGTACGTTCTGTCCCGCGCTGGGTCCTATCACGCGAAAAAAGAATATACTCCCTGTTCGCCTGGAGGTGGTGGGGGGACGGGGAACGATGCGACGAGGAGCAGCGCCTGCGTTTGGCGCGCATCGTCGAGGCTTGTCGTTCTCTCGACAGTCAGATGCAGGAGCAGCAAGATCGACAGGTCGACGCGATTAACGAGGCGTATTTCGCGGACAAACCTCCCTCATGGCGGGATGCTCACCAGCGCGGCATCGTAGCCGCTCCTGCCAATGCATCTGGCTGCGGTCTCCGCTTGGTGATCCCCAAGGCGTGTACGCTGGACGGCTTGCCTGACGACCCAACGACGCCTCTGGAGCTGCCCCCGTTGGAGATGTTCGTCGACCGAAACTGCCGCTTCCTGTCGTCAGGGGCGGCGGGTCCCGAGGGCCCGCCCTACAAGCTCGTCATCGATCGCTACAAGTCATCCAAGTCGTACGACGACGAAACCATGGCGTGCTTCTCCGCGGACGGACTCATCCAATGCCTCCCTCACGACCCGCGCGTGGATCATCTGGTGCGATTCCTGAAGCTGATATGCGGCAACGACCACGATGAGCATCGCCGCGCGCTGGTCGAAAGGCTGTCTCACTTGCAGGGGACGTGCATGTTCTGCGGACGCAAGCTCAAGACGGCGAGCAGTCTGGAACGCGCCATGGGGCCGACCTGTTTCAAGCGCATGAGCGATCTCATACGAGCTGCCAGAGCGCCTGGCCCCGGAGGTGATGCGGGACACCACGACCCGGTACGCGGCCGCGTGGAGCGACTCGCGTCGCAGCTGCGTAGCTTCTGCCTGCTGCGCGATGCGGAAGGGGATTCCCTGTCGGCGACGATGGAGGACGTGACGGAACAGCTGAGAAGGCTGCGCGCCCACTCGGACGTGGTGGACTCCGTGGACGAGCTGCTGCGACAGGAGGTCAGAGACGACGAAGAAAGAGGAAAAGAAAACGAGTCCGGTGGCAGCCGTGTTCGGGCCTTCATCGCGTCCACGGCCGTCAGAGCGGGGATCGTGACCTCCTCCTCTTCCTCGTCCGATGACGAGTCCGTCTCGATCGAGCTGGTGCACGACGCGTTGCGGGACGTGGCGCTGTTCTACGCGAGCACGGGGGACGTGTTCAAAACGCCCGACCTGGACGGAATCCTACCGGAGGGTCGCGCACGCCTGGCGGCCTCCTACCTCGTCGCCGACTACCTGGGCATGACGGCGTACAGGAAGCGCGCCCAAGGAGCGCTGATCAGCGAGCATCAGCAAGCCAGAGGATAAAAAGCTGCTAATGAAGATGAGCCGTTTCCGCGACAGGGCGATGCGCTCGATCATGACGACGCAGTGCGTCCACTGTCGTCCGTCCCCTCCGTTATCTCTTTGCACTCAGTCGGACGTGCCGAGCCGGATGTCGCCGTTCAATTTTTCATGGCTATGGATCAAATGCTGTGCGCGGAAGAATTCGCCTCCCGTGCCCACGTCTGCTCGGCCTCGCGGCTGCGAGCGAAGTAGACATCGCACGCGGTCGCTTTGAAACGTTGATACAGTCCGTCCACTCAAAAATGAAACCACCTATTCTCGTCTGCGAAAGTTATATTTTCCTCTTATTTTTTCGATTTCATATTTGGTGCGTCTCACGAACGTTATATCTGACGTACTTGGTATATTAGTACTTAAAGGTACGTCAACAATACTTATGTATACAATGTCATGAATGGACGGCGCTCTCCCTGCAACCAAGAACGTCACTTATTCGGTCGTAGTAAAAAAATGCATCATCAGTGCTCTCAAGCACGATCTTCCTACTGTCGTCAGGGATCACTTTTTTACATGTCAGAACTTATGTCTCTCCTCTCACGACGTGCTTCTCTGTGCTTCCTATTTCACGTCACATACGTAGGGTTGGCCGATTCCGTATATTTAACAATCCGCCGATTGCGCGTTGGCCTTATACCCTGATCATGGAAATATACGGTTCGAAACCGTATATATACGGAATCGGCCAACCCTAATTATGATCCGTATGAGAATACCATGGTCGGAGATGTTATGGTTCTTGTAGTCTACGAAAGTCGAAGTAAGTCAAAGAGAGTGTGACCCAAAAGATTAGGTCGTTAGACGGTGGTAACAAAACCACTGTACACGAGGTAAAGGATGACGAAACCCTGGGTAAAGGTACTGGAAAAAATTCAGCTCTTTGAAAGAGCCCACTCTCCGAATGAATCCAACACTGAATCAAGTGGTTTCAAAATCAATTTTACCGAGTGTAGCGCTTTTCTGACCCCCACTAACACGAACAATATATTCACCCTTACAGGTGGCGCCGGCGGCCGCAGAGGCGCGGCGGCCCCCTCGTCTGCCCGTGCCTCTGCCTCGCGCGCCTCTTCCTCTTCCTCTTCCTCACGGGGAAGCAGATGACGAAGATTCGCGCGATGCAACGGGCGGCATCATCCTCCCCGTCTCGTCGCGCAACCTCCGCCTCGCCGCAAAACAAGAGGTCTACGAACACCGGCAGGAAGCAGCAACCCCAGACCGCGCCTCGCACGTCCCGCTCGTTCAACGGCGCCGGCAACAGCACCGCCGCCTCCAGGAAAAATAAATAATAAACGATGGAATATGATAATATAGTATAACACGACGTCGAACGATGGCGTCGTCGAAGAAAAGCCGGATCGAACACGCCGCCGCCTTATGCGCCTCGCACGTACCGCGCGAGGCCGAGTTCTGGGTCAGCGTATTCATCGTCGCGCTGGCCAGCGCCACGCTCCTGGCCTACCGCCGCCTGGACCGACATCAGGGCGCGCTGCGCTTCTACACGCGCCACAGCGGCGGAGGAGACGGCGGCGAAAATGATTCCGACGGTAATGACATCCTCAGACGACAGCGGCGGAGGAGGCGCGTCGAGATGCAGCTGCGCGTCGCCGTCATGACGGCGTGCTTGGTGGTCCTGTCCGCGGCTGCGGCGTTCGGTACGCGATACATCGTGGACACCTGCGTCAAACGCGTCACGGCCAGGCTCTCTTCCGGAAACAAGTCATAAAGACGAGTGCCCCCCGTGGATAATCATGTGTCGCCGTTTCCGATTGCTTTCACCCGCGACTGTTCATTTCGACGCGCATACGCGTTCTATCCGCGCGTCGATTTATATTTATCTGTCATAATACAGTTGGACGATAGCTGCTACACTGACACCGGACAGAATTGAGCATCGCCATCGTACCATGGGCCTTGGCGAAGGGCGACGAAGAGAATGTCGCGATCCCTTCCTCTTTAAAAACGCACGTGTCCAAGGTTGATTCGAACGAACAGACCGCTGAAAAACTCGCACGCATTCAACGTACTCTCGAGGAACACGTCGATCCAAAACATAATTTTACGGTACCGCTACTGGACTCCTATGCCACGCGAGGGAAGTTGTTGAAGCCGGAACACATCAAAAGAAACGTATTATCGAGCAATATCGAATCTGAGGACTTGATAGGGAAAGACAACGAAGAAAATCCCTTCGAGGACACCGACGTGTTCGTGCTCTTGATGCCTTACGAGGGCGTTCCGCTTTGAATGCCTCGAGTGTCTCGTCGACGATAACATTCACGCCAAGCTTATCGGCTATTCATACGCAATCGAAAAGGTACTATAATGCATGCACCCTCCCTCCTCTATGAGCACGAAATCATATATATCTAGGGTTGGCCGATTCCGTATATATACGGTTTCAAACCGTATATTTCCACGATCAGGGTATAAGGCTAAAGCGCAATCGGCGGATTGTTAAATATACGGAATCTGCCAACCCTATATATATCATGTCTTTCTCGAGGGTGGTGGTCGAGCCGACAAAGAACAGGGCTCGACGGGTATCAGAGTGACGTCAAATCAAATGTAGTCCACATAGTCAAAATTCTTCGTCTCGGGGAGTTATGGAATCAATCAAGTACTAACAATAAACACTTTTGATCCGCATATCAAAAAATTTGACAGGTATGCCGAATCCTGAACATGGCCGACCCATTATGGACCTGTCTCGTCACCGTGGCGTACGGGTATTGAGTTTAGAAGTGTTTCGCGAAGAGACGGGGACGCGTTTGATTGGGTACCTTCCACTCTGTTTAGCAAACGCCCCATCAAACAAAGCAACTACCAAAAGTACGAGCACATCGAGGACGAAGGAGACCCCAAGGATTACTTCACGTTTTACAACAGGAGATTCGACTTTCCGCCGCATCCCATTCCCTTCGCCGAAGGCTGTGTGCGTCTCGTCGAATATGACGAAAATGAGTTGGGTGAATGCGAAGCGCGCCTGCTAACCTACTGCAAGTTCAACCTCAGGTGTCTGAGGAGGAAGTCGGAACGCTTGAAATCGATGTCCAGAATAAACAACGACATGCCTCCTCCCGTGATCGATCTGACGTCAGTGGACAAATGGTCGGAAGAAATCAGACGTTCGCCGGATTTCGCGGACCTCCCTACATTGATAACCCTTAAATTCGAAGAGGAAGTGACATCGGATGTGGCTGATACTTCGACGAACGGGAAAATTGAACACTTGACGATCGTTCTGATATTCCGTAAAGTCGTACCGCGAAGATACATCGACTGCTGTTTCGAAACAGGCAAATTGTTCTGCTACGCTTTGGAAGCCACGCGCATCGTGCGCTGCGACAAGAAATGAGAGTTCTGGTGCGATTATATTATGTTATCTTATTCTTCTGTAGGTGCGCGCTCGAGTTCATCCGTCGACCAGTTCACGAAGTAATACTACATACCCGTAAAAATTTGGAATGGAACAGAGTAAAGTCGGTCAGTTTTTTTTTTCGTCTTAATATTCCTCGTATCGAAGGATATCATCAGCTTCGAGGGCGTGGCTCCTCGCACCGAGTTCGGCCGTCCTTTTCGAGGGCGGCACCGCCCCGGCGGTATTATCCTCCTTTTTGTGCTGTTTCTGCTCGTTCTCGCATAACAGACGATGCACGACGTCCCTAGGATTCGAAAAAATGCACCCGATGTCCGCCTGCGTGAACGCGTTGTTCCTCATGTTGGCGTACACGCATTCCGGCATCTTGTCGCCGTCGAACCATTGCCGATACATGTCAGCAATGTCTCTTTTCGGTAAACGATCGAAAAGCAAGACGTAATCTATACGACCGGGACGCAGTATGGCTTCGTCAATGTCTTCGAAGTAATTGGTGTTGATGAACGTCACTTGACCAGCAGGACGTTTGATGACGCCGTCCCACACCTCGAGAATCTGACCCTGCTTAAGCGGAAAGTCGCTCGAAGACAGGGATTTCGGAGATCCACCACTGGACTCATCGTCATCTGAATCATCGTGATCATCCCTTTTATTCGCTCTGGTCATCGACTTCGACTTGGACTTCGGTTTGGACTTTGGCTTCGGCTTTTCACCATTGTTCTCGCTATCAGTATCGTCCCGAGAGCTACCGCTTATATCGCCTCCTTTATTCCGGGACCTGGACCTGATGATATCCCTCCAATCGCTGCAGTCGATCTCGTCCAAAACATAGACGCGGCGATCGTGCGGGACGTAAACGCCATTCAGGTAGTCCGCCATGTAGAGCTCGCGAAAGACCTTGACGTTGGTGATCAGGGACACGTTGACCACGATGATGTGCACCGGGACGTTGCCCAACAACGCGCTCCTCTCGGCACAAAAAGCCTTTATCGCCGAAGTCTTTCCGCTGCCCGGGCAGCCGTGGCAGCAGATGCCCAGCGTGTGCGGGATCCCCAACTCCTTGTGTTTCTGTCGATTCCTCTCGAACGCCGCGCAGATGTCGCGCAGCTTGGCCTTGCACGTGAAGTACTTGTTGTCGAAAATCTCGTCGTACGGGTAATCGATCACGATGTAGTCGAGCGCCGGAGAGTGATCGTTTGAATCCTCATCGTCCATCCGTACGCCGTCGAGGATGAACATCTTGGGATCTTCGTGAGTGACCTGGAGCTC
>Ga0306901_1000388_pt1 | contig 19867 bp, 24 predicted proteins | sample AntRauMFilla3767_FD_190431 | JGI IMG/M metagenome (GOLD analysis project Ga0306901, IMG submission 190431) | Saline lake microbial communities from Rauer Islands, Antarctica - Metagenome Filla 3 #767 (v2) (version 2) | ecosystem: Environmental > Aquatic > Non-marine Saline and Alkaline > Saline ... | reverse complement strand
TTATTGTTATCCATATAAATTATGAGTTATCTTGCGTCTCTAGACCTTTCTCCGCCTCATACTCGTCAACTGGACGATTCATGACGATGAGTTTAACGATTCCCCAAGCAATCACCCAGTATACAAATAACGCAAGTAACGTACTGAACTCTATAACACTCCCTCCTGCCGCTGGAGCGCTAAAGACGAACTGAAACGGTGCGACGAAGAAGTCGGAAATGGTATAAATGAGTTGTGTGAATCCAGCTCCAGGATTGGCGGCAAGCAACTTTAATCCAAAGCGCAGCAGGAGAATTACTTCGATGGTTGAGAAGACGTACCAGACGTATCTGGTGGCTCGATATAGAGTTGCTTTATTTGACATGTTTTCTTTGTTATTGATTAATCTACTCAGTATATGCTTCTTTGTGATTACTCCAATAACTTAGCCGTCGACTGCTTTAAAATATGACAAGTGAATTAAAAAATCAGCTCGTATCCATACTGGTTTTAGTAGAACGTGAGCGAATGAATCAAGTTGGCATACATTGTTACATTTGCATCATCGGGATTTACATATTGACCAGCAAACACATACACATTGCCTGAGTGGCTTGCGATGTGAAATTCTTGTTGGTAGAACCCTTCAGTTGAGTATTTTATAGCGGTCACTCCGTCTAGGTCCACCTCTGTCATCTCTCCGACTTTCTTATTGAAAGAAGTGTACTGAGGGTTTTCGTTTACCCATTGCATCAATCGCTCTGCGCGACTCCTAGTTTCTGTTTCGGCTTTTTCTGGTAAGGCAAACACAAACACACTCACCGCTGGTGGTGGCTGCCTATCCTGCTCAGCATTTTGGTATGTTAGGTACTGACTATACTCAAATAGTAAGTATGCTTTTTTCAAAGACTGTGACGTCGTTGCGACTGGTGGCTCAATCAGCGCAAACCCTGCAACTCCAGAAGGATACTCGAAGGCAAAATCATACTCTTCTACCACCATAGGAAATACCACCACATCTTCAATCATTCGATTATCGAGCATCGGCTGCACTACTTGTTGATTTACTACGAACACACCGCCTAGTAAAACGACACTCAATCCAATTCCTAAGAATATATATTTTTTGTTCATGTCTAACTGTAGACGTGCCATGCAGAGAATACTTACTTAATCGACATTGCCATCTATAAAAGCTGTCTGAGTGCGCTACACTATAGACATATGTCACAGAAAAAAGTTCTCGTCGTGGAAGACTCTTCGTATCTCGCTGCTTCATTGGTAGATATGCTCGAGCTGCATGACTACCAGGCACTGGTTGCCCCTACGGGAAAAGAAGCAGTGGACATTGCTCTTACAGAAGAACCAGACTTGATTTTGCTCGATATTCGACTACCCGACTTTGACGGATATGAAGTGTTTCGACGCCTGCGTGATACTCCCTGGGGCGCCACAGCAAAAATTGTAGTACTCACTGCGTCGGAATCTATTGACAATATTTCAAAAAATATCAGTCTTCCGACGGAGGATGTCCTCTTTAAACCAGACTGGAGCCTCCCGCAACTACTAGAAAAAATAACCGAAAAACTCACTCCTTAGTCATCACTGGACACGGTCACCGCATCTAATGGGAGTATCACTTCAAACGTGGTGCCAATATCTTCGGTGCTGGTAAAAGTGACTTGTCCACGCAATACACTCACAGCTTCTTTCACAATATATAATCCAAGACCAGTACCATCTGGGATATTTCTCATCGCATTGGCTGCCCGAAATAATTTTGAAAAAATTGCGTCCTGGTCTCCAGGGGGAATCCCCATTCCATTGTCCTCAACAGTAATAATCAAATCATCGTCTTTCTTTCCAAAACCTAGATGTATCGTTCCTGCTTCTTTGGTGTATTTCACGGCGTTGGTATAGATATTGGTGATAATCATCCTCATCAAATTTGGATCGGTTTTGATAGTGGTTATATCTGGGTCAAAAAATGTGTTCACTTCAATCTTTTTCTGATTTGCCCGCACTGATTGTTCTACTAAAATATCCTCACACAACTGGGTCAAATTGACCTCCTCATACTCTGGTTGAAACGTGCCCAATTCAAAGCGCGACACTCGCAAGAAATCATCAACCAAAATTGCCATCCGTTGAGTACTCTCCAGCAAACGATCGATGTACTTATGTTGCCGATCACTCAGGCTTTCTGGGTTATCCATTTGTAGTAATTCGGTACTCCATTTCATTCCGGCAATTGGTGTCCGTAATTGGTGTGATGCGAGAGACACAAATTCTGATTTTGCGTCTTCTGCTTTTTTTTGTTTGGTAATATCTACCAGTGTCAACAAGCCAATTTTTTCTCCCCAGGCATCGGTAAAGCTAAATAATGACAATAGTGCCCATGACTCCCGATTGTCTTTCCGATTGATAAAAACCATTTCATCACCAATCGCTACCCCACTACGGAATTTTTCGAGCAAGAAATCAAGATGGGCTTCATCGCTTGTCTTCAGTTTTTCAAATGCGTTTATACCTTTGATGCTTTTTTGAGTTACCCCAAACACTCGCACCGCTGCTGTGTTGGCGGACTTGATAACACCATCGAGGGTAATAATGATGTATGGGACTGGACTATTATTATAGAGCTGGGTATACATCTCCTCAGAAGAAAACGCCGTACTTTTTTCAGCAGTTTTCTGGGGCACCACAATATTTTCAGAAACTTTGGAAATGTCGTAGGTGTCCTTGGCTATGAATACGCAACATAAAAACGAGACGAGAAATAAGAGACCGCCTAAATCTATATCGCTAAAATCAAAAAAGAACGCCAGACTCAACAATGCAGTAAAGAGCACTGTGAAAACGATGACTGCTTGAGAGAGGGGTGTATAGGTTTTTTGCGGCGAATTACTCATGGTACAAACATAATAATAACACTAAGCGGTCAGCGCATTATGATTAATGACTGCATTCATCTCACTCAGTTCATCGCTTTTGACTACTACTACTTTTACGGGGCTGTTCCGCTCACTGATTACACCGTCCTTCCCAATCGTCGTGTTGTTCCTTTCTTGGTTTATCATCAGTTGCAGATGCTTCAGTTTTTTCAAAATCTCAAAGCGCAGCTCAGGACTTCTGACTGCTGCTGTTCCAGTAAAAATCAATACGTCCAGACCGTCCAAAGAAACGGTGGAAGCGGCAATGGCTTGTTGGATTTTGTACACCAGAAGCTCCAACGCGTGTGCTGCCTGGCGGTCGTTTTGGGCAATCCCTTTTAGCAAAACAGATACATCACTGGTGCCCGACAGCGCGTACAAACCACCGCTATTATCCAGATAGAGTTCCACCTCAGACGGACGAAGATTTTTATGTCTCATGATTTTCAGCAGTGAGGTCACATCTATATCTCCCGCTTGGCTGCCAATCGGAAATCCGGAAGCGGGTGAAAAGCCCGCACTGGTAGCAACGGCTTCTTGGTTCAAAACAGCACTCACACTCACGGTTTCGCCGATGTGACACACGATACATTTTTCAGGGTCTCTCCCAATCACTCGGTGCACTCGAGCGGTGGCAGATGCAGTCGACAACCCATTGCTACCAAAGCGATACAATTCTAACGCTTCTGTCAGCTCAGAGGAGATACCACTCTCGCGCGCGACCGCTGGCAGCGTGGAATAAAAGGCTGTATCAGAAGCGGCGTGCAGCTGTGCCTCGGGAAATACTTTTTTGATTAACTTGATTTCTCGCAACAGTGGCACTACCTGCAATGGCGCACTATCGGCTGCCTTTTTTAATTCTGTCGTGTAGTCAGAGGTAATCTGCTTATGCTGCTGAAAAAACTGCCCGGGAACGGCCACTCGTATCACCACTTGAGTGACTTCAGCCAAACGCTTTTGTGTGCAGCTAGATGAAACTTCTGTCGCAGCGTAGGTAAGCGCATTCTCAAATTCACTTTGACTCAGCACATTGACTGATTGTGTTCCATCAGCTGCTTGGGTACTCAGTAAATATTCTCCGTCAACCCGACTAAAATGCATGTTTGATATGCACACACCGTCGCTGAACAACGCATACTCTTTTGACTCCTTCTGCACATTAACTATGAAGATTGTAGCCATTGCAATGTTAGCTATCCTGCTTTTTTATAACCCTTCTCAACGCAGAAAATTCTTCAAGAAATGCCCGAAGATATACACCTATACTAGTCACTGCAAGAACAGCTCTCATGTATACATTCTACCAGAGCTCTCTACCCAGATGGGGTCTTTCTGTGCAGTGAATTTTGCGATACTCTGCTCTGTATGAAAGATATACTAGTGAAAAGAAGCGCGGCTGGGCTGGGACTGTTTGCAAACAGACACTATAAAAAGGGTGACGAAATAATAGAATATCTTGGAGAAACCATCACCACTGATGAAGGCAATCAGCGCGGAGGAAAATATCTCTTTGAGCTGAACGACCAATGGATGATTGATGGCAAAGAGCGCGGTAATATTGCCCGCTATATCAACCACAGCTGTCGACCCAATGCATACCCCGAACTGTCAGACGACGAAACCCAAGTGAAAATATATGCCAAGAAAAAAATTCCCGCTGGCGAAGAGATTACGTATCACTATGGTCCGCAATATTTCAAAATGATAATCAAACCAATCGGCTGTCGTTGCGAAAAATGTGCTACGAAGAAGTAGCGGTCTGAGTATCTGGCTCTGTGTCTGGCTCATCAGGGTTCGTCAATTCTTCTGTACTGGAAGCTGACTCATTGGTAGGACTCGTGCTCGACGCTACGGCATCCGTCGAGCTGGCTGTGGAGTCAGTGGAAGAGGCGGTTGAAGTAGCTATATCGACGGGAGGTTTCGGGGTGGGTTTTGCTCCTCCAGTACCAAGACCAACCAGTCCTCCGTTAGCTGTTTTGTTGGTGTTTTGCACTGGCACTTCGACTCGGTTGGTTTGCGCATCACGCCCGTCTGTTTCGCCGGTTCTTATTCTTTGGTTTCTCTCTTCGATGACTTGAGTCACGTTAATCTGCCCTTTGTCGGTATACCCCACTGCAGCCGAAGCTCCGACTCCTACCAAAAGTATTATTCCGATGACAATGAATTGTTTTTGTCGTTGCTTGTGTTTATTTTTTTCTGATGCGAACACTGTTGGTGCTTTGCGAGGGGGTGACAGTGAGTCATCAGGCACTGCTGCCGATTGACTTTCTTTCGCAACTCTCGGGGCTTGTCGTCCTGGTGTTTTTTTGGCTGCGGTTTTTCGAGGCTTCGCAGCAGCTTTGGCGGAAGCAGTTTTAGCCACCCGCTTGCGCGGAGCTCGTTTTGGCTTTACTACTTCTTCACCAGTTTCAGACTCTGACATGTACGATAGATTGTACCATTCTGGTAGAATGAATACATGTCTTTTCAAATCCTACTTGTCAACAGCGGTATCGTTGGCAGCCTCTTATTACTGTACTCAATAGTTGTTTTTCTAATCGCTCGTGTGCGCGAAGATAATAGCGTAATGGATATTGCCTATGGACCAGCGTTTTTTATTAGCACGCTCGGTGCGGCGTATCTCACCGGTACGTCAGGACTCCTGCTCGCCACGGTTATTGGGTGTATTGGTATCTGGTCACTGCGTTTGAGCACGAGAATCTTTCGAAAAAATGCTGGTAAGCCAGAAGATGCGCGCTACGCGAAATGGCGCGAAGAGTGGATGAAAAAAGGCCGAGCATACTTTTTGATACGTAGCTACTTGCAGGTGAACTTGCTGCAAGTAATCATCATTCTCTTGGTTGCGTTACCGGCCGTCATTGCCCTGAGCTACCCAACGGGGTACGCAAGCACATTCTTGATTATCGGGTCACTGGTATTTCTGTTTGGATTATTTTATGAGAGCTTAGCCGACTGGCAGCTCGACCAGTTTATTGCGAGGAAAAAAGCTGGCACCGAAGAAGCTGACTTGATGAAACAAGGTTTGTTTAAGTATTCGCGACGACCCAATTACTTTGGCGAAACGCTTGTCTGGTGGGGATTGGCGATAATGGTCCTGCCCCTGCCGTTTGGATACCTCGGTCTGATTAGTCCATTGCTAATCACCTACATTGTGACTCTGGTTACCGGACCGATGCTGGAAGATGCGTTTTTAGAGAAGTATCCAGAGAAATACCAAACGTATATCGATACCACCAGCTACCTGATACCTTGGTTCCCGAGTAAAAAATAAGTGAACTGCAGACACTCACCTCTGCAGCTACCAGGAGCAAGGTGACCCCCATTCTTATCCTGCATTAGGCACGGTTGGCTTCTTTGCGGCAGCGAGTGCTGCAGTACTGTACTGTTTCCCACTGCCCGCGCAGCTTCCAGCTTTTCCGATTTTCAAACGGCTTCTGGCACCGTCGGCAGATTTTTGTTTCTTTGATCTGCATATACGACGCAGTGTAGCATCCTGGTAGGCGATTGAAATCCTCACGATAAGCACGGTATACTCACCCAATGGAAACGACTCTCATTTACCCCCATCAGCTATTTGCCGACTCTCCGGCCATCGCCAGTGGACGAACAATATATCTAGTCGAAGAACCCTTGCTCTTGACCTATAACCCGATACACCGACAACGGCTACTGCTCCACAAACTCTCACTCGATGCCTACCAAACAGAACTTGAGGCATCTGGCCATACGGTCGTTCGCTTAGCCATCGCCGAGCACCCGCAGACGACCGATATATTTACCCGTTTAAAAAAGGACGGGGTGACGACAGTCCACGTGGTAGATACGGTTGATACCTACCTAGAGAAAGCTCTGGCGGCCAGTCACCTAGAGCGCGTTTGGTATGAGTCACCAATGTTTATCCTTGAAAAGACAGACGCCCAAAAACGCTTTGTGAACTCCAAGCGCTCAATGGCCACGTTTTACAAAAAATTGCGTATCGATAAAAATATCTTGATTGAACCCGATGACACCCCGACTGGAGGAAAATGGAGCTTTGATGGCGACAATCGCAAAAAAATTCCCAAACATACACCGCTGCCAGCCGATATCACTTTTTTTGATACGGCTCACACCAGAGCAGCGATCATCTGGGTCGAAACCGTGGTGGCAGAAAAGTACGGGCAGGCGCACTGCTGGATTCCGTATACGCGCGCAGGTGCACAGAAATTCTTGGAAGAATTTCTCCAAGCTCGGCTGCAGTGTTTTGGAGATTACGAAGATGCGCTCACCACCAGAGCGACCAGACTCTGGCACTCAACGCTTTCTCCGCTATTAAATATTGGCTTGCTTACTCCCCAACATGTCATTGACCAGACGCTGGCTTTTGCTCAAGAGCACGCAATACCCCTCAACTCACTGGAGGGATTTGTCCGACAAATAATTGGGTGGCGGGAGTTTGTCCGCGCGAGCTACGAAACTGACGGAGACGCCATGCGGCAAAAAAACTTCTTTCAACACTCGCGGCAGATTCCAAAAGCATACTGGACTGGTGATACTGGTCTACTGCCGGTCGATACTGCTATCAGTACCGCATTAACGTATGGCTACAATCACCATATCGACCGACTGATGGTGATGGGAAATATATTTCTCCTGACGCAAACAAATCCACAGGCGGTCTACCAGTGGTTTATGGGTATGTATATCGATGCCTATGATTGGGTCATGGTGCCAAATGTGTATGGCATGAGTCAGTTTGCCGATGGCGGGAGCTTTGCCACCAAGCCCTACATCAGTGGAGCCAACTACATTAGAAAAATGTCGGACTACCCGGCTGGTGATTGGGAAAATACCTGGACCGCCCTCTACTGGAATTTTATTCATACCCACCAAGAATTTTTCAAGCAGAACCACCGCCTGTCCATGATGCCGCGACTGTTAGAAAAAATGGAGTCGGTGAAAAAACAGCAGCATTTTACCCGAGCCCAGTCCTACTTACACGACACGTCCGAAGGAAAGGCGAACTAGTCAAAAAGCCTATTTTGTAGTATATTGCGCAGACTTATTGCCCCGCTTACAGACGGTAAGTCAGGTATTTTATTTCATAAACAACCTTACATTGAGACCACCACGAAAATATTCAGGACCTGATACTCGAACCAGAATCAACAAAGCCATTCGGGCCTCTGAACTCCGCGTAGTCGGGCCCGAAGGTGAGAATATTGGAACTCTTTCCCTCGTTGAGGCCCTCAAAAAAGCTGATGAACTGAAGCTCGATCTAATCGAGATTTCACCAAAGGCTAAACCACCGGTAGCTAAAATAATGGACTACGGGCAGTATCGCTATGACACAAAACGAAAAGCCAGCCAGGCCAAGGCCAAAGCGCACGTCACCGAGACCAAAAGCGCCCAGGTAAAAATCGGGACCGGAGACCACGACCAACAACTCAAAGCCAAGCGAATTGCGCAATGGCTCGACGAAGGTCACCGCGTCAAAGTAGACTTATTTCTCTGGGGACGCTACAAGTACATGGAGCCAACATTCCTCAAAGAACGACTGGCTCGGTTCCTAAAAATCATTCCCGCTGAATATAAAGTTGCCGATCCGATGAAAAAAAGCCCGAAAGGATGGACCACTACCATCGAGCGCATACCCGGAGCCAAAAAACAAAAAGCAGTGGTAAACCTTGACGAAGAAAAAGCACCTGCCAAATCCACAGAAAAGCAGTCCGATGAACCGGAAAAGTCCAAATCAAAGAAGCGGTCACTCGATGACTTACTGGATATCGAAGGGGGTCTTATTTAAGAGCACATATGCCCGCTGCGACGGCCATTGCGGACCGCAAAAACTGGACTTTCTTGTCCAAATGCGGTATATTTTTCCCACTTTGTCATACCCTTTCGTGACACTGCCCGATCAAAAACCAAGAAACTATTATGAAAACAAACAAGTCATACACCAAGCGCATCAAAGTGACCAAAAACGGCAAGCTCGTAGCTCGTCGCCCTGGTCAAAACCACTTTAATGCCCGTCAATCGGGTCGACAACGACTCGCTCGAAAGCGAACGCAACTATTGTCTTTGAGTAAGCGCATTACTCGTCGCTTCCTACCAAAGTCAGACGCATAATTATTAGCTAACCTATCTATTTATGGCACGTGTAAAAGGAGGTCTCATGGCCCAAAAGCGCAAGCGAAACATCCTAGCAGAGGTTAAAGGATATCGTTTTGGCCGCTCAACAAAGAAGGCGCAAGCGCGCGAAGCAATCTACCACGCCCAAACCTACGCGTTTGCGCACCGGAAAGACAAGAAAAACGATTTTCGACGGCTCTGGACAGTTAGAATCAACGCAGCGTTGATGGCCCACGGAGTAAAGTACAGTAGATTTATTCATATGCTCAAGGGCAAGAATATCGAACTAGACCGAAAAGTACTGGCGACGCTAGCAGTCGAAAGCCCAGAATCATTTGCTCGAGTGGTAGCAGAAGCCACGAAGTAAACACGAAAAAAGATATAAAAAACCGACTCCACAAGGAGTCGGTTTTTTTGTATTTCTCCCCAACCGGAAGCACCTCGCCTCTCTCGTTCAGCGAACAGCGACTATGATTGGGTGAGTTTGGCTGGGGCAATCAAGGAGCGCATGAGTCAAACGAGAGAGGCGAGGTGCGTGTACCCAACCAAATACTCGGCCCTCAGAGAACACTCGAGTTAAAAATCTATCTCCACTTCATCATTTTGTTCTGGAGCAACGGCATTTACTCCCAGATAATCACGCAAACGTTGCGTAAGAAACAATGACGCCCGCTCTTCTCCCATCGTCACAAAGACTTGTTTGGGCATTTCTTTTTGGACACCTTGATACACCAAGTCAATCAGCTGGTTGCGGTCAGCATGCCCGGAGTAGCCTCGAATAGTCGCGACTTTCGCCTTGATACGAACATCGGTGCCATCTATCCAGACCTGCTTGGCGCCGTCTTGCATCAGCCGACCAATACCTCCCACTACCTGATACCCCACCAATAGTAATGTGGTCCGCGGGTCTCCCAAGAAGCGTTTTTCATGTTCGCGAATCCGCCCGCCATGACTCATTCCCGAACCGGCGATAATAATCTTTGGTCCATTAAAGCGAGCAATTTGACTTGATTCCTTGACGGTCTCCGTAAAGGAGAGTCCTTCGAAGGAGAAGATGTCATCTCCAGCTTTAATTTGTTCTTGCACTTCCGGCTTGAGATACTCGGTTGAATGCGCGTAGACATCAGTCACCCGGATCGCCAACGGTGAATCGAGATAGGTTTTTATGCTAGGCACTTCCCCAGACTCAATCATGTTGTTGATTTCAAACAGTATGCCTTGAGTGCGCTCGAGCGAAAAGGCGGGAATAATAAGTGTGCCTTCTTGAGCGATGGTCCGCTCGATATGCTCTTTGAGAATGGCGGTGCGCTCCGCTACTTCTTCGTGCACCCGATCTCCGTAGACACTCTCCATAATCATATAGTCGTAGTCCTCGGGCACGTCAGGCTTGTCCATCAGTGGCTGTGGTACATTCCCGACATCTCCCGTGAAGACTACTTTTTTACCCCCACGAGTGAGGTGTACCATCGCAGACCCCAGGATGTGCCCAGCGTTTTTAAACTCGACTGATACGTCATCCCCGAGATTGGTTACTTCGTGATATTCCAGCGTATCCCAAAATGACAACGCTAGCTCAATATCATGAGCACTGTATAAGGGCGGTCTATTATCACGTTCCGCTTCGTATTGCATGATATGCAACGCATCTTCAAACATAATTGCCGCCAGCTCTTTGGTCGGAATAGTTGAATAAATCTTGCCTCGAAACCCGTCCTTGACCAGTTTGGGAATCCGGCCAATATGATCGGCGTGCGCGTGGGTTACTAATAACACATCTATCTTCTTGGGGTCGTAGGCAAACGGTTTTGCGTTGATGTCTTGGGCAAATTTATCACCCTGCTCTAATCCGCAATCTACCAACAAAGCTAACTCGCCCGTGTCGAGCATAAAGTTTGCACCGGTGACCGAACCGACTCCTCCATAAAATCCTAACGTTGAACTCATATCTTTCTATTGTATAGGTGACTCAAAATAAAGTGCGCGAGTAATCCCCCACCAAAGCCTAACAAGACGTCTTGAGTGGTATCCATTGTGTACCGAATAGGATTATATAACCCAGTGAACCACTCGAAGAGTTCCCAGCTGATGGCGGCGGCGGTAATGGTTACCGCCACGACGAACCAGGTCGGACGCACCGATACGCTTTTGAGTCGACACAACGCGTGCACACCTAATCCTAAGAGCAGTCCGCCCCAGAAATGCATCAGGATATCAAACCACCAGTAGTACCAGTAAAGCGAACCGGCGGTGGCAACCAGGTGCGTCACTGCGAACGCCAGGGAAAGGAGGAGAAATAAAAGTACTAAGCGGGACATGGCACTTATTCTAGCAAAGAAAGTGTTTAGGGAGAACGGGGTTGGCGTTGTGGTGGTCGCCGTTGTATACAAAAAAGTGTTTGGTTGCCCGTTCTAGGAATTGGCGGCGGGGTGACCTAGTTTTTAAGGAGAGCTGTGCTCGACTATAAAAACGCAAGGTGAATTACGAAGTAAGAGAGGGTGCCCTGGGGTAGAAATGCCCTGGTGGTGAAAGCCGCCAATTCAGAACTAAGTTCGCAATACAAACTTACGTGAGCATTGTGTCTGCCCGTTCTAGGAATTGGCGGCGGGGTCTTTCTTCTGGAGTTTTGTGGGCGTTTGGTTCCCCCGCCTAGGAATTGGCGGCGGGCTAAAGCCGCCAATTCAGGCATAAGTTCGCAATAGGCCCTTTGGGCCTTTGCTCACTTAAGAAAAAATCCCCTGAAGGGGGGATTTTTTCATTGGAACCACAAACGTATGCTCCTGACTTAAAAAATCAGGTGGGCACCATTTCTGATATGAATATTCGAAATTCCTAAATGATTCTCGGCACATATCGTGACTGCTGGCAGCCCGTACGTAATGTAATCGGAACATACGTAAGGTGGTTCCACTCATAACGATAGCATAAAAACGGGCGGCCCCAAAGGGGCCGCCCGTTTTTATGCATTGCTATTCTATTAGTCGGCGGTTCCGTCAAGATTCACGTCGTACATGATCGCTTCTTGCGCAGTTACATAGTCCATAATCTCTGATTCTTCCAGCCACAAAGCGATTTCTCGTTCGGCCTCTTCCACCATGTCTGAACAATGCACGAGATTTCGCACTCCTCTGTCTTCGAAAGCAGCGTGACCATAGGAATCAACGGTGTAATCTCCTCGGATAGTTCCTACATCAGAAGTTGCCGGCTCAGTTGAACCAACGAGCTTTTTGATAACCGCTACTGCCTGGTTTCCTTCCCACACCATCGCAATGACGGGAGCTGCGCTCATGTACTTTGCGTTCGCTCGGATGATGTCTTTGCCATATTCAATGGCTTCTTTGTCTACTGGGCGGCCCTGCTCTTTGAGTGACTTTACAATCCCTTCGCCTTTAGACAAAAACCATGCATCGTCCTTATTGTAGTGCTTGAACAGCCTTTCTTCATCGGCCACAAACATCTTCATGGTTGTACATTTAAGGCCAGTTTGTTCAAAGCGTTTAATCACTTCGCCCATCAGGCTTCGCTGTACAGTATCGGGTTTTAAAATTACAAACGTTCGTTCTTGGTGTGGTTTCTTTGTCATAAATACAGCTTAAGTTAATGGCAGCAGTATACCAAAACCGTTCCAAAAAGCACAGGTGAGAGTCCAACCCGTATAAATACCGCGAGAACAGCGCCGGGGCTATTCTTTGGTCAAAATGACTGGTCCGTTCTCGGTGATAGCGACCGTGTGCTCAAAGTGAGCACTCCAAGAATCATCGGCGGTATACACACTGTAGCCATCACCTTCATCATCAAAAAATACATCTGGTGAACCGACGTTCACAATTGGTTCGATAGCATATACGTGTCCTACTTCAATCAAAGGACCTGTACCGGCTTTGCCAAAATTTGGAATATTTGGTTCTTCGTGGATTGAGTGTCCTACCCCATGTCCGCACAATACTTCTACTACTGAGAACCCTCGTGACTCTACCAAAGTCTGCACCGCAGCACTGATATCACCAATCCGGGCTCCCGGCTGGGCCGCTTTGATACCCAGTGCCAGCGCTTCTTGGGTGGCCGCCAGCAGCTTTCGAGACTCATCATCGATTTCGCCCACGCCGACAGTGATTCCGGAGTCAACCACCAATCCTTTGTACTCGATAGACATGTCAATATTCACTACGTCCCCGGTTTCGAGCACAACATCCTTAGTGGGAATACCATGTTGCACACAGTTGTTTACTGATACACACACGGCTGCGGGATAAGGTCGGTCGGCAAATTCTGGATGGTAGCCTAGTAAAATCGGTGTCACATTGTACTTCTGGGACAACTCCATGGCTTTGTCATCAAGCGCCAACGTGCTGACTCCTGGCAATGCTTCTTGAGCCATCTCTTTGAGCATACGCGCCAGAATAGACCCTCCTTTGTTGAGAACAGCTATTTCTTCTGAAGTTTTTTTGGTAATCATGAATGAATAAATATCCAAAGGATATATTATGAATTTAGTTCCGAATTCGCCCTTTCCTAAGGCGAATTCCTGGAAAAGGAAGTCCAACGCTACTATAAAACCCTCTTCTTATGAATTTTGCTGGAAAATACAGAGCGTAGCGACATGTTTTGTGTACGCAGAGTGAGTTCCGAATTCGCCCTTTCCTAAGGCGAATTCCTGGAAAAGGAAGTCAAACGCTACTGCGATACATTCTTCTTGTAAAATTGCTAGAAAAGGAAGTCAACACTACCCCAGCCCTAACGCTGCAACTATTGCAGTATGCACTTCATCTATAGACACCATACCATCTATATCGTGCACCGTCGTCTCTGGTCGAACCCGATAATAATCAAGCACGGGCAGCGTATCGTCTCGGTACCATCGCAGTCTGGTTTCAATTGAATCAGTCGTATCATCATCTCTGGCACGTTCTTCCATCCGCCGACGTACCACTTCTTCCGGAGTATCGAGGTTGACTACATGCACATGGTCACGTTCAAAAAAATCTAACGCGTCTTCGAGCACTTCTGCTTGGGGAACCGTTCGCGGAAAGCCGTCTATCAGTAGATGGCTTTTATCATCTAGCTGGTCAAGCATCGCCTGTCCCCACAGCAAGTGAGTGATGAAGTCCGGCTGCAACTCTCCCGAGTCCAGCGTGGCTGCTATTTTTTTATCTGCATAGGTTTCTCTTTTGGCGGCCAAGGCGCGGAAGCGTCGTCCGGTCTGAATATCGACAATTCTCCGGGTTGGGTCTTTCTCGGCAATGACAGAATACAGTCGCTCTATCTGCGTTCCCTTCCCACTTCCTTGTGGGCCAATAAATATAATAGTTTTTGGTGACATACGAAAGACAGTTTACCTTGGTTCGAACAAAAGACAAGAAGATGTTAGGATGTGCGCACTATGGATAAAAAACACATTATTACTATCGCTGGAAAACCCGGTAGTGGCAAGTCAACCACTGCCAAAGGTCTGTCGCAAACTCTCAACTACGAGCGGTTTTCCTCGGGTGACTTTTTCCGGGCCATCGGCAAGGAGCGCGGTATTGACGTCTTTGCAACGAACTTGATGGCCGAAAGTGAAAAAGACATCGATGAACTGGTTGACCAAAAACTCCGTGACTTAGGTGAATCAGGAAACAACCTGATTATCGATTCACGCATGGCCTGGCACTGGATGCCGTATTCGTTTCGAGTATACCTTGATTTAGATATTACCACTGCCGCCGAGCGCATCTTCACTACATTAGAGCAGGAGCGCCTAGAGGCCGAACATATTCCCGACACAGCGCAAGAATACGCCGCTCAACTCCAACAAAGACTCGATAGTGAGGCCAAGCGCTACCAGAATTTATACCAAGTGAATCCATACGATATAACAAACTATGATTTTGTTATCAATACCGCCCAACACAGCACCCAGAAAGTGCAAAGTCTCATTTTGGAAGCATACAATAATTGGTTACAATAAAAAACACGTATGAATAAAAAACACATCATCACCCTGTCTGGTAAACCAGGCAGTGGCAAATCATCCACTGCAGACAAAGTCGCGGAGCTATTGGGCTATACCCGACACTCTTCTGGGGACATGGTAAGAAAAGTACTCGCCGAAAATAAAATGACGCTTGAAGAATACAATAACCAAGCGGAGACAAATCACAATCTAGATAGCCAGATTGATGACGAGCTACGAAATTTGCGAGGGAAAAATGACATTATTGTTGACTCAAGACTCGGATTTTATTGGATTCCGGAGTCATTTAAAGTGTATTTGGACCTTGAATTAGACATTGCCACCGCTCGTATCTTTAAAGACACTGTCACAAACAGCGCCCGTTCCTCAGTAGGGACCAGCTCGACATCTCTGCACGATGTCTCTCGCCAGGTAAAAGAGAGAATGCTCAATGAGCAAAGTCGTTTTCGTCAACTGTACGGAGTAGACCCGTTCAACAAAAACCACTTCGATCTTATTATTGATACTTCTCGAAATGACCCGCAGTCAGTCGCAATCGCAATCTTTGATTCTTACAAGCAGTGGCTCGATTCTGAGGTCTGGGAACAACAACTCAGCTCAATTCCCTTGGGCTATTCCTATAAAAATCAGTACTGATACAGATCGAAAAGAAAAAACCCTCATCTGAGGGTTTTTTCTTTGCTTCTTTTGAGAGCAGGTTAGTACTCACGCATTGACACCTGGGCGTCTAAGCGTCGGATGAGATCCAGCACTACTGACACCACAATCAAGACAGCAGTTCCACCGATAGCGAGCGTGGAGATACCAGTTGCGATTTGCATTCCGACTGGCAACACTGCAACCAGACCCAGGAACCCGGCCCCTACCAACGTCAGGCGAGTAACGAGGTTTCCTAAGTACTCTGAAGTGTTTGCTCCGGGACGAATGCCGGGAATAAATCCACCACTACGCTGCAAGTTCTTTGATACTGCATCAGGATCAAAGGTTACTGCGGTGTAGAAAAACGTGAACAATACAACGAGGGTAAAGTACACCGCTCCGTACGCCCACTGGTTGGCTAGAAACGCCGTCACCACGGTGTTGGCATCTGCTACCCACGGCAAATCAAAGGCCGTTAGGATGTTCAAAACCATCTGTGGAAACAGGATGATTGAGAGCGCAAAGATGATTGGAATCACTCCAGCTTGGTTTAGACGCATTGGCAAGTATGATTGACTAGAACCATAGTTCGCTCCACCACGACTCTGTTTAGAATAGGTAATCGGTACTGGTCTCTCCGCTTCGGTCATGACAACCACCGCGTAGATAACCCCGATAGTTACCAATCCAAACCCGATGAATACCGGCAGTTGCGATGGGTCATACGAGAATAGCAGCTGACTAAACTGACCGGGAAGTGACGCTACAATACCCGCGAAGATAATGATAGACACACCATTCCCCACTCCGTATTCAGTCACCAACTCACCGATCCACATCAAGAGCATCGAACCGGCTACGATTAAGATGATGTTGGTGACAAAATCAAATGTCGTAAGACCAGTCAACACTCCTTGGCTTTGCAACAGAGTCAAGAATCCAAATCCCTGCAGTACTGCCAACGGCAAAGTAAGCATTCGACTGTATTGAGTAAACTTGGCTCGTCCGGCTTCTCCCTCTTCGCTGTAGAGACTCTTCAACTTTGACGACATCACAGTCATCAACTGCATGATGATAGAGGCAGTAATAAACGGCCCCACTCCAAGCATCACAATGGACAGGTTGGCCAAACCACCTCCAGAGAAGATGTTTAGCAGACCAAGAAATTCATTGTTTGAGAAGAATTGTTCTAGTACTGTTTGGTCAACTCCTGGAATAGGAATGGCCGCCAACATTCGAAAGACAATCAATGCTCCCAAAACGAAGAAAATTTTGTTTCGAATGGCTGGTTCAGTAAACGCTACTTTGAGTTTTTGTAAGAATGTTTGCATAGGCTTATGGTAGCGCTTATTTTACGCTTCCGCCAGCTGCTACAATCTTTTCTGCAGCTGTACGTGATACCTGACAATTTTCAATGGTGAGCTTTTTGGTGAGAGTTCCGTTGCCGAGAATCTTCACTTTTGGCGCTCTGCGCTTCACTGAAGCAACTACTCCTGCAGTTACGAGTGATTTTGGCGTTACGGTGAACCCAGCCTCGAGTCCTTCTAGAGCTGATACGTTCACTACTACTGCCAGTACTCGTTCTGAGTTGACTGTTTGCGCTCGGTTTACCCCGTGCCCACGCAACTTCGGTAGCTTTTTGATGATTTCACGCATTTCTGGTCGTGAACTGTTTCCCGCTCGAGCTTTTTGTCCTTTGTGCCCCTTTCCTGAGGTCTTACCACGCTTTCCTCCTTTACCGACTCGCTTGGCGCTCTTTCGAGCCATTGTCGGCTTCAATTCATGAAGTTGCATAGACTATTTCTTGAGTTGCTTAAGCGCTTCGACAGCTGCGCGAGCATTGTTAAGTTTGTTCTTACTCCGAGAAAAGAGTTTTGCGGTAATGTCTTTTACTCCGGCGTGTTCAAGCACAGTACGTACTGATGAACCAGCGACGAGTCCTCGTCCAGCGGCCGGTATCATCATGACTTCACTTGAAGCGTACTTTACGTGCACGTCATGTGGGATACGACTAAACTTATCCATTGGTACGACAATCATGTGCTTTTTGGCATCACGAACGGCTTTTTCAATTGCGAGCTGGGTGTCACCGGCTTTTCCGATACCAACTCCAACTTTTCCTTTTTTGTCTCCAATCACCATGGAAACAGAAAATGAGAACCGTCGACCTCCAGCCATCACACGAGTTACTCGTCTGATACCGATAATCTTTTGTTCAAATTCTGGTTTTGCTCGTTCTTGTCGTCCGCCTCGTCGCGGTCGTCGTCCACCTGCTCCTGCGCCGCCTCTTCGGTCATTTCCTCCACGACGTCCTCGCGGCCCCCTTTGGGCACGGTCTGCTGGTGCAGCCGTAGCTGGTGCAGGTGTTGTCGCAGCGGGTGCATCGGTAGCCGCTCCAGTTGCTGGAGTGGCTGCTGCTGGTGTTTTCACCGCAGTGTCTGACTTTACGTCAGTTGTAGCTTCCTGCTGTTTTTCTTCACTCATGTTATTGAATGGTTTAGTTAAATAATTTTTAGAACTGCAATCCTCCCTCTCGGGCTCCTTCCGCCACGGCCTTTACAATACCTGCGTACTGGAAACCGCCTCGGTCGAATACGACTGCGTCAATCTTGGCAGCTTTCGCAGCTTTGGCAATTGCTGTGCCTACAAGAGTGGCTTTTTCTACTCCGGTTCCTTTGGTTTCCTTTCGAGAATCAGCTGAAGCTAGTGTCGTACCGGTCTCGTCGTTAATGACTTGTGCGTACACAAATGCATTACTTCGATAGACAGATAGACGCGGTCGAGCAGCTGTACCAGTTACTTTGTAGCGCAAACGATTGTGTCGCTGGGTGCGCAGAGTAGCTTTTGTGTTTGATCGGTTCATATATATGAATTATCAGCCTATACAGCTTTCTTACCTTGCTTACGAATAATGTATTCTCCTTGGTACCGAATTCCTTTCCCTTTGTATGGTTCAGGTTTCTTTACCTTTCGTACGTTAGCAGCAAACTGGCCTAGCGCATCTCGGTCAGACCCCGTAAGAGTGATGACACTTTTTTCTACTGCTGCTTCCAGTCCTTCGGGAATTTCAAGTTTTACTTGGTGAGAAAATCCAACATTGAGTACAATGGTGTTTCCCTCTACCGCCGCTCGGTACCCGACTCCTTCGATTTCTAGAATCTTTGTGAACCCTTCGGTTACACCATGAATCATGTTTCGAGTATGAGCAGCATAGGTTCCCCACAAAGCTTTCGCTTTTGGAGTATTTCCTGGAGAAAACGTGATAGTTCCGTCTTCCATTTTAATGTTTACGTCGTCTTTCATTGTCCGGGACAATGTTGCTTTTGGTCCTTTTACCGTCAGTACGCCTCCTTCGAGAGTTACTTCAACTCCATCAGGGATGACGACTGGAATTTTTCCTAATCGACTCATACTTACCAAATGATGAAAAGTTGTTCACCGCCAACTTTCTTCTCTACTGCTTCGTCATTCGTGAGAATGCCGGCTGGAGTTGAAAGAATCATGTGTCCCTTTCCAAATTTAACTGGGTGAATATCTGCGACCTTCGTATAGAGACGTCGACCAGGCTTTGAAATTCGTTTCACTCCGTTGATACGGTGTGCTCCGTTTTCATAGCTAAGTGTCACTCGAAGGGTCTTGGTTTGTACTTCTTTTCCGTGGGTTGCGACTGATCCTACGTATCCTGCTTCTGCAAGCTTATCTGCCACAGAGTGTCGAAGTTTTGAGTATGGTACTGATACCTCACTCTTTCCGACAACCCCTGCGTTCTTCAGACGGATAATCAAGTCGCCGATTGTATCGCCTACCATGATGATTTTGTTACGCCTGGTATATTTCCTTCGTGTGCTTGTTCGCGAAAGCAAATTCGGCACATATCGAAGTCACGCATGTAGCCTTTTCCGCGGCCGCAGAGACTGCAGCGTCGGACTACACGCGACTGAAACTTTGGTGTCCGCATCGCGCGGATAAGTAAAGCTTTTCTAGCCATTGCTATATGTATTATTTACTTCTGGTTGGAGCCGTTTCACCAAGAAATCGGTGACTGCACTCCTCTTATAAATCCGGCACATTCAATGAGTGAATGACCTTCAACGAGTGAGAAATCTGATTACAAATTAAACAGAACCTTCCCGTTCGTCTTGCCTGCAACTATACCCGAATAGTTATAAAATGCAACATATATGGGTATGTTTAGCGGCTATGACGGGTGAGTTTTTTGCTCAATAAAACAAAAGCCCCTTGCGGGGCTTTGTTT
>Ga0306901_1000385_pt1 | contig 20001 bp, 17 predicted proteins | sample AntRauMFilla3767_FD_190431 | JGI IMG/M metagenome (GOLD analysis project Ga0306901, IMG submission 190431) | Saline lake microbial communities from Rauer Islands, Antarctica - Metagenome Filla 3 #767 (v2) (version 2) | ecosystem: Environmental > Aquatic > Non-marine Saline and Alkaline > Saline ... | reverse complement strand
CTGGACCCAACGAAATGAGGGATACGTTGTAACGCAATTTTATGATGTCTCTCTGGCACCCGCTGAGGGCGATAACCGCTTTATGGGCGGTACCCAAGATAACGGAACCCCATTCTTTGAATTCAGAAAAGGGGATAATATCGGTGATGCTTCGGCCGACATATCTTCGGGCGACGGCGGCTTCTCCTTTTTTACCGAAAATTTCATCTACGTATCAAACCAACAGGGAGGGTCCGGTAACAATCGGGTAATCCGCTTTAACGGCGATTTTTCAGGCACATTTGCCATTGTGCAGCCCCTTGAAGCTCAAACGGCGTTTTTCATCACCCCTTACACCATTGACCCCAATGATGAAGGTATTATGTATTATCCGGGCGGCAGTAGCCTATTCCGAAATACCATGGTAGATGAAATTACCAGTAAAAACAATGCGGGTGCCTCCGAAGGCTGGGAACGTCTTTCTTCAGCCGGTATTCCGGGCTTTAATATTTCCGCGCTAACCGTAACTACCCTGCCCCGCAATATACTCTATTATGCAGGGTCGAATGGTACGGATGCGCCGGTTGTAAAAAGGTTGGATAATGCCAGTTCATCAAACCAACAACCCACTGATATTTCCATCCCGGATGCTCCGGAAGGTGCTTTTGTGCATGATATTGCCGTTAACCCGGCCAACGGAAATGATGTACTGGTTGTAATGTCGAATTATAATATCGTGGGTTTATATCACACCTCAGACGGTGGCAGCAGCTGGGAAGCTGTTGAAGGTAATTTGGTAGGCGAAAATGATCCTGAAAGCGCTAACCCCGGCCCCTCCCTGCGGTCGGCTACCATTGTAGCCTCTGAATCGGGCGCTATTTATATGCTGGGAACCAGTACCGGCGTATATGCCACTCAAAATCTTGCCGGCAGTAACACTGACTGGGGACGCGAGTCGGCCTTTGACAGCGACGGTATTGCTGATATTGGTTTCTCCGTCGTTGAAAATATAAGGTCGCGCTTTTCGGACGGTGATGTTGCCGTGGGAACCCACGGCCGCGGCATGTTTGTAGGTCGTTTTCAGGGTGAGACGGACAGTGATATTCCGCTCATTTCACTTGATCCCTCGCAAGGCCGGGCCGGTAACCAGGTTGTCATTACAGCCATCAATTTCCAGTTCAGCACTAACCCTTCGGCCAACCAGGTAACATTTGGGGGTGTGCAGGCCCAGGTGGTCAGTGCCAGTCAATCACAAATTACGATTACTGTTCCCGAGGTTGATTTTGATGCCACAGACGACCGTACCGTTCAGGTGAACGTGGTTAATAACAATGGGGATAATCCGCAGCCGGCTATGTTTACCTATCTGCCGGACCTTAGTATAGAAATAAACCCTTCCGAGGGACGTGCCGGAGAGGAGGTTGTTATCACCGCCACCAATTTCAACTTTGACACTACCCCGGCTGCAAATGAAGTCTTTTTTGCGGGTGTACAGGCTGAGGTTACAGAAGCTTCACCCTCGCAACTCACAGTTCTTGTACCCGAAAACCTGGTGGAAGAAGGCATCGATGAACTGATTGTAACCGTAACCTATAATAATCCTAATGGTCCGGATCCCGAAGGCGTGCAATTCACCGTTCTCAATGATCCTATTATCACCTTGGATCCTGGGGATCCTGACCAGGGCCAGCCCGGAGATGAGGTTATTATCAAGGCTACTAATTTTGACTTCAGTACTACCCCCTCTGAAAACAAGGTGTTTTTTAGTGACGACCGAGCTGAGGTTATTGCGGCTTCCGAATCAGAACTTACGGTTATTGTACCGCGCGGAAGCGTTCCTCGCAATGAGGAACCGAATGCAAACGGTAATTTTGATGTGATTGTGAGCGTTGAGACTCCTGATTTGGATCAGCCTGTTTCAGCCCCCTTCGAAATTTTGCCCCCGGATGAAACCAGTATGGGCCAAAACGTACCGAATCCGTTTAGCATTGGAGATGATGCATTTATTCCTATAAACCTGCAACGTAGCAGCACCGTAACGCTGGAAATTTATGATACCAGCGGCCGTCGCGTCGATCAAACGCTTGACGAAGAATCATTCCAGGCCGGCACTCACGACATCTCCATAAACTTTGGTAACCGCTCAAGCGGAATCTACATTTATCGGGTCATTATTGAACCGGCCAACGGTTCAGGTGAAACTGTTGTTGATTCCCGAAAGTTTACTTTTATACGGTAAATGTAAATACTTAAAAAAATTAGCTATTGATGCCATCACTCGTAGTGATGGCATCAATTATTTTGGCCAGTTCTTACTCACTCCGAATCTCCGGTGCGGAATGAACTATTTCTTACCAGAGAAATTTTGCGTGCCGGTCCAGAGGCCCGGCACGAGATAAAAACCTATTGCTCTCAGGAGGTTGTGCTTGCATCCCTTTGGGGTAACTCCGAACAAATATCTTGTGAACTTGTTTCAGGAGTACAACTCCCTCGCAGCTTTAGTATTATTGCTCATTCCGTACCTTCGGTGCGGAACGACTTGAGGAATGATGCTGCCAGGTTGATTTACTGCCATTCTTTTATCAAAGTCTCAAAATCTGACTGAATAGTTTCCGTTTGATCCTCAGCATACCATTGATGCAGCTTTTCGGCCCATTCTTCCATGCTCAAATCAGGGTCATCTTTCCAGGCCATGGCTTTCTGCTGAAAATTACCCGGACGCGGACCCCATGTGCCCAATTCTTCTAAGGAATCTCCGTCAAGGCACACAAACTTTGGAATTGAGCGCCCGCCATTGGTAAGGTATTGGTCCATAATATCGAGATGCTGATCTCGCAGAATGAGCTTTAATTCAATATAGGATGAAGCTTCCGCCATTTTATTCAGTACGGGAATGTTTTGGGCCGCATCCCCACACCAGCCTTCGGTTACTACCAGCCAACTCAACGGCTTGTCAACGTCCTGCAATTTTTCTTTTAGCGAAGCCTTTAGTTCTGTTTCTTCGTCCAGCCGCCTCATGCGCTTTACATTCTTCCGCGTATATTCAGTCATTCCTTCCGATTGCTTTGGTCCGGTGGTTTTGCCCTCGCTTAACAACTTATCAATTAATTTTCGGTACTCGTCATAGCTCATGGCTTGGTTAATAACCTGGCTGTCAATTGGCGCATTTTTAGAAGATTTCATCGTATAAAAGAATTTAAATTTAAAAGTTTTAATAAGCTCCCGGGTGGCCGTGGCGGCTCCAAAGGATGATTAGTAGGAAAATGACGAAAGTAATAGACGAGATGTATTTCATTTGCATTACGGAATAATAATCATCCCGCTGTGCCGATAAATTTTTCAGTTTGGTAAATAACCATAGCCCGGTGCAAAATCCCATCAACCCGAAAACCATAGCACCCCAGAAATACAACGAAAGGAATGCGCTTGCAATCAACATAACCCCGCCGCCAAAGGCTACGGCAAAGAACCGGATCACCCCTACGAACCCAAACCGAATGGCAAAGGTTTGGTCGCCGCGCCTGATGTCTTCATCCATCTGGTAAAGTTGTGAAACGGGGTACAAACTCAGCATGATGAACATCACTCCCAGTGATGCCGTTAAAATAGTGCCATCCGGTATTTGCCCGCCTGCGGCAAAAAATCCCATCAACCCGGAATTGAAGCCGGTACTGATGCCTATGGCAACCAGGCTTTTTACGGGCCCGCCTTTCCAGCGGGCATGCGGCGTGGAATACAACCAGAAAAACAGGATACTTACTCCATAAACTGCGGCGTAGGTCCACTTAAAGTAAAGTGCGATACCAAACCCAATGGCCTGCAGCAAAAGCGAGACTGTCCACATCCATTCTTGCATACCGGGCGGATGTTGCAGCCCGCCGACAGGGCCTTGGTCTTTATCCCAGTATGAATTATAGGCCGTGGCTCCACCAAAAAGCAAAATGTGCACGTTTAAAAACTGGATGCCAAAATCAGCCCAGTGCATGGTGGGGCTTACCACTCCGCCGAGCAGAAATCCGCCGGACAAAATGAATATCTGATAGTGCGGCCGCAGATGAATGATAAAATGCCAAATTTCCTGAAGTAGGGGGTGGCTATTTGATGAATTTGTTTTAATCATCCCGGCAAGTTTTCAGCTGTCAGCAATAAATTATTGTTTATCAATCTATGAAAAGAATGGTATTTTTATGGATAATGATTGAAGCAAAAAAAGCCACATTACCGAACATTCATGCCACACTTCCCAAATCTACGTGGGAGAGCCGTGCAAAAGATCACCGAAAGCAAATAAATGAAGTGCTGACGCCCTATCTGCAAAAGAAGCGACATCAGCATAAAGATCCGGTGCTTGATTTTCTGTTTGAATACTACGCCTTTCGTCCTTCGCACCTCAGGCGGTGGTCACCGGGCGCCGGTATTTTATTTGAAGACGCAACGGTTGAATCGGCTCCGGCCATTAGTGAATTTACGCTCGTTGATGATGGCGTTTTTTTGAATGCTGCCCATTTTCCTGCTAACCGTAAATCTTCTGCTGGCTGGATTTTGGAATTGTTGGAGAAATCACTGGATAAAAAGCCATCATTTGGATGCTTTGGCATGCACGAATGGGCTATGGTTTATAAAGCCGATCGGGTGCGACACAATTACCTGTCACTGCGCATGGATAAAGAGGAATTGGCAGCTTTTGTGGAATCACGTCCCCTGCTCTGCACCCATTTTGATGCGTTTCGATTCTTTACCGATGATGCCAAGCCCATGAACAATTTTGAACTATCGCAACAAAACTTTGCAGAAACCGAACAGCCCGGCTGCCTACACACCAACATGGATTTATACAAATGGGCCTTTAAGCTGTTTCCGTGGATAAGTAGCAAGAGTATCCGCGAAGCCTTTTTTCTGGCGGTTGATACCCGGCGCATAGATATGAAAGCCAGCCCGTATGATTTACGCGAACGCGGACTGGAACCCATCAAAATTGAGACGAAGGAAGGCCGCTTGAAATATGCGCGCCGCCAAAAGGAAATTTACGAGCGATCTGTGCCTATCCGCAAGCAGATTATTGAGGAATACCAAGAATTGATTGCCCATTTCTAATTTGCCTCAATTTTATAGATCCTGAAACAAGTTCAGGATGACACGTTTAAATGTGTAAGGAATTAGCCAAAACTTTGTCTTACTGATAAGGTATGTCAATGTTTAAAAAAGCTCAGGAAATGATGCCTTATCATAATATGCAAGGAAAGGTAGGCTATGTTTATATTCTTTCTAATTATAGAAGGAATGTAATTTACATTGGTGTAACCAATGACTTGATACAAAGAGTGTGGAAACACAAAACAGGCAAGGGAGCTAAATTCTCTACCAAATATAATTTGAAGCATTTAGTTTACTTTGAGAAGTATCCAAACATCAATGAAGCTATTGCTCGTGAAAAGAAACTCAAAAATTGGCATCGGGAGTGGAAAATGAATCTTATAAGAAAAGAAAATCCAAATTTAGAAGACTTGTGGCCAAAAATAATCTAAAACCAGCTAATGTCATCCTGAACTTGTTTCAGGATCTGTGTAAACTATTTAAAATACGGACATTCGACAACACCTAACTGTTCTTATCCGTGCAAATCTGCGGCTAAACATCAAACCGGCAAAGAAATCTTGCCAAAATTAACCCGCCGGCCGGCATTCTGTTTGGGGTGAAGAGTGAAGGCATCCCCCGAAAGCAACTCATTGGCCAAAACCGCAAAACAAACCGCCTCTTTGGCATCCGGATTAAAGCCGATTTCTTTAAAAAAACGCATTGGTTGATTTACCAAATCTTCAATCCACTGCACCAGTTGCGTATTATGCATGCCGCCCCCGCTGCCATATATTTCCGGCTCATCCATACCTACATTCTTTATGGCATCGGCTATTGTCTGTGCTGAAAACCATGTGAGCGTAGCTACCATATCTTCATCGGCAATTTCGGTAATTCCTGCTTCCTGTTGATGGTTTTGCAACCACTCCAGGTTAAACAATTCCGGCCCGGTGGTGCGCGGCATATCAAGTGAGAAGAAGGAATCATCAAGTAGGGCTTTGAGCAATTTGGGATGAACCTTTCCCTGCCCCGCCAGGGCTCCATTTTTATCAAACGGTTCATCAAAAGACTGCTGCATAACCTGATCAATCAGCGTATTGCCCGGACCCGTATCCGTGGTAATCACCCCGGTTTGATCTGCGTCAGCCGGCAAATACGTAAAATTAGCAATGCCCCCGATGTTCAGTAAAATGCGCGATTTGTTCGGATGGCTGTACAACATTTGATCTGTCAGTGCCACCAGGGGCGCTCCCTCGCCGCCGGCTGCGGTATGTTTTTGTCGAAAATCACTGATGGTAAGAATGCCCGTTTTTCGTGCAATATGGTCGCCGTCCGCTATCTGCAGCGTGGCATTGGGCATGCCCTGCTGCCGGTGATGGGTAATCGGCGCGTGAAATATCGTTTGCCCGTGGCTGGCTATGCAATCTATTTCCGTAGCATCAATTGCCCATTGGCGCAACGTTTTCAAGATTAAATCGGCGTGATAATTAGCCACTTGGGAATGCAGCAAACACACCTCCTGCATTGATACCTGCTCAACGGATACGATTTTTCGAAGCCGCTTGGTAAACTCCCGCGGATAGGAAACGGTTTTAAATTCCCGCAGGGTGATGTTCGTCTCATTGCCCGTACCGGCGATCTCGCACAGAGCAATATCCAACCCATCGAGCGAGGTGCCCGACATCAATCCGATGATTAATTTTTTATCTTTGGCTGCCGTCTGCGATACAAGCCGGATGGAATCATTCATTGCTGTTGCGTATTAGCTGTTGCGTATCTATGTTCAGGCATAAAATCATCAGTCAACACCAAACACGCAATACCTAATTTTATGAGCGATACCACGGATACTGATTACGAGCACGATGAAAAAGACATCGAAATTTTAGTTGATACCCTGCGGCAATGTTTTCTGGCTGACAAAGCCCGCTATTACATGGATGGCAACAGTGATGCGTTGATCATTGAAATAGAGGGATTGGAGGCGCTCAGCCAGGATGAAATTACTGAAGTAGCGGCCCCGGTACTCGATGAGCTGGATCTGGATTTTGACGAAATATCATTAATACCGTTAACCTAATTATAGGGGTCTGTGAAATACATAGATTGTCATCCTGAATTCAGTTTAAGATCTACCATCAGGTGCTTTGGCCATGCTGAATTTATTTTCATCTGCTTATCATCCCAAATTTTTTTTGGGTTCTGTGGTTGTAAACAAAGATCTGAGATCCTGAAACGAGTTCAGGATGACAAGAGTAGATAGGCAGATAAGTATGTCGGAAAAGGCAAAAATTAAAGGATATGGCCACTTGTCATCCCGAATTTATTTCGGGATCTACGATTGTTATTGAAGATCTGAGATCCTGAAGCAATACTGATTCAAGTTCAGCACATAGTTCAGGATGAAAAGGCTTCTTCCGTCAGGCTCAGGATAACAAAATGGGGTACTATTTCATCCCCCCTTATATTTACAAAAGCTTTATTTTTGGGTCATAAAAGGTATTTGTATTTTGTGATAATGTTTAATGAAAAATCAAGCAATGGAGCCAATAAACACCGGTTATGAATTGCGTTGCATAGCCCATAATCACATCAATTACGCCCGGAAAACAACCACTTATTGCACACAGTGTGAAAGTGTATTACGGGTACACTACAATGAGTCATCGCCAAAGATCCAGTATCCGCTGGAAAACATTGTGCCGGACCCGCTTAAAACCAAACCCTCTGCTCTGGTTGAATTGGGGCGCCTCTCGGAAACCTACGGTGCTAATCTTTGGGCCAAACTGGAATATGAACATCCCACCGGCTGTTTCAAAGATCGTGGCAGCTACATTGAAGTACAAAAAGCCCTGGAGCTGGAAGCAGACGCCATTTGTGTAGCCTCTACCGGGAATATGGCTGCATCCGTGGCCGCCTATGCCTGCTATTTTAAAATTCCGTGCTTTGTATTTGTACCGGAAAAAACGACGGAAGCTAAAATTGCGCAGGCCAGTATTTATAATGCCAATATTATCCGCATTAAGGGTGATTTCAGCACGTGCGAAGCATTGTGCCGTAAGTTTGCTAAATCAGGTAATTATTACCTGGCCGGTGATTACGTATTTCGCGAGGAAGGTCAAAAATCATTCGCTTACGAGCTGCTGGAACAAGGCGGGGCCGATGCTGATTTTATCTTTATTCCCATTGGTTGCGGGACCAATTTCGCGGCAATCTGCAAAGGCTTTTATGAATTAAAGGCGGCCGGAAGAGTCGATCACATTCCGCAGATGGTGGCCATTCAGGCCGAAGAATGTTCTCCGGTGGTTGAGGGAATCGCAAAAAAGAAAAAAATCGTCAAGAAGCAGGTCAACACCATGGCGCAGTCAGCCGCGGTTCCTGATCCTGTGGACTTTTACAAAGTGCTGGAAGGTATTGAAAGCACCAACGGAATGGCTTTTACGGTAACCGAAAATGAAATTCTGGATTCACTAAAGGAGATGACGGTCGAAGAAGGCCATTTCACCGAACCGGCCTGTGCCCTCCCGCTTGCCGCGCTGAAAAATAACGTTGAAACGTTCAAAGATAAAAAATGCGTGCTCATTCTTACCGGCTCCGGGTTGAAGGATACCCAAGTAGTAGCAAAGCATTCGCTGTCATCACCGGTTCTTTCACCCAGTCTTGAAAAGGTGATCAATTATATCGGTTCAGGCTATATTGAGATGCAAAAAGAATCGTGGGGTAAATCGCGTGATACCTTCATGGCCAACCTTAAGATGGATAAAGAGCATGAAAAACTTTACAAGAACTATGTCTCATCCATCAATAAAAAGGGAAAAACGCTCAGCAATAACGAGATTGAGGTACTGCAATCGCTCGTTTTTAACGAAGACCTGGACCTGCACTATCCGGTTAAAGTGCTCGATTACAAACTGACCATGCGTAAAAATGGCTTGGTGAAAGCAGCGGTTAAGCTGGATATTGGGGGTGAAGAAATAATCTCGCGCGCTAAAGGGGTGGGGCCGATTGATGCCATCTTAACGTCCATCAAAGCAGAAACCGATAACGTGTTTTTACTCAATGTTAAAAATCATGAGGTTGAAATTTTAAGCCCCGATACCGATTCGCTGGTTATGGTAACACTCACCCTTGCCAACCAAGAAAACGAATGGGTTTCCAAGGCCGCATCACCTGATACTCTTGAAGCCGTTATTCAAGCATTTACCAAGGGCATGGCTATTGCCATGAAAACGAACGCGTAGTGACCACTTGGGACCTTTGCATTACTGACGACTATTTCTCCCAAAGGGATCCCTTTCGGGAGACTTCACTCCGTTGCGCTCTCCGTAGGAGTCCTTCGGACAATATGACGTCAGTCTGAGCGTGCCTCCCAAAGGCATGCCTACGGTGCAGTGAGCGCCCATGTTATATCGGTTGAATGTCCTCTTCCGAAGGAATTCTTTTGGAAGAAGACAATTTATGAGGGTATTTAAAAACCGTCTATTTTTTATACTCTTCTTTAAGCAGCGACTGGAAGTTTTTCACAAATTTCTCCACTTTGGGCCGCGATACATTGTCAATATAAGGATCGTTGGGATGCGCAGCATAATAACCCTGATGATATCCTTCGGCCTCATAAAATTTCTCGTACTTGGTGAATTTGGTTACAATCGCCCCTTCTTCAAACGTACCGGATGACTCCAGCTCCTGCTTAATTTCCTTGGCGATGCCGAGCTCTTCATCATTCCGGTAGAAAATAGCCGAACGGTATTGTTTGCCCACATCCGGCCCCTGTCGGTTAAGCTGGGTGGGGTCATGCGAACCATAAAACACTCGTACTAACTCACGGTATGAAACCACCTCGGCATCATAGCGAACGCGCACCGCTTCGGCATATTCAGTCCGCCCCGAGGCTACTTCGTTATACGTAGGGTTGGGCTTGTTGCCGCCTGCATATCCGGAAACCACTTCTTGTACTCCTTTCACGCGTTCAAAAACGGCCTCGGTGCACCAAAAACATCCGCTTGCAAAATAAGCTACTTCAAGCTCATCCATTTGTGCTTGGGTAAGTTCCGGTTTGGGCGTATTAGTTTCAGGCGCTTGTTTGGCAGAACAACTTGCCACAACAAGCAAGCATGTAATAACGGCAAGAAAATTTGGTATGATCTTCATAATGATGTTTGATTTTTGAATTTTATAACTGCTGTAAAAACTGATTTTAAACGTTAATATTATGTAACGTTTTTCTCACAATACAAAACATCACCATAGTGCTTCTTCGAGCTCCACTAGAGCTGCGAGGGAGTTGAACTCCCGAAGCATTATTTTATTCGGATCTACAACCTCCTCACAGCAAGTAGGCGGTTTCAAGCTCATCAGACATCACCGCAGCGCCTCTTCCAGTTCAAGAGAAGCATTGCTCTGTTCATCGCGGTATTTAACAATAATCGGGCACGCCATACTCAGTCCCTGCTCCTTAGCCCATTTGCCCGCCACAGGCCGGCTGCCGGGAATTACCACCGCATTCTCAGGAATCGCAGCTCCTTTCTCAAGCCTGTTATTATGTACGCAATCGTATACCGGAATGGATTTAGACAACGTCACGCCGGGGGCTATAACCGCTCCTTTTTTTACCGTGGCGCCTTCCACAATAACCGCACCGGCGCCAATAAAACAATCATCTTCAATAACCACCGGGGCCAGCCCCACCGGCTCCAGCACGCCGCCCAGTTGTACGCCTGCCGACAGATGCACATTCTTACCTACCTGTGCGCAAGAGCCCACCAGTGCGTGGCTGTCAACCATAGTGCCTTCATCCACATAGGCACCGACATTTACGTAAGCCGGCGGCATAATAATCACCCCAGGGGCTACATATGCCCCATGCCGCACCGACGAACCGCCCGGTACCAAGCGCACATTATCTTCGGCCTTGAATTTACGCGGCGGAAGATTATTTTTGTCCACAAAGCCCTCATAAATACCGCCGTATTCCATATTATCACCGGCACCGAATGAAGCTAAAATAGCTTCTTTGACTTCTCTATTGGCCTTCCATTGCCCATTTTGGGCATAGGCGGCGCGAATTTCGCCATTTTCAAGCTGATTAAGTATTTCTTTCCAGTCAGTATTTTCCATAGATGAATCGCTAACGTTTAATTGGTTGATTGATACCAGTTTCTAATTTTATCGTCTGCTTCGAGCAAAAATTGGACATTCTCAATCTCATCGGTTGTAAGGGGCAACCGCAATTGGGGTGATTCAATCCAGCCCTTTTCGGCCAGCAATAGCTTGGTGGGAATGGGGTTGGATGCCGCAAAAAGCGCATCCGAGCATTCCTGCCATAGCGGCAACAGTTCCGGGCTGCGGCCCGTAAGGCACCACTTTACATAGCGATGCGTCGCTTTGGGCCACACATTGGCCATCACCGAAACCAAGCCTTGGCAGCCGGCCGCTGCAAAAAAGGGCGTCAGCCCGTCATCACCGCTAAAAATAGGCAGGTTCGGCGCTTTTTTTCTAAATACCTGATACTCATCAATGCTGCCACTGGCTTCCTTTAAACCATATATATTAGGATGGGCGGCCAGCCCTTCAATCACCCCGGGGTGCATTTTAACGCCGGTGCGTGATGGCACATTGTACAGCATGCAGGGTCGTTCTGCGGCGTTAAGCAAGTCATGGAACCACTCAATTTGTCCCTGCTCATCGGGCTTGGCATAAAGGGGGGTCACCAGCAAAAAAGCGTCAATTTCAAATTCCCGGCAATAGTCCATCCACTCCAGTTGTTTTTGAAGATTGAACCCTCCAACGCCCACCATCAGCGGTACATTGATGTCGAGCGCAGCAGCGGTTTCAACCACTACCTTTTTATCGTCCGGTGAAAGCGCCAAGCCTTCGCCCGTGCTGCCTAAAATAAGCACACCATTGCCGGCTTCATCCTGTTTATGGATGAGCGATGCCAATTCGTCGGTATTAATATCCCCATTTTTATGCATTGGGGTGATAAGTGCGGTCCAAAGTGTGGTGTCTTGAAGCTGCATAATTAATCCATTTTTTGATCAAAAAGTGTTTCCATGGTGTGAAATCCGGCTGAAACTGATTCATTCAGCAGTTGCTTTGCGGCCCAGAGTGCGCCTTCGGCAAATACCGCACGGTCGTTTGCCCGATGCTTCAGCTCAATGGATTCTACCGTTGTTTCCATTTTTAACTGATGAATACCTTTAACATCGCCCCTCCGCTCCGACGTAATATCGGCCTCTTTGCCCAACCATTTTTTCCAAGAAATAGCCGTGCCGCTGGGCGCATCCTGCTTGTTGGTGTGATGAACTTCATGAATATGAAAAGTCGGCTGATCCAACATTTCTGAGCCTTTGCCTACCATCTGCAGGCAGCGGCGCATGATATTCATTCCCAAACTGAAGTTCGAGGCCCGCATCCACTTGGTGTCATTTTCTTTCAGTTGCTGGTCCAATTTTTCATGGGGCCATTCGTAGCCGGTGGTGCCCCATGCGGCGGCAATGCCTGACGATAAGACTGTATCCAAAATATGATCTACAGCTTCACCCGGCACAAAAATAACAGCAACATCCGCCGGTTTCAGCTTTTCAACCGTCGGGGGGTGGGCAGAATTAAACGGACCTACAATCTGGTCACCGTCCAAAATATTAAGCACCTCTCCACCTGTTTTACCGGTGCCAATGACCGCTATTTTCATATCGCTGGTCTGTTAAAAATTAAACTCAAAAAGCTAATATAGCTATTCCACAGAGCTACACAAAGGAGACGCAGAGAACCACAGAGAAATTATCAGTAAAACTCTGAGATACACCGTGCAGTTCTGTGAAATAATTAAACTTGTCCACTTATTGGCTACTTATTACCTACAACATGCAATCGTTCAAAGTATAAGCTTTTCAAGGTGCACTTTCATCTGTGATACTATCATAAATTTAAAACCGCACTTGCACCATTGCCCTCCAATCAGTTAGATTCCTTCTCATTTAAACTAATTAATTTGGTATGATTTCTCTATTTATTGCGGCTCCGGTTTTCACGAATGATGCGATTGTACTCGGGATTTTACTGGTCGTTTTAGCGGCCATATTTATTACCTCGAGCAGTGAAAAACCGTTTTGGCAAAAGTTTTATACCTTTATTCCCTCGCTGCTGCTGTGTTATTTTATTCCCTCCATCCTCAATTCGGCCGGTTTAATATCGGGCGAAGAATCCAGCCTGTATTTTGTGGCCTCGCGTTATTTACTGCCTGCCAGTTTGGTTTTACTTACCCTCAGTATTGATTTTAAAGCCATCATTGGCCTGGGGCCTAAAGCGATTATCATGTTTTTGGCAGGGACTTTTGGCATCGTCATTGGCGGTCCGCTGGCGCTGCTGCTGTTCTCTTATGTGGCCCCGGAAGTGGTGGGCGGAGCCGGACCGGATGAGATATGGCGCGGACTTTCTACGGTGGCCGGCAGCTGGATTGGCGGCGGAGCCAACCAAACCGCCATGTACGAAATTTACAATCCCAGCGATGAGCTCTATTCCGCTATGATTACCGTTGATATTATTGTAGCTAACATCTGGCTCGGATTTCTGCTGTATGGTGCGGGTATCTCCGATCGCATCGACAAATGGTTCAATGCCGATGCAACGCCCATCACCAAACTGCGAAAGAAAATGGAAAGTTATAAAGAAAGCATTGCCAAAATACCCACCCTGGCCGACATCACCGCCATCTGCGCCGTGGGGTTTGCCATTACTGCCATCGGCCATTTCGGGGCTGATACCATCACTCCGTGGATACGTGCCAACTATCCGGCACTCAAAGATTTAAGTCTTGGTTCTGCATTTTTCTGGCTCATTGTAATTTCCACTACCGGGGGGCTGGTGCTCTCTTTTACCAAAGCCCGCGAGCTCGAAGGGGCCGGTGCATCAACCATTGGCAGCCTGTTTCTGTACATATTGGTGGCTACCATTGGCATGAAAATGGATGTGTTGGCCATATTTGAAAATCCCGGTTTCTTCCTGATTGGGCTATGTTGGATAATGGTCCATGTTATTGTGCTCCTTATCGTTGGAAAGCTTATTAACGCGCCATTTTTCTTCACCGCCGTGGGCAGCCAGGCTAACGTAGGCGGTGCCGCTTCGGCGCCTATTGTGGCATCGGCTTTTCATCCTGCCCTGGCCCCTGTGGGCGTTCTGCTTGCGGTGCTGGGCTATGCGCTTGGAACCTACGCGGCCATATTCTGTGCCGAAGTTATGCGATTTGTGAGCTGAGTTTTGAGTGAAAAGCAAGAAGCGAGAAAAAAAAGAAATAACCTTTCAAGAGCGCTTTGCACCGTAGGTATACCTATAACACAAAACATAGCTTGTCATCCTGAATTTCACCACAGGTATCCCTTCGGGAAGTTCAGGATCTATGTTCGATGTGCATAAGCCGAAATTTGAGATACTTAAATAAAGCCTGCCCCGACACATCAGGGTTCAGCGTAACACAGGGTTTTGCAGAGACCACTTCTAACTTCTCGCTTCTTGCTATATTCACCTGATTCCGAATTACTTCTTGCGTATATTAGACCGTCCTCTTTGATTGTAAAATTCCTCCATGCGCATTCTTAAATTTATCGGTGCTTTTTTAGGCGCTTTTCTGGTGATTTTTCTCATCGTATTTGGCTTTAATCTCAATGCTCTTTTTACGCTTTTTGAGAATCAAAAAGGCATTCAGGAAGGCCAAGAATGGGTCCAGAAAACCTATTCCCTGAAAGGGCTGACGGAATATATCGGCGCGCAACCCGAGCGCGTTTCGGTAGCTTCTCTGGCACTGACCAATCCGGATTCCTCCATCACTTACAATACCCACACACCCCGCACTATGGGACGTTTATCGGTGATTTTTTCCATCATTGAATATGCCCGACAGGTGGAAGAAGGAACCCTCAACCCTGGTGAACAGATCTTACTTTCAGCCATTAACCAGTATCAGCTGCCGTATATTGATGAATCCGATCATGATGATGCGCTCCAGCATCTCCGTGAGCAGATCCCCGAGGAACAATCAACCGTATCTTTACAACATATTGTGGAGGCTACAGCTGCTTATAACGACATTGCACTGGCCGATTTTCTGCTGTTCAAAATAGGCCCCAATACCATTGAACAACTGCTTGATGATTTAGGCATTCGGGAAACCGAATCACCGCTGCCTTTTAGTGGATTATACATCACCCTGAACCCTAATTTACAGGATCGGAAAACCAAAGCTCATTTTGACAGCCTAAGTCAACTTTCGCGCACAGAATTTGGACAACGTACCTTTGCAAAAACCGATAAATTCATCAATGATGAAGCCTATCGGGAAGAAGTTTTAAGCCGTTTTGAAGACGGTGAAGGGCTTGACATCAAGTTTACCAAGCGGCGGGATGCACTGGCCTTTTTCCCTAAAACTACTGCGAGTGAAATGGCCGGACTGATGAAAAAAATTCAGCAGGAGACACTGCTTTCTGCCGATATTTCAACACGCATCAAAGATATTTTAGACTGGCCGCTGAAAAGCGAGCGCCTTCAGAGCGATTTCCAATCATACGGCGCCATTTATGATAACCGCATGGGGCTGGTAAACGGCATCGATTTTGGGGTTTCTACCTACAGCGAGGAACCTTTTGCACAGGCTGTGTTTTTTGATGATCTGCAGGTGGCTTTTTGGTTTCATATGAGCAGTAATCTTATGCACCAAGATTTTGAGCAACGCCTGATTTGGGACCCGGCCTTGAGAGAGGCTACAGTCAGGCAGATTAATGAATCAACCCGCGCAAAAAATTCTTCAACCCCATGAATTCCTACAAACTTTTATATGCCATTGGGCTGCTGCCCGGCTATTTGCTCTTTTTGTGCCTGCATCAAGCCGCCGTGTTTTACAGCGTGGTAGATACCTATGATAATGGCAACAGCTATGTGGCGGATGTGGTGGATTATGACCTGAAACAAATTGCGGCTCAAACCAACGGTTATGTGGTTTTGGCCTTTGAAACGGAAAATGGAGAGGAGTTTCAGGAAAAGCTTTCGCTGCCCGTTGAGATGGCCGGAGCAATTAGCAAATTGGGCGTCATTCCCATACGCTATAAAAAAGAGGCCTTTGTTGATATCGTCATGATTCCAACCTACAGCACCCAAAAAGGATTGGCGCTCACCAACCTGGCGATGGCATCTGTGGGCTTTTTTATTGCTTTTTTTGTGGCGTACCTGGTTCATCGCTACGTGCGTAGAAAATCTACCGCAGGAGACGAAACTTTGATTATAGAGCGCGTTGATGATGAGTAAAAATAAAACCCACGGCACCCTTTACCTGATTCCCAATACCTTGGGCAAAACGCCCGAAAATAATACCATTCCGGATTATGTACTCAATGTTATCCGCCGGCTTGATGTGCTGATTGTTGAAAATGTGCAAACGGCCGCGCGCTACCTCCAATGGGTGGGTGAAACGGTGCCCGAATACAAAATCAATTTTTTGCGGCTCAATAAAAAGACGCACCCGCAGGAAGCGGCTTCTTTTTTGAACCCCTTAAAACGGGGCCAAAATGCCGGCTTAATTTCCGAGGCGGGCTGCCCGGCCGTGGCCGATCCCGGTTCTGAACTTATCAAAATGGCGCATGCCCAAAATATTACTGTTGAACCGCTGGTGGGCCCATCCTCTATTTTGCTCGCGCTGATGGGCTCGGGGTTTAACGGGCAGTCGTTTTGTTTCCACGGATATCTGCCCATCGAAAAAGCCGAGCGCAGACGGCGCATTCAGCAACTTGAGCAAGAATCACAGCAAACCGGTACCACCCAAATTTTTATGGAGGCTCCGCACCGTAATGATGCAATTGTAAAAGACGTGATTGCACTTTGTAATGCGCAAACCCGCTTCTGTACAGCTACGAACTTAACGCTGCCGGATGAGTCGATTATTTCTCAACCTGTTAGTGAATGGGAAAAAAAGAAGCCGGATTCCATTCACAAAGAACCCACCATTTTCCTTATTTCGGCATAAGCTCCCGAAAACGGGAATAATACTCAATAATGTTTGCCATATGGCTAAGAAAGAGCTATTTATAAAGGTATATCTACCATATTTTAAAACGATTGCAATCTTTATAACCGCTTTTAGGGAGCTTTGAAATACTTCCTTATAAACCCCTCTTAAATCTTTAGGAGGGGTTTGGGGAGGTCGAACCATAGGTATTTCAAAGCCCCCTTTTAAAAAACACGGAATATTAGCTAAATTAATTGAAGAAGACTTTGTATAATCGAATAAACACTCTTCGACTTCATTTGCCCGATTAAAATCGGTGCTCATTGCGCTCAGAGTGACGTCATATTGAGCGCAGTCCAGCAATCTTTCTGCTGGACGAAGTCGAAATATATAGGATATTTCAAAGCTCGCTTACAGAAATTCATCATGAATAATGCACCCATTGCCCACCGTGATTAATAAAAATTTAACCCCGGCTATACCCCCCCGGCATTCCTCCCGCATTATAAATAGCTGGATACTGCTGGTGCTTGTTTTAATCCCGCTTTCCTGTTCGGCACAAAAGAATACGCTCAAATATGTTTCATCAGCTGAACGCAGTGATAATAGAGGCCACGTGGTGCGTTTTCACCTCGATGAAGAAACATCATCTATCAATTTTTCGCAACCGCAGGCCTATCTTGTACAGCTTGAGCTGCTCGGCAATGGTATTACCACCAAAGATATTCGCATGGCCGTACAGCGCCAGATCTTTAAACAGGTTGATTTCTACGCCATCGAAGGCGGCATTGGCGTGGACATTTTTCTAACAAACGACACCTTTTTCAAGGCCGATGCCTACCCCGATGCGGGCACTGATGATATATTGGTCGGGCTCACCAAAACAAGCGGACAGGATCTTGCCAACTACATTAAGTCCATGCAACCCTTCGGGTGGTCGGATGCAGCGATACCGGCCACACCGCTGACTGCCGAAGGAGAAGCTGAAAATAATACACCCGCCATTGATACCAGCTATCAAAAAGTGAAGGATAAAATAAAGTTTGATACCGTCGTGTTAGACGCCGGACACGGCGGCCGCGATGTTGGAGCCATCGGGCACAGGCGCACATATGAAAAAAATATAGTCTTTGACATCACCAAAAAAGTTGGAGAATACATTAATAAATACCTGCCGGATGTGAAGGTTGTTTATACGCGTGATGATGATTATTTGGTGGGAGTGAAAAAGAACCAAAATGTTACCATTTTAGAAAGCCTTAAGGAACGAGGCCGCATTGCAAACCGTGCTGATGGTGATTTGTTTGTTTCTATTCATGCCAATTCCGCCGGGGCCAATCAGGCGCATGGCACAGAAACCTATTTTCTGGGCCTCGAGCGCAGCCAAACGGCTTTGGAAGTTATGAAACGAGAAAATAATGTAGTGAGCGATGATGACGAAAGCACTGGCAATAAACTAAGCCAGGAAGATTTAATTATTTATGAACTGGCTAACAGCGGCTATATTGCCAACAGTGAAAGGCTGGCGGCATTGGTTCAGGACCAGTTTAAAAACCGGGCGCAGCGGAGGTCGCGGGGCGTGAAGCAAGCTCGATTTGTAGTTTTATATCACGCCTCGATGCCTGCCATTTTAATAGAAACGGGATTTATCACGAACCCCAGCGAGGCAGAATATCTTAAAAGCAATTACGGACAAAGCATTATTGCTTCGGCCATCTTTCGGGCTATTCGAAATTACAAAGAACAGTTTGAAAAAAGCCAGCATTTTAACCCAACCCCTCAGCAATGAAACCCATTATCATTGGTGTGGCCGGCGGCAGCGGCTCCGGCAAAACAACCGTTATTAATCATATTGTTGATACCATCGGGGCCGAAGAGCTGGTGTGCCTGCAGCACGATTCGTACTACCGCGACCTAAAACATCTTTCCATCGAAGAACGCAGCAGCCATAATTTTGACCATCCCGCATCACTCGAAACGGAACTGATGATCCGTCATTTAGATGCCCTGAAAGAAGGCTACCAGGTTGAGGTACCCATCTACGATTTTACCAAACACACCAGGCGTGATGACAGAACCTTGATTCACCCTAAGAAAATTATACTGGTTGATGGCATTCTTATCTTCAGCGAAAAAGAGCTGCGGAACCTATTGGATATCAAAATTTTTGTGGACACCGATGATGACATCCGCCTGCTGCGCCGTATTCGGCGTGATATTTTAGAGCGTGAGCGAAGCCTGGAGGGCGTACTTGAGCAGTATGAAAAACACGTTCGCCCCATGCATCTTGAGTTTGTAGAACCCAGTAAACGCTACGCTGATATTATCATTCCACGCGGGGGAAAAAATGAGGTAGCCCTGGATATGGTCAATGCTGTAATTCAGGAACGTCTCGAGAAGGTAACCATCGAGGAATGAACAACACCGGGGCAGAGCCTACTGTTCGGTGTTTTGCATAGCTAAAGGCGATTTTTATTGTTTTAAAAACATAGATTTCTCAGTCGAGAGAGCGCGGGTTAGCAGTCGGTGATTCATTGCCGATGCAACCACCATCGGCTTCGTCGATGTTCCCATCACCATCGTTATCAATCCCGGCCTACCTGCCGATATTTACGTCAATGAAGCCACCGTCGACGGTGGGGTCACCGACAGCCAGGTCCGCAGCGTCTCGGTCTCACAAGCCAACCAGCCGCCCGTAGCCGACGCCACAATTCTAAGCAGAGGACGCACCTCTGGCGGGGAATTCGAATTCACGCTTGATGGTTCGGCAAGCTCCGGAGACGGCGACCTCACCTACCAGTGGAACGTTGAGCAAGTTACTGCCAGTGGTGATGACGGCATTCCGATCCACCAAATCAACAATCCCAACAATGAAACTACTACCTTTGTTGTCTACGATGGGCCGTGTGACCCCTCAAGGACCTGCCAGACGACCTTCGATATTGACCTGACCG
>Ga0306901_1000380_pt1 | contig 20198 bp, 20 predicted proteins | sample AntRauMFilla3767_FD_190431 | JGI IMG/M metagenome (GOLD analysis project Ga0306901, IMG submission 190431) | Saline lake microbial communities from Rauer Islands, Antarctica - Metagenome Filla 3 #767 (v2) (version 2) | ecosystem: Environmental > Aquatic > Non-marine Saline and Alkaline > Saline ... | reverse complement strand
AATAACCGGCGCGAATATGATCCCAACTACATTCAAAAAATGAAAAAACAATGGAAAAAATCTGCTTAACCACTTGATAAAGTCATAGTATTCCAGAGGGGATTTTCCCAAAGGGATGCCTTCGGCATAGGAAATTTTTGCATACCTTCTTTTATACACTTTTCCGACCCATAGGATCGGGGAATTGAACCACTAAACTATTAAATCTAAACCGTATTTGATACAACCCTCCCCGACTACGTCGGTACTCCCTTTATTAAGGGAGAATTTAACGAGTCAAGTTTGTGATTATGAATGAAATACTAAACATAGAAAATCTGGTTCGATCCAACATCAAAAAGCTGGAACCATATCACAGCGCACGCGAAGACTTTGGCAAAGGTTTGCTGCTTGATGCCAACGAAAACAGCCAGGGATCACCCCTTAAAAATACAGACGCTCTGCACCGTTATCCCGATCCCGTGCAAACCAAATTGCGCCGCAATATTGCCGATTTCCGCGATGTGAAATCAGCAAATGTATTTGTGGGCAACGGCAGTGATGAGGCCATCGACTTGCTGTACCGCATATTTTGTGACCCGGGCCACGATTCGGTCATCACCACCCCGCCCACCTACGGCATGTATGGCGTTTCGGCTGATATTCATGATACGAAGATGCAGAAAGTACCGCTGAATAAAAATTTCCAGCCGCGGGTTGATGAAATTTTGACAAAGGCTGATTCATCCACAAAGCTGCTGTTTCTGTGCTCCCCAAATAACCCCACGGGCAATCTGATGAATCCCACAAAAGTGGATCAATTAATCAAGCAATTTCCCGGTATTGTGGTGATTGATGAAGCGTATATCGATTTCAGCGAGCAGGAAAGTTACGCCTCAAAAATAGTGGATTATGCAAATTTGGTGATCCTGCAAACCATGTCCAAATCATTCGGGCTGGCCGGTATTCGGCTGGGTATTGCCTTCGCTTCGGAACCCATTATTCGCTACATGATGAAGGTAAAAGCGCCCTACAACATCAATAAATTGACGGCTCAAGTGGCTGTCAACGCTTTTGATGAAATAGATACCATCAACCAGCACATTGCAACGATTAAGGAAGAGCAAATCTTTTTACGTAACCAACTTGCAGACCTGCCTGCGGTACGCCATATTTACGAAAGTGAAGCCAATTTCTTGCTGGTTAAAATGGATCGGGCAAAATCTATTTACAACCGGCTGGCTAAACAGGATATTATTGTGCGCTACCGGGGCCATGAACCCGGCTGTGATAACTGCCTGCGCATTACGGTGGGAACCCGGGAAGAAAACCAACAACTTATTCAATCACTAAAATCATTGGCATTATGAAAATTTGGATTACCTCCTCTGCCCTGGCCGGCTCATCGGACGGTATGCTCTGGAGCGGAGCCCTTTTTGGACTTACATATCTGCAGCAATTTGATCATCAGTGCGGTTTTGCGGGTGAAGAATTATCTGACCAGCTGCAAAAACTGCTGCAAAATGAACAAATCAACGCCGCCTCATTTAGGCCAAGTGAAGCTGATCTAACCATAGGCGCAAAGGATGATACACTTATTTGGGGTGATGAAACCGATGACCGCAAGACATTTAACGATTGGATAGCGCTAAGCCGGGCCCTTTGTTTTCCGCAGCGGACAGTAATCCATCAGCGAAAAACAGCCGAAACCAATATCAATATTGAGCTGAATTTGGACGGTTCAGGCCAAAATGATATTCAAACCGGACTCTCATTCTTTGATCACATGCTTGAACAAATTGCCAAACACGGCTTGATGGATGTATCGCTACGCTGCGACGGCGACCTGGCCGTGGACGAACATCACACTATTGAAGATGTAGCCATTGCGCTGGGAGAAGCCATCACTAAAGCGCTGAGTAACAAAACCGGCATCACCCGCTATGGCTTTGCCCTCCCCATGGATGAAAGCGCATGCACGGTGTTGCTCGATCTCTCCGGCCGCCCGTTTCTTGCATTTGATGGAAATTTTAGCCGAGATATGGTGGGCGATTTCCCCACCGAGATGGTGGAACATTTCTTTTATTCGCTGGCCATGAGCCTAAAAGCTACACTGCATATTTCTGTTGATGGGAAAAATGATCATCATAAAATTGAGGCCTGTTTTAAAAGTTTTGCACACTGCCTGCGCGGCGCCCTAAGCCGCAACGAACGCAACCTGAATATTTTACCGAGCACCAAGAACTTGTTGTGAAGAAAAACTTGAATATAAACGCTCCCCTTGAGGGGAGCGCCGCTAAGCCCTCCTCAAGGAGGGATTCAACTAATTTGATTTTAACTGTAAAAAATGATTGCCATAATTAAATACGATGCGGGCAACTTAGCGTCGGTCTCCAACGCACTTGACCGGCTGGATGCGGAATATATCATCACCCAAAATACCGATAAACTTAATGCTGCGGAGGCCATCATTTTCCCCGGGGTGGGCCACGCCCTGCCGGCCATGCAATCGCTGCAAAAAAGCGGACTGGATGATTGGATTAAACAAACCAACAAACCGCTGCTGGGCATTTGCGTAGGGATGCAATTATTGTTTGAATCGTCCGAAGAAGGCGGCGGAACCGAGTGCCTTGGCTTGTTGCCGGGGCGACTCAAAAAATTTGATTCTTCTACCGAAAAAGTACCACACATGGGATGGAACACATGCCATGATCTAAAAGAAAATTCCCTGCTTAATGATTTAGATGAAAACGATTATTTTTACTTCGTGCATAGTTACTACGCGCCGGTCAGCCGCTGGACTATTGCCAGCTGCCGTTATGTAAATGATTTTTCCGCCGTAGTGGCCCGCGATAATGTGATGGGCACCCAGTTTCATCCCGAAAAATCGGGCGATGCCGGCCACCAAATACTGTATAATTTTCTATCAACTGTCAAATGAACAACCCCGAGGCAAGCCATCGGGGTATCAACAAAAGGAAGAAGGTATGCAAAAATTGGTTTCTTTTTATTACTACCCACCCCTAAACCCCAGAGGGGATTTTCCCAAAGGGATGCCTTCGGCACAGGAAATTTTTGCATACCTTCTTTTGTTAACTTTTTACGACCCAAAGGATCGGGGAATTGAACCACTAAACTATTAAACGTATGAACCGCTGAGTTTTACCGAGAAGAATAAAATTATTTTTTAAATACTCTGGCACCTCTCATTCCTCTGCGGTCACATATTTAAAAGCTAAACATTTAGTTTCTATGAAAGTCATTCCCGCCATTGATTTGCTTGACGGCAAGGTCGTCCGCCTCCAAAAGGGATCTTACCAAAAGGTGACCGTCTATAATGATGATCCGCTGGATGAGGCTCAAAAATTTGCCGAAGCAGGCTTTGAACATATTCACATCGTTGATTTGAACGGCGCGCGAGACGGTCAATTCACGAATTTAGATCACATTCAAAACATTAAAGATAAAACCGGTATTTCCATTCAGACCGGCGGCGGCATTCGCAGCTATGCCGATGCCAAGAAGCTGCTGGATACCGGACTCAATCAGCTGGTATGCAGCTCCATGGCGGTAAAAAACACCGGCAAATGGGTAAAACTGTTGAAAGAGTTCCCGAATAAAATGATTTTGGGTATGGATTTGAAAGACGGCAAAATTGCCTACAACGGCTGGCTGGAAACAACCAATGAATCCATCGATTCATTTCTGCGGCCCATGCTTGAGGCGGGGCTGCAATATGTGCTCTGCACCGATATTGCACGAGACGGCATGCTGGAAGGAGCCAACATAGAGCTCTACAAATTTCTGCAAAATAAATATCCTGATTTGAAATTAATTGCATCCGGCGGGGTGGCCTCGGTTGATGATCTCAAACAGTTATCCGAAGCCGGACTTTATGGCGTAGTAGTGGGACGAGCCTATTATGAAAATGCAATAACACTTAAAGATATGAGCGGTTTTAATGTTGCTTCATGAGAAATTGGCTTACTTAATTGCTTCCAATGAGAATATTAAAAACTTCATCTAATTCCGGCTCTTGCACCGTCCAATAAGAAAAACTTACTTGCTGTCCCGGTTCAGTGACGCCTACATCGGAGAGAGGAATATTGACCTCCTGAAATGGATCAATTTTATTTTCATCGGTAGAAACTAAAACATAATTTATTCTTATCAGTAATTCCGATTCAACGGCAAAGTAATATATAGGCTGGATGGAATTATTTTGGACCGTAAGTGAATTGTCGCTTATGCTTGCTTCAATCACTTCCCCTGTCTCAAACCCCGAGGGGCTGTCCGAACAGCCGACTATAAATCCAATCGATAGTATTAGTAAAAGATATTTCATTTGATGATATGTTTTAGTTAATCAACGTTTAAGAGTTGGCTATAGCCTAACAGCCGAAACCGCTTTTTTCCATTTCCGGGAAAGGTTGAAATACTTAGTGATAAAAGATACGGTTGATCCTTAACAAATTGCTGCGAATTTCTCACTTCCAGAAAAAAATTCTGCTCATCCGAAGCTGGATTTAACGACTCAGAAAGAAATATGCCATCAGGCAAAAAACAAGTGGCACCATCGGGACAGGCAACAATGCCAACCACAAAGGCATTGATATTAAGTGAGTCGGGTGGAGCCATTTCATTGCGTAAAGTTTCAATCGTGGTCGACTCTAAATTAAAGGCCAAGGGAAAGGTGCGTTCAGTTTCGTCCATGCTGTTGGTGGAGCAACCGGTAAAATAACCAATCGCCAATATTAAGAACCCGACCGTCAGTATTTGTAATGCTTTCATAATATGGGTGTTTATAATTGATATTACATTCACTGAACAGGGTTCTTCATCATGCCCATAAACAACACGGTTCCGCTGATGCGCTCGCGAATTAAATATACAAACGGACGATCCACAAAAAAGTGCGGCCCTAATGATGTAACCCCGGCACCCACCGACGTTGCCGCTGCGGCTTCACTGCCTTCTTCATTAACGGTGATACTGGCTTTATGCTGTACCTCGCTGATAAATATCTGCGAATTCGGGTTGATGTTGGGAAACTCAGCATTAAAATCATCGAACGCTTCATCCATCCCCATTGATATTAAAATATCATTCAGTTTTTTGCCATACTCCGACTCAAATTTGGGAAGTTGCACCTGTACATCACCTCGGGTTTCCAGTTGCCCGGTCCAGTCCGCAAGGTTTGAAGCCGTTAGCGATTCCGAAATAAACGATTCAATAGGCGTACCGCGCTGCCCCGGCATCAAAATAGTCATCTTATAGAGGCTGTCACCATATGCCAACTCCGCCATGTGCACCTGCTCAGATTTTAGCGATGCCAGCGGCATTTTTTGCGACATCATATCTACCTGTACCGTTGATTCATCTGCTAATGTAAAAGGAGTTGAACGGGTGTCTTCCTCATCAAACTGATACAGCCAATCACCCTTAAAATACACCGTATTGATGAGATAGAGTACTATATCTCGGGGTATGGGCCCCTCAATAATCTCTTCAATGCGTCCGTTGGTTTGTTCGTTCACCCAGTCGTTAATTACATCTGCTGCTGCCGGATCAGCAAAATCAAGTTCATCGGCGCGGGCATTAAAATAGGTTTGAAGCGTATCTTTAAATGATTGTTGAATAGGAAATCCTTCTCTTCCCCACAGCGAATTGCCAATATTCATATCCACCTTGGGGTCCAGTTCCACCAATAGCTTAATAAGGCTTTGGTATGATTCATTTATTGCCTGTAGCTGCATTTCACCCATGCCCAGCGTTTCTTTGATGCCAGTTTGGGTTGAGCCCGCCGCGCCATTAAGCGTCATACCCAACGCCATGGATATGCTGAGCGGAGAAATAAAGACATTTTTATCTTCTTCAGCCGTCACCACCTTATCAAAAATATTGAAACTAAAGGCGTTACCGGAGCGGATGAGATCTTGCTCGCTCGAAGTGAGCGCACGCGGAAGCTCTTTGGGGCGTTTGTCATCACCGTTTAAGCCATCGGTGGTGCAACTTTGGAATACGAAAACGAAAAGTATCAGAGGCAGTAACAGTTTTTTCATATCACATGGAATTATTTCACAAAAATTTACATCACTAAATTAACATACTCAACTGCATCTTAATAGTCAAAAGAGAAGGTATATGCCACAATCCCAAGGAGGGCTTGAACCTATTGATGATCCAAAATTTAAGGGTCATTTGCGTATTTGGCAAAAAGCCAATACCTGACAGCGTTCTGAAGGGTTTCCAGATCCTGTCAGCGTGTAAAACCCGTCAACCCAAATTCGAAATGACAGCCGTTTTTCGAATATTTCTTCAATGAACAACCCCGAGGCAGAGCCATCGGGGTATCAAAGAGAAATAAGATACCCTAAAATAATTTCCTTCCATTATAACCCACCTCTACACCCCTCAAGAGGGGATTTTCCCATAGGGATGCCTTCGGCAAAAAATATTTTAGCGTATCTTATTGTGTAATCTATCCGACCCAAAGGTCGGGGTATTAAACCATTTATAAAATAAAAAAGCCACTTTCCCCGATTATCGGAAAAGCGGCTCTTTTCAAATTAAAACTAATGCTTATTTATTTCTTTTCGTCCCGCACGCAGTTTACTTTTGGCTCTTGGTGGCATGGTTCAACGGCCGTAGAACCGCATCGGGGACATTCAGTTGATTTTGCCATAATTATCACCTCTCGTTTATTTGTTTCAGTTCATCATCAACATACGAAAAAAATCGGGGCTAAGGCTGTTTAGCCGATAATTTGGACATAGTTTAAATAACCATAAAAACCTGCCCCAAAGTATTCAGGCTCAGTTATTCGTTTCATGGGCTTTGCGATGGCGCTCACGGAAGACTTTATCGCCCATCCGGCGCTCAAATTTTGTGACCACCGATCCCTGCCCCCGTTGACGAACAAAACGCGCAAGGCGAGCGGACAGATAAAAGATTAAAAAGATCAGCAGCGCCGCAACCACGGTAGAAACAGGCTGATTGGTCATATTTTCAAATACCCGCTGCAAATACGCTACCCCCTCGTTGAGGTATTCCATGACCGAATTGATCGCTCCCGTGCCGTATTTTTGATTGAAATTGGCAGCAGTAAGCGTATTATAATCATCAATGATGGTTCCAATTTCTCCGATGTTTCCAAACCACCAGATAATTTCGCGAACGGCCTCCGGCAACGATCGAAAGCCTTCAATAACTTTGTTGACGAACCCGCCTCCTGCCGCCATACTTATAAAGGCCGCAAGCGGAGCAGCAATTTTTAGGCAGTATTCTACAACAAATAAAATGGCGTTTAAAATTAGTCGCATAGTGGCAAAATTAACAGTGGCATAAATAAATGATGATTCCCTGCTGTTGATATCGTAACTTCAGCTTTTGAGACCATTAATATATTAAATCTGCATTAAACAACGTACTTATTACCATGCTGGCCAAACGTATTATTCCGTGCCTGGATATTAAAGACGGGCGTACCGTAAAAGGCGTGAATTTTGAAGGCTTGCGTGATGCCGGCGACCCCGTGGAACTGGCGCGCCGATATGCCAAAGAAGGCGCCGATGAATTGGTATTTCTCGACATCACGGCCACCAAAGAAAAGCGCAAAACGCTGGTTGAATTGGTCCGCCGTATTGCCCGCGAATTAAATATTCCCTTTACCGTGGGCGGCGGCATTGGCAGCGTAGAACAAATTAAAGAACTGCTGCACGCCGGAGCTGACAAAGTATCGCTCAATAGTGCTATCGTTCGCAATCCGGAGCTCATCAATAAGGCCTCCCGCCGTTTTGGGGCGCAATGTATTGTGGCTGCGGTTGATGCAAAAAAACACAGCACAGGCTGGCATGTCTTCATCAGTGGCGGATCAGTCAAGACCGACAAAAAAGCCCTGCCCTGGATAAAAGAAGCCGAGGAGCGCGGGGCAGGTGAAATTTTGCTAACCAGTATGGACCGCGATGGAACCAAAAGCGGCTTTGACTTGGAGCTGCTTCAAAAAGTGAATGCGGCCGTCTCCATCCCGGTTATTGCCAGCGGCGGGGCCGGCACCATTCAGCACTGTATTGAGGCCGTTCAAAAAGGGAACGCGGATGCGGTACTGGCCGCCAGTATTTTTCATTTTAATGAAATTGAGATTTCAAACCTAAAGCAAGAGTTCGGTAATGCTAAAATTCCCGTGCGAATAACAATATAAAATCTCCCTCAGTAAAGGGAGTCCCCAGCACATAACCCATGTGCTGGGGGAGGGTTGTATTTTCCCTCGTACCTGGTTTCCGGTTAAGTACGGGAATAATAGATGAAAAGCTCCGGGCAATATTCGTTCCGCACCGGAGGCACGGAACAAGATAATATTCTAAATAACTACGCAAAAATTTCTCTGATGGACATACAAAAATTAGATTTCGAAAAAGGTGACGGCCTCATTCCGGCCGTCATTCAGGATGCTGAAACTTTTCAGGTACTTATGCTTGGCTATATGAATGAAGAGGCCCTGCAAAAAACGCTGGATGAAGAAAGAGTCACTTTTTACAGTCGCAGCAAACAGCGCCTCTGGACCAAAGGCGAAACGTCGGGCAATACTCTCGAAATTGTTGATCTGCAGGAAGATTGCGACAACGACACCTTGCTTATTTTGGCCAACCCCGCCGGCCCAACCTGCCATACCGGCGAAAACTCTTGTTTCCATCAGAAGGAGTTCAAAGCTGAATGGAGCGAGCTGCAATTTCTTGGAGAGCTGGAAAAATTAGTGAAAGATCGCAAAGAAAAAATGCCCAAAGGCTCTTACACTACATCACTATTTAAAGGCGGGATCGACATCATTGCCCAAAAAGTGGGCGAAGAAGCGGTGGAAACAATTATCGAATCAAAAAATGATTGTCCCGAAAAATTTATCGGTGAATCAGCGGATCTTGTTTTTCACTTAATGGTATTGCTCCGCAAGAAAGACGTCTCACTTAAAAAAGTAGTGAAAAGACTAAAAAAACGGCATCAAAAAGACGACCACAAACACCTGAAATGATATGCTCTTATCCTTCCTTGATTCTCTTTTTGTGACTTCTTTAACGAAAATATGTACCCTCATTCGCCGGTGTCGGCTCACTTGTATCCGAAGGAGTTGCAACATTATTGGGGATAATTGCATTTATCGTGCTTTATCCGGTGCTCATTGGAGCACCGGCACATACTTACGATGTCTTGGTTAAACGATTGGATTAAGGATTTTAAAAAAATCCTATTTAAAACTGGTTTAACGGCGCCCGGTAGGCAAGGAATAAACCTCCAAACACATTAGCGTGCAAATAACTTTCTAAGGTTGATGCCTACACCAGCAAACTCACGCTTGGGGTGAATATCTGATTTTAATTATTTAACTCGAATGAACAACCCCGAGGCAAGCCATCGGGGTATCAACAATAGGAAGAAGGTAGGCAAAACTTGGTTTCTATTTATTATCACCCACCCCTGCACCCCTGCAGAGGGGATCTTACGAAATTTTTGCATACCTTCTTTTATGAACGTTTCCGACCCAGAGGGACGGGGAATTGAACCACTAAACTATTAAACCTGTTGGACGGGTTGCCAACCCGTCTGGCCGGATAGGCAATCCGGCCTACATAAAAACCATACTTTTTTCTACCTTTTTGTAAATTCATTTTTGTAATCCACAAGAAATTATCTCTATGAACATCACCATAAAAAAATTGTTAGAAGAAATGCACATGGAAGCCACCAACGAACAGGGCGGCAAAATTCGCATGGATGGCGAAACGCAAATCGGCGGACTGGAAGGCGGTTTCAGCCCCATGCAGCTGCTGCTGGCCGGCATCGGCGGGTGCAGTGCTATTGACATCATGGGTATTTTAGAAAAACAGAAACAGCCGCTCGAAGATTTGCAGGTTAAAGTTGACGGCGACAAGCAGAACGCCGGCTCCTACTCGGAGTTTAAAAGCATTCACCTGAACTTTATTTTTACCGGCAATTTGGATCCCCAAAAAGTGGAACGCGCCATTGAGCTGTCGCTCAATAAATACTGCTCGGTATCCAAGGCGCTGGAGAAAGGCTCGGAAATTACGTCAAGTTATGAGATTAAGGCATCTTGATTTCATAAGCTTCAGGAGTTCAACTCCCTCACAGCAGAAGAATCCTTCTACTTGGTCCAGATGCAACAGGACTGCGCTCAGGATCACGTCTCATTTTATAGATCTCAACCACTTGTAAACTGTAAAGAGGTTGTGCTTGCATCCCTTTGGGGTACCTCTTTACCCAGAGTTCGAGGGTTCACCTTTTTCGGAGTGATAAGAACATCTGGTTCCGCAACGAAGCGACGGAACCAGAATTATCACAAAATTAGTTATGCTTTCTTCGCCTCTTTTACCAGCTCCAGCGAGGCGGAATTCACACAATAGCGCAGTCCGGTAGGTTCGGGTCCGTCAGGAAAAACATGTCCCAGATGCGCATCGCAGACGCTGCAAAGCACTTCAACGCGGTTCATCATCAGGCTGCGGTCATTTTCGTAGCGAATCACATTATCCTGCACGGGCTCGGTAAAGCTTGGCCAGCCGGAACCGGATCCAAATTTCTCGGATGAATCAAATAAATCGGTTCCGCAACAAACGCAGGCATACAAGCCCGGTTCTTGCGCCTCGCAATATTCGCCTGTGCCCGCACGCTCGGTGCCGTGCTTTCGGGCCACCTGAAATTCCTCATCCGTAAGCTCTTGTTTCCATTCCTCTGCTGATTTTTCAACCCGCTTGGGCGGTTTTGGACTTCCGTTTTTTGCGTATTCTTCAACTTGTTTCCAATCAATCATAATAAATTTGTCTATTTAGTATTTTATTCCGTGCAATATAGACGACTTCAATGCTTTAATTCTTAACAAACATATAAACAAATTCGGTTCTTGTTGCTTTCTTTGTTCTATCGTTATTTATTGATTCATTCTTTTTTAAAGACTGATTTTTTCTATACCATTCAAACAGTTAATAAAAAGTAAATAATTAGACCATGGCAACAACCGAATCACCACAAAAAATATGGATTGATACCGACATCATCTTTAACAAACCCGGCCAGGAAGTGGACGACGGGCTGGCACTGATGATGGCGTTTAATAATGAGAATATTGATATAAAAGGCATCAGCTTAATCCACAATGTGAACAATGGTTACCAAGTAACTAAAAAGCTGCGCGGTTTTTACGGGAATGATGATATTCCCATTTATAAAGGCACCGATGACGCCACCAAAGGTGCGGGTACTAAAACCAAGGCCGTGGATGCCCTTGCCAAGGCCCTTGAGGAAAACGAGCTGACTATTGTGGCGATCGGGCCGGCCACCAATATTGCCAATCTGCTGGAGTTTTATCCAGAGGCTGCCAAAAATATTAAAGACATTGTATTTTGCGCGGGCAGAAACCGGGGTGAAGCATTTACGACCGAAGGTAGCCCCGTGGGATTTCCGGATTACAATTTTGAGATTGATCCGGCTTCATTCAAAAAGGTCATCGAGTCTGATCTTCATGTCACTCTTTCCGGCTATGAGGCATCTTCTTCTGTGTTTTTATACAGAGATGATCTCGAAAAAATTGGGAAAAATGGCCGCAAGGGCGATGAATGGGTGTATCAACAGCTGCAACCCTGGATTACTAAATGGGAAGAGGGATTGGACATTAAGGGCTTTATTCCCTTCGATTGCAGCACTATTGGCCATGTGTTATATCCGGACTACTTTGAATATCACCGCGATATTTCGGTAACGGTTAACCGCCGCAAAAATGATTCTCCCTCCTTTTCTGATGTTGATGAAAAGCCCTATCTGGAAGTATCGTATGATATTGAATCACCCCAGACGGTCGATTTTGTGCACACTGCGAAGCAAGGGTATAAAAAAGTTGTAATGCAGAATTTACTGGGTAACAATTATAAATTTTAACTATTAGAGGCCTTTTGCATAACCAACGTCTATTTCGACTTCGCTACGCTGCGCTCAATATGACGACAGTCTGAGCGCAATGGGCACCGATTATTTCATCGGGCGAATGTAGTCGAAGACTCTTGGGTAGTATTTCAAAGGTCTCCTTTAAAAAAAATAACGCTATACCATTATGTCTTTATCAGCAAAATTTCAGCGATCACACCCGCAGGCGTTTTTTCTTGACGATGAAAACCCCGAAGCGCTACAAGATTACCTGCATTATCACGGCTGGATGGATGAGCAGAATGAGCTTCAATCTATTGAAAAAACCGGCGAAGGCAATATGAACAAGGTTTTACGGATTGAGCTAACTGATGGCAAAACGTACATCATAAAACAGTCGCGCCCGTGGGTAGAAAAATTCCCGGACATTCCCGCCCCTGCCGACCGTGCCAATATTGAGGGGCTTTATTTCCAAGAAACCAATCAAAATAAGATTATCAGCTCCTTTTCACCAGAGCTGCTCGAGGCTGATCCCGACTCGCACATCCTGTTGATTGAAGATCTTGGCAAGGGCTCAGATCTGACTTATTTATATGAGTCCGGCCGCGAAATGGACGAAGAAACGCTCCAAGGATTGATGAATTATCTTTCGGCGCTGCATCAAAATTTTAACCAACAGGCGTGCGATTTCTATATCGAGAATCGGGGTATGCGCAAACTCAATGCTGAACATATTTTCCGGTTTCCATTTATCGAAGATAACGGCATGGATCTCGACGATATCACCCCGGGATTGGGCGATCTTGGTCAGAAATATCGCGATGACGAGGCCCTGATGGAACAGGTAGCTTTTTTGCAGTACCGGTATTTACAGAATGGCGAAACACTACTGCAGGGTGATTATTACCCGGGCAGCTTTATTAATACGGATGACGGCGTTAAGGTTATTGATCCCGAATTTTGCTTCTTTGGCGACGCGGAGTTCGACCTGGGCGTATTTCATGCGCACATGCTCATCGCACAACAGCCGCAAGAAATTATTGATGGAATATTAGAACACTACAAAAAACCGCCCACATTTTCGGAGTTGCTCTATGAGCAATATGCCGGCATTGAAATTCTACGCCGCATGCTGGGGCTGGCCCAACTGCCGCTGTCACTTGGTCTTGACAAGAAAAAAGCCTTGCTTGAAAAAGCGTATTCGATGTTGCTGGATGAGTGAGAGTTGATTTACCCATCATACTAAACGCATTTAGCACATAATTTATGTGCTAAAGAGTCGAAGGATTTCATGGATTTGATATAAACACTTGCCCAATGACACCCCTCGTCCGTTCCGAAAACCACGGAACAGACACTCCCCTCAAGGGGAGACTTTATAATCCTCTAAAAAAACTACCCTAATCAACGCTCTCTAACGAAAGGGTTTTTATCGAAGAAAAGCTGTCTGAACGCGGCTGTTGTCAGGATTCTTGAAGGGTATATTTCTAGACAGCCGCGTGAGTTCTTTTCTTCGCGACTTTTTACGTCCCGTTTTTGGTCGCTCAAAAATGGGGCAAAAAAATAGTTAAACCAAAAAATTCTCTTAAGGCCCAAAACTTAAATACTCAAAAGCTAACTCTTACTTCGTCCTTGCGCTCGCATTAACTGCTCAAATTCTGATAATTTTCCCTCTTTTTTCTCTTCCCCATTTCCATTCTTGGCACTAAGCGTCTCCATATCAAAATGATTGGCAAAAAACTCATCACACCAAAGGCATACATTCTGTAACTCCTCTCCGCGTTCCAACGCGTGCTCCTCACTCACCCCGATGGATTCACCCATACGCCACGGATCGCCGTCATTTAATTTTTGAAATATTTCTGATTTCGAAACCCGCTGCATTACATCCGTCACTTTTTCGGTGCGTGCATCGCCCATTGGCACCTTGGTGCCGGGACAACAAGGATTAATTTTCCAGAGCTGAATGCTGATTTCCTGCACGTTATCTTTGCCGCCCAAGAACCCTTTGGCCCCGGAGTGCATAGCGCAGAAATTGTGGGTATGATCCTGCATCCACAGGTCGTTTTCGTAGGCCCGGCCCCGCGCCCAGTTGCCGCCCAGCCAGAAGTCTTCGTTGGCGCCCATAAAACCATACGTCAGCGTATTTTCATCCTCAAATTGCTGATGTATTGCCATAACGGCTTCATCCGATAGACCCTCCATCTCTTTTTCATCCGGACTGAATGTTTCCATGCCGCGCGACTGAAACAGCTCTTCCAGCAACTCTTTTCGTTCGCCTTCATTTTTATGATATCGGTCAATACTGGCGATGCCAATATGGTTCACCCCCTTTTCGATGAGCGTATCCAATTTCTTTTCATTAAGCAGATCGCCGTTAGTTTGAATGGTCAGCTTGGTTGATTCTTTGTCATACTTTTCGCGCAGGGTGTCCACAATCAAATAGAGCTGTTTACGCAAGGCCAGCGGCTCGCCGCCGGAGAGCATCAGGCGATCAATGTCAGGCGGCAGGTTCTTTATGATAGCCAGGCATTCTTCGTCGGTCATGCGGTCGCCCTGCGGACCGGAATCGTTGTAGCAGTGGTCGCAGTGATCATTGCAGACGTGCGTAAATACCCAATAGAGATACGGAATGTGGTTGAAGTCATTCATATTAAAAGACTTTGACATTTATTGTCATTCCTTTTGAGATCCTTCGACTTCACCCCGACTCAAGTCGGGATTGCGCTCAGGATGACGATGACACTAATTGTTAAAATTCGCAGCCGGTTTTTTAAGCGCATTCCAGAATTCAATCTCTTCTTGCACCCCGGCTTCGGCATCTTGTACAAAAGCTTCGGTTGTATTATAAACCGTCAGTTTCCCTTTTTTCATGAGCGAAATGCCGTCGCCCATCAAAATAGCTTCCTTTAAATCATGAGTCACAAAAAGGGACGTAATCTTATACTTCTTGGCAATCCGCTTAAACAATTTCTGCATGGTTTCCCGGGTCTCCACGTCCAGGTTGCCGAAGGGTTCATCCAGCAACAAAACCTCCGGGTTAATAACCAGCGCGCGACCAAAGGCCACACGCTGCTGCTGCCCCCCCGAAAGCTGATGCGGCATTTGATCACCTTTGCCCGCCAGTTCCAGGTTTTCGATCATTTCTTGGGTGCGCGACTGGATTTCTTCCTCATCTACCTTACGTACGCGCAACCCAAAGGCTATATTTTCAAAAACGTTCATGTGAGGAAACAGCAGCGTTTCCTGGTATAAGTACACCGCATTTCGTTTGTGCGGTACCATCTCGTGTACGCTCGCATCATTCAGTAATACCGTGCCATGGTCGGCCTCAAGAATACCGGCAATAATCTTAAGCAGCGTAGTTTTACCGCAGCCCGATTTGCCCAGCACGCTGAGTGTTTCATGGGCGGCCACATTCAGCGATAAATCACGCAGAACTGATTCTTCGTCAAATGATTTTGAAATGTTTTTTACTTCTAATCTCATCGTAATTTTTTAATTGACCGTAAAGGGCGCCGAGTACACAAAATCAATCTCTAAAACCTGCTAAGCTTTTCTTTGTGGCGCTCTGTGCCTTCTTTGTGAAACTTCGTGAGACAGCTACTACACAAAGGAACGCAAAGAAGCTCAAAGGTTCACAAAGTTTAAATTATTGAATTGCATCAGTGCTGGGTTTTAAATACAAACCGTTTGTTTACATATAGCAAAATAGCCGGCGGCAAAATGAGCAGGCAGGCCGCCAGCGCCGCGTAATAAATGTTCGCCTCCTGAATATACTGAAAAACTTTAATGGTCAACGTTTGCACCTGCCCCACCCCAATGATGGCCGTCAACCCGTACTCAAACCATGAAATAAGATACGTTTGGAAAAAGCAGACCAGCAGCATACCGGTGGCCGATGGCAGCAACACTTTGCGATAACTTTGCCATGTATTGCCGCCAAGGGTGGTTACCAGTTGCTCAAGATTTTTCATTTTATCACTCCAAAAACCGCTGAATATAATCACCGCATAGGGATAAGCAATTATCAGCTGGGCCAGCACTACGCCAACCACGGTTCCGGACAGATCAAATTTAATAAAAAAGAAATACAAGCAGCCCGCGTAAATTACCGGTGATAAAATAAACGGGAAATATGAAAAGAGCATCAGCTTCTGGCGGTGGGCGCTGTACGCAATAAATTTACTAGTGATGAACCCACACAGGGTTGAAAAGAAGGCCACCGATAGCGAAATAACGACGGAAATAACAAGGCTATAGGTCATCCCGCCCTGGGATGAGAAAATAATTTTCCAGTTGTCAAGCGTGATAGTTTGCGGCCATACCGCCGGAAAGCTCCAGTTCTGAGCCAGCGAAAGCAATACGATGTAGGCGAACGGAAATAAAAACAGGAAAGTAATAACACCCAGCAGCACATATTTACCTTTAGAGGTCATACGAAAGCCTCCTTTTTTTGAAAAGATAAATCACAACCGACAGAATAATGACGATGTATAAAATAGCAACAACATAGGCCTGAGGAATATCCAACAGGTTGAAGCGGCGCAATTTGCGAATGGTAAGCACTGAAACCATTTGGGGTGATTGTTGACCCAGCAGCAGCGGTATCTCGTAAGAACCCATCATAAAAATATAGTACAGCAGCATGGTGGGAAATGCCCGGCTGAGGATGATGGGCACTTTAACTTTGAGTGCGGTGATGAATCTTTTTGACCCCAGCGTGGTGGCCAGCCGGTCAAGTTCATCAAGCCGCTCGGATTTATAGATAGTCTGGAAGTAGATCATAAAAAAGGGCGTAGCCAACATCACCATAGCGGTGATTATACCGATGCCCCACTGATCATTGACCATGCTGGGAAAGCTGCGGACAGAATCAATCAGCCCCAACTGAAAACTGATGCGTGACAACAACCCGGCACCGGACAAAAGCTGAATAATGAATAAGGAAGCTACAATGCCGGGAATTGCCAGTGGTAAATAGACAATGTATGAAAAGAAGCCTTCATCAATCTGTTTGTTAAATAATAGCGTTCCCGTAAGCGCCAAAAGGATTGAAATGCTCATAGCTGCGGCGGCTATGTAAATACTAAACCCAAAAGAGTAGTACACTTCAAAATTTTGCAACACTTCCTGCCAGTGACTTAGGGTGAATCCATCACTTAAAGCTCCAAACAAGCCTGTACTGTATAAAAAAGCATACCCTACCCCTAAAATGAGCGGCAGCACGGCCAACAGAAAAAATAGTGTAATCCCGAATAAATCGAGCCTGCTGTGATTCAATTTGTTTTTAAAAAACTCCATATAATTTAACCATAGTGATGGAATCACTTTTAGTCCCCTTACTGCTGAATTACTTTGGTGCGAAAATCTTCGTTAAGGCGAATCATATATTCCGGACCCAGTTCCTGCAGGGCTCTGGCGGACAGTTCTTCACGCGGTGGTGCGTAATTGCTTTCTGGGATATCGTTAAATTTTTGCTGCCAATTTTCTGGCAATTTGTCAACGGCAAGCACCGTGTTATTGGCCATCGTGTTAGGCTGCATTTTCTTGTATTGCGCTTCCGGCGAAAGTAAAAAATTAGCCACAACCATGGCCGCTGCTTTATGCGCCGATTTCTTAGGAATGCCCACATAATTCGCGTTTTGTATGGTGCCGCTTTCCAGCAAGTACACGCGTGCGGAAGTGGGATACGTGCCGTCGTCTACAGCATTATCAATGCGCGTACCAAAATTCATGGAAAAATTGATTTCTCCATTACTGAACAGCTGATTCATCGCTGCCGGAGTGGACGGAAACGTCTGCCCGTCTTTCCAAAAATACGGTTTGATGCGATTAAGATACTCCCAAAGCCGGCTCGAATATTTTTGATAGGTTTCGGCATCAAAATCACCCGAAAGTGCTTCCGGGCCGGCCATCTCAATCATTAAATTTTTGAGAAAGGTCATGCCCACAAACTGATTGGGAATGGTAAACGTGCCCGGGTTGGCTTTCACATACGCTTCCAGCTCTTCCATATTACGGGGCGGATTATCCACTTTTTCCGAGTTATAAATCATCGACCACTGCGTGAGACTCCACGGTGCTTCGTAGCCGTTTACCGGTTTTTGAAAATCATATTTGATGATGGGATTATCAAAATCTACATAATCTGAGTTGGGCAACTGATCGGTAAAGGGTCCGTAAAGCGCGTTAATTTCGCGCAGCTGATAAAACGTTTCGCCGTTAATCCACGCTAAATCTATATCGCTCACCTCCTTTCCGGCGTCAATTTCAGTCAACAGGGTTGATACAATCTGGTTGCCCTGCCCACTCGAAATTTCCAGAGTGATATTGTAGCGCTCTTTCACTTCAGGAATTACATAATTATTGATGTAATTATTCACGTAAGGCGATCCCTGCCACATCATCCAGTTAACCGTTTGGCCCTCAGCGCCTTGGGTGATTTCATCCCAGCTCAAATTTCTGAGATCATCTTTTTTCTGTCTCTCGGAACCACAAGAAACGGTAAGCAAACATACAATTAGGATTACAAAATAGCTTCTCATCATATCTATAAATTTAAAGAAAGCAGTGATTCCATTACTTAGAGTGATGGAATCACTTTGTATAACAAATGATTAATGCCGGGCAATTTAGCATTTATTGCTGAATGACTTTTGTCCGAAAATCTTCAGAAATACGAATCATGTATTCCGGACTCAATTCTTGCAAAGCGTTGGTCTGCAGCTTACTGCGCGGGGGCGAATACTTGCTTTCAGGGATCGCTTCAAACTTTTTTTGCCATTTTTGCGGGAGTTTTTCAATATTCAAAACCGTGCGGCTGCCCATTACATCCGGACTCATTTTTCTATATTGTGCTTCCGGGGAAAGCAGGAAATTGGCCACCACCATGGCACCGGCCTTATTGGGTGAATGCTTTACAATACCAATAAAGTTTGTGTTTTGAATGCTACCGTTTCCCCAGAGATATGCGCGGGCACTGGGGGGCAAAAAACCGCTTTTTACCATATTATCTAACCCATTGGCGCCAAATACCATGCCAAAGTTTATTTCTCCGGTGGCAAACATCTGTGCAAGGGTTGATGTCTCGGAAGGAAATGTTTCTCCTTCTTTCCAGAAATACGGTTTAATACGGTTGATGTACTCCCAAAGCTCCGCAGAATATTTCTCATATTTTGCCTCATCAAACTCACCATAAAGCGAATCATCACCGGCTATATCAAGCAGTAAAACCTTTAGAAAGGTCATGCCCGTAAATTGGTTGGGAATGGTAAACGTATCGGGGTTGGCTTTTACGTAGGTTTCCAGCTGTTCCATCGTACGCGGCGGATCGTCCACGTTCGCATTATTGTAAATCAACACAAACTGGGTGATACTCCAGGGCGATTCATACCCATCAACCGGTTGCTGAAAATCGGTATTGATAAAAGGGTTTTTAAAATCAACATATTGGCCATTGGGAAGCTGTTCGGCAAACGGCCCGTAAAGTGCATCAATTTCCCGAAGTTGGTAAAATGTAGCCCCGTTAATCCAGGCCATATCCACTTCGCTGGCTCCCTTGTTGGCTTCCACTTCGGTCATCAGCGTTGAAACAATTTGGTTACCCTGTCCCGCAGAAATTTGCAGATTGACATTATAGCGTTCTTTTACCGTAGGTATAACATAATTGTTGATATAATTATTAATGAATGGTGAGCCTTGCGCCATCATCCAGTTTACCGTTTCGCCTTCGGCGCGTTGGGTGATTTCATCCCAGCTGAGGGAGCTCAAATCATCTTTTTTTTCAGTGGTTGATCCACATCCAGCCAGATATATTGCTGTAGCTAATAGAACAAAAAATATGAGTAGCTTTTTCATAAAGAACTTTCGTCGTTTCTATGTTCGTAATTAAAAACTATTTTGTCCGGTCATCCCCCTGCCCCCCTTCAAAGGGGGACTTTGGAGAAAAGTGATTCCATCACTTGGAGTGATGGAATCACTGAAAAAAAATGAACAACCCCGAGGCAAGCCATAGGGGTATCAACAATAGGAAGAAGGTATACAAAACTTGGTTTCTATTTATTATTACCCACCCCTGCACCCCTCCCGAGGGGATCTTAGGAAATTTTTGCATACCTTCTTTTATACACTTTTCCGACCCACAGCATCGTGGAATTGAACCATTAAACTATTAAAACAAGTAACTCAAACTAAACTGAAACTGGCGGGGCGGTGAAGCCGCACGCTGGGTAAAGTTTCCGGAAGAGGCCGGCCCTACTTGAAACTGATTCGACGGGTTACTATCGTTGATAAAA
>Ga0306901_1000378_pt1 | contig 20212 bp, 20 predicted proteins | sample AntRauMFilla3767_FD_190431 | JGI IMG/M metagenome (GOLD analysis project Ga0306901, IMG submission 190431) | Saline lake microbial communities from Rauer Islands, Antarctica - Metagenome Filla 3 #767 (v2) (version 2) | ecosystem: Environmental > Aquatic > Non-marine Saline and Alkaline > Saline ... | reverse complement strand
AGTTTATACTGTTTCTCATATTCAGGGGCATGCCCCTGAATATGAGAAACAAGCGGCATAACATCAACCAACCAGATGTAGCTTAACTTTGCCGCTAACTTGTCCGAAGAAGTAGGACCACTTCTGTGTGATAACATCCATTGCGGAAAAACCTAAAATGCTATCGGTTCGGTCCCTTGTTCCAACAGTTTAATAAAGCTATCATAAATATACAGCTTCTCTTTACCTGAACCACTAATCTCTTTAACAATTGCGAGATCCTTCAGGTTGTTTAGTGCCGCCCTAGCCGTGGGAACACTCATTTCCAATGTAGCAGCAGTCTGACTTGCATTCACTATAGCTTTCCGTTGCAAAAGGCTGTGGACTTGAGCCGCCGAAATCCCTGCTCTTTTTAGCGTCTTGATTTTTTCTGCATCGTATTTAAACAAATCTGCGATGTCATGACTGGTTTTTATGACCTGATTTGCAGCTTCCAGGACGCCTGTAAGGAAAAATTTTAACCAGCCCTCCCAGTCACCTGATGTTCTGACCGCACCTAGTTTTTCGTAGTATGCAGGGCGATTATTTTTAAAGAAAAGGCTTAGATATAAATTAGGTTGGCGCAGATCCCCCATTATGATCAGGAAAAACGTTATCAAAAGACGCCCGATTCTGCCGTTTCCATCCAGAAATGGATGAATAGTTTCAAACTGGACATGGATAAGTCCAGCATCGATGAGTGCGGCATAAGGTCTTGGTTCGAGATGAAGGTATTTTTCAAAGCTGTCCAGACATTCCATTAAATGCTCCGGGGGTGGCGGCACAAAAGCTGCATTTCCGGGGCGCGATCCGCCAATCCAGTTCTGCGATTTTCGAAATTCTCCAGGTTGCTTCTGATTTCCCCTGCCTGTGGCCAATAAAATTTCATGCATTTCGCGAATTAGACGCAAAGATAAAGGAAAGCCATTTCTTATCCTATCTAAGCCGTGCTCAAGCGCCGCAACATAAGAGGAAACTTCAATGACATCATCTATGGGAACTGTGGGCGCCTCATTACTTTCGTATAAAAGCAAATCCGAAAGTGATGACTGGGTACCTTCAATCTGCGATGATAAGACGGCTTCTTTTCGTACATAGTAATAGAGTAGTAGATGGCTATCCGGCAAGATATCTGAGACGCTGTCCATCTTGCCTAAAGCATGACTTGCCTTTGAAAGCAAGTCTTGCAAAGATATTAAATCCAATGGGGGTACCGGTGGCAAGTCAGGCGGCAGAAAGGCCTGATAGTTTTCTCCCGCCACACTACATCTTATGTACTTACCCAATCGGTTATTATCATTTTTATCTATCATATCCTTACTTTCCTCGCCTCAAAAAGAAAACATATCACAAAATCTTTTCTTTTTGTGGTTTTTTTCTAAAAGAAACCCGCTTTAAAGCGGATAAAAAGAAACTTTATTAAGTTAGTTTTACTTTTTCTTGCGTTGGAATATTCTTTTAGGGCTAAAGTAGCTAAGACCTAAAGACAAGCTCTAAAATGGCTACTGAGAAACTCTCAAAAGAAAGCCAAAATTTCGAAATCCTGGGACTCAAACCGGCGCCCTAAGTACAGCTCTCGTTTGGCTGGCATGACAAAACGGGTTGTTGTAATCAAAAAGATCAAGCATGATGAGAGGCCTCTTTTACCATCATCTCCTTGGCTTTTTGTAGAGCCGCTTCATAATCGTGACAAAAAACAACATGTGTCTTGCCCTCATCAATATGAGCGTTTTTAAGCATCCGCATGGGTTGAGACTGCAAGCCGCTAAATATAATACATGTGCCATTATCATCGCATTGTTTGATAATAGTTTCCAAAGCGCTTTCTCCTGTGGCATCCAAATAAGGCACCAGCCGCATCCGCATAATCAGAATTTTAGGCAACTGTCCCATGGATTTGAGGGTATCAACGAGATCCCCTGCCACCCCGAAAAAGAACGGCCCTGTAATCTGAAACACTTCCACGCCTTTGGGAAGATCATGGCGCTGCCTTTCATATTCGGAGTTTTCATCATATTGGGCTGTAGCCTTGCGCCATTCAGATTTAATCTCAACAGACTCCGCCATATGTTTCATGAAAAGCAAGCAGGCCAGCGTTACACCCACACCAATCGCCACCGTTAAGTCGACCAGCACCGTAAGTAAAAAGGTCAAAACCATCACGGTACGATCTGTTTTAGAAAGGCGGAAAATATGAATAAAATGGCCAACCTCGCTCATCCCCCAGGCGACAATGAATAAGATCGCCGCAAGGGCCGCCATCGGCACAAACGCCATCATATCCATGGCAAAGAGCATAAACAGCAATAAAAACAAGGCATGGAATATCCCCGCCATCGGGGTTTTACCACCCGCCTTAATATTGGTAGCAGTACGGGCAATTGCTCCAGTCGCAGGCAAACCACCAAACAGGCCTGAGACAATATTGGCAATCCCTTGCCCAACCAGCTCTTGATTAGAGCGGTGCTTATAGCCCGTCATCCCGTCTGCTACCACAGCAGAGAGCAATGCCTCTATTCCTGCCAAAAACGCAATCGTGAAGGCTGAGGGAATAACGCTTTTCAGCTTGGCAAAATCCCACGCGGGAAGCTCTGGCCTAGGTAGGCCCGTCGCAATATCAGGAAAGCGCGAGCCAATCGTTTCAACGGGAATATGAAACAGCCCCACCAGTGCGGCGCAAATACCCACGGCTATCAGATAACCGGGCAGCTTAGGCGCAAAACGGCGCAGCACGATAATAATCAATAAAGCCGCTAAGCCCACACCTAGCGTTGGCAAACTCAGCGTGTCTAATCCCTTCCAATAACGCTCCCATTTCGGGATGAAGTCGGCGGGAACAGTTTCAATCCGAAGCCCAAGGAAATCCTTGACTTGAGAGGAGGCAATAATCACGGCAATCCCTGCTGTAAAACCTGTTACCACAGGATGGGGGATGAATTTGATAATTTGTCCCATTTTGGTATAGCCCGCCACCAGCAAAATAATCCCCGCCATCAGCGTTGCCAGTATCAGCCCGTCATAACCATACTGGGCAATCACATTGTAAATAACAACGACGAATGCCCCTGTCGGGCCGCCAATCTGAACCCGCGATCCACCGAACAACGAAATCAAAAAACCGGCCATCACGGCAGTAATCAATCCTTTATCAGGTGATGCGCCTGACGCAATTGCAAGCGCCATAGCAAGGGGTAAGGCAACAATCGCCACCGTTAAACCCGCCAGCAGATCGGCTTGAAGATCGTTTTTGGTGTAGCCGTTTTTAAGCAATGTAAAAATTTTAGGGGTAAATGCAATCATGAGGATCGTTTCTTATTCTTTATTGTCGATGAGACGCACCCCCCGCCCCCGGCCTGTGCTTGGAGCGTTTTCAACAATCAGTTCAATTCCCGCCTTGTTCAGGGCTGTGACCAGTTTTGTAAGAGAATCCACATTGCCACGGATCATGTCATCGCTTCCTTCCATGCGCTGAATGGTGGGTACGGACAAATCCGCAATCTCGGCCAGCTGCCTCTGATCCAGACCCAAAAGCGCCCGCGCCGCTCGCAACTGTGAGGACGTAATCATCGTTTTTCTTCCCTATAAGTCTGTCGCACAATCGCAGCAATAACGTTCTTCATCGTTTAACAAGGCCGTTGAGCTTTTTGTGGCTTGCTATCGTTGGCTCTTTTCAAAGCCTTAATAGACAAATCTGGCTTTTCAAGTTTATCTTTACGTTTCAAAGCATGTGTCATGCTGCATGCATAAGACCTTTATGATAATGTGTCAAGAATTATAAATAATGTATAAAACATAAGTATGTGTTCCGAAAATACAAACATACCTATTTCAATGAAAACAGTTGACCCGCCCCTATAAAGGAGTCCAGTTTTAAAGTTAGAACCGAATTGACAGACTAACTTGGTTATTTCTTAATCTCGCCCTGCTATCCTATGAGCATGAGCAAAATAGATCCATTTAAATATTACAAATCCAGTCCCGAAATTATCAAACTTGCGGTCATGTATTACGTTCGATTTCCGCTCAGCTTGAGAAATGTCGAAGACATTTTGCATGAGCGCGGCATCGATATTTGCCATGAAACGGTTCGATACTGGTTGACAAAATTAGGGCCAATCGTAGCGCGTGAATTGAAGAAAAAAAAGACGCCATACACCATCGAAATGGCATTGGCATATCGATGAGGTTTTTGTCAAAATTAATGGCGTGACCCATTATCTCTGGCGCGCAGTTGATCATGAAGGTACGGTGATTGATTGCTATGTTTCAAAGCGCCGAAACAAGCGTGCAGCCTTGAAATTCCTCAGTAAAGCGCTGAAGAACCACTAACCGCCAAAGTGTATCGTTACCGATAAATTACGGTCTGGTCTTATAAAGCCGCGCTTCGTGAAATCAATATGGATCATTTTCAGGAGACAAAGCAATACCAGAACAACCAAATTGAAAATTCGCATCTTCATTTTCGACGACGGGGAAAGATGATGAATACGTTCAGGCCGGCATGACAAACACCAGAAATAACAGCCAGAAATATTTTATATATCAATTCTATATTCATAATTATACAATGGGTAATATTAGCAATAGAGTTACGCAAATATTGTTATCTAATATGAGTATTAGAGCGGGCTTCCATGAAAGATATTTTGCAAAGTTTAAATAAGTGGGAAATATGGGTTTCTCTGGCCTCACTGGCAGCAATTGCTATTCATTTTGTCCTTATAAAGACAGCCTATAGCGATATTCCGTTACTGGGTATGATCGCTGTGGGCGGGATACCTCTTTTGATCCAAATTACAGCAAAATTATTGAACAGAAATTTTGGTGCTGACCTCATGGCGATTATTGCCCTGATCACAGCTGTCATTCTGGGCGAATATCTGGCAGGTGTTTTGATTATTATTATGCTGTCCGGCGGACAGGCTCTTGAATTTTATGCCCTGCGTAATGCATCTTCGGTTTTACGGGCTCTGGCCGATCGTATGCCTTCAAACGCGCATCGTAAATCCGGAGATAGTGTTAAAAATATTGCACTTGAACAGATCAAAATCGGTGATGAAATCATTATCTACCCGCATGAGACCTCTCCCGTTGACGGCACCGTTATAGATGGCCAAGGCACTATGGATGAATCCTATCTGACGGGCGAGCCCTATACAATTACCAAAGCTCCTGGCGCAGATGTTTTATCTGGCGCGATTAACGGCAATTCTGTGCTGACCATCCGCGCAGAAAAGCTTGCGGTTAATTCCCGCTATGCCCAAATCATGACCGTCATGCAGGACGCTGAACAAAAACGCCCTGCCATACGCCGCATTGGTGACCAGATTGGCGCGATCTTTGCTCCCCTAGCGCTGATCGTTGCACTGGCAACCTGGTATTTCACAGGCGATCCCGTACGATTTCTAGCGGTTCTGGTGGTGGCCACGCCTTGCCCTCTGCTGATTGCCATTCCCATTACATTGATCAGTGCAATTTCCATGGCGGCCAAACGCGGGATCATTATTAAAGACCCCACTGTTCTCGAGCGCATCCCCACCTGCCGCACAGCGATTTTCGACAAAACAGGCACGCTAACCTATGGCAAGCCCGAAGTAACAGAAATAATCCCTGCAGATGGCATAAACGGGGATGATATTCTGCGTTACGCTGCCAGTCTGGAACATTATTCCAAACACCCGCTAGCTGGCGCAATTTTGGCAGCGGCGAAGAAGAAACATCTAAACCTGATGGATGCATCGGCTGTATCAGAAAAACCGGGCCAAGGTTTAACGGGCAACGTGGATGGAAATGAAATCATAGTCACCAGCCGTAAAAAATTTCTGGCCGCCCGACCTGATGCCGTGTCACTATTGCCTGAAACTGCAGCAGGGCTGGAATGTTTGATCTTGATGGAGGGAGAATACGCCGCCACCATCCGCCTTCGCGATGCGCCGCGCCATGACGGTAAACCGTTTATAGAGCACCTCGCCCCCTTTCATAATTTTAATCGGGTTATGATTGTATCTGGAGATCGGGAATCCGAAGTTGCCTATCTAGCCGGCTTGATCGGCATAGAGGAGACTTACGCCTCACAAAGTCCGGAACAAAAAGTCAGCATTGTACGCACACAAACTGCATTGGCTCCGACCCTTTATATGGGCGATGGTATTAACGATGCCCCCGCGCTAGCCTCGGCCACAGTCGGAATCGCCTTCGGTCAGCATAGCAGCGTCACATCAGAGGCCGCAGGTGCGGTCATCATGGAAAACTCTCTGGCCAAAGTAGATGAATTGATCCACATATCAGTCTCTATGCGTAAAATTGTTCTGCAAAGCGCGCTTGGTGGTATGGCGTTAAGCCTTATTGCGATGGGGTTTGCATCGGCAGGATATATTTCGCCCGTAGCAGGTGCACTCCTTCAGGAGGTCATTGACGTTCTGGCTATCCTGAACGCCCTGCGTATGACATGGCAAAAACATATCGAGGCGGATATTTAGCGATTTAAGCAACTAGACCGTTTTAATCTCTACCTTACCTTCAAGCGTACGCTGGACGGGGCATTTAGCGGCGACATCAATCAGTTTTTTGCGTTGCTCGTCGCTGAGCTTATCCCCATGCACGATCACTTGTTTTTCAAAAACACCCACCTTATCGATTTTCTGGAAGGTAAGTTTGACTTCGACCTTTTCCAACGGCCATTTTTGCCGAAGCGCGTACCAGCGTACAGTCATGGCCGTACATTCGCCGAGCGCTGCTGTCAAAAAATCATATGGCGCGGGGCCAATATCCTTGCCACCCGCATCCTCCGGTTCATCGCCCTTCAGTTTATGGCCTGACACATCAATGGCAACGGCGTAATCGCTCTCACCCGTTTCACTTATATGGGCGGTAATCATATTTTCTTTTGTCATTTAACTCTCCCGATTACTTGTTTTGTGCTTTAAAATCATACGCACGAGCTTCTGATACCTTACATCAAATACTGCACGAGCCTAACTGCAATATATATCATACAAAGATTGGACCACTTTTTTTGCCTGTGGTGATTTTATGGCGTAGTAAACAGTTTGCGCCTCTTTACGCGTTCGGACCAGGCCTTCGGCGCGCATTTTGGCAAGGAACTGGGAAATTTGGGATTGACCGGCTGCGCCCTCTTCTGCCGCGACAATATCACTTACACTCATTTCCCCGTTATGAAGCAGATTACAAAGTATCGACAACCGGACAGGGTGAGAAAGCAGCTTAAGCAGTCCGGTTGCAGCGCCTAGATTTTCTTGCCTCTTATCCATTTTGACCTCTTTTTTAAAAATAAGCTTGACTTTATATTATATTAATGTAATTTACTATATTATAATATAACGTATGAAACTATGCAAGCCTGACTTTAATCAGAAAAGGATAACACCATGACCCAATATAAAGTCGTTAGCGCTGAAAATCTGGATAAGATTGACCCAAATGAAGGCATTATCCTTGATGTTCGGACACCAATGGAGCATTCCGAAAAACGTCTGGCATTCGGGCATGCGCTTGTGCCATTAGATGAATTAAAACCGGTGGACTTTATGATGCGCCATGGGCTGGATAAGGAGTCCGGCGTTTATATTCTATGTCGTAGTGGTAAACGTGCGACGCAGGCGGCAGAAAAATTCATCAAGGACGGCTATCGCAACATTAATGTGATTGAAGGCGGGATTATGGCCTGCGAAGAATACGGGCACAAGATCAACGGACATGATGCAACTGGCAAACCTGCAAGTGATGCTACCAAACGCCCCATCCCGCTTGAGCGTCAGGTTCGCATCGCTGCGGGTTTAATTGTTGCTATCGGCGTTCTGCTAGCCTTAATAACCCATCCGCTCTTTGCTCTCGTTCCGTTATTCGTCGGTTGCGGTCTTGTATTTGCAGGCGTGACAGATCGTTGCGGCATGGCCTTGGTTTTGACCAAAGCACCTTGGAATAAAGGGACACAGTGCGGGTCATGTCCACCGGCCAAAAACAACACCGGCACAAGCTGTCAGTAACGTTAAGGAGCTATAATGCCTTTCCCTCTTGCCGCCATAGGATACGGATCGATTGTCGGGCTTTCGCTCGGCCTGACGGGAAGTGGTGGTTCGATACTGGCTATTCCACTTCTGGTCTACGGCCTGGGGATGCCACTTTCACAGGCCATCGTGGTCTCGTTACTCATGGTGGCTACAATAGCTCTGTTCGGGGCAGCACGGCAATCTTTCAGTAAGAATGTAGATTGGCGCGCTGCGATTTTATTTTCGCTCTCAGGGGTCATTGTCTCGCCTATTGTAATCCAGCTTGCCTATGACGTTGATGACAAGCTGCGCTTATTATTGTTTGCCGGATTAATGCTGATCGTGGCTTTTCGCATGGGTTTTGGCAGACCGCAAATACCATCTGGACACGCCCCCTCGCAGGCACGCTCACTATCTGGTGCTATTAAGATCATTGGAGGCGGCGCTGTAGCCGGTGCTTTATCCGGGTTTTTCGGTGTCGGTGGCGGCTTTGTAATTGTGCCACTGCTGACCATGATTTTTAACATGCCCTACCGCGTGGCCGTAGGCACATCTTTGGCCTCTATTTCCCTCATTTCTATCGCAGCGGTGAGCGGCGCATTTATGAAAGGTATTACGGTTGATTGGTCGCTCTTTGCTGGTTTTGTCGCTGGTGGCGCACTTGGTATGTTAGCAGGCAGCGCCTTTGTAAACAAAATACCCGATCATCTGGCCAAAATGATTTTTGCAGCCGTAATAAGCGCGTTGGGAATTTTTATGTTGATTGAAAAACTGTACTTAAACCAAGGAGCACTATGATGAAAAAACCGGATATCAGAGGATTTTTTGACCCCGTAACGGCAACATGGACCTATGTGATTTATGCAGATGGTGATAAGGATAGACGCTGCGCTATCATTGATAGCGTGCTGGATTATGATATTCACTCAGGCCGCACGCAAACTGAATCCGCTGATCGCGTGATAGACTTTGTTCAAAAGAAAGGACTGGAAGTTCAGTGGATACTCGAAACCCATATCCATGCAGATCACCTGACAGGGTCTGCTTACATCAAGGAAAAACTGGGCGGCAAAACAGTCATTAGCAAACATATTCTAAAAGTTCTGGAGACATGGCAACCCATCTTTCACAATGAAAAAGATACCCCCCTATCTGGCTATCAATTCGATCACACTTTTGCAGATGATGAGACCTTTAACCTTGGTCCCTTTGAAGCACGGATTATCCATACACCAGGCCATACCCCCGCCGATACGACCTATATTATTGGCGATGCCGTATTCGTCGGCGATGCGATGTTTCTGCCTGATATTGGAACCGGGCGCTGTGATTTTCCCGGTGGTAGCGCGGAAGATTCCTATGAGTCAGCCCGTAAACTTTTAAGCCTTCCCGAAGAATACCGCATGTATGTCGGCCATGATTATCCGCCTGAGAACACCACACGCGGGCCACAATGCATGGCTTTGATTGGTGAACAAAAACGCAGCAATGTTCGGGTTCGTGACGGAATCAATAAGGAAGATTATATCAAAAAACGTACCCGTGACGATCAGGGCAAAGCTGTGCCAAAACTTTTACTGCCTTCTATACAGGTGAATTTACGGGCGGGCGAATTCGGCGCCGCCGCGGAAGGTGTGCAATACGTCAAACTACCGGTTAATAAAATTTGATAGGCTGCTACAGGCTCGCATCAAACGAAACCGTGAATAATAAAAATCTATCATATTGATAGAAACAATATACTATATTAATCGTAAGGTTTTATTATTCTTTTAATCATATAACAATTTGAACAGGATTGTCAGACTAACTTGGCTATTTCTTAATCTTGCCCTGCTATCCTATAAGCATAAGCAAAATAGATACCTTTAAATATTACAAATCCAGTCCCTAAATTATTAAACTCACGATCATGTATTACGTCCGGTTTCCTCTCAGTTTGAGAAATGTCGAAGACATTTTGCATGAGCGCGGCATCTATATTTGCCATGAAACGGTTCGCTATTGGTGGACTAAATTAGGGCCGATCATAGCGCGTGAATTGAAGAAAAAGAGACGTCATACACCATCGAGATGGCGTTGGCATATTGATAAAGTTTTCGTCAAAATTAATGGCGTGACTCATTATCTCTGGCGCGCCGTTGATCATGAAGGTACGGTGATTGATTGCTATATCTCACAAGCGTGCAGCCTTGAAATCCCTCAGAAAAGCGCTGAAGAACCACTAACCGCCAAAGTGTATCGTTACCGATAAATTACGGCCTTACAAAGCGGCGCTTTGTGAAATCAATATGGATCATTTTCAGGAAACAAAGCAATACCAGAATAACCAGATTGAAAATTCGCATCTTCATTTTCGACGACGAGAAAAAATGATGAATACGTTCAGGCTGGCACGATCTTTAGAAAAATTCACCGCTATCCAGTCAACATTTTAAAAATTTACAACAGACATCGGTTGATGCCTGGAGTGAAATCCTTGTGGCTAAAATCGGACTCGAACCGGCGCCCTAAGTACAGCTCTCGTTTGGCTGGCATAACAGTTTCCATTGCAGGGTCACTTTTAAGCCTTGTGGTTCATTGTTCTGTAATGCAATTACAACATTATGGGCCGAAGCAATCCAGCTGGCAATCGATAGGCCAAGGCCGCTACCTGTCTGACCGGATTTATCAAGGCGGACAAAACGGTCAAAAGCCTTGGCTTTATCCGCATTTGAAATCCCCGGACCTGTGTCTGAAATTTCTAATAAACCTTCAGCTGAAAGATTCACAAATATACATCCGTTATCGGGTGTGTATTTAATAGAATTATCCAACAGGTTCTTGATTAAGATAGCGATGGATAATTCATGACCCGTTATAAAAACATCCTCTGCAATATCTATTTCAATCTTTATATCTTTTTGCTGTGCGGCAGATCTGAAATCATCGATGCTATCATATAGGCACTCCGATAAATTCATCTGACTCATGGGAAAATCATCTTTTTGTAAACGAGCCAATGACAAAAGCTGATTAACCAGCATTGTTGCCCGATCTATTGAAGATTGAAGATTTTCCAGACCCTCGGTGCATTCAGGCATATCTTTAGCCTTTTTCATCAGAACCTGGGCTTGGGTTTTCATTGCTGCTAATGGCGTACGTAATTCATGTGCTGCATGATCGGTGAATTCACGTTCCCGTTTAAAGCTATCCTCTATCCGTCCAAAAAGCTGATTCAGTGCCGTGACAAGTGGTGCGATCTCCTCGGCTATAGCTGTGCTGTTTATAGGCGATAAATCTTCGCTACTGCGTTCATTCATATCAGAAGACATTTTGATAACAGGTTTAAAAACCTTACGGACACTAATCCAGATGATCAAAAATAATAGAGGTATAAAAACAAGCCCGGGTACAATCAAAGACAGCATAATCTGTTCAATTAATTCGTAGCGGATATCATATCTCTCGGAGGTCTCGACCTGAATTTTATTAACAGGATCAAGAAAAACAAACAGCCGCCATTTGTGCCCTTCAAAAACATAATCAGAAAATCCGGGCGGGGCTTCAAATGTGCCAAAATCAACTGTGTTTGGAGATTGCATGATTATATCTGTATCTGCCCAGACACGAAAACCAAGATTTCTTTCATACTTGTGTTCTAAATTTGAATTCTCAATGCCAAGATAAAAATCCTCATCTTCAAGAATTTCATGTTCGGTCATTTGCATAAGAACTTTGGCAGAATGAACAAGCTGTGCATCATACACCTCTTCCACCTCATGCCACGCAAAAAGAAACCCGATAATCAGGGTCAGTGCTGTAGCAATCAGGGTGGGAATACTGATCCATAAAATCAAATATTTGCGAAGGGAATAGGTTGCGTTCATTTTGGAATAATATACCCCACACCACGAATTGTTTTAATCAGATCACGCCCTAATTTACGTCTTAGAGAGGCGACATGCACCTCGATCGTATTACTTTCAATTTCTTCCGACGACCAGTCATAGACGCTTTCCACAATCTTATCTTTACTTATCGGGCGGTTAATATTGCGAATAAGATGGTCGAATATAGCTTGCTCCCGCCTTGAAAGAATAACGGTTTCGCCATTTTTCTCCAAATGACCTGTCGCCACTTCATAGGTAAGGTCTTTATGCATAATCACCGGCATTGCATCTCCACTACTACGCCGGATAAGGGCAGAACAGCGGGCCAGTAATTCATCCAGGTCAAAGGGCTTAACCAGATAATCATCCGCCCCTGCATTAAGGCCTTCTACACGGTGCTGGACAGTATCACGCGCTGTCAAAAGCAAAACAGGAATCTGATCTTTACGTTCTCGTATTTTACTAAGCAAATCCAAGCCGGACGCGCCAGGTAAGTTAATATCAAGAACAATTAGCGCATATTGCGTCGTGGCAAGAGCATCTTCTGCATCTTCTGCATTCAGGGTCCAGTCCACAGCGAAAGACTCCCGAAGGCCTTCCTCTGTGGCTTTTCCCAGATTTTGATCATCTTCAACCAGCAACAAACGCATGAAATAGCCTTTAGTTATTATGCAATGATTGCTTATTCTTGCCTTTTCTATTGATTTTCGCAAGCGCCGCTTTGATTTCTTGTCTGCGCCCGGCATCAGCCATGGGCCGCATCGGACGGTCCGATGCTTGCAATGCACGGTTCAAATGCGTTTTGGCTTCATTATAACGCCCCTCCTCGATGAGGAAATCTGCGTAAAAAAAGTTCGGATCAATGCCGTTGGGATTAATCTGAAGCGCCTGCTTGAGGTATCTTTCCGCTTGGTCATCATCACCAAAGCCAATCGGCCATCCTGGCACTTGATAATAAAGCGAGCCAAGAGATGTATAGGCCGAACCATCAAGCGCCGTTGGATTTTGTTGAAGAGCTGACTCAAACAAAGCCTTGGCTTTCTTTACGGTACCAAGCGCCCCTAGCCCGCCATTAATACCGGCCTTTGTTGAAAGGATAATCCCTTGCCAGATTTTAGGCTCTGCGTGATCCGGATATGTTGCTGTGACTTTTGTGGCATGTTCATTCAGTTTTTCAAGCCCACTGACCTGACTATCCTTATCAGCAACTTGATATTTAATACGCGCCCATTCTTTTTGCAGGTAAGAAATTTGTTCCGCAACGGGGTCTTGTTGAATTTCTTGCTGCAAACTGGGCTGTGTTGACGTTGTCCCGTAATCCTGTGCAAAAGATACAGATGGGTCGCCAAATGCACCAAGCGCAAGGGCACCTATGGCATAAATAATATTTTTAGACATGAGTTTTTCTCCTGATTGATTAAGACTATACAAAAGATACGGGCTTTTATTTGCTTTCTTCTTTGGCTTTTTTTCTGGCTTTATCCGCATCAATAATTTCTTCGCCAATTTTCCGGTTTCTCTGTAAGCCCTGATCTATGATCTTTGGAAAATTGGCATTCATAAAGGCAAAGAACCGCTCTGGCCAACCGAAACGCACTTCACGTTCTTGCTTTACGATGGCCTCAAAAATGCGTCTTGCAACATCTGCCGGATCATCATGATGAACATTAGTGCGTTCATTGATTTCAGCGCGTGTTCCGGTGTTCATGGCTGTACGAACGGCGCGGGGCACAATATGCGTGACAGCAATATTTGTCCCGCCCAGTTCCCGGCGCAAACAATCAGAAAAACCTTTTAAGCCAGCCTTCGCCGTTACATATCCGGTTAAATGCGGCAAAGGAATCAGCCCTGTCATTGATCCCATATTGACAATATGGCCGGAATTACGGGCTTTCATCGCCGGCAAAACCGCTTGGGATAACTTAACAGGCACCATCATATTCAGATCGATAATGGCCTTAACATCCTGATCTTCACAATAATCAAAGACGTTATAACCCGCCATATTAATAAGAATATCCGGTGTGTTTGTCCTTAAATAAGCGCAACTGTGCTCAAGATTGGCCACCAGATCACCATCTTTCTTTGCATCATAGACAATGACCTCGGCCCCGGCGTCACGAAGACGTTTCACCAAAGGCGTTCCAATGCCACCTGTACCACCAGTAATATAAATTGTTTTTCCTTTAAGCGACATCTGTCAAAGCTCCTTCATGAGGAATAGAGCGCAACATATTTGCAAACAGCCTGAAGGTATTCTGCGCAACTTCAATGATGGCTGCCTGGTCTTCAGGGTCAGTAATTTCACTCATTGTTTTCTCGAAAAACTTCATATGACTGATATCCAGCTCTCCGTGGGAGTACAGATAGGAAAATGCTTTTTTGGGCAGGCCGAGTTTTTCTTTAACTGCATCCGCACCTGCATTAGCGATCTGTGTGGAGGTGCTTTCCAACATAAATACCATACCGAAAAATCCGACCGGATTCTTGCGGTTTATATAATCATAGTTATAGGCATTCATAACTTGCGTTTCTAAATTTGGCGTAGAATGACGTGCAGTTTCTTTATCACCGCCGGCGGCCTCGATATCATTTAAGATCCACTCTTCATGGCCTACTTCTTCTTCCTGATATTCAATAATCGCCTTATGAAGCCATTTTTTTGACTGGGGTAATTTCGCCCCCATGCTCATCAGAAAAGGCACGGTATGAGAAACATGATGATAGGCTTCGGTCAGATAGGCGATATAAGTATCGCGGCTTATACTACCGCTAAGCCCATCGATAAGTTGCGGAACGGTATAAAGCTCTTGTCGCTGCTTTTCCGTTTCTTTAACTAACTTGTCGTAAAAATTCATGAGCTACACTCCTTTTTCAGTTTTTTAATTATGATCGGTACTGTATGGATCATGCCATTTGCTGTGCTTTTATAAGATCAATATGCCTTGATAAAACAACCTGACGGCGCGGGCGTCCCGTTCCCGTCAGCGTTCCATTTTCAATGGTAAAGGGTGGCACAATTTTAAAATCATCAATTCGGGCATAATCCGGCAAAGTTGCATTCGCCTGATTAACGGCGTCTTCAACATCAGCCTCCGTAGAAGACGATACAACCAATGCGCTTAAAGCCGGCTGTGCATCACCATAAACAACAGCTTGAGCAATGGAGGGCTGCGCCAATAACGCGGCCTCTACCCACTCCGGTGAAACGTTGCGCCCGTAAGAAGTAATCAGAACATTTTTCTTACGGCCTGTAATGAATAAATAGCCATCTTTATCTATAGCGCCAAGATCGCCTGTTAGGAAAATATGCGGCGCTACTTCACCTATATACCCCAGAAAGCCCGGTTCCTTGATCTGAATTTCTCCCTCTACGATATTGACGCTAACATGCGGCAAAACTTTTCCAACGCTACCAATTCTATTATCTATCGGTGTATTAAGTGATACGACCGACGCACACTCTGACAGACCGTAACCTTCATAAACAGGCAACCCCATGGATCGAGCTTTCAGGATAAGAACAGGATCAATCTTTGAACCACCGACAGCTATAAATTTCAAATCCGGCAACACACCTTTTTCAGAAATTTGAGCCATTAGGCTACGGAGAATTTCCGGTACAAGAATGACAGATGTCGCCTGTGTATCCTTTAAACGTTCATGAAGCTTTTCATATTTTTGGCCAAAAACGTTGAGTCCCGTAAGTTGAATAGTGCCTCCCGCCATAAGAGCCGCATAAACACCGGCCACATTCTCCAGTAAAACTGAAAGCGGCAAAACGCATGCATGGGTTCCGACAAACTCATCCCCCAAAACTTCGCCAATTCCAGAAGCCACATTTTCCATCGCCGCTTGTGATAAACACACACCCTTGGGTGTTCCGGTCGTACCGGATGTAAACGTAATTTTTGCTGTTTGCTCGGGGCATTTTTTCTTAGAAAATCCGCTCGCATCTCTCAGCCCTTCAGAAGAAAGGACATGAGAGACACCAGCAGATTGGAGGGTGTGGAAAACCTGATTTTCAGTAAAAAACGGTGGAAGAGGTACACAAGGAATACCAGATTTTAAAGCCGCTAAATCCCAAAGCAACCACTCCACGCTATTATCAAGTGCGATCGCCAGACAAGAGACCTTCGACAACGCATCAATACGTTTCTCAATTTCCTTTCCCAATGCGCCATAGGAAATGGATTGCGCTTCATCCTGTAAAGCGATTTTATCCGCGGCATGAGATTTCAAGCGTTCAAAAATCATCATTTTCTCCCGCTGTGCTTATAATGTAGACGCGGGTAAAGACGCGGTCGGCAATCCTCGAACTCTGCGCCCAGTTTTGCCTTTAGCCGCTTTACACCTGTTTCGACAGACCCAATAAGGACGCGGGGCTGGGTATCGTAATAACTCCCCCAATTTTGTCCTTCACTTTGAACCGCTTCTATGGAGGCATCACAAATTTTACGCGGTTTCAAACCAATACGCTCAAAATAACGGTGTAGAAAATCGGTGCCTGTAACCGCGGCATAACGGATGTTCTTGTTATTCAAATAAGACGCCAGTGCTGCAAAAAGAAATGTTGATGCGCCCTGCCCGGCAGAAGCCAGATTGCCAATTTCAACAATTTCACTCCGTGAACAGTCCAGAATATGATCCATGGACGTGCCTGTATAACGCTCCAGAAACAGTGGCTCCTGATCTGCATAACGAAACCCAACGGCTGCCAGAATCTCGTTATCAACGTTACGTATGCTCATTAACATCGGATATTCAACTTGGATATCTGCATCATAGCTTTGCTTATAGATAGCTTTGATAAAATTCTCGACACGCTGCCGCTCAGGTTCAAATAGACCTGTAATGCTTACAACCGCGGGGCTAAGCGCACTGATTCTTGATGTGCGGCTTTCTTTTAAATGAAGATTGGCTGTATTCAAATGATTTTCTTCATAGCGAAGAGTAAGCATGGCACGACTCCTTGATTCTATGATCCTTGAATCAATAATGAGCCCTGAACATGAAGTGAAACTGAAGAATGCCTAAAATTAATTTTTAACCGGGTTTCTTAGTTTTTTTAAGACCCAGGTTCCCACCGTCAGAATAGTAATGATGGCACCCATTACAAAGAATAGAGGTAAAGGACGAGTGACTAACTGATGGTATACAGACAAAATAATTGCAATGACACAGCCAATTGCGCCTAAAAGAGAAAATATCCGGTATTCTGTATCTTTTATATAAGCCAGAAAGTTAACGACACTAAAGGTAATTAAAAAGATAAGACTGGCCGAATCCACCAACATGCTTAAAGAACCATAGACAGAAAGAACAGCCGCCAAGGCTGCAATCGCCCCTATAGAATATAAAGGAATATTCGAGTCATTTTCTTTAAAGAAAATCTGGGGCAAATCATGTTGTTTGGCCACAGATTCAGCCAATCGGGCTGTTGAAAACAATGTTGCGTTAATAGCCGAGCCCGTAGAAAAGGCAACAGCAATTGTAACAATAGCCAGCCCCAGAAAACCAAAAGCCTCTTTTCCGGCAATTGCCAATGCAACTTCTTTATTCTCGGCAATAACATCTGCACCTACAATCATGGTCGCCCCCAGCGCTACCAGTATATATACGGCTATAACACTTATAATGGCCAGGAATGTTGCACGCGGTAAAGTTTTTTGCGGCTGGTCAATGTCGTCATAATCATAAGACAACAGCTGGAAGCCTTCATACGCCATAAATATGGTCGCCGCGCCAATGATCGCATTGCCTAAACTTTTATTTCCATCCCCCATAGACAACATATCCTGCGACCAGAAAGATAGCCCGTAACACGCTATCCCCACCAAAACCAGGAGCTTCACCCATACCATGAGAATCTCAGCCTTGGAGGAATTACTCACACCATGCAAGTTTATCAAGGCAAAAAGCAATATAATGCCGAGCGCCAGAACGCGCGGTAGCCATTCTCCGAAGTCAAATACATAGGCTGTGTAATGACCGAATGTAAAAGCATAAACAGACAAGGTCAGAATATATCCCGCGATCAAGAGCCAGGATAAGCTTCCCGCTATATAAGGATGGCCGATTTCATTTAAAAAAGTAAACGCGCCGCCACCTTTTTTATACTGCAAAGATAACTGAGAATAACTATGCCCCGAGGCCAGAGCGATCAGCCCGGCAATAAGAAAACTAAGCCAGGCCCATTTTCCGGCCGTTTCGATAAGCACACCAAGCACCGAAAATATTCCACCACCGACCATTCCGCCGACAGCCATAGACCAGGCCGCATTCAACCCCAATTTCGTTTGCTTGCTTTTCATTGCTCAATATATCATGGCCTTAAAATTTTTACCAATAGGCTCGATAGAATTACCATCAGAGGCACATCGAGAAAAGAGAACATTTTAAAAATTTACGGCAGACATCTGTTGATGCCTGGAATGAAATTCTTGCGACCTAAAACGGGACCCGAACCGGCGCCCCAAGACCAGTTCGAGTTTGTCTGGCATGACAATGATTTTGAAAGATTTCGTTTTACGGTCATATTCGACAACACCCTGTCATGCGCACTTTGTTTTGAGAAAGTCTATGATTTTCATTTTATTCTTTCATTGCATGGCAGTGCTTTATTGGTTCTGCTCTGCCGACGCGGCATCACCATAATAATAAGAGGCAGTCATACCGCCATCAATCAAAATATCACTACCCGTAATGAATGCGCCATCAGACCCCATGAGAAAAGCCCCCATGGCCGCCACTTCGTCCGGTGATCCTGCCCGTTTGGCCGGACAATTTTCAATCATATTTCGATAATCTTCGCCGCGCTCGCCGCTGAGTTCACTATCGGCCATAGAACTTGTAATTACGCCGAGGCTGATCGTGTTGACGCGTGCGCCGCGTTTCCCCCAACGAACAGCTTCTGCCATAACACGAAGTGAACAGCCTTTCTTCGCGATCTGGTAGGCGTGGTATGAATTCTTGATATTATTCGTTTGAAGAATGGGCAACTCTAACAAATCGTCTACTGGCATAGTCGCAAGCAATTGGCTCTCTTCCGGCCCGATTGGGGGCAGTTTATGCCCAGCTTGTGAAGAAATCACAACGCATGATCCACTGTCGGCAATTTCTTTACCGAATTCTTCCAGAACCAAAGCTGTGCCGTATAAGTCGACTTTGAGAATAGTTTCTGGTGATGATTTTGAGGGTGGCACGCCCGCGGCATGGATTACGCCGCTGATTTCACCGATAGCCTTTGCTTGTGTCACAAGCGCCTTCACCGAAGGGTGAGACGTTACATCTACACTGGCGGCGCTTGCTTCATATCCAGAATCAAGAAGCGTCTGCACCGCCGTGGTTGTGGTTTCTTCTTGTAAATCCGCTAAAATTAGATGCTTTCCGGCGCTTACACGCCGTGCAAGCGCCAGTCCAATAGCCCCCGCTCCGATTAAAACTACTACATCTTTCATAATGCCCTCCCAAAGAATTGTCAGACTAACTTGAGCTTGTCTTAATTTCGTCATGTTATATCAAATCATGACGAAAAAATCTCATTTAAATATTACAAATCCAGCCCCGAAATCATCAAACTTGCGGTCATGTATTACGTTCGGTTTCCGCTCAGCTTGCGAAATGTCGAAGATATTTTGCACGAGCGCGGCGTTGATATTTGCCATGAAACTGTTCGCTATTGGTGGACTAAATTAGGGCCGATTGTAGCGCGTGAGTTGAAGAAAAAGAGACGTCATACACCGTCCTTAGAGATGCTAAATATAAGCATGCCCCGTCTAAAGGATTTTTAGAACATATGCTTATGGAAGCGGGTTTGTCTGGAACAAGGTTATGCGTAACCCGCCATTTTGAACCGGCGCCGTCGTGGGTAGAAACGGCAAGCCGGTCGCTTTTGCTAAACTCGCATCACTTGCAATAATGCCAACCCGCCATCCTGAAAAACGGGTTCGTAATACGTCACCCAGCGTTTGGTAGAGCGGCATCAGTTTTCTTTTATCACCCATACGGGTGCCATAGGGAGGGTTAAGAATGACAAGGCCAGGCGTGCTGGTCGGCGGGCTAATGTCACTAATCGTTTCCTGTTTGAACTTTGTGAATTCACTCACCCGCGCCCGCGCCGCGTTTTCAGCGCTCATCTTTATTGCGCCTTCATCCCTGTCGCTGCCATAAAAATGAATATCTGTGTTGGCTTGCCGTTGAACGTTACGCATTTTCTCCCATGCTTCCCGATCAAAGGTTACGAGCTTTTCAAATGCGAAATGACGCGCCCGTCCCGGATTGAGGCGCGCGGCAATCTCTGCGGCTTCGATG
>Ga0306901_1000377_pt1 | contig 20251 bp, 20 predicted proteins | sample AntRauMFilla3767_FD_190431 | JGI IMG/M metagenome (GOLD analysis project Ga0306901, IMG submission 190431) | Saline lake microbial communities from Rauer Islands, Antarctica - Metagenome Filla 3 #767 (v2) (version 2) | ecosystem: Environmental > Aquatic > Non-marine Saline and Alkaline > Saline ... | reverse complement strand
AAATATATCCGGTCGGGCGTAGTGGCCGTTTACGTCAAAGTCGAGCTTGCTTTGGTTGATCTCGTCCAAATCAATGTGGGCCGTTGGCACACCGGCTTCATCAAAAAGGGGACCGGCTAACACTTCACCCATAGGAGAAACGATGACACTCCCGCCGCGGCACATCACTTCGGGTTGATCGGTTAGTTGATCCTGAAATTTTTCTGGAACCATGGATTTAGTGAAATATTGATTACAGCCCAGCACAAAACAGCGGCCTTCCAGGGCAATATGCTTCATGGTGGTAATCCAGTGGTCCCGGGCATCGGCGGTGGGTGCAATATAAATTTGTACGCCCTTTCGGTACATAGCCATGCGCGCTTCGGGCATGTAGTTTTCCCAGCAAATGAGTCCGCCCAACCGACCGATTTTCGTATCAAACGTAACCAGTGAATCCCCGGTTCCTTCTGCCCAGATGACCCGTTCGGCCCCGGTAGGCTTAATTTTTCGATGCACGCCCAACATGCCGGATTTAGGTGAAATGTACACCATGGAGCAGTACAGGCTGCCATTTTGGGCCACCTTTTCGGTGATGCCTATCACAAGGTATACGTCCTGTGCCTTCGATATCTTTTCCAGGCTATTTAAATCTCCCGCTTCTATATCCACGCTGTTTTTATAATATTCGGCATAGAACCGGCGTCCGGCATCAGTTCGCTTTCCAACGGTGGTTCCAAAATTCATTCCGCGCGGATATCCGGGAATAAATGATTCAGGGAAAACAATTAGTTTACTACCGGATTGGGCATGTTCTTTCACCCGTTTTTCTACCTTTTGCAGGGTTTGTTCTTTATCGAAAAATACGGGGTGATCTTGAATTACACTTACGTTCATAGACTGCTGTACTTACGTTTTATTTTAACATAAGGCGTTTAGTGGTAAGATATATTTATGTGATACAATGAATCCTTTATTCTTGTAGATATAAATCGATACGATGTGTGATCATCCCCCTCTTTCACGGCAAAATTTCCGTGAATTTTCCCTCTTCGAAGGGTGACATGGGGTATTGCAATTCGTGAATTGAGCCTTACAATGTGAAATCAACCCGTCCTTTTTTTTCAAGATCTACGCATTCGTTTGTAGGATTTACAGAAAATCCCCCTTAACAAAGGGGGTGTCCCGACAGCGATCGGGACGGGGTTGTTTATTCGGGTATCAAAAAAAACCCAACTCCCAAACATCTTAAAATAATGGTTTTAATGCACAAAGGTTGCGCTGCAAAACAGGAATATTTTTCCGTATTATGCGTGCCCTTTTTCATAGCGGCTACTAAATAATACAAATTATTTCATGCCCAGATATAAACTTTTTATTGAATATGAAGGCACCAATTACAGCGGTTGGCAGATTCAACCCAATGTAAAAACAGTGCAGGAAGTCTTAGAAAAAGCGTTTTCCCGCATTTTGCAGGAACAGATTACCATCATGGGGCAGGGGCGCACAGACAGCGGCGTGCATGCCGAGGCGCAGGTGGCGCATTGCGATATAGCGCAAAATATTACCATTGATAAGTTATTATATGCGTTGCTGGGCGTGTTGCCACGAGACATCAGCGTGTGGAAAATTGAGGCGGTCGATGACGATTTCCACGCACGGTTTGACGGGCAAACCCGGCAATATCGCTACCAAATTGTAACACGACCCAGCCCGCTATTTCATCAAACTGCCGCTTTTGTTCACCCCAAATTAGATCTGGAATTAATGAAACAATGTGCCACATTGATTAAAGGAACCCACGATTTTGAAAATTTTAGTAAGACTAATAAAGATCAGCCCGATGCAAAATGTACCATCACCCGGTCGGAACTCATGCAAAAAAAATATCTATTGATATATCGTATTCAGGCGAACCGCTTTGTGCATCACATGGTGCGGCGGCTGGTAGGCACCATGATTCAGGTAGGGGAGGGAAAATGGACGATGCAATATTTTAAAGACCTGCTGCAAAAACCGGAAGAACCCGGTAAAAGTCACGGAGCACCAGCAAAAGGGCTTATTCTGGAGAAGGTAGCGTATTAAAAACCGATTTTTATCGGTTAAAAAAAATTGTTATTTGATGTTCTTTGTCCGCGAATTGGTAATCAATTTCATAATTGCTGGATGTTGCTACTGTTTGAACAATCGACAAGCCTAAGCCGAGTGATTCGGAATCATCAGAGCCTTTCTGAAATCGATTAAATAGTTTAGATATTTCCTGTTCCGGTTCAGCACCCGTATTTATTATGGTTAAGCTTTTATTTGTGAGCTTAAGATTAATAAAACCACCCTTATAATTGTGTTTAACCGTGTTTGAAAGAAGGTTGCGAAACAGCATTTCAACCAGATCGGGATTCACCTTAAGGCTGACTTCAGGCTCCAATTCCACGGACATGGTAACGTCTTTTGCATTGGCCAGCTCCCGGTATTGAGCAAGAAGTTCCTGCAGCAACTCGGTTACATTAACCTGCTTTTGCTGACTAAATTGCTGATTCTCAATTTTCGTAAGTAACAGCAGGGCGCTGTTTAGCCGTGATAGCCGGCCACCCATTTTATTGATTTCTCCAAGCCTTTTACGTTGGGGGTCCGAGAGATTTTTATCCTAAACCAACAGTTCAATCTGATTTTGTATTACTGAAAGCGGGGTTTTAATTTCGTGCGAAGCATTTTCCGTAAATTGTTTAAGGCGGTTATAGTCCTTTTCAACACGATTAAGCAACCGTTGAACGCCGGTATTCAGCTCCTGAAATTCATTGATGTCGGTATTTTTAAATTGAATCGGCTCTTTTTTGCTGAGACTGTACGATGAAAGCTGACTGAGGGTATGGTAAAACGGATCCCACAAGCGCTGCAAAATTTGTCGGTTCACAACAGCTATTGTGATAATAAGCACGATAATAAATATGAGGAGGGTTATAAGAATAGAACTGAATACATTTTCATATTCTACCTGTGATTTTCTGAGAATGACTTCATACGGCTGTCCATTCAACTCAGCCTGTGTTCGTATTTCCCGAAACTCTTCCATATCCCCATCTTCAGGGTCGGGCAGGGTAACATCTGCATAGATCTCATCATCATTTTTAATTTCCGGTATAGGGTTGATTTGAATAATGGAGGTGTTTCGAAAGGCCTCGGGTACCTGGCGTTGTTCTTGCAATTCCGTGATAATTATTTCCAGATCGCTTTCAAGCATATCATCGGTGCTTTCATTCAGCTCCGACGAAACAAACAGCAAAAACCCGGCGGCCCAAATAAGTAGCAGGCCTACGATTAACCCCAGGTAATACATTTGTGTTTTGGTGATCAGCTTCATGATGCTACAAATTTGTATCCCATACCGTAGACCGTTTTGATGGGATCATCATCGGCCTTTTGGTTAATTTTTTTTGCGAATGTTTCGAATATGTACGTAAATAAAATCGAAGGAATCTACCATATCGTAATGATCGCCCCACACGCGTTCGGCAATAGCCTCTTTAGATAGCACGCGGTTTTTATTGGTGATAAAATAGTTCAGCAGATCATATTCTTTTGATGTGAGTCCAATCAATTCATCATTAATAAATACCTCCTTTTTTGCGGGATAGACGGTTAGTGAACCGATGCTGAATTGACGCTCCCCGTCGAATTTTTTTCGGCGTTCAACGGCTTTAATACGGGCATTGAGCTCTGAAAGATGGAACGGTTTGGTCAGGTAATCATCCGCACCCAAATCCAGCCCCTCAATGCGGTCATCGAGCGAATCTTTGGCCGAAATGATAATAATCCCGGCTTCGGCGCGCTTTTGTTTCAGTTCATCGATTAAGGTGAGGCCGCTGCCATCAGGCAGGCCTATATCAACCAAAATACAGTCGTATTCGTACACGTGAATTTTCTGATGCGCTTTCCCGTAATCCATAGCCACTTCGCAGATATATCCTTCCTCTGCCAAGAAATGGTCCATACTTTCACAAAGTGCAGGTTCATCTTCAACGATTAAAATTTTCATAACGGGTGTTCTAACATATTTGACAATCTTCTAAGATTGAATTTTTATTTCGAAGCCTGCAGCGCAATGCGCTCATTTAGAATCTGGAATGTGATTCGAGGCTTAAAATAAATATCCTGATCCTAAAAATTTTAGAATCAGGATATTTAAATGGGTATTTCTGTGATTATCTTAAAAATCACCCCGGTTTGTGGAGCCCTGCGATATGTGACTCCACAATGGTTGGGTGATTGGTGATAACACATTAATTGAAAAACCAGCCGTCATCGGTATCCATGACTTCTTTGACCAAAGAACCATCTTTCTTGAAGATAAGATAGTCTATTTCATCCTCATCGTTGTCGGTTTCCATATCCATTTCTACCTTATAGTGTGTTCCCTCGGGGGTCGTCAATTCATAGACCTCTACCATGGGCATGTTTCCGTAATCACGCTTCAAGGTTTGCTTGATGGCTTCAGGAAACGCTTCTCGGGTCATTGATTTTTCGGTCTGTTTCCAGGTGCAATCTTCGGCAAAAAGAGCTTCGAATTTTTCACCGTTCATTACGAACTCGGCCTCGTATCCTTGTTCTTCATCGTCATCATCATTGTGGTCCCATTCCACATTGGCCACATTCGGGTACTTTTCCGAAAAGGCATCTGTTACCTTTTGCGGGGCATTCTGTGCGGCGGCAGAAACGGTAAAAAATAGCGCTGTTAATGCAAATAGTGATGTTGAGATTAATTTTTTCATAATAATTAGTGCTTGTTTGTTTTGATTAATTAAATAACTGTGCCCAATGTATAACCCAATTCTTAAGGAAATCTTAAGCAGACTAAAATAATTTTACTGATTTATCTTCAACTTAATGCTTTAGAATTCCTTAATGATTGAGCGTTATGTTGATCAGATGAAAACCGCAAAATATTTGCCATAACATGTTTACCGTTTGAATAAAAACAATTAATAAAAGGGGCTTTGAAATACTACTTGTCATTGCGAATGGAGCGAATGGAATGAGTCCCGAGCATTCGGGAGCAATCTCCCAATGTGAGGGATCGCCACGCCCCGAAACCCGCGGTATTCGCGATGACATGTTCTAATGGGATGGTTTTGCAAAGGCCTCTTACTCTACCGATAAATGCATGGGGTATTCAAGATTTAAAAAATCTTTAACATACTCTTCATTTGAATTGATGCTCCCTATTATAATTTTGACTTAATGCAATAAACACAACCAGTTTTAATCAGGGAATTTATATTACAATAATTGTACGATTAATTTGTTGTCCTACTAAATGGTTTTACAAGAATTTTGTATCGGATATTTTTTTATCTGATGTTTAGGCAATACAAGGATAATTTTTTATTTTCTTTGTAGCTATACGTAACACTAAAATTGATGGTGAATACCTACAATTTACATACCGCTTTTTTTTCTCTGTTATTGATGATAGCAGTTCTATCATCATACGGTATGCAAGGACTCTATCCATCATCCGCGCTTTCTACTTCTGATTCTAACTCCGCAGCATTCATCTGTATAAATATGGATCAGCCAACATCGCCTACGAAGCTTCCTTCTGAAGTAAATAACAATAGTCCGGATTCATCAGCCCCTCAAGGTTCAACAACCACTGCATACTCATGCAATAGCTCGGTGCAAACGATTCCGGTTGAAAAACAATACTTACAGCAACCGACCGAAAGTACGATAATACGGTCTGCATATAACGCGACGCTCGCTTCTCAGATCTTTGTATTTCAGGAGCCCGATCCCCCTCGGCTTGGCTAATATCCTGGCAAAACTGTATCTATACGCTCTTCTTTTGTCGGGACTCAACCATATCTACACAATAGCAGCATATTTTAAAAACTCAGCGTGCCGGTAATTCTTTATCAATTACACGTGTAGCCTGTAATATGACTTGTTATAGAATTTTCAACCCCGGAAATAAGCATCCAACATGCCATTACCTTTTTAACCAAAAAAAATGACTAAAATACTTTTTAAGAAAGAATTTATCGCCATTTTTGCCGTGATTATGGTCATTTCATACGCAGCAATTGATTTATTTGGATCCATGAACGAACGTTCAAAGTTCCAGAAAAACGGCGCAAAAACAATTAATCCGGTGGGTACCAGTCTGCGCTCACGATGCGAAGTTCCATTTCGTGATATGCGTAAGCGCGTTCCACTGGATGAAAAATCCAATTATATTCAAAATAAATAATAGACCAATGAAGATTTCAAGTAATAAAGATAGCAGTATATTTGTTATCGCATTCGTTATAACTCTAATCCTAACGGGATGTTCAAATGCCGATACGAAGACCAATTCGCAATCCGCAGGCACCGCTACGGCATCTTCGGCAGCCGGGCAAACCGCGGATAATGGACAGAAGCTGAAAGATGCTCCTGACTTTACCCTCAACAATATGGACGGTGAACCGTTTACCCTCTCTGAGCACGAAGACGAAGTGGTAGTACTGAACGTCTGGGCTACCTGGTGCCCGCCCTGCCGCAAAGAAATTCCCGACTTTATCGAAATTCAAAAAGAAATGCGGGATGAAGACGTGCTTTTTGTCGGCGTTTCAGTGGATAAAGAGGGATGGGAAGTGGTAAAACCTTTTGCCAAAAAGTACGGCATTAATTATCCACTGGTGGTTGATGACGGAACTATCAGCCAGAAATACGGACCGTTTCGCGGCATTCCCACCACCTTTATCATCAACAAGAAAGGCAAAGTGGAATATGTGGCCCCCGGCATGGTGAATCGTGAGGCTTTACAGCCAGCCCTGAAAAAACTGGCTAATCGATAGGTGAATCTGAATTATAATTTAGAGAACAAAAAATTATGAATCATAAAAAATCAATTGGCCTTCTGTTATCGCTGGTGGTTCTGCTGACATCAACCCATGTTGTGCTGGGCCAGTCGGGCATGGGATCAACTCTGGACAAGGTAGATATCGAATCGGTGGCTAAATTGGATACCCTTACCGCCGGCAGCGAAGCACAATTTGCCGTTAAGATGGATATTAATGAGGGCTGGCATTTAAATGCCCATAATCCTACGCTGGATTATCTTATTGGCGTAGATTTAGCGGTGGATGCCAGCCAGCACGGCATCGTCTCCGATATCCGGTATCCAAACCCAAAACAGGTGAAGTTTTCATTCGCACAGGACCTGCTGGATGTGTATGAAGGCTCTCCAACCATTTTGGTGAAGTTAGAAACAGCTAAAAACCTTGAGCCCGATACCTATACGCTACATGGCACCCTTACTGTGCAGGCCTGCAGCGACAAGGTTTGCCTACCACCGGCGGACGTGGAGCTGAGTTTACCGTTTACCATCGGTAATAAAACAGTACCTTCTGCCCGGCATGCGGAATTATTTACCCAACTGGAAAACCGTGAAGCAGTTTCTGTTACTTCAGCCGAGAACAACCAAATTGCCTCCATGTTTAGCCAGCAAGGCTACTTTTGGGCATTCCTGAGCATCTTTTTAATTGGCCTTGCATTAAATCTAACACCTTGCGTCTATCCCATGATGTCCGTCACCGTTTCCCTCTTCGGCGGCAATGAAACCAAGCAAAATTCAACAACCGCATCCGCTTTCAGCAAGGCGCTGGTATATGTGCTGGGTATCGTATCTATGTATAGCGTGCTGGGCGTAGTGGCCGCGTACACCGGCGGGTTATTTGGCAGCTGGCTGCAAAGCCCGTGGGTGCTGGCCGGTATCGGTATGCTCATTTTACTGTTATCGCTGAGCATGTTCGGTGTCTATGAACTGCAGCCTCCGGCCTGGGTGATGCAAAAGCTCGGCAAAACGCAGCAGGCAAGTGGCTATATCGGACACTTTTTATCCGGATTGCTGGTGGGCGTCTTTGCCGCGCCCTGTATTGGTCCGCCCATTATAGCATTACTGGCCTTTGTAGGCGCGCAGGGCAGTCCGGTCTTTGGGTTTCTTACATTTTTTGTGATGGCGCTGGGGCTTGGACTTCCCTACCTGATCCTAGGTACGTTTAGCGGATTACTCACCAAGATGCCTAAATCAGGCGTTTGGATGATCTGGGTTAAAAAAGTGTTTGGCGTGGTGCTGGTAGGCGTTGCCTTATTTTATCTGGCACTGGCATTTGCACCCGGCTATTCCATGTATGCCGTGCTGGCAACCGTAATTATCGGCGGTATTTACCTGGGCTTTATCGAGCGATCCGGTAATCAAAAAACGATCTTTCGCTGGGTAAAATATGCAGTAGGTATCGGCACGTTATTGGCCGGATTCATGCTATTTCAGAACTTGCAAAAGGAAGGGGTGCAATGGCAGCCGTATGATGCGAGTGTAATTGAGCAAGCCGACAAGCCCGTCATGCTCGACTTCTATGCCGACTGGTGCATCCCCTGTATTGAGCTGGACCGCAAAACATTCACTGACGGGCGGGTGATTGAAGAGACGGAGTCGTTTATACGGATGAAGGTAGACCTCACGCACTTCGATTCCAAGCGTGCCGAAAAGCTGCGCCGGCAGTATGATATTGCCGGAGTGCCCACCATCATGTTCCTCGATTCGGAGGGCAACGAAGTAGAAGATGCCCGCGTAGTGGGCTTCCTGAACGCGGATAACTTTCTGAAGCGGGTGGATAAAATACCCCAACAACAAGCCGTGTATAATGAATAATTATAGTATGTCCATTCCTTTTAAATCCGACTATAGCTCAGTAGCGAAGGAATTAATTCCCTCGCTATGGATGGGGTTCTATCACCTCTTTGGTAAAATATGCTTACTTATTGTTTTTCTTTTGCTTGGAGCTACTTTTCAACCCGCAAAAGCCCAATACATTCCGGGTAAGCTGTCAAAAGATGCGACTATTAGCATTTTAACGGTGGGTCCGGCCCAGCCGGCTTATACAGCGTTTGGACATACCGCGATCCGCCTGCAAGATCCCCGATATCAAATCGATGTGGTATTCAACTACGGCACCTTCGATTTTGATGCGCCGGACTTCTTCTGGAAGTTTTTCTATGGCGATCTGGATTACTTTTTATCCGTGCAAGACTTTGCGCAGTTTAAACAATCAAATACCGATTTAGGGCGCTCTATTGTCAGCCAAACCCTGGACCTCACGCATTCAAAAATCAATGCGGTAATAAAAAATTTAGAGCAAAATGCACTGCCCGAAAATCGGTCCTATCAATATCGTTTTTTCAGTCAGAATTGCGTCATCCAAGTACGCGACTTATTACCCAATCAAATCGCAGGATCATCCTTCCAGCAAATAGGAGCCGCCACGCTATCGGGCTCAACGTATCGGCAAAAGCTGGATGCCTATTTGAGCGGCCGCCCATGGATGCAGCTGGGCATTAATTTGATGCTTGGGTCTGGCGCCGATGAGCCTTTAAGCGAACATGAGCAAAACTTCCTGCCGAATGCCCTTCATTTTTCACTGTCACGTGCAACAAATGCATCGGGGCGGCGCTTCGTGAAAGCAAGAACAACAATAGCCCCGGCAGTTATAAAAGAATCGAAGCCTGCGGTCCCGCCTTTTGTTGTGTTTTGGGGCGTTTTTTTAATCGTTACAGCACTGACAGCCACATCGCTGCTGCAGGGATGGCAAGGCTTGTGGATCGACCGAATTTTGTTTGTCGGGGTCGGCCTGCTGGGGGTGATCATAGCATTGGGCGCGTTTGTTTCGCTTCATGATCCGCTAAAGCGCAACTGGAATTTACTTTGGGCGCTTCCTACACATCTGTTAGTTGCAGCTATCCCTCAAGTATTCAGCCAAAACAAGGGGCTGTGCCTCTACTTTTGGGGTACACTTGTACTTAATATAGTTGTAGTAGCGGCCTGGTCCGTAATTCCACAACAGCTTCCCCCGGCCGTCATTCCGATAGCCGGGAGCCTTATCATCCGATCCGCCTTTCGACTGTATATGCATGTACCTCAACGCTCACTTGCAAAGCGTAACACTGCAACAAGCAATCACTTATCATCGCAAGAAAGCAACGTTCAACCTGTAAAAATACCATAGTTATGAATAATATAGTCTTAAACGTCCAAAATTATCTGCAGCAAATATCATCGGCAAAGGATCAATCCATTACGCGACTGATTAGCAGCCTGAAAAAACGAAAAGGATTCGGCCGTATCCAATTGCTGAATGATTCCGCGAAGCCGATCGGTTTGTCTATTCAACACGATCCAGATATCATTACAAGTCAACAAATCACCCGGATAACGCAAACAATAGCGGACAACCTGAATCGAATATTTGGTCATTTGCTGGTTAAAATAAACGACATACACAGCAAACATAATGTAAAAAGCGCCTATAAATTATTTAAAAATTGCAGGGGCATAACGCATGTACTTGCCGAACCGCGGGGATGGGTTGACCTGGAATTTAATCGCTATATAACCCAAGAAGCCCGACTGGTTAAATGTATTAATAAAACGCGTTGAGGGGTTGAAAACAGCTCCTGCTACCCATAGGGTCATCCCGAATCCTCCCGATAATTCGGGATGGTGAGGGATCTCAAATGACAAAACAGGCGTACTTTTTGGTTACGAAAATATCTGTTTCCATACTTGAGATCCCTCGTTAACCTCACATATAAACCACATGTGTGAGGATTGCCTCGGGATGACAACGTTAATGCAAACCCCTAAACACGTTAATAAAAATAAATTAACACCATGAACATGAATAAAAAGAGCAATAAAAAATCAGGATATAAACGAACCTTAATGGAATATGGCGGCATTGCCGCGGTATTTGCCATTCTGTACTTCACCGGCCTGCATACCGAAGTGCTGGGCACCATGCAGCGCGCCATGCTGTGGACCGGCCTGTTTGATGCCGAAGCCAGGGAAGTTACCACCACTGATGGGCCGATGCTCTCGAGGAACACCTATAACATGCCACTCTCAACGCCAGAAGGAAGTAAGATGAGGCTTTCAGAATTTAAGGGCAAGGTGCTATTTGTGAATGTCTGGGCCTCGTGGTGCCCACCCTGCGTGGCCGAAATGCCTACGATTGAAACGCTTTACAACAATGTATCAAGCAATGAGAATATAAAATTCCTGTTAATCTCCATGGATAAAAAGCGAAAAGACGCGACTGACTTTATGGAAGGCAAGGAATTTCCTATGCCCTATTATTTTCCTACATCGGGGATGCCGCGGGTGTTTCAGAGCTCGTATATCCCCTCAACGTATGTTGTTTCTAAAGAGGGTAAGATTATCTATGAACAAGGAGGTATTGCCGACTACAGCTCTGATGCTTTTCGGGATTGGCTGGTGGAGCGCTCAAAAGATTAATATGGCCTACGGCGAACTATCTATGCTAAGTTTAGCTCTACCAGTAAATAATACAATGAATGCACAAGTGTTAATAACAAAACCGGTAACGGGTGTGGTACATCTGCTATAAGCCAGGCTACCATTCTATACTACGTTGGAAATCCAAAAATGGCGATACGGATGAACGAGAGGAGCGCGTCAAGGTAAAGGTGTGCAAGGTTATTTCCAACGTAGATAAAGATAGCACAGGTACAATCGAAGTAAAATACATTGCCGATAAGCGGTTTGAAGCAGAGTGGCAGGAAATAAAAAAGTGCGAACCTGACGATGTTCAAGTTCGCACTTCATTTTTGGATGGCTCCCCGGGTAGGATTCGAACCTACGACCTATCGGTTAACAGCCGATTGCTCTGCCGCTGAGCTACCGAGGAATGATGTAATCAAAATGTTAAAAAATCTAAACTCCCCGGGTAGGATTTTCCCACAGGGATGCCTTCGGTAGAACCTACGTCCGCCAGCCGGCGGATAACAGCTCCCGATGCTTCGGGACTCTGCCGCTGAGCTACCGAGGAATGATGTAATCAAAATGTTAAAAAATCTAAACTCCCCGGGTAGGATTTTCCCACAGGGATGCCTTCGGTAGAACCTACGTCCGCCAGCCGGCGGATAACAGCTCCCGATGCTTCGGGACTCTGCCGCTGAGCTACCGAGGAATGATGTAATCATAATTACAAAGAGCATGAATATAATCATTCACCCTATCGTAAGTCAAACTTTTTTTACGGTTTTCGTACTTCGCTTTCAAGCCTCATAAAAAGAGCATATCTTCAAATAAAAATTCTCGGTATTTTTATGAAGGCAACCCACTTTCACATAAGAAACATGGTATGCAGTCACTGCGCAGAAGTGCTGGCTGAAAAACTGGTTACCGCCGGTTTTGAAATTCACAAAATAGAACTCGGTGAACTGCAGTTGGCCAAACCCATCGGCGAAGAGCGTTACGAAGCGCTGGTATCGGTCATTCGGGGCAATGGTTTTGATATCATCAACGATGAAGGTAGCCAAACGGTTGAACGCATCAAACACCTGATCATCAAACAGGTACGCTCGGCTGAATCATTGGAAAACAACCTTTCGAAATATTTGTCGGGGCATATCCACAAAGATTATCAGCAGTTGAGCCGGCTTTTTTCGGGTGTGGAGGGTAAATCCATCGAGCGCTATTTCATTTTGCAGAAAATTGAGCGCGCCAAAGAGCTTATTGTATATGATGAAAAAACCATCACCCAAATTGCCTCAGCGCTTGATTACAGCAGCCCCCAGCACTTTTCTCGGCAGTTTAAGAAAGAGACCGGCCTGTCGCCCTCGCACTTCAAGAAGGTGAAGAAGAACAAGCGTATTTCCATCGATCAAATATGATTTCCGAATATTTATTTATCATCAATCTGGTATGTTCGATTTTTATGGTTGGGCTCATCTGGTTTGTGCAGCTGGTTCACTATCCTTCGTTTCGGTTTGTGGATGATGGGTTTGCCGCCTTTCATAACCATCACACGTTTAAGACTGGCATTATTGTGATGCCTGTGATGGTGGTTGAACTGATTACCTCAGGCTGGCTTTGGGATAGCAATTATTTTAAGTTTATAATTCTATAGGCGCTGAATTTTAACTCATCAAAAAACCTACTTATATGATTAAAACGCAAGAATCAGCCAATGATGATCTTCTAATCGTTAAAATCATTGAAGAAGCAACCGAAGCCGATCTTGTAGCCATCAAACCGGTGCTAAAAAAACATTCCGTTGAGTCCGGAGATCCCCGCTTGCTCTTGCTGCTTGAAGGAATAGAAAACTGGGGTGACGTAGTGGGGCTTTGGAGTGATCTGAATTTTGACGGCGATCGGGTCAATGCCTTTAGCCGCATTGCCATTGTGGGGCAAGCTTCCTGGAAAGGGTGGTTGACCGGCACCATTGAAAGCTTCGTAGATATTGATCTGAAGTTTTTTGGGCGGCCCGAACTGGAGCATGCCCAAAATTGGGTTCAGCAATAAAACAAAATATGGCACACAATTTACAGAATGATGCAAGCGTAAGCGCCCTCCATGTTTTACCTTTCATTGAATTGTTACGGTAAGGTGAAAATCAACCTGACTCCGGTATTGACTTTACCTTAAACTTGCAGATAGCTTTTTGGCATGGATTTCATTAAAAAATATAGCGAAGCGATTATAAGTGCGCTGTTTTTAGCGGCTGCTGTTATTGCAGAATTCTGGGTGGAGGCCTATCCCGGCGTGTACTTGTTTTTATATGTGGCTTCATACGCTGCGGTGGGCGGCCCGGTATGGGCAAAGGCTTTCAGGTCAATGAAGAAGGGGACAGTTTTTAGTGAGTTTCTGCTGATGGGCATTGCCACGGTGGGCGCTTTTGCTATTGGTGAATATGCCGAGGGCGTTGCGGTGATGCTGTTTTATACCATCGGCGAATATGTACAGCACGGTGCAGTTTCGCGCGCTAAAGGTTCCATCAAATCACTGATTGACCAACAGCCGGATGAAGCGGAAGTGGAACGGACGGAAGGCACGAAAACGATTCATCCCTCGGAGGTACAGAAGGGAGAGGTCATCCGTGTGAAACCGGGACAAAAAGTGCCATTGGACGGCCGGTTAATCACCCCGAAAGCAGCGTTTAATACCGCGGCGTTGACTGGCGAATCCAGGCCCGTGAGTATTGCCAAAGGCGAAGACGTGTGGGCGGGCTCCATCAATCAGGAAACGGCGGTGCGCATTGAGGTTACATCTGCCTACGAGGATACCAAGCTTTCCAATATTCTGGCGCTGGTGCAGGCGGCGGCGGAGCGCAAAGCACCTACGCAACGCTTTATTTCAAAATTTGCCCGGGTTTATACCCCGGTGGTGGTATGGCTGGCGGTGGCGGTAACCTTTGTGCCCTATCTGTTTGCCGATCCGTATGTGTTTCAGGAATGGTTTTACCGGGCGCTGGTATTTTTGGTGGTATCATGTCCGTGTGGGTTGGTGATCTCCATTCCGCTGGGCTATTTCGGCGGTATTGGGGCGGCATCGCGCAACGGTATTCTGCTGAAAGGCTCTGATTATCTGGATCAGCTGCGCAAAATGAAAACGCTCTTTATGGATAAAACGGGTACGCTGACCCGCGGTAATTTTGAGGTGCAGCAGGTTCATGCGGTCAACGGTTTTGAAAGCGAGGAGGTGATTCGGCTGGCGGCCGCCCTTGAACAGCAATCCACGCATCCCATTGGGAAAGCCATTATTGAATATTCCAATGGACAACCGTTGCCTGCGGTAGATAGCCAAGAGGAAATTCCGGGCCGTGGCCTGCAGGGCAAGGCGGATGGCAAGCAGGTGTTGGTGGGCAATGCCGCATTACTGAAAGATCACGATATTGAGCTCAACAGCAACGGCTCAAGCGATGCCTCTACGCGAGTTTATGTCGCGGTAAATCAGGCTCATGCCGGCATCATATCCATTGCAGATACCATTAAAAGTGACAGCGCGACGACCATCCGCCGCCTGAAAAAGCAGGGCGTTGAAAATCTGGTCATGCTCTCGGGTGATAATCAACAGATAACCGATGCCGTGGCTGCCGAACTGGGCTTGCAGCAGGCCCGCGGAGGGCTATTGCCGGATGATAAATATAAGCATGTGGAGCAATCGTTAAATGGAGACCATACCGTTGGTTTTGTGGGGGATGGCGTGAATGATGCGCCGGTAATTACCCTTGCTGATGTAGGGCTGGCCATGGGCGGCATGGGCTCGGATGCCACCATTGAAACCGCCGATGTGGTGATTCAAACCGACCAGCCCTCGAAAATTTCCACGGCCATTGAAATTGCCCATTTCACCCATCGCATCGTATGGCAAAATATTGGCATTGCACTGGGCGTAAAAGCAGGGGTGATGGTTCTCGCCGCTTTAGGCTGGGCTTCTCTTTGGGCCGCTATTTTTGCCGATGTAGGCGTTGCCCTTATTGCTATTGCCAATGCCGTGCGGGTACAACAACACTTTTCAGATTCAGGGTATATGGAGTCTTTGCTATCTGCTGAATCGGAATCCGGAGATGAGTTGGATGATTCCTGCGCGTGTTGTTAGCGGGCAATATCACCTATATGATTTTAGAAGTTTATTACTCATGCCGACGCTCTGCTGCGGCATGAAGCATAAATTATTCTCGGCTTAATTCTTCCGGCACGCGTACGTATTCCAGCTTATCCAGCCGCTGCGTGAAGTGATAGGACGAAATCCCCGAAATAGCTACCGTTTGGGCCTGTTCTAAATCGAGGGCTCCGTCTTCACTGCGGTAATTATCACCCAGCAAAATTTCCTCAATAGCGCCTACCAAAAGCACGGTGCCATTTGCTTCAATGAAATGCTCTTCCACAAATTGCATGCCCATGCAGATGCGTGCTTTCTTAACATATGGTGCCGCACAATCATCAGAGTAAAAAGGCGTAAGATCCACCTCCTCGAATTCGGATAGATCCTCGCGGTACTTACCCGATGTTTTATGTGCTTGCTCATAGATACCGCTGTGAATATGGTTGATGGTGTACCATCCCGTTTCTTTAATGTTTTGGTAGGTATGGCGCGGCACGGTTTCCGGGCGGGTTATGAACCCCAGCAGCGGCGGGTTGGAGCCCACGTGTACCACCGAGCTGAAAATAGCCAGGTTTTTATTCCCATTTTTGTCAGCAGTACCGATAAGATTTGCGCTTTTAAAACCGGAAATGGAATTGATAAGCTTGAGCCGGGATACTTTATCTATTGAGCGGATATCGCTGGCTGAAAATGTTTTTGTAGGCATATATTTGGGTTGGTTGGAATTTGAAATCCCAAACAACCCTTTGGGAGAAGAGATTCCTGTGTATAGGGCAGCCGCTCATATAATTTATTAGTGGTTCAACCCATTGGCCTCGGCTTGTTTTTTTTGTTCGTTTTGCATCAAGTTAAAAGAACAAAAAATAGTAACATAATGTGTCACAGAAAATGGATCCTTTTTTCTTGTAGATATGATGGTTGAACATCCCCCTTTTTTACGTCAAAATAACCGTGAAATTTCCCGCTTCGAAGGGGGACAGGGGGATGGCAATTCGTGAATTGAGTCCGTTCGCCCTTAATATTTTCAACTTCTAAATAGGTTACACTCCAATTGCGTCCTAAACTTTAGCAATACGAGCATTAATTTAGTGTCTCAAATAAAAAGATCGTACATAGGTTCATCTTTTTCGTCAGTGTAGTCATAAAAAGCCCCTGAAAAAGAAAAGGACCTCCTGTTTGTTCGCTTTTTATAGCGGTGCCTAACGGTTTTTGGAAAAACCGATAGGCAACACCTTCGAAAAAGGGCCCTTTCTTTTCGTTCGTTTTCTTTGGGCCAACAAAGAAAATGGACATAACAACCTTTGTAAAAGTAATGGGTGAAGTTCGCATCCCAAAATAATGACCCTTTCAAGGGTGTTTAGGATACTTATTTTAACTTTAAAAAACGTTTAGGACATTACTGGTTACGCTCTAATAATCATATTATGAAGTTCAAAATAACACAACAACTTCCAAACCCTTCACAAAAAAAATCCGGATAATTTTTCAACCTTAATTACCACCGCGACTGCGTTTGCGACTGCCGCCCCGCTTTTTGGATTTACTTGACCGGCTGCGTTTGCGTTTTACCTTCTTCTTTTTTGATCGGGAGCTTCGCTTACGCACCTTTTTGCGCTTTTGTTTGCTGCGAATGCGCTTAACCTTTCGCTTGCTTTTATTCTTCTTTACAGCCTTGCGTTTCGTTCTTTTTGATCGAGAACGAACTTTTTTTCGCTTGGAAGACTGCGAACGCTTAACACGCGAGCCTCGCGCTGATCGTTCGGTAACGCGACTCTCGCCTTGGGTTCGAACATTTGGTGATCGACTTGAACGTGCCCGGACCCGGTCGGTGCCGCGCGAACGATTGTGAACCTGTTTGCGAGCCTGATTTCGATTAAGCGTGGTTCGCTTCGTATGATTGTAGCTTCGCCCACGTTTGCGATACTTTCGCTGCACATGCTGCGCCTGTGAGCGTAATCGCTTTTTATAATAACGATATTGGTTGTTAAAGCGCTGCTTGTATCGCTGATGGTGATGTACGCGATAGCGGTATCGTTTCAGGCGGGAATCTATATGGTACGACCAACGGGTGGGCAGCCGGTGTGCCGGTGCCTGAATAAACGTAAAACTCAGCTGGTTCAGCCACAGCTGAACCGAAAAGTAGGGAGAGTAATAATCATCATACCCAAAAGGGAAATACTGCGCCCGTTGGGTGCCGCGCAGGCGTTGCAGCAGTCGCCGGTCGGCCGTGCCATCACGATAACCAAGTTCATAAGCCTCGATATTTTGCACGAGCTCATAAAAGCGATAGGCATCATAATATCGGCGATTTACCCCATCCATGTAGCCTTTTATGTAGGCTGTTTTGTAGGTATCGCGCTGGTATTGATAAGAATTGCCAAGTTCTATCCGAAAATTGATAAACGGCCGAAATGATTGGTAGCCAAGTTCGGCATGGAGGAACTGGGCTGATGCAGAGCTGAATATAAAAGCAATGATGGCGGCGGCAAGCAGTAATTTTTTAATCATAACGGGCACCTCTTTGTTGGGGTTTATTACCTAACGTAGAGATACCCAAAAATTGCCGGCCATTGCATCGCATATCCATGTATAGCATGATTATGCGAGGGTAGAAATGTTTAAGTGAGCGTTGTTTTTAAAGTCGTTCCGCTACTCTGCTATGGAACGCGGCCGTCAAGATTTTTAGCAACGCTTACAAATGAAAAGGGTTACATCGAAGAAAAACTGTCTGATAATGACGCACTACGGGTGTTTCAAGGATCATAGGCTTTGATCGTCATTCGAGTTCTTTTCTTCGCGACTTTTTTACATCCGTTTTTCGCCTGTCCCGAGAATTCGGGGGTCGTTCAAAAAATGGATGAAGAAATCAGTAAAGAGATCAACATTATCCCATCGATGGCTTTTATCTGTATATGAGGCTTTGCCTGCCCACTAATAGTTGGGTCGAAATGGTCGTGCTTACGCTAAGGGGGAATAAACTAAGATGGAACAGTAACTGTGCTACGGGTTATTCCGGAGCACAGCGCCGGAATGAGTATAGATTTCTATATTGTTACAAATCAGGATCGAAATGAAGACGTGTTTTTGCACTTTCATCATTGGAGGGCTTTGCAAAACCTACGTCTATTTTCCCAAAGATCGGGACTTCGCTTCGCTCCCCGAATAAGTCGGGACAGCAATATGATGTCAGTCTGAGCGTGCCTCCCGAAGGGATGCCTATGGCAAAAGGCATACCTGCGGTGCAATGAGCCCCGATAATTTCATCAGGTCCCGAATGATGGGGAAAAACTCTTAGGTAGTATTTAAAAGGCCTCCATTAGGTATTAAAACGGCAGCTCATCATCCACGTCATAAATTTCTTCGCTGGGTTTGGGCGGGCCGCTGGGTTCAGCGTTTTCGGTGTCGCCGGAACCCATTTCACGGTCGGTACTGCCTTTTTCAATGCGCCAGGCCTTTACGTCGGTGTACCAGTTGCCTTTATACTCACGGCTTTGGATATTTATATGCGCGGTGATGGCTCCACCTTCCTGAATATCGGTTTTGTCAATTTCATCACCCCATTGTGTGATGCACACTTTCTTAGAATACTGGCCTTCGGTTTCAAGAATAAAATCGCGTTTGCGCCAAGGTCCGTTTTTACTTTCACCCGATTGTTCTTCAAGAATTTGGCTTACGCTCCCTTTTATTTGTAAATCCATATTAAATTACACTTACTTATAAAATATTAGCAGTTTAGGCTGATGCTCAAAATACGCTAAATTTGGCGGTATGCACAAATAATATGAATCGCAGATTAATTGGAATGCATGCGATTAATAATTTTTAAAAAAGTTTCTAATTCACTTGGAGAAAGAGCTCTTTCTATGGTTTATTTTTGATGATTTTTTTTATTTCTAATCAGTGCTAAAATTAATGACTCGTTAGCGCAAAATAATTTAAGCGTTGATTAACATTTTTGAACAAGATAGGGATGGCCGATCTTATTTTTTGCCCATGGTCTTGCTCATATTGGGATAGTCAGCCATGGTATAGGTTACATTGGCATTGGTGCGGATGTCGGTCACTTCCATAAACACCTTGTCACCGTTGGTTAGGTCTTCCATGGTCATTTCCATCATCATGCCTTGCGGGTATTCTTCCGGAATTTTGCCTTTAAGCTGTTTGGCATTGGCATTAGCCCGGAACATATTTGCCATTCCAAAACCGGCTTCTTTGGTAATCCAAACCTCTACAATTTGCTGTTCGTTTTCCGTACGGTAACCGTCAGCGCTGTAGCCTGCAATGGTTTTGGTGCCAATTTTTTCGTAGTTTTTCCAACTCTCCGGTTCATCTTGCCGCCCAGGATTATTTTCATTATCTGCGGCCATCTCTTGTTCAGCCTGTTCTCCGGCGGCAAGCGCCTGTTTCCAGTCGTAGGCGAACGAAAACTTATCTTTATCATTATTCATCAGCATGATCATCGCTGAATTTTTTAAATCATAAATAATAAAAAGATCACCTTGCGCCTGTTTCATCTGTTCACCCCTGAATTTGGTTCCAGTGTACTGGGCATCTTCTTTAAAGTGCATATCCATAAACATCGGGGGTTCGGATTCACCATCCGCCCGGTCGGTTGAAATCTTCATGGTAGTGATGACATCAAAATCATACACCTCTTCGGTGGTTACATCGCTGCCGATAGAAAAGGGAGATTTCCCCTCTTCTCCTCCTCCCTCAAAGCCGCCAAAAACAGCATCCCAGGAGTTATCGACCATTTTATCGGCCGCTTTTTGCATTTCTTGGTCAATTTTTTGCTCGGCTTTATTTTCAAGTGCATTTTGCGCTTTTTTC